>Ga0105237_10004238_pt1 | contig 16690 bp, 15 predicted proteins | sample KBSC24metaG_FD_81520 | JGI IMG/M metagenome (GOLD analysis project Ga0105237, IMG submission 81520) | Corn rhizosphere microbial communities from Kellogg Biological Station, Michigan, USA - KBS C2-4 metaG | ecosystem: Host-associated > Plants > Roots > Rhizosphere > Soil | place: Michigan, USA... | reverse complement strand
TGCGCGAGACGGCGACGATGAGCGGATCGTAGGGATTTTCCTTGGGCTGGTGCTCACGCCAATAGAGATAGGCGCTCTCGCCCGCCAAAATGACAAGCAGGAGGCCGAGCAGCGGAAGGTGAAAGCGGCGTGGGAGCACGGAATAAGTTCTTCCCGGCTGCGTGAAAGCGCAAGGCTTTTGGACAAAAATTTCGGGTCATGCCGGACGACGAGATGAGCCTAGTGCTCGATGGAGATACCGTCGGCGTTCATCATCGGCGAGGTCGAGACGTTCCACATGTGGGCAACGTGGTCCCAATAGCCGTGCATGAAATCGGCCCCGCCGAACAGCCAAAGGATGGCGGCCAGTCCAAGAAACGGGCCATAGGGGATGCGCGTCCCCCAGGCGCCCCGCTGCCAGAAAATGAGAGTGAGCCCCAGGACGGAACCGATGAGCGAGGAGAGCGGTAGAATCCAGGTAATCGACATGGCACCCAGGAACGAGCACATCGCGGCGAGGAACTTCACGTCGCCCATGCCCATCGCCTCCTTCTTGAAAAGGATCGTGCCGAGCCAGGCGACAGCCAGGAGCGTCAGCGCGCCGATGATGGCGCTGGCGAGACTCCAGGAAAATCCCCGCAAGGCCGAGGTCTGACCCATGAGCTGGGGATGAATGGCGCAGGCGATGAACCCGGCCAGGCAGCCGCCGAGAGTAAAACGGTCGGGGATGATGTAGTGGTCGAGATCGATCAGGCAGGCGACGGCAAGGCCGCTGACCATGATCCCGTAGATGACCGCCTCGATCGGCGGGTAGCGGAGCCAGAGCGCGAGGAAAAGAAAAGCCATGCCGACCTCGACCAGCCAGTAGCGAAAATCGATGCGCGTACCACAGCAGGCGGCCCGGCCCCGTAGCGAGAGCCAGCTGATGATGGGCAGGTTATTATACCAGGGGATGGGAGAGCCGCAGACGGAACAATGCGACCCGGGATGGACAACCGAGCGGTTCAGCGGAATCCGGTAAACGCACACGTTCAGGAAAGACCCGATGCAGGCGCCGACCACAAAGGCAGCCGCGGCGGCGAGAATGTGATGCAGATAGGCCAGGGTGTCCATGAAGTAAAATCTCCCGAACCTTATCGCAAAAGCTGGAAATTACGCACGGTATTATTCTCAGGAAAAAACGTTAAGCCCCTTTGAAAAATCGTGTTCCACGCCCACCGTCCTCACTTGCTTACGGCGGAAAAGGCGCTCTGGAGTGCTTTCCGCATGAGTTGAAGCGGCGCCTCCCGCTTCGTCCAAAGGGAAAAGGCGGCGGCGCCCTGATGGAGAAGCATGCCCAGGCCGTCACACCACTTGGTTCCCGCCGCTTCGGCCTCAGCCCGGAATTTCACACAGCCCGCGCCGTAGACGGTGTCGAAAACGAGCAGATTCGCGGGAAGCAGCCGGGCGGGCAGGATCGCGGGTTCCCTGGGGTCGAGTCCCGCGGCCGTCGCATTGACCACCAGATCGACTTCGCGCAGGGCGGCCTCGAGTTCCTCTTCCCGCCAGGCGATGGCGCGGAGGTTTTGCGGCGTGCAGGCCAGCGGACCGGAGGAAAACTGGGCGTTCAATTGATCGAGCAATTCATAGGCGCGGGTCGCCTTGCGGTTGGCCACAATCAGCTGGGGACATTTTTCCAGCAGTGCCTGGGTGGCGATAGCCCGACCCGCACCGCCTGCGCCGAGGAGAAGAATGCGGAGCTCTTCCGGCCCACGACCAAAAGCTTCCTTCAGCGCCCGGCTCCAACCGATGCCGTCGGTGTTATGGCCGACCAGGATGCCTTCCTCATTGACGACGGTGTTAACGGCGCGGAACTGCTCGGCTGATTCGGAGCGTTTGTCGCACAGCTCGTACATCCGGACCTTGTTGGGAACCGTGCAGTTCCAGCCGCCGAAGGGAACTTCGCGCAGATGAGCTACAGCGCGGGGCAGCTTTTCCTCGTCGACCTCAATGCGGAAGTAACGGGCTTCCAGCCCCAGGTGATCGAAGGCGGCCTGCTGCATCGCAGGCGAAAGGGAATGGCTGACCGGACTGCCCAGGACCGCGTAGGGTCTCGGCTGGGCGGGCAGGGTAAGAATGAGGTCGGGTTTCACGACCTTCAAGGCCTAATGCCTTCTCTTGGGATTGTCGAGGCTCAGCTGAAGGAATTCCCGGCCCGGTGGCTCTTTCTGGAGGGACGACCTCCCGGTCGTCCGCGATGTCAACCAAACGACCGGCTTCCACAGACATCTTGCCTCCTTTTACCCTGATTGCTACCTGATCATCCGGTGAACGAGAAGCGCTTGCCTCAACGCAAATCACTCCCTCATTTTCCCGCTCTCGAACGTCCTAACCAAACCGTCATTCACTTTGTAACGGTCTGCACCAAAAATCGCCAAGCCTTGCTCGCCTCGGAATCCATTCATCAGAACCTTAGGAGCGCTTGGAAGGCCGCCGACTCATTTATGGTGGGACGTTACGTCATCATGCCTGATCATCTTCACCTTTTCTGCGCACCGTTGCAGCCTCTCTCCGGATATTTGAAAGACTGGGTTCGATATTGGAAATCGCTGATCACGCGTCAATCTCCCAACATCAGGAAAAATCAATTTTGGCAAAAAGATTTTTGGGATACTCAGCTGCAGCGCGGGGAAAGTTATACCGGCAAATGGGAATATGTGAGATTTAATCCTGTCCGGCAGAAATTAGCTCAAAATCCCGAGGATTGGCCTTATCAAGGGGAGCTTCATTCCTTGCCATGGTATGACTTATGAAGAAGCGGACGACCGGGAGGTCGTCCCTCCATGGAAAGAAGCCTTTACGAAAAAAGAGGCAAAATTGTCATTAAAAAGACTGAAACTCTTTTCCTTCGTCCGGGATGGTGTATAAGTAGACTGGGCATGAATCATTCGTTTCCGGCGCGCGCCTCGTTCCAGCATCGTCCCAAGGATGAGTGCGGCGTCTTCGCCGTCTACGGCCATCCCCAGGCGGCGGAAATCACCTTCTTCGGGCTCTACGCCCTGCAGCACCGCGGCCAGGAAAGCGCCGGCATCGTCGTCAGCGGCGACAAGGACCGGAAATTCAAGAGTCACCACGGCATGGGGCTCGTCTCCCAGATCTTCAACGAACACCAGCTCTCCAAGCTGCCCGGCACCCGCTCAATCGGCCACGTCCGCTACTCGACCACCGGCTCCAGCACGCTGGAGAACGCCCAGCCCATCGTGGCCGACTGTTCGCGCGGGCAGATCGCCGTGGGGCATAACGGCAATCTGGTCAATGCCCACGTCCTGCGCGACGAGCTCGAGGCCGATGGCGCCATCTTCAAGACTACGGTCGACAGCGAGGTCATCCTGCACCTTATGGCGCAGCCTTCCAATCACACGGGCGACAGCAGCCTGGTCCAGGCGCTCTGCAAGGTGAAGGGCGCCTTCTCCCTCGTCCTCCTGAGCGAGCGCGAGATCATCGGCGTGCGCGATTCGCTCGGGTTCCGCCCGCTCTGCATCGGCCAGGTCGACGGCGCGTGGCTTCTCTCCAGTGAGACCTGCGCGTTCGACATCATTCCCGGCGCGAAGTTCGTCCGCGACGTGGAACCGGGCGAGATCGTGGTGATCGACGAGAACGGCCTGCGTTCGATCAAGCCGTTCGTCGAGAAGGAGCGCACGGGCTTCTGCATCTTCGAATACGTCTACTTCGCCCGCCCCGACAGTACCCTCGAGGGCGTAAACGTCAGCGCTGTCCGTACCAACATGGGCCGCGAGCTGGCGCGCCTCCACCCGGTCGAGGCCGACCTGGTCATCCCCGTGCCCGACTCGGGCAATTACGCCGCGCTCGGCTTCAGCGAGGAATCGGGCATTCCCTACGACCACGCCTTCGTCCGCAATCATTACGTCGGGCGCACCTTCCTCAATCCCTCCCAGCTCGCGCGCGAGTTCGGCGTGCGAGTGAAGTTGAATATCATCAAGGAGCGCGTCGCGGGCAAACGCGTGGTGGTGGTCGACGATTCGATCGTACGCGGCACGACCGCACGCGCCCGAGTGATGAACCTACGCAAGGCAGGCGCCAAGGAAGTCCATATCCGCATCAGCTGTCCCCCGCATCGCTTTCCCTGCCACTACGGCATCGATTTCCCCGATCCCAAGGATCTCATCGCCAACCTTTATTCCCACGAGGAGATCACGAAGTATCTCCAGGCCGATTCGCTCGGTTATCTCGACGCGGCGGGCATGGTCCGCGCGACGGGCCGCGGCGAGAACAAGTTCTGCATGGCCTGCTTCAACGGCAAGTATCCCGTCGCGGTGAATCCCGAGCTCGACAAGCTTGTCTTTGAACGCCGCCGGGAACGCGCCGAATCGCTCGTCTTCGCTGAGGAGACTGCGCCGCGGCTGTTCAACGGGAAAATATAAAGCACCGTCATCCGAGCTTGTCGAGGGATCAGACGTGTATTATCTATCCGGAGGGCGCAGGTATCCGAGAAAGATGGCGCACTGCAAATCTCCCGCCAAGCGCCCGATTATAGCGCGTCTGATCCCTCGACAAGCTCGGGATGACGGGACGCAAAATATTTATCCATCAACTCGCGCACATCCTCCGGCAAGGGCGCGATGAACTTTCTCTCTTCTCCGTCCCACACGAAGCTCAATTCGTGCGCGTGCAGCGCGTGGTGGGAGAGGCCAAGCACGCGCTGGTGCTCCTCTGTCCAGCCTTCGGCGATGAACTTCAGGTAGAGATTGGAATCGGGTCCGTAAATCTTGTCGCCGACTACCGGATGCCCGAGATGCGACAGATGAACGCGCAATTGATGGAGCCTCCCCGTGTGGGCCTGAAGCCGCAGCAGCGAGTGGCTTGCCGTCGCAGCCAACCGCCAGTATTCGGTCTGGGCGGAAGCGGCCTTGCGGCCCGCCGGGTCATCCGGAGCGATGACACCCTGCCTCAGCCAAATCGGATTTTCCTCTGAGATGCCCAGCCGTCCGATCGACGCGTCGATGATGCCATGATCCGCCTCCACCCGACCCGAGACGAGTGCCAGATAGTATTTGTGAATCTCACGCTTCATGGTCAGCGTGCCGAGACGCGACGCGGCCTCGGGCGAACGGGCGGCGAGGACCGTCCCGCTCGTCTCCCGGTCGAGCCGGTTCACCAGCGCGATGAACTCGCCGGGGAATTTCTCCTGCAACCACCCGAGCAGCGATGGCTGGCCGTCAGGCCGGGTCGGATGCGAGATGAGGTTGGGTGGCTTGACCACGACGAGGAAGTCGGGTTCCAGAGCCAGGAGCACGGGTTCGAGAGACATGCGGCTTCAGCCTCGAAGTTTTTCCGGGAAAAGGCTAGGCTGATCGCATGAGCCCGGATTTTCCCCTGAACGAGCCCATTGCAGCGGTCATCGTCGGCCTGCTCCTCAGCGTGTCGGCAGGCGTTCGGATCATGCTGCCCTTGCTGGCGGTCAATCTGCTCGCCTTTTATCACATTATTGTCCTGCCCGAAAATTTCGCGTGGCTCGGCAGCCAGCCCACGCTTATCGTGCTGGCCGTCGCCGCGGTCACGGAAACGCTGGTCCACTTCATTCCCGCCGCAGGCACAGGTCTCAAGGCGGCGGCAACTCCCCTCGCCTTCGTGGCCGGGACGCTGCTCATGGCCGTTCCCCTCGCCGACAAGAATCCTCTCTACCAGTGGACTATTGCCGCGATCGTCGGTGGAGGTTTGGCCACGCTGACCCACCTCGGCCTCACTGGCCTGCGGACCATGACAGAACCGGCCAATCTTGCCTCGCTCGGCCTCTTCGGCATCGCCTGGAACATCGGAGAATTTTTAGTCTCCATCATCCTGATGCTACTCGGGTGGCTCTGCGTGGTCGCAGGGTGGATCGTCGGCGTGGTGATTCTCCTGGCTCTGCTCACCTTCACCGCCGTCGGCCTCGTGCAGGCGATCCGCCACTGGTCGCGGCCCCGGGCTGGGATAGTGCCTAATTAATCCAAAGATATTTTAAACTGTCATCCTGAGCTTGTCGAAGGACCTCTAACTATTCCGATCGTTGCATGCGTCTTGAGCAAATAGTTAGAGGTCCTTCGACAAGCTCAGGATGACAGGCTTTTTAAGCTTAGGACGACGCGCTGCCGTAGCGACGCAGGCCTGTCTGGAAAACCAGCGTGCTTAGGGCCAGCAGAATCGCCGTGGCCAGTCCCATCCCCACCAGGTCGCGAGCATTGAGTCCATAGAGGAGGGTTCGTGCGGGCACGTTGGCGATGAGAAGCAGCGGCACGCCCCAGGTGAAGACGATGCGGGTGACACCCGAAAAGGCCTCGCGCGGGAGCCGGGCGATCTGGAAGACGCTGTAGTAGGCGTTGATGAAGCCCTGGGCGCGGGTCATCCAGAATGCGAGCGACATGAGCATGAGCAGCATCGCGTAGTGAATCAGCACGCCAAAAATCAACAGCATCGGGAAAAGCATCAGCCCGGCGAGGCTGAGCTTCATCGAGAGTTGCGCGCAGGCGATCAGGCAGATGACACCGGCCACCAGTGTGCTCACCACTGAACCGGGCTCGAAACTGCGTGTGCTGACGAGAAATTGGACCGGCGCGGGCTGGGCGAGGAAGAAATCGAGCCGCCCGTTGCGAATGAGCTCCGGCAGTTTGGTGAGATTGATCATCAGGAAGGTCTGGAAGAGCTGCTGTACGAGGTGGTTCGTGCCCACAAGCAGGACCATTTCCCACTTGTTCCAGCCCGCCACGCTGTCGACCTGGAGATAGAGAAACTGGATGAAGCTGAGGTGCAGCCCGAACCACGCCAGGTCGACAACGATCCAGAGAATGAAGTTCGTCTTGAACATCATCTCGCGCACGGTCGAGTAGCGCACCTGGGCGAGCCAGATGTGGAAATAGCGGGCGAGCGCGGACATCGGTGCAGTGTAGCGCGGCGGTTAATCACTGCACTTGAAAAAACCGCTACCAGCCCGGGCTTGTGCTCCCTGACAAAGGGCGTTAAGCAAGGGTTTCCGCAATGAACACTTCCTGGTTGTCGGAAAGCTGGCGCATCCTCTGGCCCTCCCCCTGGACCAACGTGATGCTGGCCATCATCGCGGTCATCTGCGGCATGTTCGTGGGGGGCGAACGGCAACGGCGCGAAAAGGCGGCGGGATTGCGCACGATGTCGCTGGTCTGCCTCGGCTCAGCCGTCTTCACCATGGTGTCGTTCGTGTTCAGCACGACCACGGATGATTCGGGTCGCGTCGCTGCACAGATTGTCACCGGCATCGGCTTCCTCGGCGCGGGGGCGATTCTCCACGGCCGCCGGATCATCAGCGGCATGACCACCGCGGCGAGCATCTGGATGACGGCGGCCATCGGCATGGCAGTCGGGGCCGGGTATGCAATTCCCGGACTGATCCTAAGCATCCTCGTCAACCGGCTCCTCGTCGGATTCTTTCTCTACGAGACGCACTGGCACCCCGATCTCCAGCACGCCCTGGTGGAGCTCCAATACGTCCCGAAAAACGGCATCACCCGCGTGCGGTTGGAACGCGTGCTGGCCGATTACGACTTGGTGGGCGCTTCGGCCGAGTGGACTGGTTGCGACGGCGATCTCTGCCGCCTGACCCTGCGGGCCCGACTGGCACGGGTCCATCTCTACGAGCTTCTCTCCGACCTGACTGATGTACCCGACGTCCACGCCATCCGGGAACTGCCGCAGCCACCGCCCGTCACCTCGACCTGATCATGAAAAAACTCACCCACAAGAAAATCGCCGGACTCGCCCGCGATTATTGCATCACCAAGGGCTCGAAATTCGAGCTCAAGGACATCGATCCCGGCGACATCGGCAAGTTCAAGTCAGACGAACACGCCGCGGATCTCCTCACCGCAGGCGTGAAGCTGATGGGCGAGATGCAAAAGAAGCTCTATGCCCAGGACCGCTGGTCCCTCCTGCTGATTTTCCAGGCGATGGACGCGGCGGGCAAGGATGGCACGATCAGCCACGTCATGTCCGGCATCAATCCGCAGGGCTGCCAGGTCACCTCTTTCAAGGCGCCTTCGACCCTCGAGTTGGACCACGATTACCTCTGGCGCTCCAATGTCGCACTGCCCGAGCGGGGCCGGATCGGTATCTTCAACCGCAGTTATTACGAGGAGACGCTCGTGGTGCGAGTCCACAAGGAAGTGCTCAAGGCCGAGAAAATCCCCGAGCAGCTCGTCACCAAGCATGTCTGGAAAGAGCGCTTCGAGGACATCAATGCCTACGAGCGTTATCTCACACGCAATGGCACCGTCATCCGCAAATTCTTTCTCCACGTCTCCAAGAAGGAGCAGAAGAAGCGCTTTCTTGCGCGCCTCGACGAACCGAGCAAGAACTGGAAATTTTCCGCCGCCGACCTGAAGGAACGCGCTCACTGGGACGACTACCAGGAGGCCTACGAGGACATGATCCGCCACACCGCCACGTCGGAAGCGCCTTGGTACGTGGTGCCCGCCGACAACAAGTGGTTCACCCGGCTCGTCGTTGCCGCAGCGATTATCGAGACACTTGATTCACTTGGGCTCGAATTCCCGAAGATTGTCGCCGAACAACGCGCCGCCCTTGATGAAGCGCGGAAGCTTCTCCAAAGCTGAAATAAGAAGCGGTTTAAGTTTTTCGAGTGACGACACCCCTCATGGTCTCCTGGCTGAGAGCCAGGAGACATTCGTCCACTGACAGTCGCTATTCGACGTAACGGGATAATGCCAACGCTTGCGGCCGGTGGATCATCTCGTCGACGTGGATGAATAGACGCGCTGTCTCTGTGGCCCCTTTCCGACTCTTCCGCACGGGCCTTGCGGAGCTCGTCTTGGAGATGTGTTGATCGGGTTTAGGTGTCATGGTCTGTTACCAATCTTAAGCAGAGGTTATGCCAACCCTAATCCCCAAATAAATCATGCCATTTTTTATTCGCAAGTGGCGTTTTCTTAAGCGCTTGGATTACAGTGAAATTTTCTTCTTTTTATGCAAAAATCTTAAAAAGGTCAGCCCTGTTTCGCCGTAGGTGCGGTGGCGAATGACCTCCCAATCGGGCGCATTTTGCACCTCACGCGTGGCATAATGTTCCCAGATGAAGATACCTGTGGGCGCGAGGAACGGCGCGATCTTCGCGAGCAGCGGTTCTTCCTCCAGCGCACCTGGCGTTTTGTTGTAGGGGGGATCGGCGAAGATGAGATCGAAGGGTGCGGAAGGGGGCGTGTCGAGCCAGGCGAGCGCATCGCCCTGCCGGACATCGCCCTGCATGCGGCAATGCGCGAGGTTGTCGCGGATGCATTGCACCGCCTCACTTTCCTGTTCGACGAAGGTAGCCGAAGCCGCGCCACGACTGAGCGCCTCGATGCCGAAGGAGCCGGTGCCCGCGAAGAGATCGAGCACGCGCGTGCCGGGTACGAACTCCGCCAGGCTCGAGAAGATCACCTGCCGGATGCGATCCTGAGTGGGACGCAGCGCGTGGCGCTTCGGTGACTGGAGGTGAAGTCCGCCGGCGGTGCCGGAGATGACGCGGAGAGGCATATTCCCCTGAGTGTAGCGGCGGTCTATGACCGTCGCACTTCAATTTCTGCCCCGGGTAGCCGTCGACCTCCGGGCGACGGGGTTCGAAAGACTTTGCATGATCGAATGAGCCCGTCGCCCGGAGGTCGACGGCTACCTTTTCAGCTCCACACCAACGTCTCGCACGGCTTATCGGGCGCGGTATCGCGAATGCGGACGAAGGGGCGCCCACGCTCCTCGAGCTTGCTGGAGACAGTGGTGCGCGCCTGGAGCGGGCTGTTGCAATCGGCGCTGAGATGGCCGAGATAAAGGTCCTCCATCCCATCGGTCACCACCTCGGCGGCCACTTCCGCCGCCGCCTCGTTGGAGAGATGGCCGTGGCGCGAGAGGATGCGCTGCTTCACCGACCAGGGGCGCTTGGTGTCCTCCTGCAGCAAGCGCAGGTCGTGATTCGCCTCCAGCACCAGCGCGCGCGCGGCGCGGACCCGCTCGATGACGAGCTTGGTCGCATAGCCGAGGTCGGTCAGGAACCCGATGTTACCCAGCGCGTGGTAGAACATGAAGCCGACCGGATCGTAGGCGTCGTGCGGCACGGAGAAGCTGTTGATCCGGAGATCGCCCAGCTCCATCGTCGCGCCCGCCTCGAACTGCCGCCAGCCCTGGAATCCCGGCATCTGCGCGGAAAGATATTCGGCCGTGAGCCGGTTACAATAGACCGGGATGTTGTGGCGCTTCACCAGTACCGGCAGGCCGCAGACGTGGTCGCCGTGCTCGTGGGTGAGGAAGATCGCCTGGACGTCGCTGATCGATCGGCCGATGGAGGCGAGCCGTGTCTCGATCTGCTTCGCGCTGAACCCGGCATCGACGAGGATGCGGACATCGTCGGTCTCGAGATAGGCGCAGTTACCGCTGCTGCCGCTGCCTAGGATCGTGAAACGCAGCATGCATTTCTATGCGGTTTTTGACCGCGAAAAGCAAGACGCGACTCCAACGCGGGGCAATTTTTCGGAGAACTGCCAACGACTCAAAGGCTGTTGATCTGCTCCTTGGAAGCCTCCGACAGATCCATCCCCTTCGCGATCTGGGAAAGCGTCGCCGTCGACTTCGCCAGCACCATCGGCGCCGCCACCCCCACGAAGTAGAGCTCGATCGTTGGCCCGTTTACGCAGATGTTGGTGACATGATCGAAGTTGATGCAGGTCGTTTTCCCCTGATCCACCGGCATGATGTAAAAGCGCATGGGAAGACCCTGCGCCCATCGAGGCCGCTTGGCAACAGCGATACACCGTACCTTTTTCCTTCTTAGTCTCCGTCATCCTGAGCTTGTCGAAGGATCAGACGCGTGATGGCCAGACAACCGATTGGAACGGCTTGAAAGCAAGTGTCTTTCGTGTCCTCTCCTACTTGACGGACAAAGAAGCGCGTCTGATCCTTCGACAAGCTCAGGATGACGAACCGTTGCTCGAGAGAGGTTCTCGTTATCTTCGTCGAGGATGACAAAGCCCGGAAAGTAAGGTAGGCTGTCCCTTCTATGACGTTGACTGAAAAGCTTCTCGCCCGCGCCAGCGGCAAGGCCCGCGTGGTGCCGGGGGAAAATGTCTGGGTGAACACCGATGTTCTCCTGACCCACGATGTGTGCGGTCCGGGAACGATCGGCGTGTTCAAGCGCGAGTTCGGCAAGACCGCCAAGGTCTGGGACAAAAACAAAATCGTCATCATCCCTGATCATTACATCTTCACCGCCGATTCCCTTTCCAACCGCAACGTCGACATCCTGCGCGCCTTCGTGCAGGAGCAGGGCCTGCCCTATTTCTACGACGTGATCGACGATCCGAACGGCCACTGGGTCTTCGACGCCTCGCGCGGCCAGCTCAAGAAGCAGTACGGCACGCGCTTCGCGGGCGTCTGCCACACCGCGCTCCCGGCCAAGGGCCACACGCGCCCCGGCGAAGTCCTCTTCGGCACCGACAGCCACACCTGCATGGCGGGCGCGTTCAACATGTTCGCCACCGGCATCGGCAACACCGACGCGGGATTCGTCATGGGCACGGGCAAGCTCCTGATCAAGGTGCCGCCCACCATGCGCTTCTACCTCGAGGGCAAGCTGCCCAAGGGCGTGATGGCCAAGGACGTGGTGCTCCACGTCATCGGCGAGATTGGCTTCGACGGCGCGACCTACCGCGCCATGCAGTACGAGGGCCCCGGCGCCTCCGAGCTGAATATGGACGACCGCATGACCATCGCCAACATGGCGATCGAGGCGGGCGGCAAGAACGGCGTTTTCCCCGCCGACGAGAAGACCTTCGCCTACGTCGACGAGCGCACGAAGCGCAACGGCACGAAGTCGGATTACACGCCGGTCGATTTGGACAAGGACCAGGATTTCGTCTACGACCAGACCGTCGACCTCTCCAAACTGGAGCCGACCGTCGCGCAGCATCCCGACCCGGGCCAGCGCGCCCTGGCCAAGGAGCTCGAGAAAATCCAGCTCGACCGCGCCTACATCGGCTCGTGCACGGGTGGCAAGACCTCCGACTTCCTCGCTTTCGCCGAGATCCTCAAGGGTCGCAGCGTGAAGATCGACACCTTCGGCGTACCCGCCACGCCCGACGTGGTGCACGAGTTGCAGACGACGATGATGGGTGACACCACGGTCTGGAGCCTGCTTGAGTCGGCCGGCGTGCAGATGACCGAGAACGCCTCGTGCGCGGCCTGCCTCGGCGGCCCCGTCGATACGTTCGGGCGGATGAACAAGCCGCTCAACTGCATCTCGGCGACGAACCGGAATTTCCCGGGCCGCATGGGCCACAAGGAGTCGAAGGTTTACCTCGCCTCCCCCTACACGGTCGCGGCCTCGGCCCTGACCGGGCACATCACCGATCCGCGCGAATTTCTTTAACCGCATCGCGCTTCCTGCACAAAGCAAGAAGCGCGATGCCTTGCATGAGGCAGATCAGATCGAGCAGCACGGTAAACATGTCCATGTCGTGCTGCGTGAGCTTGGAGGTCATAAAGAGCCACGAGTAAACAAAGGGCTGGGAGTAGGGGATATAATTCGCCAGAAAGTGCCAGAGGATGCCGGGAACCAGGGAATCCGTGTAGAGCCGCATTCCCGCCAGAAGTATTCCCGAACATAACAACGAGGAGAGCTCCGGAGCCATCTCGAACAGGGATTGTCCCCATCCGAAATTTGGAAAATGGACCAGGGCGAAAAGCAGGCTTGAAATCAAGGTCGCAGAAAGAATCCCTGTCGAACGCAGGCAGGCGATCATCCAACCCCGGAAGAAAATTTCCTCGGCCAAGGCGACACAAAAATAATGAAGAGCTTCCGAGGGTTGCCAGCCGATATAAAACCCTATGGCTCCGTAAACTACAAAGACTGTAAGAGCAGGAATACCCATTCCGGCTACTAGAGTCTCGCGCCTGATAAACTGGATCCCGAGGCTTTTGAAGCGACGTTCCAGAGCAAAGGTAAAAACCAGCGCTCCTAAAAGCTTCAGATAAACACGGTAATCCCCATTGCCCTGAAAGTGAGAGGAGAGCCACGCGTAACTTGTCCTAAACAGGGAGACATAGAGAAAAGCGACAATCGAGGCGATCCCGATCGCCTTAACAGCAGGAAAAAAATTATGCGGTGTAATCACGGTATCCCCCTTGATAGGAGTTGCCTGGAATAGGGCAGACTTTGGGGGAATAAATTCCGAAAAACGACTTATTCCGTCTTCAGCAACCGGTCGCCGAGGTTGAGGCGGCGGACGATGCTGAGGGCGGCGGAGAGATCACTGCTGCGGCGCGCAAGGGTGCTGATGAGCTCCTCGGCGCGCTCGAAAGCGGCGGAGGCTTCCTCCTCCTGACCGAGCTGCTGAAGACTGATGCCGAGATCATACCACGCCTTGGCATCGCCGGGAGAAAGATCGACTTCACGCTGGAAGCAGTCGCGCGATTCCATGTGATTCCCCTGGTCGGAAGCGAGCAGGCCGAGGTTGTGCCAGATGATCGGGTTGTCCTCCTGCAAACTGAGCGCCCGCTCGTAAGCCAGGCGCGCGTGCTCGAAACTCTCGGCCCGGTGGTGCGAGGTGCCGAGGGCCAGCCAGGCGGAGAAATCGCCGGGGCGCTTCTCGGTGAGCTGGCCATAATAATCGGCGGCGGCGGCGTGGCGACCAAACTTGGTGCAGGCGGCGCCGATTTCCCGGAGGGCAAGCGTCTCGAGGTCGTTGGCGGGATCGGCTCCGCGAGCCAATTCGAATCGCTGCACAGCCTCGTCGAGATCGCCGTGGCGCGCCTCGATCATGCTCATGTAGAAGAGGACGTAGGCGAAAAAATCGGGATTGTCGCCGGTAAGGTTGAAGGCCTCCATCGCCGAGATCATGTCGTCCTGCTGAAAGCTGATCACGCCGAGCTTGAACCAGGCGGAGTGGAATGCGGGCTGAACGCGGATAGCTTCGCGGCAGGCTTCAGCCGCCTCATCGAGACGGTTCATGGCGCCGAGCGCGGAAGCGAGATTGTCCCAGGCGCGGGCATAGTCGGGCTTGATTTTCAGTGAACCGCGCAACGCCTTCTCGGCTTCCGCGTATTCGCCACGCTCGAAATGGACCGAGCCAAGATTGCAAAGGCTCTTCGAACTGTCCGGGGCGATCTCCACCGCTTTCTCGTAAGAGGCGAGCGCCTCGTCGAAATGCCCCATCTTCTGGTAGACGAGGCCGCAGTTGAACCAGCCCTCGACCGCATCGGGCCGAAGGTCGCGTGTGGTGAGGTAGGCCTCGAGCGCCTCCTCCATTCGGCCGTGGTCGTAAGCGGTAAGACCGAGCTGCGCATAATAGGCCTGGAGTTCTTCCTTCGGCGCACCTGCCTTTTGCGCACGGCCCAGAAGCTTCGAGGCGGTTGGAAAATCGGTCTGGGCAATCGCCTTTTGCGCCTCCTCCAGCAGCTCATTGAAATTGGCCGCGACGGGCGCGGTCTCCATCTTCACCGTGCCGGTCCGGCGGAAGAGCTGCTGCTTGCGCTCCGCTTCCTCCGCCGACTCGTCGAGATGGCGGCGACCCTCGACCACGTTGATGCGCGTGGTCGTCTTGCGCATGAGGACGCTCAGCTCGGGCTTGCCGGTGACGACTTCGCCGAGACCACTGTGGCCGGGCTGCTCGGTGGCCTGTTTGGCCAGCGCAATGGCAGCCGCCTTCTGGAGTTCATCGATGTCGCGATCTTTTGGCGCAAACTGCTTGGCTAGGTCGAAGTGCTTCAACGCCACGGAAGGCATGTTGAATTCCCGCAGGTACATGTTGCCGACTTCCTTAAGGAGGTTCGGATTATTGAATGCCTGCTGGAGCCGCTCGAAGAGAGCGGCGTGAAAACGATTAATCTCGAAGCGTCGGCGCCGCTCGGCATTCGCTTTGGAGAGTTGCTCAACGCCATCGAGAATGGTCATCAGCGTCTTCGAGCTGAACATATCGCCCTTGGCAGTGTGAACGGTCAGGAGAGCGATCCACGTTTGTGGCTCGAGCGCTGGGAAAGACCCGATGGCGGCGGAGTCGGTCGGCACGGGATTTAGTTTACGCAGTTTTTGATGTTAACACCAGAAGAGATTTATAAGGTCCAATGGTTGGGAGAGGTTCCTGAGGAAGCAGTCAGCTAATAACTGAACCTCCTAAATTTTCTCACCGACAAATCGCCGTGCAAATGATTTACCTTTCGCCTCGGCTCGATCGCCTCAAGAGGTTATAAACTCGGGCCATGTCCAACCGTTTCGACCGGCTCGAACAGTTTGCCGTCGACGTCATCCTTGAGCGCCGCTGGGGTTTCCGCGCCGGGGTGTTCCGGTTCTTCCTCTGGATCCTGTCGGGCTTTTACCGGGTGGGCGTGAAGTGGCGGCTCTGGTGGTATGAAACGCGACTTGGATCGGTCCACGCGCTGGGATGTCTGGTCGTGAGCGTGGGCAATCTCACCGTCGGTGGCACGGGTAAGACGCCCGTGGTGGAACTTTTCGCACGCGAGCTGACGCGTCGAGGCCGCAAGGTGGCGATCCTGAGCCGCGGTTACAAGAGCCTGCCTGCTCCTTTCCCACAGGAATTGCTCGATCGCTTCCGCCCCATGGAACTGCGCCATCCGCCGCGTGTGGTCTCAGACGGGCGTTCGCTTCTGCTCGATTCGGAAAAAGCGGGCGACGAGCCGTTCATGCTCGCTTCGAATCTCAAGGACGTGCAGGTGCTGGTCGACAAGGATAGGGTGAAGAGCGGTCTCCACGCCATCAACCGGTTCGGCTGCGACACGCTACTGCTTGACGACGGCCTCCAGTTCCTGCGGCTGAAGGAACGGCTCGACATCGTGTTGATCGACCGTGAATCGCCCTTCGCCAATCGCCACCTTCTGCCGCGCGGCCTGCTGCGCGAACCACCTGAACAACTGCGCCGGGCCAACATCATCTTCATCACCAAGTGCGACGGGCGCGATTTGACCGAACTGCGCGAGGAATTGCGCCGCTACAACCGCCACGCCGAGATCGTCGAGTGTGCTCACAAGCCGCTCCATCTCGAGGAAATCTTCACGGGAGAACAGCAGCCTCTCTCTTACCTGAAGGACCTGCGGATCGCGACCATCTCGGGCATTGCCCGGCCTGAAAGCTTCGAAGAGGGCCTGAAGAAGCTGGGCGTGGAATTGATTTATTCCCGGCGCTATGCGGACCATCACCGCTTCAGTGACGGCGAAATAGCCCGCATGTTCGAGCGAAGCAAGGCGCGCGGCGCCCGAGCCGTGATCACGACGGAAAAGGATTCGGTCCGATTTCCACGCATGGGGAAGCGTCCCCTGCCCGTTTACTTTTTGCGCGTCGAGATCGAGATCATTCGTGGACACGACGCTTTCAATCGCTGCCTGGAGCAGCTTTGCCGCTATAACGAACCCGCGGAGAAAAACATCGAACCACTCCTGGTTCCGAATTGATGGCTGTCATGACGGACAAGGAATCATCGGCCCCGACACGCACCTGGCGCATCGCGTTTCTCCGGCGGCGTTTCTCGCCGACGGGAGGAGCCGAGCGGTATCTGCTGCGCCTCGCGTCAGGGCTGGCCGCGCAAGGGCACCAGGTCGCCCTCTATTGCGAGGAGTGGTCGCCGCGCGAAAATCCGTTCCAGGCCATCCGCACGATCGATTCGGACGACCCGGCGTCGTTCGCAAAAAAAATTTCCGAGCAGCCGTTGCGCGA
>Ga0105237_10004237_pt1 | contig 16697 bp, 15 predicted proteins | sample KBSC24metaG_FD_81520 | JGI IMG/M metagenome (GOLD analysis project Ga0105237, IMG submission 81520) | Corn rhizosphere microbial communities from Kellogg Biological Station, Michigan, USA - KBS C2-4 metaG | ecosystem: Host-associated > Plants > Roots > Rhizosphere > Soil | place: Michigan, USA... | reverse complement strand
TTACAAGTTCTACCCGAAGGTATTTGAAGAAGCATTGACCTTCTGGAGAGAATATGGTGATGTATCAGTAGTGCCTACGCCTACCTTCCTGTTTGGTATGAAAATGGGTGAGGACATAACTATTGATATTGCTAAGGGTAAAACGTTGCTGATACGCCTGCTGAGCATAGGCCCTGTGGATGACAACGGTAAGCGCACGGTCTTCTTTAAACTGAACGGCCAGACGCGCAATGTGGAAGTGCTGGACAGAAGCGTAAAAGTACACCGCGTAGAAAATAAGAAGACTGATAAGAGTAATGATAAACACGTAGGGGCACCGCTGCAGGGTATGCTATCGAAAGTGCTGGTGAAGAAGAGCGAGGCGATAAAGAAGAATCAGCCGCTATTTATAATAGAAGCCATGAAGATGGAAACGGTTATTACCGCGCCATTTGACGGTTCTGTTGGTCATATAGAATTGACACCTGGCACACTAGTGAATACAAATGACCTGGTGATGGAACTAAACTAATGACAAAGAAATGATAAACGAAACGCCTGAAGATGAGTTCTTCAGGCGTTATTTTTTAGAATAAATATTAAATTTGAGTATGCGCCAGATAATTTATACCCTTATTGTTATTTGCTCCATATTAGTATGGAGCTGTTCAAAGAGTAGCCAGGCAACTCCAAATGTGAAAACTAAATCGCCGGCTGATGTTGTTGGGGTTTATGCTGGAAATACACATTTTAATGAACATGACCTTTATATAGATTCCACCGGTTTAAAAGAAATTGTGATCGACAGTACTTTCCCGGATACTGTATGGGTAATGGGAAAGCCCGGTGGAAATGGAATTATTTTTTATTTCAAAAACTACAGTACCGCCAGAAAGCTCACTCCGCTACTTGACACTTTTGCCTATAATCCCACAAATTTTTATATGAGAGGCTATGAAGAAGGCACCGGTACGATGGCGGATTACGAAAAATTCAGCTTATTTTCCAATGATTCCCTTTATGGTGAACGCGGCTGGGCATTTGGATTTTCATATTTTTTCAGCCACAAAAATACATTCCGAGGTAAGAAGCTGTAGTCAACTAGTTGACCCAGCTTTCAGTTAATTCTTCTACGTGTGCGTTATTTCCCGTTAATTCTGCGAGGCGCTCTATTACACGTTCTACTAATGCATCGGGGCAGGAGGCGCCTGAAGTTATCATTACTTTTAATGGGCGGTTCGTTGGGAGATAATTATCTGTTATTGTTTCCGTATGTGTATGCAGATCGAAATGGTGAATGGTGCTGCCGGATACCAGGCAATCTTCATCCTTAATAAAATAAGTGGGTAGTTTTTCTTCGCAAAGTTCTACGAGGTGTGAGGTGTTTGAACTATTGTAGCCGCCAATCACGATCGCCATGTCCGCAGGCTGTTCCAACATTCCTTGTACGGAGCTTTGATTGTCGTTAGTTGCGTAGCAAAGCGTATCTCTGGTTTCTGCAAAATGCGCCGTAGTATTTTCAGACGTCAGGTTGTAATGCTGTACAATTACCTGCTTCAGATAATCAGCTATAGCCTGCGTTTCGCTGGCCAGCATGGTGGTTTGGTTTACTACACCTATGCGCTGCAGGTCTTTGGTTACATCAAAGCCTTCCGAATACTGGCCTTTGAAATCTGTATAGAAATTTTCAGCAGGCAGTGCGCCCGTAATGTATTTAGCCAAGTGCTGTGCCTGCTCCATATCCTTTACCACTACTGTGGGCGTATGCGCTTTGCTATGTGAAAAGGTAGCGCGCGTTTCTTCATGCTTAGGTTTGCCATGTACTATAATGGTGTAGCCTTCTTCTCCTATTTTCTCTGCTTTGTTCCATACGCGCTCCACAAATGGGCAGGTAGTCTCGTAGCGTGTGGGCTCTATGCCTTTGCTGCGTAAACGCTGTTCCAACTCAAGAGTTGTGCCGAATGCAGGAATAATAACAATATCATCGCTCGTCAGCTCGTTCCAGTCCATGAGCATTTTGCCCGAAGTATCCATAATGAACTGTACACCCAGGGCCTGCAAGTCTGCATTCACACCGGGATTGTGTATCATTTCACTGAGCAGGAACACACGCTTACCCGGATTTTCTGCTACTGCACGAAAAGCTATTTCAATGGCATTTTCCACTCCATAGCAAAAACCAAAATGACGGGCAAGAATGATCTGAAGTGAACCCAGCTCCAGAATGGTAGGGCTGAAGTCTTTCTTCATTTTATCATCTGCCTTGCGCTTTTGCTTAATGGCAGTTACCAGCGGACTGCGGTAATGAACAGGAACATTAAATGATTTCATCTACGTGTGCGAAGTTACTGACAATAGACTGTTTATGCACAATACTGTTCATCTTGATATATGCTTTTAAGGAAATTTCACATTGTGTTTAATAAATTATTTGAAAATTGTGTGTCTAAAGGCATCGATATACGTAAATTAGAAGACAGACGAATTAAATGCGCTATAGAGGGAGGCTAGTAATACTGCTTATTGTTATTATACTACTTACAGCACTGGAATATACCTTTCCAGGGCATCCGCACAATATTGTGCTGTATGATAAATACATCTTCCGGCCATACCAGTCATTCAGAAATCTCATTTTTGGCTGGATACCCTTTAGTGTGGGAGATATATTGTATGTACTGGGTGGACTATTAGTGATAAGCATAGTTGTGCGCTGGATATACCTAAGCGTAAAAATTAAGACGCATAAGCATGGGCTTGCATTGTCATCGCTTCACAACGTTATAGGGCTCGGTGTGCTTTATATACTGTTTATTGTTGGCTGGGGGGCTAATTATTATAAGCCTGCACTAGGCGTTTTCTGGCATCTGAATGAATCCGTGCCTGAAGACAGTATAATAACAGGCTTTGACCAGGAGCTGATAAATAAGCTAAATGCTTACGCGCCGCATTATCATGCGTTGTCATTTGCAGAGGTCAATAAAAGATCGCAGGAATACTACAGGAAATATACTGATGTACGTACAAAGCTTTCAGGCTTAAGAGTGAAGGCTTCTATGTTCAATTACCTAATGCAGAACCTGGGCATACAGGGGTATTACAATCCCTTTACCGGCGAAGCACAGGTAAATAAATATTTGCCCGGCTTTATGCTGCCATTTGTTATTTGCCATGAAATGGCCCACCAGTCAGGTATTGCCGCTGAAGGCGATGCAAACTTATTATCATATGTGGTGGGTACACGCGCTGATGATACTGCATTTAACTACAGTTGCTATTTGAACCTGTGGTTATATGCACAATCGCGACTTAGGTTTAGGGATTCTGCACTGGCAAGAAAGATGCGCAAACAGCTAAATCCGATCACTTTGGCTGAAATAGATACCCTACGGCAGATCCGACGCCGATATGAAGGCGATATGAGCCGATACAGCGGAAAGCTGTATGACGAATACCTGCGCATGCACGACCAGAAAGGTGGCATAAATAGTTATGACAATGTAACACTGAGTGCCTGGGCCTGGGAAGACAAACAGCAGCGGAATAAGGATACTATTATTAAAGTGCCTTAGCCTTTAAACTCGCCCCAAACACCGCGTAAAGTGTCTGCTATCTCGCCAAGTGTGCAAAGGTTCTCTACAGCATCAATTACAAACGGCATCAGATTTTCGCTCGTACCTGCTTTCGTCCTAATGGTTTCGAGGCATTCGGTTGCTTTTGTATTGTCCCTTTTTTCACGCAGCTTCTTCAGCTTTTCCGTCTGTACTGTACGAATAGAGTCGTTTATCTTGAATACAGGTGTTTTTTCTTTTTCTTTAGAAGTGAACTTGTTTACACCCACTATTATTTTTTCGCCATTCTCTATAGCCTGGTTGTATGCATAGGAGGCACGGGCTATTTCATCCTGCATGAAGTGTTGTTCAATGGCTTTTACAGCGCCGCCCAACACATCTATTTTGTCAATTAGTTTCCATGCTGCAGCCTCTACCTCATTTGTAAGCGATTCAACATAGAACGAACCGGCAAGTGGATCTACCGTTTGCGTAACACCGCTTTCGTAAGCTATTACCTGCTGCGTGCGCAGCGCAATAGTTGCTGCTTCCTCAGTAGGTAAAGACAATGCCTCATCATAACCATTAGTATGCAGCGACTGTGTGCCACCCAATACGGCGCTAAGTGCCTGTAGTGTAACGCGTACAATATTATTCTTAGGTTGTGGTGCTGTAAGTGTGCTGCCGCCTGTTTGGGTATGGAAGCGCAGCATTTGTGCTTTAGGGTCCGTAGCGCCCAGCTCTTTGGTAATGTGCGCCCACATGCGGCGGGCTGCACGGAATTTTGCTACTTCTTCAAACAGATTATTGTGGGCATTGAAGAAGAAAGAAAGACGCTGTGCAAATACATTTATGTCAAGACCTTTTTCTATAGCAGCTTTTAAGTAAGCTTTACCATTTGCAAGCGTAAACGCGAGCTCCTGCACTGCATTTGAACCAGCCTCGCGTATATGATAACCCGATATGGAAATGGTGTTCCATTTAGGTACTTCCTTACTGCAGTATTCAAAAATATCAGTGATGAGCCGCATGGAAGGCCCGGGTGGATAAATATAAGTGCCGCGCGCGGCGTATTCCTTCAATATGTCGTTTTGTATGGTGCCTGATATCTTTTTTATATCAGCGCCCTGCTTTTTTGCAAGGGCGATGTAGAGTGCCAGTAAAATGAATCCTGTTGCATTTATAGTCATAGATGTGGAAACATCCTGCAGGTTAATACCCTGAAACAGTATCTCCATATCTTCCAGAGAGTCTATAGCCACGCCAACCTTACCTACTTCACCTTCTGCCATTGCATGGTCCGAATCGTAACCGATCTGCGTAGGCAAGTCGAATGCCACCGACAGGCCCATTACACCCTGGCTTAATAGGTAGTGATAACGTTTGTTAGACTCTTCCGCTGTGCTAAAGCCTGCATACTGACGCATGGTCCATGGCCTGTCGCGGTACATGGAGGCATGGATGCCACGTGTAAAAGGGAAAGTGCCGGGTGTTTCCGTCATTGCCACCGGCTCGCAATAAAGCGGCTTTATTTCAATGCCGGCATCAGTAGTTATTTTCTTATTGGTATTCTTGTCGCTCAAAACTTAGCTGATATTTTTATTGACTAATAAAGATTAGGCGGTAGCGCCCAATGACATTACTCTTTTGGCTTCGCGGTTTATTACCTGCAGGGCTACGTCTACAGGCAGCTCGTCCTCGGTAGTAAGCACAAAGTTTACAATGCTGGTATGCAGATCTTTGCCTGATGCTTCAGGATCTAATTGTTTGGCAATATGTGTAATCATATTCAGCTCCTGTTCTTTCACGCCTCGTATTGTTTGCCACACTTCATTAGATACATACATCTGTTGAGAGAGATTGTGTTCAAACTCTGCGCGGATGGTTTGTATCAGCGCGTATTGCAGCTGAACAACGCTCATGCCCGGCTCATACACACGAGGAATGAGCTGCCTGGGGTGCAGGCGTTCCACAAAAAGAATAAGCCGCTCATAGGCCTGCAGGCGCAGGCGAATAGTAACGTCTTGTGTTTCATGCAGCAGAGCTATCTGCTTGCGCTGCAATTCTGTGACCAGGAATTTCTTAACTATTAAATAGCTGGATATTAATACAATAATTGCCGGAACCGTGTACTTCAATAATTCTAAAAGGACTTCCATACTGCTGAAAAAAATTGGCTTACAAAATAACGCGTTTTTGCTTGTTTTAAAGAGATAAATATTATTACGATCAGAATGTATATAATAATTTGTATACGTGGCATAATTTTTACAATCATTTAATACTTCCGAATAAATCGGGAGTATTTTATCATTTAACCAATTTTTAATCAAAACAATCGCCATGAAATCAGTAATCAAACACACTGGCTTTCTTGCACTTGGCTGTGCATTATCTCTTACTGTTCTTTCCTGCGGCAACAACAGCAGCAAGACAACTACCGCCGATACCACAGCGGTGGCTACGCCTGCTGCCCCTGCGGACACGAGCGCCAACAATACTGCGAACAACAATGCGAGCAGCAATAAGGATGCAAACTTTGTAAGTGATGTATCCGTTGCCAATGCCAAGGAAATGGCTTGGCTACAGGCAGGCATAGACAATGGCGGCAAAGATGTGAAAGACCATGCAAAAATGATGATGAAAGACCACCAGGGGCTCGCGCAAACGATGAAAGACTATGCTGCCAAGAAGAATATAACGTTGCCCCCCGACCAGGACTATTCAAAAGACGTAGACATGGGGACTAAAAAAGGCAAGGACTGGGACAAAGCCTGGGCGGACAAAATGGTAGATGCGCACCAACAAACAATCGACAAATTTCAGCAGGCCCAGAATGATGTAAGTGATCCTGACCTGAAAACAATAATAACAAATACACTGCCTACACTGCATAAACACCTGGATATGTGCAAGGTTTTGCAGGCCAAGATGTAAAGAAATATAAGATACAGATGGGGGTCTGGTAAATAAGGAAAAAAGGTCGGAGCTAATGCTTCGGCCTTTTTCTATGAAACAAAATTGTATAAATAAGACTTTTATTTTCATTGTCATGTAGAAAGGGTTCTACATTTCCCCGAGTGATATTAAAACAACATTAAATGTATGTGGGTGCTTGGTTGATATTTTGTAAATGTAAATGGCTGATTGCCAGTATGTGTTGGTTTTAAAAAACTGTGGCAAGCCTTTTTATATATCATAGGAAATAAATTAATTCAATTATCACCGTAAAATAAATAGTTATGTTGGCGAACGAAGATCAAAAACAGGAAAACACAGTGCCATTTATGAACACATTGACATCTTGTGTTAATAAGGTGGTAAAAGATGGCTACACAGACAGCTTTAAAGTAAAACCAGAAGGATTATTCTCATATACTAAGGATAAAATCTATATGCCCGATGATGTGAAAGTGATCAATTTTTACAGATTTGAAGGTCAGTCTGACCCCGCGGACAATGCCATAATGTATGTTATTGAAACCGGCGACGGGCAAAAAGGTACGCTTATCGATGCCTACGGCCCTTATTCTGATGTAGGTGTAACTGCTTTTATGAAGAAAGTGGAAGAAATAAACAAGAAAACTGAAAAGTAGGATTAGTTGTTAAAAAATAAAGGAGCAGCAATTTGCTGCTCCTTTATTTTTTTTCTACTCAATAGGAAAAAAGAGCTTGAAGGTGGCGCCCACATCAGAATGACCATAGGCAAGAATATGTCCATTATGATTTGCCATAACCCGCTGAGATAACGCCAGGCCTACGCCCTTGCCGTGAAACTCAGAATGCTGATTGTGCAGGCGCTGAAATATCTGGAACATCTTATGCGTGAACTTATTATCGAAGCCAATACCATTGTCTGATATCGTGATGCGGTAAAATTTCTGTTCAGAATGTTTGGGATTAATATCCGTAAGCTCTTCACCACTTACTATATCACTGCGAACGGAAATAATAGGCTGCACATCTTCCCGTGTAAACTTTAAGGAGTTATCGAGCAAAGCTTTAAAAAGTATTTGTAGTTGGTTGGGGTAACCCGTGATGGTTGGCAGCACCTCCTGATTAATGATCGCATTTTTCTGTTCTGATTTTTCTGATAATTCAGAAAGCGCGTGTTTCAGAATCTTGTTCAGGTCAACCGCCTGCCGTTCTGTTTGCTGCTGTATAAGGGAAGTGAGGTTCACCAGATCTTCAATAAGGTCCTGCATGCGTACAGCAGCAGCTGTTATGCGCATCATGGTGTCCCTGCTTTCTTCGTCAATATGTTCTTTCTTCAGGTATAACAGGCGATTGATGAAAACTTGTATTTTTCTTAAAGGTTCCTGAAGATCGTGAGAGGCAGCGTAGGCTATTTGTTCCAGCTCTGAGTGAGAACGCTCAAGATCGGTCAGTTTATTATTCAGCTCGTCCTGGAAGGCCACACGGCGCTTTAACTCCCTTATCATTAGAATGAACAGGATAATAGTGATGGTACAAAAGAAAAGCAGAATATAGCGGAGTGTGGAAGATGTGATCTTTTGGTATATTATTTTGTTTTCAACACGTTCACCCAGCAGCAGGCTCTCCTCATTATACATGGTGTTAAGTGCAGACATGCATTCTTTCATAGATTCACGGCCATGGTAGTAATAAGGCGAAATAAAGCTTGTTTTCGCCGTGTCCATGTAAGCCATGTTATCTCGAATATTATTTAGGCGCAGTGCAATGGCGCTCTTAATAAGTATCAGGTTATTTTGCTCACTGGTATTGTCTTTGGTAAGCAGACGCAGGCTGTCGATAAGCGGATTTAACCGATGAATGCTTGTATATAGCAGCCGCTGGTACATGGTGTCGTGGGTAAGCATATAGCCACGTTCAGCGCGGTCCAGATCCTTTGATACTCCTTCCACCTTATATAATTCCTGAATTACCTTGTTGCTATGATCTACCAGTGTGGAGTAGTTAATAAGCGAACTGAATTTATCTACTGAAAAAAATGAAAGCCCTGCCATTACAACAAATGAGATAGAAAACAGTATGATAATCAGGCGCAGTCGTTTCTTCATAGACTATCAAATTTCTACATTTTTGTGGAACATATTCCACAGTAACAATACAGTAATATAATGTTATAACGGCACTTGACTTGTTTTAATATTTTGTGTAATTTGTATAGTGATAAGTATAAGTTAGTTGCATAATTTTTAAAAAAAGTATGCCGTATTAAAAAAATTGGCTTCAAGGTTGCCTTATCAAGTATAATATAAAAACGGTGCAATTATGATCTCTCAGCAACAGACACAGAAACAACAGCTAAAAATATTGCCGCAACAGATCCAATTATTGAACCTTTATTTCTTAAACACCCTCGAGCTTGAACAAAGAATAAAGAACGAATTGGAAGAAAACCCTTTTCTTGATCAGCAGGAACAGGAAGAATTTGATGATTTAAAGACATCGGCTAATGAGACCAACGATTTTCAGGACTACGATGAATTTATGTATGATGATGTCCCCGACTACAAAGCAGAATATCAAAACTATTTTAATACAGAAGATGCACCGAACATAGCGATAAAGAGTACCACCCACTTTAAAGACGAAGCAAAGCAACAATTAAGACTGTTGGATATTGATGATCAGAAAAGAGAAATGGCGGAGTATGTAATAGACCTGTTAAATAACCAGGGCCTGATGGACAGACCGCTGGAAGAAGTGGCAGATGATTTATCTTTCCAATTCCAGTCTATAGTAGAAGTGGAAGAGGTGGAAGAGGCTTTGGCGGTAATACAAACACTGGAGCCCATAGGCATAGGCTCATGCAGCGTGAAAGACTGCCTGTTGATACAGCTAAAAGCCATGAGCCAGAAAAGGCCCGATGTAAAATGCGCTATGAAGCTGATGCAGAATCACTACAATGACCTGATGCATCGCCAGTTTGAAAAAATACACCATGCACTGAATATAGATGAAGAAGAGTTGCGGGTGGTACTGAATCTGATAGGCAGTCTGAAATTTTACCCAGTAAGTGAAAATGCATCGGATTACGAACCCAAAAACACTATTATACCTGATTTCATTATATCGCGCTATGGAGATAGCGTACAGGTAAGCCTTTACTCCAGCAAATCGGGCTCTGTATTTGTAAACCAGGTTTTGTATGATCAACTGGCGCAACAGGTGAACGGCAAAAACAAATCTGCTAACCAGTACGTGAAAAGCAAACTGCAATCTGCCCAATGGTTTGTAAATGCAGTAAAGCAACGTGAAGATACTATGATGCGCATAATGCAATGCATAGTGCAAATACAGAATGAATACTTTATAGAAGGCGATATACGCCTGCTGAAACCCATGGTGCTGCGTAATATTGCAGACATTACCGGGCTGGACATAAGTACCGTTTCGCGCATTACCAGCAACAAATATGCTGATTCACATTTTGGACTTGTATATTTAAAGGATCTTTTCAGCGAAGGTATTGCTGATAAAAAAGGAGAGGTGATAAGTAATAAAGTAATACAATCTGTAATAGAGGAGGCTATTGCCAATGAAGATAAGCAGCACCCCTATACAGACCAGCAGCTTGTTACCATACTGTCTTCAAAAGGCTATAATATAGCAAGGCGTACTGTAGCCAAGTACAGGGAGCATATGCATATACCAATTGCACAGATAAGGGCCGTATGGGCGTAAAGAGATTTATATACATTTGAAATATAACACAACTGAATAAATAATAAATATGGAGAAAATCCTTGTAATTGATGATGATAATGACATGTGTCTTTTGCTGAACCGTTTTCTGACACGCCATGGCTATGAAGTGAATGGCATAAATAGCGGAAAGGCAGCAATAGAATGGCTGAAGAAAAATGAGCCCAACCTGGTGCTGTGCGATTTCAGGCTGGAGGATATGACGGGGGCTGAGCTGCTTGTGAAGATAAAGGAAATGCATGCCGGTGTACCAGTGATAATAATAACCGGATACAGCGATGTAAAAGATGCGGTGGAGGTGATGAAGATGGGGGCATATGATTATGTTACAAAACCGCTTTTTCCTGATGAAATACTGCTAACTATAAAGAAAGCGCTGAGCGAAGAACCTAAGGAAGATGCAGCTACCAAAAGGCCTGCTACACAAGCAGCAGGCGCGACGCCAACTACAAACGGGAAGGCGAAAAATATTAGCAATTCGCAGTACATAATGGGCGATAGCCCCGAGTTTGCAAATATTATGAAGCAGATAGCCCTGGTGGCACCTACCAACTATAGTGTTATAATATATGGTGAAAGCGGTAGTGGTAAAGAGGCTATAGCGCAACAGATACATCAGAAGAGTAAAAGAGCGGCTAAACCCTTTGTGGCCATAGATTGCGGTGCATTATCGAAAGAACTGGCTGGCAGCGAACTATTTGGGCATGAAAAAGGCTCATTTACCGGTGCCTTGAACCAAAAAGTGGGCAGCTTTGAAATAGCCAATGAAGGAACCATTTTCCTGGATGAAATAGGAAACCTTTCCTATGATATACAAGTGTCTTTGCTGCGTGTGGTGCAGGAAAGAAAAATGCGCCGTGTGGGAGGCAATAAAGATATAGAACTGGACGTTCGCATAATAGTAGCCAGCAATGAACGACTCTGGGATATGGCGCGCAATGGTAAGTTCAGAGAAGATCTGTATCACCGCTTTAATGAATTTAGCATTGAAGTGCCATCATTGAGAGAAAGGAAGAGCGATATAATGCTGTTTGCAAACCATTTCCTGGCACTGACCAATGCAGAGCTTGACAAAGATGTAAAAGGATTTTCGAAAGAAGTAGAGGACATCTTCAACAACTATGTGTGGTATGGTAATTTACGCGAGCTGAAGAACGTAGTGAAACGCGCCACGCTGCTTACCGACGGTGAATATGTAGAGCCAAAATCACTGCCTTTTGAAATATCAAACTTTCACAAGCTGCAGTTTGATAATCCGGGTACAGCTGCATCTGCGGCAACTGTTGCGAGACAAGAGACAGCACCCGCGACAGCGCCATTAACCAGTGTGCCCTTTGAAAATAAATTGAAAAGTGCAAACCTGGATGCTGAATATGAAGTGATACTGGACGCGTTGAAGCAGGCGAATTTCAATAAGAGTAAAGCAGCGAAGCTGTTAAATATAGATCGTAAGACGCTTTATAATAAAATGAAACAATTTAAAGCGTTTAATCTTGATTAATAAACCGAAAGTGTGTAGTGCAGTGGATCTTAAAGGATAAGAGAAAAGGGAGACACTTTAATATGAAATCTGAAATAATGGATAAAAAAATGCCCGGAGCATTTTTTGAACGTATAAGCAAGTGGGGTGCAGGAGCAACCGCCATAGTAGATCCTGTTAGCTATGATGTGGTTTTTTGCAACCAGCTGTTTGAAGATAAATTTGGGAAAGCAGAAAATGAGGAAGGGAATAAGGTATTGAACCTGGCTGACGTTGTGATTGATTTTGTGCCGGAAAAACTTGATGTTCAACTGCAGAATGTGCTCAACTTTGTTGAAGAACGGAACAAGTATAATGTATACAAGCTGAGAGAATTGACTGGGCATATACATTCTTATTTTGTATATGCGGCGCCTATAGCGCATGATAATAGTATGTATTACCAGCTGCTGCTGCTGGAAGATCAGTCAAAGTGGAAGCTACCTTTTCTGTCGTTTGATACGCGCGAATTGTTTTTAGAGCAGTTTAATAACATGGCTTTCGGAACGTTTGAATGGATACTGGAGTCAAATAAAATATTCTGGACCGAGGGTATATATCATATCTATGAGATAGAGAGCAGTGGCGCAGCACTGGAATACCAGGATATTGCTAACTATATTCATCCGGAAGAACAAAAGAAGATAGCGGCTATAGTAAAACGGGCCTTAAGGGACCAAAATGATGTGAACACGGAGATGCGCATTGTTACCGCAAGGAATAATATCCGGATAGTAAGTGTAATGTGCAAAGTATTGACAAATGATAGTAAGGTTCCGGTGAAAATAGTGGGTAGCTTGCGCGATATAACAGAGCAGCGTCTGGCAGAGTATGACGTGAAGAAGCATGTTAAAGAGTTGCACCGCTCTAACCAGGAGTTGGAAGAATTTGCGTACGTAGCAAGCCATGATTTGCAGGAACCCCTGCGAAAAATAAGCACTTTTAGCGACAGGCTGAATGAAAAATATGCAGATGTGCTAACCGGCGATGGCGAGATGTACCTGGAGAGAATAATGGCATCTGCAGAGAATATGCGTATGCTGATAAACAACCTGCTTGAGTTTTCTAGAATAACCAGGTCTACGCAGCCTTTTGCGAATGTTGGATTAAATTTTATAGTGCATCAGGTAAAAACTGATCTTGAATTGATCATAGAGGAAACCGGAACGATAATAACGACAGGTAAACTGCCGGATATTGAGGCCTCACTATCGCAAATGAAACAGCTATTTACCAATATCATTAATAATGCTATAAAATTTCGAAAGACCGATGTGCCGCCGCAAATAACGATTGATAGCCGCACACTAAGCGCAGACGAAAAGAAGCATTATCAGTTATCCGGCAATAAAACTTATTACAGAATAGAGGTAGCGGACAATGGAATAGGTTTTGAAAAAGAGTATGCACAACGCATATTTCAGATATTCCAGCGACTTCATGGCAAATCAGAATATCCTGGTTCTGGTATAGGCCTGGCCATTTGCAAGAAAATTGTTGAACACCATCACGGACTGATCTTTGCTGACAGTAACCCCGGCAAGGGATCACAGTTCGTTATTATTTTACCTGAAGCTCAGCCCTTATCCTAAAAAGCGAATACTATGACAGCGCAAAATGTGAAAATATTGATAGTAGATGATGACCAGGACGACTTTATCATTACGAGCGAATATATAAAACACATCCCTTCAGCTACCTACAAGATCGATTGGTGCCCGCGTTATAGCGAAGCGCTGCAGCATATGATAAAGAAGGACTACAACCTATATTTTGTAGATTACAGGTTGGGTGCCAAATCAGGTATGGACTTGCTGAAAGATGCTATGGCCCATAACTGTGAAGCACCCATAATACTGCTCACTGGTAAGGGTAGCTACAATGTAGATATAGAAGCCATGCAGCTGGGGGCAGTTGACTACCTCGTGAAAACGGAGCTTACCATTGAGAAGATGGAACGAAGCATACGCTATGCGTTGGAGCGTTCCGCTACACTAAAGGCGCTGAAAGAAAATGAACGTAAGTACAGAAGCATTTTTGAAAAATCTAAAGACATCGTTTTTATTACAGACAGCGCGCTAAACTTTAAAGAGGTTAATAATGCAGTGTTGCCCTTTTTGGGTTATGACCGAAATGAAATGCTGCAATTGAACCTTGGCGCGCTGATAGAGCAGGCACAACACCGTAAATATATATCCCAGTCACTGTTGGCAATGAAGGAAGTGAACGATCTTGAATTGATGATCACTACAAAGTCGGGGGAAAAGAAGTCTTGTATCCTTACCGCAACCCTTGAAGAAGGAGATGCCGACAATGTAAATGTTCAAGGTATTATCCACGATATCACAAACCTGAAGAAGATAGAAAAGGCAACGCTGCAGGGCGAAAAGCTTGCTGCCGCCGGCAGGCTAGTGCGTACGCTTGCACATGAGGTGCGTAATCCGCTTAATAACATAACGCTTTCTGTAGAACAGATGCAACAGGATCTGAAAGATGACAATGCATTGCTATACCTCGATATAATACAACGCAATAGTCGCAGGATAAGTGATTTGATAAGTGAATTGCTTACCACATCGCGGCCATCTGAAATAGCACTGGAGGAACATGTATTGCAGCATGTGCTGGACGAAGTGATAGCTTCCGCGATAGATCGCCTTACACTGAAACGTATAAAGCTGCATGTAAGTTATCCCGACGAATCGCTAATGGTGATGGCTGATATAGAGAAGCTGAAAATAGCACTGTTGAATATTGTGATTAATGCAGTAGAGGCAATGGAGGAGCAAAAAGGCCACTTGTCAATTTCGCTGCATCACCTTACAAATCATGCTGTGCTGAATATAAGTGACAATGGGTGTGGTATAAGTGAAGAAAATATTTCAAAATTGTTTGAGCCATATTTCACACAAAAGAGGAATGGGGTCGGGCTGGGACTTGCGTTCACACTCAATATTCTTCAGACCCACAAGGCCGCTATCGAAGCCTATTCTGTAGAGAATGGGGGCACTACCTTTACTATTACATTTCCTCTGGCTACGGCTGGTGAATCAAATGAGCATAATGGAAACGAAGTGCCTGTAAAAACAAAAAAAGTAGCACATTGATAGAATTGAAAAGAGCATGCTTTTATTTCAGAAATTGTATCTTGATAACTGCTAAATTATATTAATGCTATGAGAGGGATTTTGTACGTAATTGCTATTGTATTACTTATTGGCTGGGCCCTGGGTGTGTTTATGTACAGTTTGCGTGGTCTTATACATATACTACTTGTGCTGGCCGTAATATCATTGATCATTGGCCTGATAAGAGGTGGTTCTGCTGACTAAGGGAAATTGTGTGCCTAATATGTGCGTGGCTATTTGGTTGACTGAAGGTTAATATCGGCAAGATTTCTATCCAGGTCATTTATACTGATGGGTTTCTCTATCATCTGGTATTGTGCTTTCTTAGGCATTTGTGGCATTGGCGGGTGAAATGCACTAATGAGCACTATATACATTTTGGGATGTTCTTTTGCTATATTAGGTGCTGCAATCCAGCCTTCAGCATCAGGAAGATTGTTATCAAGAAACAGTATATCGGGTAGTAAAGATTTAATTTGGAGAAGCCCGTCCTCCAAAGTATGAGATAGGTATACATCATAATCCTTACGTAAAAAATAACTCTTTAGTAAAAGGCACAAGTCAATCTCATCATCTACTATTAATACTTTCCTTCTGTCAGACATACTTCAGTATTCTAAATGACCTAATTTGTTGCAAAGTAGAAAAAAGTGCTTGGTGTTTGATACATTTTTCTTAAAAAGCAATAATCAAGACATTTTAATGAACAGTTAATTGATACGGAATTAACTGCAAAAACAATGCCTTCGTTGGTATGTTTTTTTTTGTTAAAAAGACGATTTACAATTTCTTTGTAACGGGTATTGTACCTGTATGCGTCCAATAGCTGCGTAATGCGGCTACGGTTTTTAACAGGCTTTCAAAACTGTTTGGTTTAGTAATGTATGAGTTAGCACCAAGTTCGTAACACCTGCGCATCTCTTGCTCATTATTGGTAGTGCTAAATATTACTACGGGTATCTTTTTTAGCTCAGGATGTTGCTTTAATTCTTTCAGCACCTCACGTCCATCCTTTTTAGGCATGTTGAGATCAAGCAGTATGAAACGAGGGAAATTTAGGCTGTTTTTACCCGACATTATATTGTTCAGGTACTCAATGATTTCAACTCCGTTCTCTACAAATTGAAGCGTATCCTTAAAGCCATTCTCTTCAAAGGCGGCCTGAAGCAGGAAGCGGTCGTCTGCATCATCCTCGGCTATTAGTATAAAAGTATTCTCCATTCCGTTACGCTTATTTAGCTCAGTGTTAAGCCCTTACCAATAGCTTTGCTTAAAGCTAAAATGATTTGGACTAAAATTAAGCAAATAAATTTAAGCAGTCCACTGCATTTTACTGCTGTTACATGTATTTTACTAGTATGGAAGGCCTTTTCATGTCTGGAATAATTCTTTCTATTCTTATGCAATCTGCAAATAATTCATTATCAATAGTAAAATGGCTTTTCGCTTAATAATCGGTGATAAATTCTTTGTGAAGGGAGAAAAAGAATTGTTTGGAATGCGGGCGGCACGTATCTTTGCCGCCCGCTCTATCAAAAAAGTTCTTTGTTTATGTGTGTTTCAAATGCTGAATAAAAATATTCAGTGATTGATTTGGTGGTTTGCAAAGCTTGCGTATCTTTGCGCTCCCCAATCACAAACAGGGATAAGTTCTTACGGTTTTAGCAACAATAAATCTTCTTCAAAAAAATAATTGAAAATAGATTTTGCGGAATGGAAAATAGCTTATAACTTTGCGCTCCCTTAGGGGGTGAAGAGATAACGAAAGGGTAACAGAAAGTTCTTAAAGAGGTAATAAAAAAGCAGAAGCGCCGCGGGTTAGAGGCC
>Ga0105237_10004230_pt1 | contig 16719 bp, 11 predicted proteins | sample KBSC24metaG_FD_81520 | JGI IMG/M metagenome (GOLD analysis project Ga0105237, IMG submission 81520) | Corn rhizosphere microbial communities from Kellogg Biological Station, Michigan, USA - KBS C2-4 metaG | ecosystem: Host-associated > Plants > Roots > Rhizosphere > Soil | place: Michigan, USA... | reverse complement strand
CGGCCCACGTCGATGTCCTCGACCAGGTGGGGATAATTCACGTCGACCGTGATCTGCACCGTGCCCTTCTGCCCCTTTACCGTGAAGCTCACCCAGTCGCCGATCTGAAGTTTGTAGGCCTTTTCGACCACGCCGGTGCGGATGGCCGGACCCTGCGTGTCGAGCAGCAGTGCGACTTCCTGCCCCTGCTTCGCGGAGGTCTCGCGGATCAGCGCGGCGGTGGTGCGCACCCAGTCGTGCGGCGCATGCGACATGTTGAACCGGAAAACATTCACCCCCATCTGGATGAGTGCCTCGAGCATGGGCGCGGTCGACGTGGCGGGACCGAGGGTGGCGATGATTTTGGTGCGGCGCATGGATTTCTCTTCCGATAGCCTTGTTTTGGCAAGGCTATCCCAAGAGAGCAAGCCCTATGCCTACGCCTTGGGAACAGGCTTGCGAATGGTCAGGTGGACGTCGCGCAATTGTTTCTCGTTCACGGGAGAAGGGGCATTCATCAGCAGGTCGCGACCGTTCTGCGCCATGGGGAAGGCGATGACTTCGCGGATGTTCGATTCGCCCGCGAGGAGCATGACGATCCGGTCGATGCCCGGGGCGATTCCACCGTGGGGCGGCGCGCCGAAGCGGAAGGCGTTGATCATCCCAGCGAATTCGGTGTCGACCACCTTCTGGTCGTGACCGGCGAGGGCGAAGGCCTTGTACATGATCTCGGGCCGGTGGTTGCGAATGGCGCCGGAAGCGATTTCGTAGCCGTTGCAGACGAGGTCGTACTGGTAGGCGAAGATGGTGAGCGGGTCTTGCTTCTCGAGCGCCTCGAGTCCGCCTTGGGGCATGGAGAAAGGATTGTGGGAAAATTCGATGTGCTTGGTTTCGTCGTTTATTTCGAACATCGGGTAATCGACGATCCAAGTGAACTTGAAGACGTCTTTCTCGATGAGGTCGAGCTGCTCGGCGATTTTTTCGCGCATCGCGCCGAGGACCTTCGCCGCTTTGGTTTCGTTCGGATCGGCGGAGAAGAAAACGACCGTGGGCTTCGTCCCGCCCGCGACGCCGGCAATACCCTCGGCAATGGCGGGGGCTGTCAGGAACTTGGCCACGGGACCGGTCATCTCTCCGGCGGCGTCAAGCTTCACATAGGCCAGCCCCGGTGCGCCGAGCTTCTTCGCCTCTTCCTGCAGATTGTCGAACCACGAGCGGGCCTGGTCGAAGGCCTGCGGGATGGCCATCGCGCGGACCGTCTTCCCCGCGAACGCCTTGAATTCGCTCTGGGCGAAGAGCGGCGTCAGATCCTTGATCTCGATCGGAATGCGCAGGTCGGGTTTGTCGGTGCCGTATTTGAGCATCGATTCCTTGTAGGCGAGGCGCGGGAAGGCACCATTCGCGTCGGCGTTGATCGGGTGCTTGGTAAACTCGGGGAAGAGGCCGGTGAAAAGCCCCTCCATCGCCGCGAAGACATCCTCCTGCGTCACAAAGCTCATCTCCACGTCGAGCTGGTAGAACTCGCCCGGTGTCCGGTCGGCGCGGCCGTCCTCATCGCGGAAGCAGGGTGCGATCTGAAAGTAGCGGTCGAAGCCGCTGACCATGAGGAGCTGCTTGAACTGCTGCGGCGCCTGCGGCAGCGCGTAGAATTCACCGGGGTAAAGCCGCGACGGGACGAGGAAGTCGCGCGCGCCCTCCGGCGACGACGAGGTGAGGATCGGCGTCTGGAATTCCTGGAAGCCAAGCTCGATCATCCGCCGCCGGATACTGGAGATGACCTTCGCGCGGAGCATGATCGTCTGGTGCAGCTTCGAGCGGCGCAGGTCGAGGAAGCGGTACTTCAGCCGCGTCTCCTCGGGCGTGTGATCTTCGGGGAAAACGTTCATCGGCAGCGGCTCGCACGAGCCGAGCCGGTCGTAACCCGCGACGTCGAGCTCGATCTCACCCGTGGTCAGGTCGGGATTCACCGTGCCCTCGGGACGCGGGCGCACCTGGCCGTGGACGCTGATGACCGTCTCCTTCGGCAGATGGGAAAGCGTATCCTGGAAATCAGCAGTAGGCGGCACAACGATCTGTGTGATGCCATAGTGGTCGCGCAAGTCGATGAAAAGGACGCCGCCCAAGTCGCGCTTGTTGTGGATCCAGCCCGCCAGCCGGACCGTCTGGCCGGCGTGGGAAGCGCGTAAGTCGTTACAGGTATGGGAGCGATAAGGGTTGGACATGGGGAGGGAATTTTTTAGACGGAATTCTTCGAATTGACGACTGGAAAAGGCGTCCTGTGCTATATTACACCCGCGCCAGGAAGAGAATGAAAAGCCCTCCGGCGCCTCTTACCACCATGCAAAAGATCATCAAGACCGACGAGGAATGGACAAAGCAGCTTACCGAGGAGCAATACCGGATCACGCGCGGGAAGGGGACCGAACGCGCTTTCTGCGGCATGTTTTACGATAACCACCGTAACGGCACCTACCACTGTATTTGCTGCGACCTCCCTCTGTTTACCTCCAAAGCCAAGTTCGATTCGGGTACCGGCTGGCCCAGCTTCTTCCAGCCCGTGGCGAAGGAGAATGTTGAGACGGTGACCGATTCCAGCCACGGCATGGTCCGGACGGAAATCATCTGCGCCCGCTGCGATGCCCACCTGGGCCACGTTTTCGAGGATGGCCCGCGTCCCACCGGCCTGCGCTACTGCCTTAACTCGGAGGCGTTGAAGTTTGTCGATGCCGAGGAGGAAAAGGTCGGTCCGCAATTGGGATTAGCCCAGGCCAGCTTCGGCGCGGGTTGCTTCTGGGGCGTCGAAGCGGCATTTCGGCAACTACCCGGTGTGCACGAAACGGCAGTCGGTTATCAGGGCGGCACGCTCAAGAATCCGAGCTATGAAGACGTCTGCTCGGGCGATACCGGTCACGCCGAGGTGGTCCACGTCGAGTACGATCCCGCCCAGGTTTCCTACGATCAGCTGCTCGAGCTCTTCTGGTCGAAGCACGATCCCACCACGCCGAACCGGCAGGGGCCCGATGTCGGGACGCAATACCGCTCGGTGATCTTCTACTACACGCCTGCGCAGAAGGAGGCCGCAGAGAAATCAAAGGCTGCGCTCGAAAAGTCGCGCCGCTTCTCCCGTCCCATCGTGACGCAGATTCTCCCCGCACCCGATTTCTATCGCGCGGAGGAATACCACCAGCGTTACCTCGAAAAGCGGAACAAACGCAGCTGCGCCATCGGTTTTTGAAATCCGTCATCCCGAGCTTGTCGAGGAATCAGACGCGTTGTGGATCAACAGAGCGGATTAGAGCTTGGGCTTATGTGGCTTTTCGTGCTCATTCCGGCTTATTGGATAAAAGAAGCGCGTCTGATCCCTCGACAAGCTCGGGATGACAATGCTTTAACTGGCTTCTGTCATGAAGCCTGGACGGCATCAACACGCCTTCTCCCTGCTTGAGCTGCTGATGGTCATCATCCTGATCATCTTCCTGCTCGCGCTGGCCGTGGGCGGTTACGGCGCGATGACCCAGGCCGCAGCGCTGACGACGGGCGCCGACCTCATTCGCGACGCTCTGGACGAGGCGCGGCAGAATGCCATGACGCAGAACACCACTGTCGAGGTTCGGCTCTACGCCGCCAATTCGGGTAACGGCCTGCCTTATCCGATCGCCTACAACGTCCTTCAGCTTCACTGGCTCAAATCTGACAAAACCACGCCGCCAGCGGGACATCTTCTTTCCCTGCCGGTTTCCGTCGTCATCGACGGCACGCCGGAACACTCACCCCTCGTCGCCACGGACAGCCTGAAACCCACGCCCGACCCGGCTGACACGCGCCTGAACGAGCACACCCGCGCCTTCCGCTTCCTGCCCGACGGCACGACCGACCTCGATCCCGGCGGCAAATGGTTCCTCACCTTGCGCGCCGCCTCGCAGGCGAACCCGGCCCGTTTTCCCTCCAACTGGGCCTGCGTCGAGGTCGATCCGGCGACAGGTCGGGCGCAAATTTACCGGCCCTGAAAAATCGCGTCACGCGGTCGCCATAATATTTTTGCGCGTCTGCATTGCAAATTCGCGCCCACGACTTATAGAAAGAGGCCAATGGGAACACCGTCAGAACCGTGGGACGTCGCCCGCGCGCTTCACACCTACAATATCGCACGCTGGGGCAACGGCTACTTCGGCGTAAACGACGCCGGAAACATGACGGCCCGCCCGATCCAGGACCAGGGGCCTGCGCTCGATATCATGTCGGTGATTGAAGAGGCACGCGACCGTGGGCTGACCTTCCCGCTGCTGCTCCGCTTTCAGGACTTGCTTCGTCATCGCGTCCAAGTGCTCAACCAGGAATTCCAGGCCGCCATCGCCGAAGCTGGTTACCAGGCGCCCTACCGCGGCGTCTTCCCCATCAAGGTCAATCAGCTCCGCGAAGTGGTTGAGGAGATCATGGACGCGGGCGCGCCCTACAAGTTCGGCATCGAGGTCGGCAGCAAGCCCGAGCTCTTCGCAGCGCTCGCCATCCACCGCGACCCCGAGTGTCTCCTCATCTGCAACGGCTACAAGGACCCGCTTTACATCCAGATGGCACTCCTCGGCCGCAAGCTCGGCAAGACCATCATCATGGTCGTCGAAAAGGTCGAGGAACTGAAGGCCATCATCGAGGTCTCGCAGCAGCTCGGCGTCCGGCCCATCGTCGGCGTCCGCATCCGGCTCCTGGCGAAAAGCTCCGGCAAGTGGGCCACCTCCGGCGGCGAGAACGCCAAGTTCGGCCTCTCCACCAGCGAGGTCATGGAGGCGACCGAGCTGCTCCGCGCCCACCAGATGGAGGATTGCCTTAAGCTGATGCACTTCCACATCGGCTCGCAGATTCCCGATATCCAGACGGTCAAGCGCGCGGTGCGCGAGGCGGCCCGCTATTACGCCAAGCTCAAGCAGCTCGGCTTTCCGCTCGAATACCTCGACGTCGGCGGCGGCCTCGGCGTCGACTACGACGGCAGCCGCTCCGCCTACGACAGCAGCACCAACTACACCCTCGCCGAGTACGCCCGCGACGTGGTCTACAACGTTGCCGACGTCTGCAACGAGGAGAAGGTGCCGCATCCCACGCTCATCAGTGAGAGCGGCCGCGCCATCGTTGCGCACCATTCGGTTCTCATCGTCGACATCTTCGGCGTCATCGAGAAGACCAAGGCCAAGCCGTTTGAAATGCCCGAGGGTGTGAAGCCCGCGAAGCCGGTGGCCGACCTGCTCGAGCTCCGTGCCGGGTTGAACAAGAAGAACCGCCGCGAATCGTTCCACGATGCCGTCCAGATCAAGGACGACGCCCAGGCCCGCTTTGACCTCGGCCTGCTCGACCTCGCGACCAAGGCGCAGGTGGAGACGCTCTTCTGGGAAATCGCCGAAGGCGTGGTCCGCCACTTCCGGGGCGCGAAGTCGATGCCCGACGAAATCGACCAGCTCAAGGATTCACTCGGTGACCAGTTCCTCTGCAACTTTTCCGTTTTCCAGTCGCTACTCGACCACTGGGCGCTCGGCCAGCTCTTTCCCATCGCGCCGGTTCACCGGCTCAACGAGGCGCCGGAGCACCACGCCACGCTGGTCGACATCACCTGCGATTCCGACGGCAAGATCAGCAAGTTCATCGACGGCGAGGACGAGGTGCGCCAGACGCTCCCGCTCCATAGCCTCAACGGCAAGCCCTACTACCTCGGCATCTTCCTTCTCGGCGCCTACCAGGACATCATGGGGGACATCCACAATCTTTTCGGCCGCGTCAACGAAGCCCACATCTTCCTCGATCCCGACGAGGAGAGCGGCTTCTACATCGAGGAGACGATCCCCGGCAGCACCATCAAGGAGGTCCTCGGCGACGTGCAGTACGACCTCACTCTCCTGGAGCGCGGGATGAAGGAGCAGATAGACCGCGCCATCAAGGCCGACGTCCTCAAGCCCAACGAAGGCATGCGCCTGCTCGAATCCTACGAGCAGGGTCTCAAGACCTCGACCTATCTCCAATTCTAGGATGGCGTCCCTCCTGTTCCGCGCCGTCATTTTCGACATGGACGGCCTGATGCTCGACACCGAGACGGTCGCCCGGATGATCTGGCAGCAGTCGGCCCGCGATATCGGCTACGAGATCACCAACGAGCGCTTCGCCCGTTTCATTGGCCGTCGCGACGACGATTGTCAGGTCATCCTCAAGGAATGGTGGCCCGATTTTTCCGCCGAAAAAATGCGAGAGCGGATCCGGCACCATTGGATGGATTACTTTTCCCGGCAGGTCATCCCCCGCAAGCCGGGCCTGGTGGAGCTGATCGATTTCGTCGACTCGCTCGAGATCGCCAAGGCCGTCGCTACCTCGAGCACGCGCCACAGCGCGCTCAAGAAACTGGGCGACCTCGCTGCGCGCTTTCCCGTGCTGGTCACCGGTGACGAAGTGACCCGGGGCAAGCCCGCGCCCGATATCTTCCTTCTTGCCGCGCAGCGGTTGGACGTGAAGCCGGAGGAGTGCCTGGTGCTGGAAGACTCGCTCATGGGTGTCCGGGGCGCCCGGGCCGCGGGCATGGAAGTTGTCATGGTCCCCGACCTCGTTCCAGCCGACGAAACGATCGAGCACGTTTGCGCGTCTCTCGACGAAGTGAGGGCGTGGCTGAAAAAGCAGGTGGAAGCCAGTTCCGGAAATTAAGCGGAAGCAGGAGCAGGGCCCACGGTCTGGCCCGCGCAGAACGACGGTTCCAGGACCACATCGCTGGGCGATTCCCCGGTGAGGGCGCAACGGTCCAGCATCTCCGCGGCACGCTGGCCGGCGGTGAAGAAATCGAATCGTACTGTCGTCAGCGTCGGCTCGATGTACTTGAGATAGGGCCAGTCGTGGAAGCTGACAATGCTCAGGTCGCCCGGCACCGACAGATTCTCATTGCGCCGCGCCTGGAAGCTCAGCATCGAACCGAGGCTGTCGTCCAAGGCAATGACCGCCGTGGGACGCGGACGCAGCTGCAGGATTTCCTTGGCCGCCTGGAAAATACCGCTTTCCTGATCGTGGGCCGATATCTCGGGCACCTGATTCGGGTCGATGCCCGCCGCACGCAAGGCCTCGTGGATTCCCACACGCTTGGGGGCATCGAGGCTCGCTTCGAAACCGGAAAGCAGGGCGATTCGGCGATGGCCCAGATTCAGCAGCCGTTCCGTCATCGACCGCGCCGCTTCGATCTGGCCAAGGCGGATGTGGGGACCCGGCAGGGACGATTTGGCGGCGAAGATGTAGGGCAGCTTGCGGTCCTGCAGCACCGTCAGGTCCTTGAGCGTTACATCCTGTGGAAAAACGATGACACCGCTCAGGCTGCTGGCCAGTTCCGGTCGCCATTCCTCGGGCGACATGCTGATCCACACAACCGCAGAACGAAGCGGTGCCATGATCGTTTGCACGCCCCGGACGATCTCGGCAATCGGCCGATGCTCGGCAGCCTGGGGCGATTTCATCAAAACGCCAACGTGGCGATGAACGCGAGTCAGACGTCCATGCGCGAAAGTTCCCTTGCCATGCTTGCGGAAAATGAGTCCCCGGTTCTCCAGATCGCCCAAAGCCAGCCGTACTGTCACACGACTGACACCAAATCGTCGGCAGAGCTGATACTCGCTGGCGATCGGGAAAACTGCTGGTTCGGGGCTATTGAGAATCTCTTCCGTAAGTGCAGTCACCATACGGGCCCGGGCGGTAGAAGTACGTTTAATAGTCACCCTCCACTATTCAGCATGGTTTTTATAAAATCAACTAACATTTTTAAATATTTGAAATGTAAGGTGCAATTTCAGGAATTAGAGCGGGTCTCGTGCCGGATTGGATCGTCGAAGCGGGTATAAGGTGCATGGAATAAAATATCAAGTCTATCCGTCGGGCCGTTGCGCTGTTTGGCGATGTTCAGGGAATAGGGAATGATGGGGCCGACCTGCCGCTCGTTGCCGTCTTGATCCTTCTCCGCATCGGGGCGGTGGAGCAGCATGACGACGTCCGCATCCTGCTCGATCGCGCCCGATTCTCGCAAATTGTGGAGGGCAGGCTCGGCCTTCGCTTCTTCGGAACGGCGGTTAAGCTGGGCGAGAATGATGATCGGGATGGCGAGTTCCTTGGCCAGCGCCTTGATGCCGCGCGAAATTTCCGCGACTTCGTTCTGGCGATTGTCCTTCGCCTGGGCCGATTCCGAGCGGAGCAGCTGGAGGTAATCGATGATCAGCAGCTCGATCCCGTAACGGTCTTTCATCCGGCGAGCCTTGCCACGCAGCTGGTTGATGGTGAGAAAGGAGGAATCGTCCAGATAGAGAGGCCATTCCCGCATATCAGCCGCTACCATGCGCAGTTTCTGAAGTGAATGCTCGTCGAGGTCGCCCTGCCGGATGCGCTGGAGGCTCTCGCTGCCGTAGGAGGCGAGGAGACGCAGCATGAGCTGCTCGTTGGTCATTTCGAGGCTGAACATCCCGACCGCGTGGCCCGGCTTCTTCCACGCATCGCTTGCCTCGTCGTAACGCTGGTCGAGCGCGTGACGGGCGAAGGTGAGGGCGAGGGCGGTCTTGCCCTGGCCGGGACGCGCGGCGAGGACGATCATCTCGCCCGCCTTCCAGCCCGCGGTCATCTCGTCGAGCTTGTGGAAGCCGGTATGGAGTCCCTGCAGGTGGCCCTTCCGGGTTTGGAACGTTTCGATCAGGGTCAACGCTCGGTCGATCTCCTCGCGGGCCGAGACGGTCGAGTTGGTCAGGCCCTGGTTGGTGACCTGGAAGATCGCGCTCTCGGCGCGATCGAGCACGGCGGGGACCGAGTCGGGCATTTCGCCGATGTCCTGCACGATGGTTGAGCAGGCGCTCTGGAGCGAGCGCAGAAGGCTCTTGTCCTTCACGATCCGGATGTAGGAGCCGACGTTGAGATGCGTGGCGAAGCCGACCATGAGCTCGGCGATGATCCCGGGACTGCCTACCGCTTCGGCCATCTTGCGATCGGTCAGGTACTGGTGCAGCGTCATCACGTCGATCGCCTGGCGCGAGTTGTGCATCTCGCGCAGCGCGCCGAAAATTTCCTGGTGGGCGGGGACGAAGAAATCCTCTTTGAGCAGCGTCACCGTCGCCTCGTCGATCACCTCTGCCGGCTGCGCGAGCATGCAGCCGAGCACCGCCTTCTCCGCCTCGGCGCTGTAGAGCAGCGAGGGGGAAAGCGCCTCCCCGGCCGAGACGGCGCGGTTTCGCTTGGTGGGCGGTTTCGGATTGGCCGAGGGCGATGCGGGCATGATCATGGGGCGAGTCAGGTAAAGCGGACGAGGGGCGATATTTGGGCAATCACCGCCCTTTTAGAAGCAGATACTTCTCCAATTTGCCTCACACCTTATTCACAGGCAAATGAGAGCGGAATGGCTGACGCGTCCAAGTTATCCACCAACGGCCGTGTACTGCCGCAGGCCCAATTTCCACAGAATACCGCTGAGCACGTAGAAGAATCCAATCCAGGCCCATTGCCAGAGAAAGCCCATCGCCATGGCCCCATGGTCGACGTGGCCGATCAGGATCGCGGCGGGAAAAAAAATCTCGTAGGCGAAGGGAAGGCTAAAGCAGATTTTTTGCAGCCAGAGCGGCAGAGCGTCGATGGGAAAAATGTGGCCGCCGAGAAGAAACTCGACCGAGTAGATGATGAACGTGACGCTGCCGATGTCCAAAATCCAGAAGGCAATCATCGCTAGCGTGAAGCAGAAGAAGAACTGGATTAGCGCCGCGCCGATGGTGGCCAGAAGCGCCCAGCCCAAATTTTCGAGCCAGGGCAGGCCGTCGAAGTAACGATGAAGCCAGATCATCGCGAAGGCCAAAGGCACCACGGCGAAGGCCGCGTGAACGATTCGCGCTGCGGCGTAGAGGTGAAAGCGGTAAAGCCGGTAATCGATCGGTTTGAGCAGGAGCGTATTGATCCGTCCCTCGCGGATGTCCTCGGCGATCTGAAAATCGTCCTCATTCGGCACGGTGAGGGTGTCGAGAAGGATCAGCGTGATGAAGTAGGCCACCATACTGGTGAAGGTGTAGCCCGCGAACGCCTCCTTCCCGGCGAAGACTGCATTCCAGAGGAAGACCGAACCGAGCAGCGGCACGAAGCTCACCAGCACGCGGAGCAGGAAGTTCCAGCGGTAGATGAGATTGCTCTGCACGCCCAGGTTGAAAATCTGGGCCTGGAGGCGGAGGGAGGCAGGGAACGTCATCGTCCTAAAATAATGCCGCTCGTCCTGAGCGAAGGCGAGCCGATCATTTATCGTGTTTTCCCAATCCGTCATCCTGAGCCTGTCGAAGGATCAGCTCCCGAAAAGTAGACGTCATGCCGATAAGTGAAGGCTTATTGGAGGCTGATCCTTCGACAAGCTCAGGATGACGGGGCCTTGATTTGGCAATCCTTCATCTTTTCAAGGTGGCCTGGGAGTTGCCGCTTGACGCCGTAACCGCGGTGTCCTATTCACGCTCCGGTTCTTTGATAGATTTGTTCCGCGGAAAAGTGCCTCCGGTTCACGCCGGGGGAGAATAGGGAAACAGGTGAAAATCCTGTACGGTAGCGCCGCTGTAACGGAAGACGAAAGCCTCACGAAGCCACTGTGCGAAAGCGCGGTAAGGCGGGGCAAGTAGAATGACTCCGAAGCCAGAAGACCTGCTTTTCCGCGCTCATCAAGTCCCGGGCCGTGTGGCCCGGGCGACTGTCTCGCCAAAGACAGGATGGGAGTGGAGTCTCCTCGGTGCCTGTTACCGGACCGTCCAGCCTTCGCCTCCCGATTTTGCGGAAGACGGAGGCTTTTTCATGCCTGCGTTTCTCCGTATCGGAAAACGCGGCCTTGGCGGGCTGCATCGAAAAACAGGTCAACCATGCACATCATTCAGCCAGTTCGTCGGAAGGGACTTCGTCCTTTCCTCGCCATTCTTCTTCTTACTTCGGTCGCTTCTGGAATCGCCTCCGCTGCTCCCGCCGTCACTGAGTCAACCTCGACTTCCGCGACTACCCCGGCCAAGGCCAAGCCTGTTGCTTCGGCAAAAGCGAATGCCAATACCAAGCCCGCTTCCGCGGCTTCGTCCGCTTCGGCCGCGGCACCCTCCGTTACGACGCTTCCGACCGTCGTCGTCACGGCGGCCACGCGCGACACGCAGCCCGTCGACACAACCGCCACCTCAACCACCGTCATCAGCCACGATGAGTTGACCCGGCAGAACTACGCCAACGTGGTCGATGCGCTCACCATGGTCCCCGGGCTCACGCTGGGACTTCACGGCACACCCGGCCAGACCGTTTCCGTCTTCACCCGCGGGACCGACAGCGCGGCCACGCTCCTGACCATCGATGGCCGTCGCCAGGCGCCCGACATCTCCGGCTTCTACGACTTCGCCAATCTCACCCTCGACAACGTGGAGCGGATCGAGGACGTGCGCACGCCTTCCTCCGCGGTTCAGGGCGGCAATTCGATTGGCGGCGTGATCAACATTGTCACGCAATCGGGCCGCGGGCTCGAAAGCCCGGAAGGCTCCGTCGCCTTCGAGGCAGGTTCCTTTGACACCTTCCGCGAAATCGCGCAGAGCCGCGGTGCCGCCGAAAACTTCGACTACAGCGTCGGGTTCTCCCGTCAGGATTCCCATTTTCCGCGTCCCAATAACGCCTATGACAATACCGTCTACCGGGGTAACTACGGCTACACGGTCACGCCCGAAATCTATATCGATGTCCAGACGAGCTACACCACCTCCGATGCGGGTTCTCCCGGCTCGACCGTCTTCACCGATCCGACCGCCTGCCTGTTTCGCGAGACGTGGAACATCTCCCCGCGCGTGACCGCCCAGGTGACCGATTTCTACACGACCACGCTTTACTACAATCGGACGCAGCTGCGGCAGGTCAATTCCGACTACTTCAACTTCTCTCATAACCGGACCCAGACCGACACCGATTCGATCGACTGGCAGAACGATTTCCAGGTTGCCAGCAATTGGAAAGTCACCGCGGGCATCCAGGGTGATCACCAGAACGTGAACGATTTCGACGACATCGCGGATGTGGAGGACATCACGAATAGCCTCACCAACGTCGGCGGCTACGTCCAAAGCCAGTGGGAGGCGCTGCCCGATCTTCGCTTCCTGAACTCGGTGCGTTACGACGCCTACTCCGATTACAAGGGCTCGCTCTCGTGGCGGCAGGCCGTGTCGTACCGGACACCCGAGACGGCGACGCTGCTGCACGCCTCGGTCTCCTCCTCATATCGTCCGCCCACCGTGGCCGAGCTTTATTTCCCGCCCTTTTTCGGTTTTGCGACCAGCAATCCAAACTTGGTACCCGAGACTAACCTGGGTTGGGAAGCCGGCGTCGAGCAACCGTTCTGGAACAACCGGCTCAAGGCGAGCGCCACCTACTTTCACAACAAGATCACCGACCTCATCACCTCCGATGCCAGCACCGGCTTTGTGCCCTTCAACGTCGGGAACGCCACCACCGAGGGCGTCGAGCTCGGCTTTGATGTGCAGGCCTGCGAGCAGCTCCGGTTCAATGTGAACTACACTTATCTGAACGCGGACAACGACGTTAACCATACGCGCTTGTCAGAGCGTCCCCGCGATACGACTAACTTCACCGCCATCTGGACCCCGCTCGATCCGCTCACCCTGAGCCTCGGCGGAACCTGGGTCGTGGATCGCGAGTCAGCACCCGGCGTCGACCAGGAGGATTACTTCGTCCTGCGCGCCACCAGTACGTGGAAAATTAACGACACCGCCAGCATCTGGGTCCGCGGCGAAAACATCCTCGGGGAAAGCTACGCGGTCTACGCCCACTATCCCGCTCTTGGCGCCGCCGTCTACGGTGGCTTCAAACTGTCGTTCTAATTAATGTAGCGGCGGTCTATGACCGGGTTACCGCACGTCGTCCGGCAGATTCGGGTGGAGATGCTTGATCTGCTCGGCGGCGTCGCGGTGGCAGACGAGGATCGCGTCGTCGGTTTCGACTACGATGAGATCGTGGACGCCACACAGAGCGATCACCCGCTTCTTCGAAATGGCGATGTTGTTCTGCGCGTCGTGGATGATCACCCGGCCCTGCGTCGTGTTGCCATGGGCGTCGGCGGTGAGATGCTGGGGAATCGCGGTCCAGCTTCCCACGTCGTCCCAGTCGAACAGCGCCTCGGCCACGGCGACCCGTTCCGCCTTCTCCATGATCGCGTAGTCGACGGAGATCTTGGGCAGTTTTGGAAACTCCTGGACCAGATAGTCATCGTGGCCGCTTTTCGGAAAATTCTCGATAAACCGGGCGAACTCGGGCTGGGAGCGTCGGGCCTCGCGTAGAAACGTCTCCGTTTTCCAGAGGAAGATCCCCGCGTTCCACAGGAAGCATCCTTTTTTCAGGTACTCCGCGGCTTTCGCGGCGTCGGGTTTTTCCACAAACCGTTCCGCGCGGAAAAAGGGACAAGTCGGCGTGCTCCCGGGCAGGGGCTCCGCCGTTTCCAGGTAGCCGAAGCGGGTGGAGGGATGCGCGGGACGGATGCCGAAGGTGACAATGGTTTCGTCGCGGGCCGCAAGGGCGGCGGCTTCCCGGAACTGGATGGCGAAGGTCGCCGTGTCCTTGATAAGCGCGTCGGCAGGTAGGAACGCAACCACCGATTCGGGATCGAGATTGCGCGCGAGGGCGGTGCCGAGCGCGCAGGCCGGACCCGTGTCGCGCTTGGCCGGTTCGGCGATGAATTGTCGCGCTTCCAGTTGTGGGAGAACCGCGCGGCACGCCTCAATCTGCGCGGCGTTGGTCAGGATGAAGATGTGGCTCGCGGGCAGAGCCTGCTCTAATCGTGCCACCGTTTCCTCCAGCAGCGTCCGCTCGGAAAGGAGCGGCACCAGGTGCTTCGGTGTGGCGACGCGACTGAGCGGCCAGAAGCGCTCGCCGCTCCCGCCGGCCATGATGCACGCGTAGGTATTTTTCATGCTGCGGATGACTTGAGCTTTAACCCCTGCGCCCTACTTTGGCAAGGAACAGACACGGCGAGGAATAATCATGGTTCAACTTTTCATGCGCTACGTGGGCCGGACGCTGGTCTGGCTCCGCTATCGCGTTGAAATCGAGGGGCTCGATCAGTTGCGCCGTCTGACCGGTCCCGCGCTCGTTCTGCCGAACCATCCCGGCTACATCGACCCGGTCCTGGTCATGACTCAGCTCGGAGCTGAAATCCGGTTGCGCCCGCTCGTGGTTAGCTTCATGTACCGGCCTTTGCTACCGCTGATGAAATTCATCGACGCGCTCGAAGTGCCCGACCTGGTCCAGCACAGCCACAGCGCCCGCGAGCAGATCGAGCCGCTGATCCAGACTGTCGTGGCCGGGCTCGACCGGGGCGAAAGGTTCCTCATCTATCCCTCGGGCAAGATCGAGCGGCGCGGCGTGGAACAAATCGGCTCGACCCGCGCCGTATCCGATATCCTCGCGCGGCGTCCCGGAACCACCCTCATCCTCGTCCGCACCGTTGGCGCCTGGGGCAGCATGTCGACCTTCGCTCCCACGGGGAAGGAGCCGAGCCTCGGCGAGAATTTCCTGCGCGCGCTCGGCGTTCTGGCGGCCAACCTGATTTTCTTCGCGCCCCGCCGCCGCATCAAGATGACGGTGGAAATCGTCGACCCCAAGACGTTGCCCGGAATCGAGCGCGAGAAACTCAATCCGTGGCTCGAGGAATGGTACAACCGGGAGCTCTCCACCGAGGCCACCTTCGTCCCGTACCATTTCTGGTTCGGTCCCCGCACCTACGAATTTCCCCGCCTGCGCGGCGGCCTTGACGTGCCGCTCGACAAGATCACTCCCGCGACCCGCCAGGCGGTCGAGGAATTGATCGAGGAAAAGTTGAAGCGTCCGCTCACCGACGAGGAAAAGAAGCCCGACATGCTGCTGGAAAAATTGGGCCTTGATAGCCTCGACCGGATGGACCTCGCGCAGGCCATTGAGCAGCGCTTCGGATTCCGCAGCGACCAGGTCGCCACTACCATCGGCGAACTCGGCGCGCTTGCACAGGGCCTGATCGAGACGGGTGCGGGCGAAACCGTCGAGGTGCCCAAAGCCTGGAACGCGCCTCGCGCCGAAGCGGATGCCGCCTATTCCCTTGAGGGTTCGAACCTGCTCGAGGCGTTTGCACGTCAGGCGCTGCAGCATCCGCATGAGGCCGCCGCCGCCGATGATCTTTCCGGCGTCGTGACCTACGAGCGGATGCTGCTCGGCGCGCGACTCATGTCCCGGCGCTTCGCCGCGCTGCCGGGTGACGCCGTGGGGCTCATGCTCCCCGCCTCGGTGGCCGCCGACACGGCGCTGCTTGCGCTCCTCTGGGCGGGCAAGCTCCCGGTGTTGCTCAACTGGACCACCGGTCCCGTGAATCTCAATCACGCGGCGAAGACGATGCGGATGGAATGTGTAATAACCTCCCGCAAGTTCGTCGACCGGACCGGCGTGAAAATCGAGGGCGCCGACTACGTCTTCCTCGAGGATCTCCGCAAGGAGATCGGAAAGTTTGAAGCCCTTGCCGCCTTGCTCGGCTCGCGGTTTTTTCCCCGTGGAATCCTCTCCACATTGCCCGCCGTTCAGCCCGACCAACCCGCCGTGGTTCTTTTCACTTCAGGTTCGGAGAAGGCGCCCAAGGCGGTGCCGCTCACTCATCGCAACATCCTCACGGATGTCCGGGCGGGTGCGACGGCGCTCGGCTTCCAGCGCGGTGATATCCTGCTCGGGTTCCTCCCGCCCTTCCACAGCTTCGGTCTGAGCGGAAACATGATCCTACCGCTCGTCGGTGGAGTGCGCGTGGTTCATCACGCCGATCCGACCGACGCCCGCGGCCTCGCGCGCAAGATCGCGGCCTACCGGCCCACGCTCCTGCTCACCACGCCAACTTTTTTTAACTACATCCTCAACGCGAGCCGTCCGGACGATATCACCTCGCTACGACTCATCGTCACCGGCGCGGAGAAATGTCCTGAGGCGCTTTTCACCCGTGCGAAGAATATGGTGCCAAAGGCCGTACTCTCAGAAGGCTACGGCATCACCGAATGCTCGCCCGTCGTTTCGGTCAGCCGTCCGGGAAATCTGCGGCCTGGGACCATCGGCCAGCCGCTTGACGGTGTCGAGGTGCTCGTCGTCGATCCCGATTCGATGGCTCCTCTTCCGGTGAACCAGCGCGGCCTGCTGCTCGTCCACGGCCCGACGATTTTTCCAGGCTATCTCCATTATGATGGACCCAGTCCCTTTCACGAGCGTGACGGTAAGCGATGGTACGTCACCGGCGATCTCGCGAGCGTTGACGCGGAAGGCTTCATCCATTTTGCCGGGCGGTTGAAACGGTTTCTCAAGGCGGGTGGCGAAATGATTTCGCTCCCGGCGCTGGAGGAGCCGATCGCCGCCGCTTACCCTCCGGGCGAGAAGGGGCCGCAGGTCGCGGTCGAGGGCATCGAGACGCCGGAGGGACGCCGCATCGTTCTTTTCACCACGGCTGACATCCGGGTGGCCGAAGCCAACGCGCTGCTGACTCAGGCGGGCTTTCGCGGGATTATGCGGCTCGATGAGGCGCGGCGCGTGGAGAGCCTTCCGCTACTCGGCACCGGAAAAATCGATTACAAAGTTTTGCGCTCTCAGATTCAATAAATGTAGCAGCGGTCTATGACCGTCGCTGATTCAATCGGAAGGCGTTCAAATGCGACGGCCGTAGATCGCCCTTACATTCAATTTACTCCGCCAGCAATTCCTCAAGGT
>Ga0105237_10004229_pt1 | contig 16720 bp, 13 predicted proteins | sample KBSC24metaG_FD_81520 | JGI IMG/M metagenome (GOLD analysis project Ga0105237, IMG submission 81520) | Corn rhizosphere microbial communities from Kellogg Biological Station, Michigan, USA - KBS C2-4 metaG | ecosystem: Host-associated > Plants > Roots > Rhizosphere > Soil | place: Michigan, USA... | reverse complement strand
GGGCGAACCGAAGTCGCGCGCATGATTTTTGGCGTGGATCGCAAAAAGAGCGGTCAGGTATTCATCAACGGCGTTGAACAGACGATCAAAGCGCCGATGGACGCGGTGAAAGCGGGCATCGGCATGGTTCCCGAAGACCGCAAGCTGCAAGGGTTGGTTCTGGGGATGAGCGTCGAAGAAAATATCACGCTGGCGCTGATTGACCAGCTCAGCGGCCTGTTTGGGTTGATCCGTCCCGACGCTGAGCGCAAGCTTGGTGCGGATTATCGTCTCAGGCTGGATATTCAAACCCCTTCCCTCCAGCAGATTGTCAAGAATCTGAGCGGCGGCAATCAGCAAAAAGTCGTGATCGCCAAGTGGCTGAGTATGCAGTCGAAGCTGCTGATTCTGGATGAGCCGACACGCGGGATCGATATTGGCGCGAAAGCTGAAGTTCACGCGCTGATGACTCGACTGGCGACGCAGGGCGTTGGTATTCTGATGATCTCGTCGGAACTCCCCGAAATTATCGGCATGAGCGACCGGGCGCTGGTCATGTGCGACGGCAGAATCACGGGCGAATTCACGCGCGAGGAACTGCATCTCCCCAGCGCACAGGAAACTGTGATTGCGGCTGCGACCCGCTTTCTCGTCAACGAGTCTGTCCCCTCCATTCGAAAATAATCGGCAGGTTTACCCTGATTAAAGGAAAATTTTACGATGGCAACGACCTCAACGAACGTAGATTTAAGCGAAAGCGAACAGCGCAACCTCGCTCAGACGGTGCGCCGCATTTTGAGAACCAACGAGGTTGCTCTGCTGCTGCTGCTGCTGCTCGGCTGTTTTCTGGTGACGCTGAAAAATCGGCACTTTCTGGCGGCGAGCAACATCGGGACGCTTGGACGCGACATCTCGATGATCGGGATCATGGCGGTTGGCGAAACGTTCGTCATCCTGCTCGGCGGGATCGATCTGTCGGTAGGTTCGATCTACGGGCTGTCCGGCGTGCTGGTCGCGTTCTTCTGCGTCGTTCCCTATCCTGAGCAGCAGATTGCTACGCTGGGACTGCCCACCCCGGTCGCTATTCTGATCACGCTGGGGATTTGCATCCTGATTGGCATCATTCACGGGCTGTTTGTGAGCAAGTTAAAAATGCACGGCTTTCTGATTACGCTGGTCACGCTGGGGCTGGCGCGCGGCGTCGCCATCGCCATCACGACTGGCTACCCGATCACGGGCATCCCGAACGACCTGCAAGCTTTTACACAGGGATCGCTGCTCGGTATTCCCGTCCCCTTCATTGTCTTTGTGGTTGTCGCGGTGATCGCGATTGTGTTGACCCGATTCACCTATATTGGCCGCCACATCTATGCGGTGGGAGGCAACACCGAAGCGGCGCGCCTTTCCGGCATCCGCGTGGATCGACGGATTATTTTGTGCTACGCTATCAGCACCTTCTGCGCGGCGATTGTCGGCATTATCGGTGCGGGACGGCTGACGGAAGGCCATCCTTCGGCGGGTGACGGGACTGAACTGACTGCGATTGCCGCGTGTGTGCTGGGCGGCATCAGCCTGATGGGCGGTCAGGGCAGCATCATGGGCGCTTTCATCGGCGCGATGATCATCGGCGTGCTGTCCAACGCGATGATCATCCTCGAAGTGTCGCCTTACTGGCAGCAGGTCGTTCTGGGGATTGTCCTGCTGATCGCCATCACCTTCGATATGTGGCGGCGGCGACGGCGCGAAGCCAGACTCTAGCGCCTGTCGCATGAAGAATGTTCATAACAGCCGCCGCGACTTCAACGCGGCGGTTTTTTTATAAGCAGAGAAAATAATCGGATGTTTAAGTTTGTTTCTCAGCGATTACAGCTCAAAATTATTCTGGTGGTGGTGCTGGCGCTGCTAATCCCGACGGCGGTGATCGGCGTCTACAGCATTAGCATCACGACGGCGGAACTGCTGCGTACTGCCGAGGAAAATAATCTCCAGTTTGTCCGCTCCCAATCCGCGATGGCGCTGCGCTTTCTGGCGGAAGGTGAGCGCGACGTGCTGTTTCTCAGCCAGTCGCCCGCGACGCGGCGCTTTGTCGGCACGCTGGCGGGAACCGCCGACGCCAGCACTCAGGTGCTGCTGTCTTCACAGGTCAAGCTGTTTCTCAAGGATGCCCCGGCCTACCTGAGCGTCCGTATCCTCGACATCAGCGGGCAGGAAGTTTTCGGCGTGGACAGCCGGGGCGGGAGCGTTGTCGATACCGCGACCACTCAGCTTGAAGGGCAGGCCGATCAAACCTATTTCATCGAAACGCTGCGGCTGGCTGGCCCGGTTTACATCTCTGATCTTGAACTCGATACGATCCATCGTCAAATTCAAATGCCGTATGTGCCAATCATCCGGTTTTCGCTGCCGCTGTATGCGGAAGGCGGCGGGATTGCGGGGGTGATCGTCCTTAAGGCGATTGCCCAGCCGATGCTCTCGGCGGCATCCGCCGAAACCGCCGACAGTAACTTCTACATCATCGACGACAACGGAAATTATCTGGTCAGTCCCGATCCCAGCAAGCTGTACGGCAACATTCTGAAAACGGGCATTACCTTCGCCAAAGATCGCCCGGATGACAGCGCGATGATCCGCGCCGCGACCCAGGGGACGGTCTTTAGCACGCCGGATCACTCGGATTTGCTGCAATCGTTCGACACAATCGGTCTGCCTAACCGCGATAACGCTCACTGGACGCTGATTTTCGAGGAAAAGCAGAGCAAAATCCTGAGCGAGATCAACAGCGCCCGGCTTGTGATTATCGGGCTGGCAAGCCTCGCCCTGCTGATTGCGCTGGGCATCGCCTGGTTGATCACGCGGAATATCGTGCTGCCCGTCCAGCAGCTTGCGCAGGTGTCAGTAGCGATCAGTCGCGGCGAATGGGATGTGGCGATCCCCTCGGTCAAAAGCGGCGACGAGATCAGCAAGCTGGCGCTGGCCTTCGAGCGGATGTCGAAGGAACTGCGCACGCTCTACGATAATCTCGAAATGCGCGTGATCGCCCGCACCAGCGAGCTTGAAGCCGTCGCCAAAGTCAGCGCGGCGGCGGCAGCGATCCTCGACCTCGACAAGCTGCTGCAAACCGCCTCGGAACTGACGCGGGCGAGTTTTGAACTGGCGGGAGTTCAGGTCTATCTACTGGATGAATCCGGTCAAAATTTGAGGCGCGTCAGCGAATCGGGCGAAAATACGGAGGACACGGGTCTGAACTCGATTCCGCTCGACGCGGCGGAGTCGATGGTCGCGCAGGCGGGTCGTGCGCGGCGCGGGATCATTATGAACGATGCACGCCAGCCCGACGGCGCGGCCTCACGCTCTGAGCTTGCCATGCCGCTGATGGTCGCCAACAAGCTGCTCGGCGTGCTGGCCTTACATTCGGCACAGACAGATCGCTTCACCGAGCCGGAACTGCGCGTGATGTCGATTCTGGCGGATCAGATCGCGGTGGCGGTGCAGAACGCGAACCTGTATCACAAGCAGTCCGAGACGGCTCAGCAGCTTGCCATCGCGCGCCAGCGTGCCGAGGAAGCAAACAAAGCCAAATCGCTGTTCCTGTCCAACATGAGCCACGAACTGCGCACACCGCTGAACATTGTGATCGGCTACACCAGTTCGATGCTGGATCGACCCGCGATGTATGCCGACGTTCCTCTGCCGACGGTTTACGCCAATGATATTCAGCTAATCCGCGAGAATGGCTATCACCTGATCGGATTGATCAACGACATTCTCGACCTGAGCAAAATCGAGGCGGGGAAGCTGGAACTGCTGTACGAGTCGGTCAGCCTGAACGATATTTTCCGGGGCGTGCTGGCAACCTCGATTGGGCTGGTCAAAGACAAACCGATTCTGATCAAATCCGACTTCCCCGATTCGCTGCCTGTGGTCTGGGCAGATCCCACGCGCGTGCGCCAGATCATCCTGAACCTGATGTCGAACGCGGTCAAATTCACCGAACGTGGCAGTGTCACGCTGCAAGCGCAGGTGGAAACGACCCTGATCAGAATCTCGGTCAGCGATACCGGGATCGGCATTCCTGAAAAAGCGCTGCCGCATATCTTTGATCGCTACCAGCAGGCCAGCCACGACATCAGTCGGGTATACGGCGGAACTGGACTGGGACTGGACATCAGCAAACAGCTTTGCCAGATGCACGGCGGCGATCTGGTGGTCGAAAGTGTCTATGGACAGGGCAGCATCTTCAGCTTTACGCTGCCGATCAATCCCCCTGACGCGCTTTCGACGGCTCCCGACGCGGTTCTGGATAAAGCGCGGATCGATGGCGCACCGAAAGCGAGTCAGGTGTTCGCTTCGTTTGGGACGCAGCGACAGCCGCTTGCTCACAGCGTGATGCTGATTGAGGAGGACACGAGCACGGCTGATCTGATGCGGCGGGCGCTGGAAACTGCCGGGTACCTGGTATTTTCGACCCACAGCGGTTCGGATGCCGTTGAAATGGCGCTCGGCCTGATCCCGGATGTGATCGTGCTGGACGGCTGCGAAATTCTCGACGCGCTCCGCCGCGAAACGGAGCTTGCTGCCACGCCGATCATTCTCTGCGGCGAGCCGGGAGATCGCGGGCGGGCTGAGCGGCTGGGCGCAGCGGTTTTTGTCGAGAAGCCGTTCACGGCGCAGGGAATTCTTGAGGCTGTCCAGCACGTCGAGTTCATGGCAGGCTTTCCGACCGAACAAGCGCACAAAAGCGACTGATGTATGTATGTGGTCGATATGCGTTTGAGCGGTTATATTCAGGCATAAATATTTTTTGACGAGTGATTCAATGCCAGTCGTGCTTTTAATTGAAGACAATCAGGAAAACGCGGATATGACGATTCGGATATTGCAGTCCGCGAATTACGAAGTGATCCACAGTTTACGCGGCTTTGACGGAGCCAGAAGCGCGCGGCGAGCGCGCCCGAACGTGATCCTGATCGATTTCGACTTGCCGGACATCGACGGGCGGCTGATGGCGTTGATGCTCAAAAAACAGCTTGCGCCGAACAGCCCGCCGATTGTCGCGGTGACGGCGCGCGCCGGAGTCGCCGAAATGCGTCAGGCGGAGCAGTTCGGCTGTGATGGCTTTGTCAGCAAGCCTTTTATGCCGGATGAGCTTCTGCATGTGGTCGAGCAGGTCTTGAGAAAACCTGAGTAAAGATCGGCGCGGGCAGCGCTGGCGAAGCAGATATTTTTTCTTCATTTCAACAGGGCGCGAAAGGCGAAAGGACGGTTCATGGTGTCGCGACGTAAACTCGGAGCCTTAGTCCTCGTTCTGGTCACGGCCTTTGGACTACAACTGCCGCTGTCGCCGGATCACACCCGTGTGACTGCCCAAAGCAACCCGACCAGCAGCCCGTTTGCCCCTACGCAGCTGATCGACATCGCGACGGTACTGGGAAAAGCCGTACACGGGCAGGGGACACCCGATCAAACGCCGCTGGCAATTGTCGCCAATGATGTCGCCCCCTTCTGGACGGCGGGACAGATCGGCAGCCAGCGCGCCGCCAGTGAACTCGGCGTCCCGGTGATTTTCAACGCGCCGATCAAACCGGGTGACACCGCTGCCCAGATCAAGATTGTGCAGAACTTCATTCAGGATGGTTACAAGGGGATTTCGTTTTCAGCGATTGATCCAACGTCGATCAAGCCCGTCATTCAGGATGGTATCGCCAAAAACATCCACTTTATCACGCTCGATTCGGACGCCCCGGATACGGGTCGGCTGGTGTATATCGGCACGAATAATTACAACGCCGGGGTCGCCGCCGCCAATGTGCTGTTACGAACGTTGGGCGCAAAAGGCGGCAAAGTGATCGGTATGGTGGGCGCATTGACCGCACAGAATGCAATTGATCGCATCCGAGGGATTCAGGATACGCTCAAAGGCTCGAACATCATGCTCGAAGACATTATGATCGATGACCTCGATCCGCTCAAAGCCGAAAGTAATGCTGATGCCGCCCTGAGCCAGTACCCCGATCTGGCGGCGATTGTCGGGATTTACTCTTACGATGGACCTGCCGCTGGCAATGCGATTGAAACCGCCAACAAGGTCGGCGCGGTGAAGCTGATCGCGTTTGATCTCGAACCAGATACGATCACCCAGCTTCAGGAAGGCGTCGTCGCGGCGGCGATTGGGCAGCGCCCTTACTTTATGGGCTACCTGAGCGTGTACACCCTATATGCGCTCTCGACCATCGGTAGCGATCAGACGCTCAAACTGCTCCAGCCGTATATGAGCGGCGCTCACGCAGATACGATTGATACCGGGGTCGATATTGTCACGCCGGAGAACTTACCGCAGTATTCCGATTATCTGAACTCCATCGGGATCAAATCACAGTAGCGATGCGAATTTGGCTGACCATGCCTGCATCTCAGGCCAAGCCGGAGAAGTAGTCGGTCTTGATATGGTCAGCCGGGATGTGGAGATGGTGCAGCACGGCTTTCATGCTATCGACCATCGCGTTGGGGCCAGAGATGTAGAAAATGCAGTTCCGGTATTCAGGGACTTCCTGACGGATCATCGCTTCGTCGATGCGCCCCACTTTGCCCTGCCATGAAGCCGGGACGCTGCTGCTGTCGGTAAGCGTATAGATGACGCGGACGCCAAGTTCGCGCTGAGCATGATTGAGTACATCTTTATACACTACGTCGGCGGCTGACTTATTCGAATAGAACAGCGTGATCGGGCGTCTTTGCCGGGTATCGAGCATGTGCTGGAGCATACTCCGATAGGGGGTGATGCCAATACCACCCGCAATAAAGACCAGCCGCTGCCGTCGATCCTCCGGCATGGTGAAATCGCCCGCAATCTGCGCGGCGACGATTTCGTCGTCGGCTTCCATCTCCAGCATCGATTGTTTATAGGTACTTGACTGCGGATAGAACTTGACGCCTAAACGCAGTTGTTTTTCGGTAGGCGCGGACGCGATGGTGAAGTAACGGCGGTTGCCGCGTGTATCCGGGTCTTTGTGACCGAGCGTCCATTCCATGTACTGACCGGGTGCAAAGGCAAACTTGCGCCACGGCGTGAAGATAAATTCCCACGTATCCGGCGAAAGCTGGAGCTTATCACGCAGCGTCAGGATCAGTTTGGTCTTGGGGCTGACGATGTAAGCGAAAACGTTGCCGATCAGAATGGCTAGCTCCGGCGTCAGGTAGAATGCGCCGATGTGGAATTCTGGCGCGAACAGGAAGCCAACCAGCACAGCATAGATCGTTTGCAGCTTGCGCGTCGGCGGAGCAGTCAGCGGCTCGGTCAGAATCACGAAGGCGAAAAACAGCAGCGGCGAATAGAGGAAGACGTTTTGCAGCGCCGTCAATAGATTGCCACGATCCAGAAGTGTGAAGGTGATAATCGTCACCAGCGTGGCGAAAAAGAAACTGAAAACCATATCGAAGCGGCGGATTTTGCGCACAACCAGCAGACCACCGACCAGCACGAAGGGCAGCATGGATAGATTTCCGACCCACCAGCTTGCCGTTCCGTTGATCGTCAGAGCGGTCAGCGCGACGGCGAACGCAACCGGGTTGAAGATGTGTTTCCTGCCAATGGCGATGATGTACTTCGATGCCATCGCGAGGACTGCCGCCCAGCCGATCAGCCACAGGTCGCCATAGCCCGACAGCGGCGTCAGGATCAACGCCAGAATCAAGGCGGAGATGTAGACCGACTCCACGTTGGCGGGGACGCGGAATGCCCAGGCGAAAATCGTGTTGGTGAGCCACGAAACGGCCACCAGAAAGCCGATCATGAACAGCAGCGCGAACGGGTCGTAAGGCAGGATGCGCAACACCGAGAGGACGACGCTTACCCCCAGCAGAAAGATCAGATAGTAGAGCACGAGCCGGTACATGGTAATCCGGTTCAGGATATTGTCGATAAGCCTAATCACTGCACACCACCTTATGGAAGCCACTCGTCAGGGTTGCGATGCCCTGTGCATCAATCTGATACCCTTCGAAGCCGCGCAAACTTTCGATAAACCGAATACCGTCCCCGCCCATCGCAAAGGCAGCCGTCGCAAAGCGATCCGCCTCGTAGATATTCGGACCGATCACGGTGATGCTGACTACATCCTGAATCGGCGCGGACTCATTTTTCGGATTGTAGATGTGCTGCCCTCGAATATACGACCCGGAAGTGGCGACGCCGCAGTTGCTCACCGATAAGACTTTAACGATTTCATGCAGGTTGAACGGATTGCGAATCCCAACGCGCCAATCCTGCCCCTGATCGTTTTTGCCAACGGCTTCAATATCGCCACCCGCTTCCACATAGAAATTCTGATAGCCCCAGCGGTGTAAAAGCTCGGCGGCATTATAAATTGCCCAGCCTTTGACGATGCCCGACGGGTCAATCGTGCCGTTGTGGCGAATGTCGAAATAGCCGTAGGTATCCTGACGGGTTTGTTCCGCCAGCGCGAAGATCGTTTGCATGTCCTCGCTCGCATTTTCGAGCGCGAGTTCATGGCGATTGATTTGCATGATTTCGCTGGTGTCTTTGTAGGTGCTGAATGTTTCATCAACATACTGGAAATAGTCAAAGACCGCCGTGAACGCTTCCTTTGCGGCAGAGGCATCGACGATTTCCAGCGTGATCGGCATTCCCATCATCAGCCGTGTTTCTTTCATGGGATTAGTTGGCTGCCTGGTTGAGCGCCGTATAGAGCGACTGCGCAAACGCCTGGCTGGTCAGGGTCGCGCCGGAGATGATATTGATGTAAGCGCTTTGCGCCTGAATCGCTTCCTGTGTCAACCAGGGCATGGCTTGCGCATTGATCTCCTGCGATGTGCGGCGATCATGGGGATAGTCCAGAAACTGAACATCCGTCAGCTTACCATCCTGTACAGTCGCCTGCACCTGTACCATCCCGTAAAATGCATCGACAGAAGGGCCTGTATAGACGCCGTTTTTGTACTGACCCTGATTTTGTGGAGTCTCCGTTGGTGGAATCGGTGTCTCTGTCGGCGGAATCGGCGTATTCGTAGGTGGAATCGGCGTTGCGCTGGGTTGAACCAGCGTATTTGTCGCCAGCAGCGGTGTTGTCGGCGTCAACTGTGGCACGCTGATTGCAGGCTTTGCAGTCGCTGCGGTGATTTTCTGTGAAATAGGAACAATAGATTGGACAGTTGGAATCGTTTGAGGTGACGAGGCCATCAATTGAACCTGCGGCCCGTTGTTCGGAGGCGCGCTCGCGACGGTTGATGGGTCTGAATTGCTGAGACGGTCATGAACGACGTAAGCAGCGAAAGAAAATACGACAAAACCTGAGACAAAAAACCTGCGAAATGCGGTTGCCAGTGGTGATGTTCGAGTAGAACGGAGTTTAGACACAGTAGATTCTCTCTAGATGATGAACGAGACAAGTATAAAAGAAACCCGAAAAAGTTGTCTTAAATCCGGCTTACCCTCACCTTAAAGCTGTCTTAAATCTCATCGTTTGCCCTTGAGAAGCCCACCACCTTCCCTCCCGTGTTTCCCTTCCGGCTTCATCCGGTAGTGAAGCCTCGCTTGCCCCTGCCTGCCGGGGGTCGCATCATAGCACGCTTCCGCCCGTTCTCACGCGCGAATCTTCCCTCAGACGCCTTGCGCTGTCCTTGTTCTGTCTTTTGCTCAGTCCTCAGTCCTCAGTCCTCAGTCCTTCTTTGAGGGTATTCCGGTTGCGTGGCGAGGGAAGAAAAATCAAAAACGCAGTTTTTCCGGTAGGGAAGCCTCGGCTCCGGTAATCGAATGCGAACAACACAACCTATTATTCGAGGTTGGGATGCTCGAAGACAGGAGGAGATTGTGGATACGCTGCGCCCGCGCATTAAGGCGGAGGATTCTGCCGAGTGTGTTATTCGCTTACATCTTCGGGTGGTGGAATCACTTCGTCGATGTTATGCTTGACGGCGAAAGCCGCCGCCTCGGCACGGTTCGCCACGCCAATCTTCGCCAGTACGCTGCTGACATAATTGCGCACCGTACCTTCGCCCAGATACATCTTAACGGCAATCTGGCGATTGGTCATACCATGCGCGACCAGCGACAGGACGGACAGTTCCTGCGCTGTGAGTTCGCTGAAGGCCGCCGCCCGTTGATTTTGATCGGCTTTGCGCATTTCACCGAACACGGTCGCGGTCAGCGCAGGATCGAGGATGTTTTCGCCTCGGCTCACGCGCTCGACCGCCTGCACTAAATCGTTATCGCCAATCCGCTTGAGCACGTAGCCCGATGCTCCGGCGCGAATCGCCGCAAAGAGCAGTTCATCTTCAGCATAGGTGGTCAGTACAATCACGCGGCAGCCTTCTACCGTCGCCACAATTTGACGGCACGCTTCGATGCCGGAAATACCCGGCATACGAATGTCGAGCACCGCTACATCGGGATGCCATTCCTGCGCTTTACGAATGGCTTCTTCGCCTGTTCCGGCTTCTGCGACCACATGAAACTGATCATGATGTTCCAGCAGAGCACGTAACCCGGCTCGCACGACCGAATGATCATCCGCAATCAGAATCTGCACAGGAGTGGACATGATGCCTTCCGTTCTTCAGACTTCTTATTTTGACGCTAGAATAGATGGATAGAGTTTAGTCGATGAGCGGCCTAATGACGAGTAACGAAACTCCTCAAAAAGAGGTGACAATTGTCCTCAGCACATTGAAAGACATCGCCGAGGCGGTGATTCACGCAGCCGAAGCGGGATCGCTCAAGCAGGTATTTCAGCAAATCGCCTACGTCGCGCAGCAGTTGGTTCACTCGCGTTATGCGGCGCTGGGCATCCCCAGCGAACATGGCACGATGATGTATTTCGAGGTCGTCGGGCTGGAGCCGGAGGCCGTCAAGCGCATTTCCCATCCTCCGATTGGGCGTGGATTGCTTGGCCTGATTATCGAAGAGCGCGAAATTCTGCGGCTGGAACACATGAGCGAACATCCGCGCAGCGTTGGTTTCCCTGAGAACCATCCCTATATGGATCGTCTGCTCGGTGTTCCGGTTCAGACCGGACAGCAGTTGTTCGGCATGTTATATCTCACGGATCGGCTGGATGATCAACCGTTCACGCAGGAAGATCAATGGCTGGTCGAGTCGCTGGCGGGCTACGCGGCGCTGGCAATCACCGGGACACAGCTCAGTGAACAGCGCGGGCGGCTGATGCTGCTGGAAGAGCGCGAGCGGGTTGGCATGGAACTGCATGACGGCATTATCCAGTCGCTCTACGCCATCGGAATGCAGCTTCAACTACTCAAACTGACGCAGCCAGCGGTTGGCGATGAAGTTTCGAAAGCTACCCACAGCCTCGATGCCGTGATCGAAGACATCCGCCACTACATCCTGAATTTGAAGGTCGCCACTTACGAGCAGCAGACGCTGCGCAGCGCCTTGCAGGATGTTGTCGCACGGCTGCATGTTCCCGATTCGCTTCGGATTCAGATCAGCGCGCCAGATCGACAGCCGCCTTTTTCGCCCCCGGTTGTTGAAGCTGTCTGCCAGATTGCCTATGAAGCGATCAGCAATATTATTCGCCATGCGGATGCTACCGAAGCGCAGATTGAAACCAGCGAGGATATTGCTCAATTTCAGATGGTCATTCGCGATAACGGACGTGGATTTAGCCTTTCAAGCGACTCGGAGCACGAGGGCTTAGGGTTACGCAACATGATGCAGCGCGCCCGAATTTATGGGGGAGAGGTTGTGCTAGACAGTACCCCCGGAGGTGGAGCGCGCCTTACCCTTCGGCTCCCTCTCTAGCCCTTCCCAAAAAGTTTTCAAGCGGTGAGAGATGACATTTGTCATCCCCAAAACAAGACCATCGTTTGCTGAAGATGATTTACCATGATCAGCAGGCAAGAGAAAGGGGAATGGGTCATGCTGCGCGCTAACGATATTCAAACTGCAATGACGATGAACTTCGGCGCTGCCCGATCATGAACGTTTGCGATGTGATGACGCTTCATCCCACAACCACTGCGCCTGAAGCGACGGTGGCACAGGCGCTGGATTTGATGCACGACATCGGCTGTCATCATCTGCCCGTCCTCAGCGCTGAAAAACATCTCATTGGTATTCTGAGCATCCATGACTGTCAGCAGGTACTCGGTGAATCGCTCGATAAAAGCCGTCCGATTCTCAACGTGGGGCTGGCAGATAGCGTTCCAGTCTCGATGATCATGTCGCCTGCGCCTATCATCGTCGAGCCGGATACCCCTGCCCATGAAGCGGCGCGTCTGATGCTTGAACATTTCATTGGCTCCCTCCCTGTGATGCGCGGCGAGACGCTGGTCGGGATTATTACCCGTTCCGACCTTCTCATGGCATTCATGGTTCTCAGCCAGAAACCTACGCATCAGCTCTATCCATAACTTTCAGCATCTGCGCAAGTGATCAACGACTCTCAAGTCAAACTCCCCTCGCATCGAACTACTGACGACATCAAGTACACATGAACAAGAAGAATTCATATCCTGCTCGACGTGCGTGGGCTTGTCATCTGCTCCCGGCTTGCATGTCGAAGGGGAGGAAACTACAGCCCTCCAATTGGAGGGCTGCAAATTCACTGATGAACCGCAAAACTACTGTGAGCCGTCGCTGTTGGCGCGTTCGATGATCGCGCCGCCGACTTTACCGCCCAGCTCGATGCCGGCGTTAACATCGGTGCGGAAGTGAATCCCTGCCCAGATGCGGGATTCGCCCGCTTCCTTTGCCATTCCGGTCACCCGTGCGGGGTCTGCCGGGAAGAGGTAGGGCCAGCACGTCGGTGACTGAGGTTGAGAGGGTCGAGTGGGCGGACGGAAACGATGGATGGTTCGGTGTGGGGAACAACGGCGTGAAGGTCGGGTCAAGCTGGAAAGGACGGATCGCCCAGTAGGTGTATTTGGCATCCCAGGTGGCAATCGCCGCTGTTCCAGTAGGCGATCTGATAAAGGGTGGTATTGTCGCGCTTCGCAACCATCTCCTTCAACTGGGCGATCTCGTCGGCAGTTGCGGCCTGATCAGGTGGCGCTGCGGCTGAGCGTGCCAGTGCCGGGCTTATGATCCCCAAACTGAGCAAGAGTAGAAGCATCATGCTCAGCGTCAGGGCACGTCGCGTGAAAATTTTGGAACGAACGAAGCGATTCATAAAATTATCCCCCTCAAATCGTGCGAGTTGTTGATCTGCCGGCAAGCATTGGTTGCCCAGATGTAGCATCCGGCCTTCCAATCTTTCCCGGCATTAAATGCACGTTATCAGGAAGTGGGGTGAACTGTCGTCAATCGAAAGGTGAATTCGGAGGTGAATAAGTGCCTAGCGGGGCAGAATATTACGCTCACGTGCGAGCGCAACAGCCTGCGTGCGGTTTTTGGCGTCGAGCTTGTCGTAGATGTGGTTGATGTGCTTCTTGACCGTGCTGACGCCGACATAGAGCCGATCCGCGATGTCCTGATTGGAATGGCCTTCGGCGATCAGGTGCAGAATTTCCAGTTCGCGGTCGCTGAGCGGCTTTACTGATGATGGGCTGGCATTTGCTTTGGGTGGGGAAGGCTCACTGAGGAACATCGCGCGCAGTTTGACCTCGACTGCATCGATGTCCAGATGTGTACCGCGTTCCCAGGCGGATCGATATGCCTCTGTGCCGAGCGCCTGCTCAAGCTGAAGGCGCAAGCGAATCAGCAGCGGCCATTTCTCCATCCAACCGGAAGCCCGTGAGGGATGGCTGAAGGCTAAGCCGAGCAGTTCGACGGCAAGAACCGGATCACCATCGCGCGTGAGCAAGATCGCCGCGACGGGCAAACAGAGAACAACGCCTGACAAACCGGGGAAATTCACAATGCGGGGCAAAACGGCTGCAAGGTCAGCGCGCGCGGCGGGATAATCTTCCAGGCCGCAATTCGCTAAACAGTGACCAAACAGGGCAAGGTCGTTTGCCCAGGCAAGACCTCGCGCGGAAGTCGCTTTCTGATAAAAGGTCTTGCTTTCCTGATAATCCTCATCCATGCAAGCAAGCAGACAGAGCGTGGCAAATGCCCATTTGGGAGCGTTCGAGTGCGACAAGTCGGAGAGAAGTCTGAATACTTCTTCAGCGGCGAAGCGGCTTTTGGCAAAATCTCCCTGGATGAAGTAGACGGCATAGCTTACATGAGCATAACCAATGGCAATCAGGTGACGGTGATCGATCTCGCGCCCCAGCGCGATCCGTTCCAGCCATAAGCGTTCCGCTTCCTCGAAATGACCGTTCCGTGATTCCGTATGCGCAACGACAGATAACGACCAGGCAACTCCAATTCGGTCGCCGATCTGATGTCTCAGACGATAAGCCTCGAAGCCGAAGCGCTGAAAATCGACTAAACCTTCTTGATAGCTCCATGACTGAAGCTGCATAAGTATCCATGCCTGATAATAGGGATCCCCCAACTGGCGATACAATGCCAAACTTTCCTCAGCCAGTTGTTTTGCTCCGACATAATCCTGCCTGTTATAGGCAGTCGCAGCAAATATTTCGAGGCAGCGCCCAATCTCGGCAAGGTCGCCACAGCGTCGGGCAATCTGGAACGCGCTTTCGAGTGGTGTCTCGTCAGTGTCCCTTTCATCAAATGCACGCGCAGCGAGCTGACCCCACAACCGCTCCTGTTCTGGACGCAGATCATTTGCAAACTGCTGTTCGGCATAGCGAAACAAGGCCAGACGCTCTACGGGCCGGCCATAGAGGTCGCAAAATAGCCATAACCCCTCCACCATCTTGTAGATGATGTTGATAGACTTGTGATCGACTGCCCACATCCATGCGGCGCGCACGTTCTCAAAATCAACGGCGATCTCGGCCAGCGCAGCAAGCTGCCTGCGCCCTTTCATATCCTCAAGGCGCTGGTGGAGAAAATCAGCGTAGTACAGGCTGTGGGCATCGTGTACAGCTTCGACTTTGCCTGACGGGTGAAGCTGTTCTTCTGCATACTGGCGCAGGAGTTCGTGAAGCTCATAGCGCCCACCCTCGCTCACTCGCAGCAGGGATTTATCGACTAGCGCTGAGAGCGCGCGCAGCGATGCATCTGCAACTATTTGCGCCGCCTCGCGTGTGAAGCCGCCGCGAAAGACCGACAGACGCATAAAAACGTCGCGCTCGTCAGCCGAGAGGCGATTCCAGGTTGGCTCGAAGGCAGCGCGCATGGTGCGATGGCGCGACTCGACGTTGCGAGCAGGTGTTTCCAAAATATCCAGGCTGCGCTCGATTTCGTCGGCAATCGCTTCACAGGAGAGAACGCGCAAACGGCTGGCTGCCAGTTCGATGCCCAACGGCATCCCATCGACCAGACGGCAGACGCGGATCACGGCGGGGCGACTGGTATCCGTGAGGGTAAATCCGACCGAAGCACGGCGAGCGTGTTGGACGAACAATTCGACGGCGCTGAAGTCCTGAAGCGCAGATTCGCTGTCGTCGATGGGATAAGCCAGACCGCTGATGTCCAGCACCCATTCCTCGATCAGATTGAGCCGTTCGCGTGAGGTGACGAGCAGGTGGATCGCCGGAGCAGCGGCCAGAATTTCCGAGAGCAGCGGCGCGCCATCGAGCAGATGCTCAAAGTTGTCCAGCAGCAATAACCACGTCTGCTCACACAAATAATCAAGCAACTGCTGTTTGGGATTGTCGCCGGAGTAGAACTGAAAGCCGAGCGCTTCAGCAATCGCGGTGACGAGGAGATCGGGCGAGGTGAGCGACTGAAGCTCGACAAAGCGGGCGCTGTCGGCGGGAAGCTGGCGCGCGGCTTCGAGCGCGAGGCGAGTCTTGCCAATGCCGCCTGGCCCAACCAGGGTCAGCAGGCGGCAAACTGGGTCAGCTACCAGCGCACCAATCTGCATCAATTCTTTAGTGCGACCAATAAAACTCGTCGCCTGGATGGGCAGTTTATCTGTTGACACTGCGAGTCAACCTCGAACTCGCTATTGATACTATGGAACCACTATAACAGTTTTTAAAATCCTTGTTAATGATCTGAGCAAATAGGGCAATCACAAATGCGAAGAACTGGTACTAAAATATCGTACGATGTTGATAAAGCCAACGCCGAACTCGACAAGGTGTTGCCCGATAAGGGTGCCGATGGCTTCCGCCTTGATCTCAAGACCGGAAAGAAGCTCTCGATTGTCTTCACGATCCAGACGGGCGATTATGGCCTGCGCTTCGGCGATGTGGCGGAACTCCTCAAGAAATACTATGCCGCCGTCGGCGTGGACATCATCATCGACACAGTGGACAACTCCATCCTGACCGACCGCATCAATGATAACAGCGTCGAAGCGGCGATTTTCACGGCTGAAGGCGGCTTCGGCATCACCGCCATTTCCGATCCGCGCTACTTCGTTCCCATTCATGGGCAGTCGATCTGGGGCAATGGTTGGCAGCTCTCCTATCTCCAGCCCACCAATGAGCATAAGGTCACGCCGCCAGCAGACATTCAGGCTCAGGTCGATCTCTATAAGCAGGTGCTTCAAGCGCCAACCTCCGAACAGCGCATCGAGCTTGAGAAGAAGGTGCTTCAAAATGCCGCCGATAATTTCTGGGTGATCGGCATTTCCAGCGCCAGCGACAGCTATCGTCCGTTGAGCGCCAAACTCGCCAACGTGCCGGATACCTGGGTCAACGGCTGGAATCCCGGTGGCGTCGCCATCGCCCTGCCCGAAAGCTGGTACTTCAAGAATTCGTAGTCCATAATCACAAATATGATTGCAGCTCGCGCCACCACATT
>Ga0105237_10004228_pt1 | contig 16723 bp, 16 predicted proteins | sample KBSC24metaG_FD_81520 | JGI IMG/M metagenome (GOLD analysis project Ga0105237, IMG submission 81520) | Corn rhizosphere microbial communities from Kellogg Biological Station, Michigan, USA - KBS C2-4 metaG | ecosystem: Host-associated > Plants > Roots > Rhizosphere > Soil | place: Michigan, USA... | reverse complement strand
CCTGGCCAAGATGCGTTCCTTCGCCGACCGGGGCATCACCGTCATTTTCGTCAACCACAGCATGGCCGTCATCGCCGACCTGTGCCACCGCTGCATCCTGCTCGAAGAGGGAAAGCTCACCGCCGACGGTCTGCCCCGCGATGTCATTCCCCGGTTTCTTCACCTCAAGAGCGTTCAGAATGCCATCAGCTTCGAGGAAAATCCCCGACCGGATCAAAAAATCGTATTCCGCGAACTGCGAGTCAATGCCGGTCTGCCCGCCTATCACGGCCAACCTTTCACGGTCGACCTCACGCTGGAAATAATTCAATCCTGGGAGAAAGAGGAAAAAATCCTGGCCGGATTCGCCTTCTGCACCATGGAGGGCGCACGCCTTCTTTCCGGCCTGCTCGACGTTCGTGAGCAGCAACTTCCCCTGCGGCAAAAAGGCCGGTTCACTGTTTCCATCCTTGTTTCCGTGCTTGATCTCAGCCCCGGCATCTACTCGCTCGATCTCTTTATCTACGACGCCCATCACACCGCTCTCGATTACCGGAGCAGCTGCGCTCAGATCGAAATTCTCGCTCCGCAACATGAGATCGATGCGCTGCCTCCTCTTCCGGGCGTCGTCCGTCTTTATCCGTGGAAAGCATTGTGACCGAAGATCACATTTCCGGAAAGACGATGGATGCCGGTTCCAACTTCGCCAGTTGTAAACAAGCATAGGAGTTAGGGCAGGGCGGAACTTGGCCGAATCGGGTACAGGGTTGGCAGGCGAGGTCGTTCCGGCGGATCAGGCGACTACCTCTTCCCAGAGGAAGCCATTTGCGGTCACGCCCACTCGTGAAAAGGGCCAGAGTGGAAACGCCGAAGTACGAGGCGATATGCAGTGCTCCTCCGTCCATCGTGAAAATCTCCTCGCTGTGGGCGATCTGTTCACACAGTTCGGAAAAGGAACCGTCGAAGCGTCGCGCCAGACCTGGAAAATGACGGACGATTTCATCGGCAAATCCCGCATCCTCCGGGGAGGCGCCCACGAGAAAAAGCCGTCCTTGGTGCCACGCCTCAAGCAATGCCGTCCAACTCTCCAGGCTCAGATATCGCGAGGGACTCTGCCGTCCTGCGATCAATACCAGGGGAGGGGCATCGGCCGGGTGAAGCCTCGGCCGCAACTTGCGCGACTTTTCGATCCAAGGCCGCTCTAGTGCCTGCGCAAAAAGACGGGTGAAGGCGATTGTCTCATGCTCATCGCGCCAGTCGTAGGAAACGGTTTCGTCGGACCAGCGCGAGCCGCGATTGGTCGCAAAGGAAACGAGGCGTCCCTTTTTTGCCCGGGCCAGCAACGCGTAAGCTTCGGCGAGACCAAAATACTGCTCCGTGTTGATGACGAGCGCATAGCGATTCCGGACTTGGCGCAAGGTTTTCATCGGCTCCGCGTCGTAGCACAGGTGCGGCAGGTCCCGATACTCGGCCCAAGGGCGTGAACGCGTTTCGATCAGCCAGGTGAAATGACGTGAATCGAGTCCAAGTTCCACCAGTGCCATGTCGGCGCAAATCAGATCACCCAATCCGCCGGGGCGGAGGATGAGCACTTTCTCGGAAGTTTCCCGCGCCGTTTTGGGAAGCAGGGAGACCATGCCGCACAAGGGCGCGTAAAGTGCACCGTCGAGACTTTTAAGGAGGGACGTTTTCAAGGAGGAGGAGGAACCCGGCGCGCCGATCCTTCATATCGCATCTTATCATGGCGGAAAAGAAATCAATCGGGTAACTATGAGGCAGCATGGAGAAGGGAATCCGGGTAATTTACGTCGACTTGGATCTAACGCTGCTACGCATCGACCTGTTGCGGGAGCGGCTCCTGGTCGGCAGTCTCCGGACGGCTCCACTGGTCTTCCATGCGGTCCTCTGGTTTCTGCAGGGAGGCCGCGTGCGCGTGAAAACCGAAATTGCCGAGCGCCTTCAGATCAATCCCGCCCATCTCCCTTACAACGAATCGTTGCTCGAATTTCTCCGCCAGGAAAAGGAGCGAGGAGTCCAGCTCGTTCTCGCCACCGGCGCGCCCCGGCTCTGGGCCGAATCGGTGGCCGGGCATCTCGGTATTTTTGACCGTGTTCTGGCCACCGATAGCGAAGTCGGAAATCTGAAAGGGGGGCATAAGCTCCGAAGCATCCTTGAGGATGCGAAAGGCGAGCCCTTTGGTTACGCGGGCGACGCTCCCAGCGACCGTCCCATCCTCGAAGCCGCGCAACTGCCAATCGTGGTTGGAAGTGACAGTTCCCTCGCGGGCAAAAAGGCGGCCGATGCCATGTTGATCGGACGAGAAGCCATCTCCTCCGATAAATGGTGGATGTCGCTGCGGCTGCATCAATGGTGCAAAAACATCCTGATTTTCGCCCCCGTCATCGCCGCCCATCGCCTCGATGATGCATGGATCGCCGCCGTCGTGGCTTTTATCGCCTTCGGTTGCGCGGCCTCGGCTCTCTACATCCTGAACGACCTGCACGACGTCGATCTCGACCGGCAGCATCTCGAAAAATGCCGACGCTCCTTCGCCACGGGGACACTGGAGCCGCTAGCCGCCCTCGGTCTGATCGTGATTCTGAGTATTATCGCCGCCGGACTGTCACTCCTGTTGCCATTCAAGTTTGCCCTCGTGCTCGTCTGCTACGCCTTGACCAATCTTCTCTACTCGCAGCAGATCAAGAAACTTGCCGCGCTCGACGTCGTCACGCTCGCCTTTCTTTACAGCATCCGCGTTTTCGCGGGAGGCGCCGCCTGCGGAATCACCATCTCCGCCTGGCTGGCGGCGTTGACTTTTTTCCTCGCGCTCAGCCTCGCGCATCTGAAGCGTTACCTGGAGTTGACCCAGCGGGTTCGTGACGGGCTTTCCGCCGCGGCACGTCCCGCCTACGCCACCGAGGACGCCCCGCTGCTGGCCTTCATCGGTGTCGGTTCAGGACTGATTTCCGTGCTGATCACCGTCCTTTATATCACCTCGCCGCTGGTTTATCCCCTCTACCGGACGCCGCAACTACTCTTCGTCATCTGTCTGCTCCAATTTTACTGGATCGAACGGATGTGGTTACTGGCCTACCGCGGAGGGATGAGGGGCGACCCGATCGTATTCATGATCCGCGACAGGGTCTCCCATGCCATCGCCGCTGTCTGCCTCGTTATCATGGCCGCCTCGGTCTATTTTTAGGAAAATCGGAAATTTCCCAGCTTCGCATCGGGCAAAAGAAAGCTGTTCGATTTGTCATGCGGTCCCGGGAATGTCTCGTCGGTGGGGACCAGCTTATAAGTATCGCGTCGCGCAAAAGTCAGCTCCAGTGCGTCTGGAATCTGGATATCCTGCAGGACCAACAGGTAAGCGATGCAATTGCCGTGGACATGAATCGGCAGATGATGACGGGTCAAATGATCGAGAGCACGCATGGCCCGCTCGCGCCAGACCTCCTGGGAGATGCAACTCAGGTGATGGAATTCGACCGTGATCTGGCGAAAGTGCTTCAGCACCTCCGCATCCATTTCCGCGAAGATTTCCCATTCGGAGCCTTCGATATCGACCTTCAAGATGAGATCGGTCTCGCCGGGATGATATCGCGCGAGCAGTGACGCCAGGTTTTCTACGCCCGCCTTCGGATCGTGCACCGCACTCATCCGGACCTGGTGAAAGGTAAAAAGAGGGTGATCCTGAGGCGGTTTATCAATCGAGTAATCGAATTGCAGGACGGGAATTCCCAGGCGCGCCATCTCCAGATCCCACGAAACGTCATGGCCGATGCCGAGTGAATAGGCTCCCTTCACCGTCGAAAAATCATCCAGCATGACATAGCCGCCGTCGCGCGACGTGCCGATCCGTCTTTTTGGTACGCCTTCCGCGCGATAGGGCTTCATCCGGGAGAGAAGCTCGACGAGGCGGGGACGATCCCCGGGTTCAAGATAAAGCCGGCGATTGCACAAAAATTTGAAGTAGTGCCACCACTTGGCGAACCTTTCCAGCATGAGCGTCTTGATGGGGTTTTCTGTCCGGCGTAGGTCAAAATAGGGCAAGATTCCCTCGCGTCGATCTTATAAGGTTCCAGGTCTGCCATAACGGCAGGACGCCCAAATTCCAGTCGTGCGCCGGATTCGGAAACGGCTTATAAAAAACGGGAATGAACCCCGACGCGGCAGACAAATCCCCGGCAGCTGGCCAACGGCTGGAAGCCCGTCGCGTGACATTTGTCTACACCCTGTTCCATCACCTGGGCGATTTCGTGGTCATGTCGGGCCTGCTGAGAAAATTCGATTTACTCGAAGTCGAATTCGAAAGTCTCATCGTCCATCAAAATTCCCCTCACGTTCCGCTTTTTGCCGGGAAAACCGAAGGCCGCTTTTTTAACGTCGCCACCCTCGGCGGATTTCTGGCGCTCTTGCGGAAATTGCGACGGCAAAAAAAAGAGGGCCGGATCATCTTCGGTCTTCCCATGGCCACGGGCTCGATTCAGGCCCATTTCTTTTTTCAGTTCCTGAAAAAACTCGGCGCGCTCACCTACATCGTCGATTTCAACCTCATCAACGCCGACATCATCACGCCTCCACGGCGACGGTACATCTTCGACCGGCATCTCGCTCAGGCCGCGGAACTCCTGAAACACCCCGATTGGCTGGACGACACCGTCATGCCCCTCGGAATCGCATGTGATGCATCGGAGAAAAACCGGGCAGTGTCGCGCATTGGCTTCTATCCGGAAAGTGCCCGGGCCTGGTTGCCTGAATTCCAGTGGCCGGAGTCACGCTGGCTCGAGCTCGCGGAAACAATCCTGAAAAATCCTCGATGCGAAATTGCGCTCATCGGTCGTGACAACGTCTTTTCCGAATTGGAGAAGTTATTCCGATTGCGTTTGCCCAAGGAAATGCATTCCCATTTTGTTTCCCTGCCATGCACTTCCGTCGGTGAAATGGTTCAGGCCCTGCAAAGCCTCGACTTCCTCGTCACCGTGAACACATCCGCCCTGCATGTGGCCCACGCGTTGAAAATTCCCTTGGTGGCGCTTTGCGGCTCATCCCTGGAAGTATGGCGTCCCGAAGGTGATCACGTCCGGATCGTCCCGGATACCGAAGCACCCCTGCCTCCCTCGGACAAATATGGGCATGATTCCCTCCAGCCCAGCCTTCAACACATCGGCGTCGCGGAAGTCCATGAAGCCTTCCTCGACCTGGCTAAAAATTTCCCGATCAAATCCTGATCCCATGTCGACGGCGCTTTTCCGAATTTGGTGCCTCTTCGGCGCGCTGGCAGCACTTCTCGGTGCCTGCTGGGCTGAGGCGACCGGCTACATGAAAGTGGCCGACCCCACCGTCCCCACTTATTCCAATAATTTTTATAACTACACCTTCGCGCACTACGAGCCGCCCGCCCTGCTTGCCACCGCCCTTTTCTTCCTCGCGCTTTGCCTCTGTGGCAAGTTCATCAACAAGATGGGTGAGGGGACGCGATGGCTGCTCGCGTCGCGGCGGCTTCCACTCCTTGTCTCACTGAGCGTCTTCGTCATCGCCTGTATGGGACGTTTCGGTGCCCACCAGAATTTCGACCTGTGCATCGACGAATATCTCAACGAGTTCGAGGTCGGAATTCTCCAGCAGCAGCATCTAGTCGCCGAGCTTCCATCGGAATGGATCAGCGACCAGAAGGCCATGCGGGTCGGCTACCAGATTTATCACGGCGACGCGGTGAAGGGATACTGGGCCTCGGGTTTCCTGCCCGGTTTTGCTTTTCTCGATTACCTATTCGATTCACTTGGTATCGGCTGGGCGCTGGGCGCGGCGCTGGCGGCCGTTAGTCTACTTTTCCTGGCTGCGCTTGTTCGGCGGGCCTTTCCCGATGACGACAGATTCGCCGCAAACATAGCCGTCCTGCTTCTCGCCTGTTCGCCCCAGTTTCTCGTCATGGCTTTCACGAAGTTCGCCTGGCCTGCGCATCTCTGCGGAACCTTGCTCTGGGTATGGCTCTTCACCCACCCTCGAAAAACTCTCTTTTTGCTCACGCCGATTGTAGGGGCTTTCCTGATCGGCCTTCACCAACCGCAGGTTCATTTGCTTGTGGCCGCACCGTTTCTCCTGCGGCTCGTTTACACGTTTCGATGGAAAGCCGTCCTTTGGTTCGGAGCTTGGTATCTCGCCGGAATCGCCGGATGGTACAAAATCCTGGTTCTGCTCCGGCCCACACTGAGCGGACCGGGCGGCGAGCTTGCCAACATGGGATTTCCTTTCCTGCTCTCCTTTTTCGTTACCATCTGTCATACCATCACCTTCTACGCCTGGACGACGCCTGCTTTACCCTTGCTCGCCGGTCTGGCTTTAGTCACATGGAAGCGGCAACCACCTCTCGTGCACGATTCCCTGGTCGCTGCGGCCATCACTTTTTTTTTCTACATGTCATTCCCTCACGTGCAGGGGCACGGTTGGGGCGCTCGCTACATGCACCCGGCTTACGGCCTGCTTGCCCTGGCCGCCGCCGGAGGCGCGGTGACCTTGAGCCGCGAATTTCACAAGCCCGCCTCGGCGGCGAAAATGGTGCTTCTGAGCCTTCTCTTCAGTCTGGTTATTCAAATGCCGTGGCGGATTCAGGAAGTAATCACCATGGTGCGTCCTCTTTCACGAGCCTGGACCTACATCGCCACCCGACCCGTCGACTTCGTCATCCTCGAGACTTCCGAGTTTTGGTATGCCCGCGACCTCATCCGGAACGATCCCTGGCTCAAGCGAAAGCCCTTCGTTTTTGACGCGGAATACCTCACGGCGAATCAGAAAAGTGAACTCGCCCGCCGCGGCAGCGTCATGACAGTCGGTGCCAACGAAGTCCGATCCTGCGGTGTCATTCTCCCTGATCCGTCCAAAAAGCCTTCCCCATCTGATCGATGACGAATCCCGGCTTCCGAATGAACGGAAACCGGGATGCCAGTCCGCAGGAAAGCTACTGCATCGGAACCGTCCCATTGGTCGTTCCACTCGAGGGATTGCCAGGGGCCGTAGGATTCTGCGTTGTGGGATTAACCGTCGGTGCCGGAGAAGGATTGACCGTCGGCGCGGGAGACGGATTCACCGTGGTGGAAGGGGTGGGATTAACCACGGGAGCCGGATTGGGATTGATGACCGGCGGCGGATTAGGATTGATCGTCGGTGAAGGACTCGGCCGGATGGTCGGCGCTGGATTCGGGTTAATAACCGGTGCCGGATTAGGATTGATCGTCGGTGGAGGACTTGGTCGGACAGTCGGCGCCGGATTGGGATTGATGACCGGCGCTGGATTAGGGTTGATCGTCGGTGCAGGACTTGGATTGACCGTGGCGGGAGGGTTCGGATTGACGGGATTCGGATTAGCCGGGACTGACGGTGTCTGCGCCATGGCGGAAAGGATGGCCATCAGGGCGACCATCGGAGCACAGACGAAAAAGAGTTTCGGTTTCATAATTTAGAAACTGCATGGCATATGCCAGTTCCTCTCAGACTGTCGCAAGCCCTTGAACGACAGGCTGCATTTATTGCCAGACGAACTTTGCTCTTCATAAAACCTCGCGCCGACACGCAAATTGCCTGTCGATTCCCTCCGAAAAGCGGAGATTCCGCCCGGCCTCGTCCTAACTACGTGCTGGGAACCGAGACCGGCTTGACGTCCGTCTTCGGCAGATGAAACACATCCGCCACCGCTTTCGAAAATACCGTGAATGTGATCGGCTTTGAAACGTAATTGGTCACCTTTAACTTGCGGCACTCCTCGATATCCTTCGGATCATTCGACGAAGTCATCACGATTACCGGGATGGATTGGAAATCTTCGCGGATGCGCAGGCGACGCAAAAGTTCCAGCCCGCCAAGTGAGGGCAATTTCAAATCGAGGAAAATGGCGATCAACTCCTCCGCCAGTCGTGAATTGCCAATTCCGGTCAGGAAATCATGGGCCTCTTTGCCATCCGAGATAAATTTAACGTGGCTGTCCATGCCGCTCTTGCGCAGCTGGTGCCGCAGCAATTCCCGATCATCCGGGTCGTCTTCGATGACCAGGACTCGCACCAAACTTTCCCCGCTTATTTGCTCTGACATATCCCTATATTCTCCTGGAAATTGTTTCAGCCCCTTAGGGCTGGATGTGGCGTGTAACTATTACCACTGGGGGACATTTTGGCATGAGAATGCCGTCCGGTCAAACAAGTCAAAGAGCTGAAAGATCGATTTAAATTTGCGTACCCAATGTAAAGGCCATCACCAGCTTGGAGTTGGTAGAAGCGCGCCATATTTCCGCCTTTGCACTACGCACGATTCAATCTGAGGCCAAACGCAAAAGACGGGCATTCACTCCGGAATCGAAAGCTTGCCGATTTTTTAACTCAATCATTGAAAGAGTGTTAGGTCGGATGAGTTGTCACTGGCACGCCCAGTGCGGAAAGGAAGCAGGCGCGATTCACTCGCTACCAAGGATTCGCCCGAATTTGTAAACCATTTTACCAAGGACTTGCCTTATGAAATCAGCTGTTTTTGCCATTCTCTCCAATCCAGTACAGGCCGAGGCCGTTGTCGATGAGCTTCGACTTGCCGGGTTTTCCAACAATGATGTTTCGGTGCTCTTTCCCGACACGGAAGGCACTTTTGAATTTGCCCATGCCAAATCGACCAAAGCTCCCGAAGGAGCGGTCGTCGGGGCCAGCGCCGGTGGTGTCCTAGGCGGCATCACCGGCTGGCTCGTGGGGCTGGGCACCCTTGCCATCCCCGGAGCCGGTCCACTCATTGCGGCGGGTCCCATATTTGCCGCGCTCAGCGGTATAGCCGTTGGCGGCGTCGCGGGCGGCCTTAGTGGCGCGCTAGCCGGACTCGGCTTCGCCGAATACGAGGCCAAGCTCTACGCCGGCATGCTCCAGGACGGCAACATCCTTCTGGCCATTCACACGGAAAATCCCCACGAAGTCAAAGTCGCGCGGGAAATTTTCGAGCGAGCCAATGCCAGTGATATCGGCGTGACGCAGGAGGAAGTCGTCCGCCATTAACCCTTCACCAAAACAACCCCTAACCCCATCACTAAATTATGAACACTGAAGTACTCACCAAACCAAGTCCCGAGCTCAAACAACATGCCCAGGACCTTAAACAACACGCCCAGGATCTTCGCCGCGACGGCAGCCTTGTCGCCCAGGACGTGAAGAACCAAGCCGCTGCCGGCTTCGAGGAAGTCAAAAAGGAAGCCAAGACGCGTTTCAACGATGCACGTGGAACCGCGGCTGACTTTTATGACGTCGCTCGCAACTTCGCCCGGGAACATCCTTTCGGCCTCTTCGCCGCCGGTCTCGTGACCGGCCTCGTTGTTGCCGGATGCCGTAGAAAATAACTTTTAACCAAAAAGGAAAAACCATCATGAACGAAACCGAACTCAACTTGAAGGGCAATTGGAATGTCGTCAAAGGCAAGCTCAAGAAGGCTTATGGCAGCCTGACCGATGATGATCTCACCTACGTCGAAGGACAGGAAGACGAGCTCGTGGGCCGCATCCAAAAACGGATCGGTTCGACGGCCGCCGACGTCCGTCACCTCTTGGACAAGTATACCCGTTCTTAAAAAAAGAACGAGGGCTCAAAGCCCGGACCGGCTCACGCTGGTCCGGGCTTTTCCTTTTATATCGGTCAAAATTTCTCGCAAATTGCAGTGGAAAAGGGCTTCTCCTTAAAAAACAGAAAAACATAAGCTACTTATAATTAGGTAATTACCTATTTATCTCGAGGTGGCACGCTTTGAGCAGAATAAGGAATGTCAGTCTAACCTTACCAAGGAAAATCATATGTTAAGCTACGCTATCACGTTCTTGATTATCGCCATCATCGCGGGAGTCTTGGGATTTGTGGGCATCGCAGGCCTGGCGGCTGAAATCGCCAAGGTTCTGTTCTTTGTCTTCCTGATCCTCTTCGTGGTCTCTCTCGTGGTGGGTCGCCGTCCGCCGGTCTAAGGTGGATCGCATTTGTGGAGACAACCAGCCGGTTGTCTCCAGGGCCCGGGCGGGAATAATCCTCACGCTCGGGCACGCGATGAAACTTCATCGCCTTCCCGAAGCTTTCTCTCTTCGGTTGAGTTAGTTCTCTCTAAAAACAACGCTTTTATAAATTTAGCATTATGCAAATCCATTTGCATCATAGATGCATAATGCAATCTTAAGAAGGGTTCCATCTTGATCTTCCGTTCCTTAATTAATTTTAAGTCATTTATTACAAGCATAATATAAATCAATTCGTTGGCTTGGCACCGCATTTGCCAAGGATAGTAAAGGCGCGAAACGAACGGCTCGTTCCGGTCCCAAAACAAATCGAAAGGCATTCTCTTATGAAACTCGCAGGCATCGTTCTCATCATCGTCGGGGTATTGGCATTGGTTTATCAGGGCTTCACCTACACGAAGACCGAAAAGGATGTGCAACTCGGGCCGGTGCAAATCCAGCACGACGAAAAGCACACCGTTCCGCTTCCTCCAATCGTCGGTGCCGTCTGCATCGTCGGCGGAGTGTTGGCCTTGGCTGCCGGTGGACGCCGTTCACTTTAAGCGGTGGCATGAAGACCACCCTCTATAATCCGCGTCGCATGGGAGCCCTCCCGATGGAGGGCTCGACGAGCTTCCGGGTGTGGGCTCCCCATGCGACGGGAGTCGCCGTCGTGGGGGAGTTTAACGGATGGAATCCGGAAACGCATCACCTGCAGCGGGAAGAGGGTGGCATGTGGGCTCTGGAGGTCCCCGGTGCGGCACCAGGCGACCAGTATCAATTTGAAATCACCAACGGCGACCGACACTTCCGCAAAAACGATGCTTACGCGCGCGAGATCCACTCGAAAACCGCCCTCTCGGTCATTTACGACGACGACGATTTCGAATGGAACTCGCCCGAGTTCGTCCTGCCGAACTGGAACGAGATCGTCCTCTATGAACTTCATGTGGGCACCTTCGTTCCGGGACCGCACGGAAGTCCGGGCCGGTTTGACCAGGTCGCCGGGCGTCTGGCTTATCTGAAAAGCCTCGGCGTGAATGCGATCGAGATCATGCCTCCCATGGCCTTTCCCGGCGAGCGGTCCTGGGGTTACAGCCTGACTAATCCGTTCGCGATCGAAGCAAGCTACGGCGGACCCGACGGTCTCAAGAAACTGGTCGACGCGGCGCATGCGCAGGGCATTGCCGTCATCCTCGACGTTGTCTACAATCACTTCGGTCCCGAAAATCTCGATCTCTGGCAATACGACGGCTGGAGCGAGAACGGCAAGGGCGGCATCTATTTTTACAACGATCACCGGTCATGGACGCCGTGGGGCGAGAATCGTCCCGACTACGGTCGCGGTGAGGTCCGGCAATACATCCGGGACAACGTTATCTTCTGGCTGGAGCAATACCGAATGGATGGGCTCCGCTTTGACTCGACACTTTTCATCCGCAACGCCAGCGGGGACAACAATCATCCCGAAACCGATATCGCGGAGGCGTGGACGCTCTTTCAGTGGATCAATGGAGAAATCAAGCATCACTTCCCGGGCCGCATCGCCATCGCGGAGGATCTGATGCAGAATCCGTGGTTGACCAAGACCGTGGGAGAAGGCGGCGCCGGTTTTGACACGCAATGGGACACTGCTTTCGTTCAGCCCGTCCGCAGTGCAGTCGTGACGGTCGAGGATGGCCATCGCTCCATGGGTGCCCTCGCGCACGCGTTGGAGTTCCGTTATAATGAGGATGCGATCCAGCGCATCATCTACAGCGAATCGCATGACGAGGACGCCAACGGCAAGGCGCGCATCCCGCACGAGATCGATCCCAACGACACCGCTGGTTATTACGCGCGCAAGCGTTCCACCCTGGCCGCCGGGCTTGTGCTCACCGCGCCGGGTATCCCCATGCTCTTCGAGGGGCAGGAATTTCTCGAGGACGGCTGGTTCCGCGATGACAAGGCGCTCGACTGGTCGAAGCTCCGGACGTTCCGTGGCATCAACCGGCTTTATCACGACCTCATCCATCTTCGCCGCAATCTTTACGGTAACACCAAGGGACTTCTCGGCCCGTTCATCCGGGTGCACCATCTCAACGATCAGGACAAGGTCATCGCGTTCCATCGTTGGGCTGAGGGTGGACCGAAGGACGATGTCATCGTCGTTGCTTCGTTCAGCAATCGCGCCATGGAACAAGATTATCGAATTGGCCTGCCCCGGGACGGTAACTGGATCATCCGGTTCAACTCCGACTGGAAAGGTTACAGTCCCGATTTCCACGACGTGAGCAATTCCGAGGGACAAGTCGTCGCGGAAAAGGAATCGCATGACGGCTGTGACTTTAGCGGTATCGTATCGCTCCCGCCCTACGGGCTGCTCATCCTCAGCCAGGAAGAGGCAGTCCCGGCCCCAGATCAACCCAACCCGGGAAACGCCACATGAAAATCCGCATCCAACATCGCACGACCTACAATTACAACCAGCCGGTCTCGTTTGGTCAGCACAAGATCATGATGCGGCCCCGTGAAGGGCACGATCTCCACATCGAAAGCTCGATCCTGGACATTCAGCCCGCCCACAAAATCCATTGGATGCGTGATGTGAACGGCAACAGCATCGCGCGGGTCGATTTCACCGGGCAGGCCTCGCAGCTCATGATCTACAGCGAGTTGAATCTCCAGCACTACGATTCCAATCCGCTCGATTTCATCCTTGAGGACAGCGCGGTGTATTACCCATTTGTCTACGATCCCGACAGCCAGCCCGAGCTCGCTGCCTTCATGCACATCATTTATCCGAAGGACTTGGCGGCTTTGCAGGAATGGCTGGCCCAGTTCTGGAAACCCGGCGATCAGGTGGAAACCATCGCCCTGCTCCAGAAAGTGAACCGCCACATCCACGATACGTTCCGGTATCAACGCCGGGATGAACCCGGTGTCCAGACGCCAAACGAAACGCTGCAAAAAAACAGCGGATCGTGCCGCGATTTCGCCACGCTCCTGCTCGAGACATGTCGCAGCTGGGGACTGGCCGCGCGCTTTGTCAGCGGTTATATGCAATGCGAAGCTACTGAGGCGGGCGGTGCGTCGACCCACGCCTGGGCCGAGGTTTATCTTCCCGGCGCGGGCTGGAAAGGATTCGATCCCACCTCCGGAATCATGACCGGCTCCCAGCATGTCACCGTCGCCGTGGCGCGCGATCCCGAGCGGGCGGCACCCATTGCCGGATCGTTCATCGGACCCTCAACCGCTTTCCAAAACATCCAGGTCGATGTCACGGTGGTGCAGGTCGACCGGCCCGCACCGCTACCTCCCATGCAGAATCAGTCGCAGCAATTCGCTCAGTCCGGCCAGGGCGTCCAGCAAATGGAACAAATGGCCCAACAATCTTCCGCCCCCATGGAAATGGTGATCGCGGGAGAAAGTCCCACGACGGTAACACCCTAATCCTCCCGACTTATGATTGATATGCGCATCCTGGTTATCGACGACGAAACCCACATCCGAAAAACCACCGCCGTTACGCTCGACACCCTCGGACACGAGTGCGAGCAGGCGCAGAACAGTGCCGAAGCGCTGAGCCTTCTGAAAAAAGGTAGCTTCGACGCCGCCTTCCTCGATCTCCGTCTCGGCAGCGAGGACGGTCTCGAGCTGATCCCGAAGCTCCTCGCCCTCGAACCGAAGCTCAACATTATCGTTTTCACTGCCTACACCTCCATCGACACGGCGGTCGAGGCAATGCGCCGCGGCGCGGTCGATTACATCGCCAAGCCCTTCACACCCGAGCAGATCCGTCAGTCGCTGGCGCGGATCGAGAACAACCGCCGTCTCGAGAACCGGGTGGTGGAACTCGAGTCGATGCTTTCCAACACCGAGACGCTTTCCGATTTCACCACCGAGGAGCCGCTTGTGCAGAAGCTCTTCGAGACGGCGACGAAAGCCGCTGCCTCCGCGGCAACGCTCCTTCTCCTCGGCGAGAGCGGTACCGGCAAAAGCGTGCTCGCCCGAGCGCTTCATCGCAACAGCCCGCGTCGCGATAATGCTTTTGTCACCGTCGCCTGCCCGAGTCTTTCCAAGGAACTGCTCGAGAGCGAGCTCTTTGGCCACGTCCGTGGCGCCTTCACCGGCGCGGTCGGCGAAACCTGGGGCAAGGTGAAGGCCGCCGAGGGTGGAACACTCTTCCTCGATGAAATCGGCGAACTTCCCCCGGAGATTCAACCCAAGCTGCTCCGCCTCCTGCAGGAACGCGAGTACGAGCGGGTGGGCGATCCCAAGCCGCGCAAGGCTAACGTGCGCGTCATCGCCGCCACCAACCGCCGCCTGGAAGATTTGGTCAAGGAAGGCAAATTCCGCGAGGATCTTTACTACCGCCTCAACGTAATCACGATCGAGTTGCCTCCTCTGCGGCAGCGTCCTCTCGATATTCCCGCGATGGCCAACCAGCATCTTCAGATGTTCGCCCGGCAAAGCGCGCGTCCGGTGAAGGGCTTCACCTCCGCGGCGCTCTCTGCCGTCCAGCGCTATCCATGGCCCGGCAACCTGCGTGAGCTGCGCAACGTCATCGAGCGCGCGGTGATTCTCGCCCCGGGCGAGAAGATCGACGTAAACGATTTCCCCGATAGCCTGCGCGGTACCCAGCCTACGGGTGCGGTGATCGGTAACCGCATCACGCTCGAGGAATTGGAGCGCGAGCATATCTTGCGGATCATCGAGATCGCCGACAGCATGGACGAGGCTGCGCAGATTCTCGGAATCGATCCGGCCACGCTGTACCGCAAACGCAAACGCTATGCCGAGACGGGCGACCAGGCCGCTCCAATCCCCGCCTCCGCATCCTAGAATAGTGAAATAAACAAGCCATGCTGCGCACTCGCCTTCTTCTCGGGTTGATGTGCCTGCTGGCAATCCTGCTGGCGATGGGGCTCTACTCCATCGACCAGTGCAGCGCTCTCGGCAAGCGCATCGAGGCGATGGCCCGGGATAATGACCGGACTGGTCTCGATATTCAGAAGATGAAACGGAGCTGCGGGATCATGACGGGCGCGCTCCTGACGTTGGTCACTGGTGACGCGGATGGAAGCCGTCGTGATTTCGTCGCCGCAGAGAAGGATTTCCAATCATCCCTGGATGAGCAGGCCTCCCGCCCTACTCTTCCCGCCGAGGAAAAGGCGCTGATTTCCAAGCTGGCTTCCGTCTACAAGAGCTATCAGGAGGAAGCGACCAAGTTCTTGAACTCGCCGGGTGAGATCGATTCAGCGGCCCGCCTCACGGCCCGCAAGCTGGGGGTGGAAACTTGGAAACTGCTCGACCTGGTCGACCAGCTTTCCACCGTCCATCGAACCAGTCTCGCGGCGGGGAACCGAAATATCGCCAGCGACATCAACACCACGATCCGGTCGCTAATGCTGCTCATGCTCGTCGCCATCATTGTTGCGATCTATGCCTCAATGCGCCTCAGCCGTGGCCTGCTTGAACCATTGAAATCGGTGACTACCTCGATCCGCGAAATTGGGGCAGGCAATCTCGATCAGACGGTGCCGGTCTTTTCCAAGGATGAGCTCGGCGTGCTGGCCACCTCGTTTAATCAAATGGCCGCGCAGCTGCGGCAGTATCAGGCCAACACCTCCGAGGAACTGATACGGCTGACCATGACGATCCGCGCCACGCTGGCCTCGTTCCCCGATCCGATCTTCGTGCTTAATTCCCAGGGTGCCGTCGAGTTCCGCAATCCCGAGGCTGATCAGCTCGCGCTGAAGCTGCTCTTCTCCGGCGTGACGCGCCTGCCGGAAAAGGTCGATGAAAAGGTCGAGCACGTTCGCGCCACCGGCCAGGATTACCTGCCCACGCTTTTCAAGGATGCGATCAAATTCCACATCGACGGCCAGGACCGCTATTACCTGCCCCGGATCGTCCTGCTGCGCGACGATAACCGGAGCGTCTTTGGTGTCGCGGTGATCCTGGAAGACGTGACGCGCATGCTTCTGCTCGATGATGTGAAGAGCAACCTCATCTCCACCGTCAGCCACGAGCTCAAGACGCCGCTCACCAGCGTCCGCATGGCGCTCTATCTTCTCCACGAGAAAAACATCGGGCCGCTGAGCGACAAACAGGACGATCTCGTCCTCACCGCGCGTGAGGATGCCGACCGGTTGCTCAAGACGCTCAATGATCTGCTCGACCTCGCTCGGCTTGAGCAGGGGCCTTCGCCGCTCCATCTCGACCAGGTGCCCCCCGCCGAGTTGGTGGAAACAGCCATACGCGAGGTGCGGGATGTCGCCCAGGCGACGGAAATTCGACTCACCTCCGAAATCATGCCCGACCTGCCGCCCGTCAGCATCGACCGCCAGCGGCTTGCCTATGTCTTTGCCAACCTGATCACCAATGCGATTAAGTACTCGCCCAAAGGGAGCGAAATTCTCGTGCGCGCAAGCCGCGGTCAGACGCGCAGTGGCAAGGCGAGCATCCGTTTTTCGGTGAAGGACCAGGGCGCAGGTATTTCCCCGGAACATCAGGAGCACGTCTTCGAGCGCTTCTACCGTGTGCCGGGGACGACCAAGTCGGGAGCGGGTCTTGGCCTCTCCATCGCGCGCGAGATCGTGGTCGCGCATCAGGGCGAAATTGGCGTGATCAGTCTGCCCGGACAGGGGAGTGAATTCTTTTTCGTCCTTCCAATCCCTCCTGCCAAACCAGCTTCCGAAAGTTCGAAGTAGCCTTTGGCATCGTGCGATACGCCTTTTATGGCCTCGTGCAAAAAGCTTCATT
>Ga0105237_10004227_pt1 | contig 16725 bp, 13 predicted proteins | sample KBSC24metaG_FD_81520 | JGI IMG/M metagenome (GOLD analysis project Ga0105237, IMG submission 81520) | Corn rhizosphere microbial communities from Kellogg Biological Station, Michigan, USA - KBS C2-4 metaG | ecosystem: Host-associated > Plants > Roots > Rhizosphere > Soil | place: Michigan, USA... | reverse complement strand
GAGCGTCCCGGCACGGGCGGGCTCGCGCGCCAGCCGCTGGCGAGGGCTCGCCAGAGATACGCGCCGACGGCCGTCGCGAACAGCGGCAGGGCGAGCAGCAGCGGCGCCCAGGCGAGGCCGAGCGCCGAGATCGCGCCGAGGGCGGCGATCAGCAGGAGGAACTCAGGCGCGAGCAGGAGGTTCGAGAGCACGCCGGGCGCGGGTTCGTAGATCGACTGGAACGGGCCGCTCCCCCAGGTCCCGTAACGGATCATCACCCGCCTCAGCGTCACGCCCATGGCGGGCGAGTCATAGATCCGCCCCGTCCAGCGTGAGGAGCCGGCGCGGTTGTAGCGGCTGGGCCACTTGCGCTCGAGCAGGGCCTCGGCCTTGCCGTAGCCGTACTGCTGCTTGAGATAGCGCCGCACGGAGTCCCTGCGCCGGTGCATCACGACGGCGCCGGCGCTGAAGCCGAGGGTGCGGCCCGATTCCTGCAGGCGCCAGCAGACGTCGACGTCGTCGCCGGCGACCCGGAAGCGCTCGTCGAAGCCGCCGATGTCCTGCAGGGCGGACTTGCGAAAGGCCATGTTGCATCCCGGAAGGTGCTCGGCCTCGCGATCGGAGATGAGGACGTGAATCGGGCCGCCTGGCGCCGCCGCGACGCAATCTGCGATCAGGCCGTCGTCCTCGGGCGGGATGTTCGGCCCGCCCATCCCGGCGTGGTCGTTGGCGCGCAACGACGCGGCGACATAGTGCAGCCAGTCGGCGTCCGGATAGGCGTCGTCGTCGAGGAACGCGACGATCTCGCCGTTCGCGCGCCGCACGCCGGCGTTGCGCGCGTAGCTCAGCCCGCGATGATCGGTCTGGACGAGGGTGGCGCCGCGCGCGCGTGCGACGTCGGCCGAGCCGTCGGTGGAACCGTCGTCGACGACGATGAGCTCGAAGTCGGGATAGGTCAGCTCGGCGGCGCGCTCCAAGCACTGCGCCAGCGTGGCCTCTCCATTGTGAGTGCAGACGACGACCGAGACCTTCGGCCACGGCCCGTCCGGGTGAAAGGGCGAGCTCGCGAACGCTCGGCTGACGACCTCCAGGGCGGGCTTGGGCCTGCGCCGGCGATCGACCAGGCCGAAGTCCCAATCGGTGACCTCATGCCCGCCGCGATGCCACTCGTCGGTCCACGAGAAGACGAACACCCCGGCGGCGCCTGTCGCGAAGGCGTGGCGCACCTGCCAGTCCAGCGCGCGCGCCTGCGCGTCGGTGCCGTTGCGCCGACTGTCCAGTCCCGCCTCGCTGACCAGCAGCGGCCGATCTCCTGACAGGTTCTGCAGTCGGGCGAGGTAGGACTCGAACGTGGCCTCGTGCTCGAGGAACACGTTGAACGCGACGACGTCGAGAAACGGCAGCTCGAGGTACTCGGTCGAGGGGTAGTTGACGTAGGTGAACAGCCCAGCCGGGTCGCCTGCCTTGGCCTCCCAGTAGAGACGTTCGAGAAACCGCTCGATCTGTCGCTTGCCGTGCCAGCGACAGATCGACGCCGGAATCTCGTTGCCGATCGCGTAGCAGAGCACGGCGGGGTGCGCCTCGCACTCCTGCACCTGCCGGCCCACCCGCTCGACGATTCGCCGCGCGCGCCGCGGATCGTCCAGGAACGCGACGTGCTGCTCCCAGGCCAGGCCGACCATGACGTGAAGGCCCATGTCCGCGGCGGCGTCGAGCACCGCGGTGGGAGGAGGCGTGTACGTTCGCACCGCGTTGACGCCCGCCGCGGCCATCGCCTCGAAATCGCGACGGACCTGGTCGATCGGGGGGAGCGACGAGCGATCGGCGCTGCCGAACGTCCCGTAGGTGACGCCGCGCACGTGCAGCTTCTCGCCACCGATGAGAACCGACCGGCCGTGTATGCGGGGTCGGTGGGTGGACGAGGACGAGGACGACATCGCTGGACCGCTCCTATCGAGAAGCCCTCGCCGCGAAAAGCGGCCGAGCATCTATCCAATGAGTGAAAGGACCGTTCCCCCGGCCGCCTGATGGACCCGCCGACTTTTTGTCCTTGCACCGACCTTCTGAGGGCGCGACTATAGCGAGCGTCCGATGACCGCAAATAGCGAAATGGACGTGTGTATGAACGGTGGTTCACGGCGGCGCGGCAGCGGATCCTCGCCCTTGCAGAGCGCAACTCTTCCGAGGAGCGGGATCGCTCCGTTTCACCTGTGACCGAGTCGTCGCGGTCGCGACCGGTGGCCGTCGGCGCGCTCAGCCGGCGGCGGGCGTCGGCGCGACCGTCACGAGCGCGCCGCTGGCGGCGGCGAGTTGGAGTGAGACGATTCCCCCACGCGCCGCCAGCGGCGTCACGCGCGCGGCGCGCCACGAGCCGTCGGGCGCCACTTCCCGTTCGCCGAGCTCGGTGCCGGTGGTCGCGGTGAGCGACTGCCCGGAGAGCGCAAGCGCGCTCGCCGCGGAGAAGCCCGCGCCGACCTTCAAGCGCACGATCACGCCGCGCCTGCCCAGCGGGTCGTAGTCGACGACGACGAAGCGCAGGCTGCCGTCGGGCGCGATGAAGCCCGACACCTGCACGTTGGCCCCCTGCGGGCGGACCTTGACGGCGGTGGGCAGCGGCTGCGCGCCGATCAGTTCCCTGGCCATCAGCAGCGCGTACCACTCCGGCTGCGCGACGAGTTCGCCGGTCGACAGCTCATACGGTCCCGGCGCGCACACGGGCGAATATCCCTTGCAGTTGCTCGGGTTGCCGTGCATGTTCACGCCTATGGCGCCGGAGGCCATCACCTGCGGCAGAAAGCCGGCCGCCCACAGCGCCGAGGCGAACGTGTTGCTGATGCCGGCCACGCCGCCGCAGGACACCGAGTTGGTCTCGTCGAGGCGGAAAGGCAGGCCGCCGGCGCGCGAGATCGCCATGTATCGGCGCAGCGAGCCGACCTCCTTGGCGCGGATCTTGGCGCTCAACAGCCGCTTGATCGACGGTGGCGGCTGCTGTTCGCAGCCGAGCGGGTAGTGGTGGCCGGTGAGCAGCGCCGGCTGCTCGGCGACGAGCTCGCTCGGCGCCCAGGTTTCGAAGGCGCTCGATCCGGATACGTCGGGGCCGTACAGCGCGACGCCGGGAGCCGCCGCTTCGATCGCGGCGCGATATACCGCGACTTCGCCCGCGTAGGGCGCGAAGCCCCACGGTTCGGCGCGCATGGCGTGCAGCGCGTAGGCGTTGGGCTCGTTGCCGATCTCGACGCCGGCCAGCGATTCGCCGAGCGCGCTCTTGGCCGCCGCCACCTCGCGTGCGGCGGCCTGCGGTTCGAAGTGCACGAGGCCAACCGTCAGCACGACGCGCCAGCCGCTGGCCGACGCCAGCGCGGCGAGCTCACGCAGGTCGTCGACGTCGACGACGTTCGTCGCCCAGGATGGGCGCGGCGTGCGCGTATCGGTCCATGCGATGCGCGTATCGGCCGAGACGCCGCCGAAGCGCAGCAGCCCCGGCCCCAGCGATCGCAGCATGGTCGCGAGGTCGCCGCGATCGGAGTAGCGCGCGATCTGCGCCAGCGCGGACATCTCGAAGGACAGCCCGACGAAGCCCTGCGGGACGGCCGCGCCCGGATGCGTGCGGTCGACGGACACCGAAACCGACGTCTGCCTGGCCGGGGGCGCGGGCTTGGCCTTGGGCGCGGGCTTGGCCTTGGCCGCGGCCGTGGCCGCCGGGACGTGGAGCAGCGCCAGCAGGGCGAGCGCCGCCGACAGCGCCGGCGTTGCACGCCCGCGCAAGCGCCGCCCGCGCCGCCGGCGCTCGCCGGTCCTAGCTTGCCTGCTCATGCAGCACCAGTAAACAGACCGGCATGCGCGCATGCGCCTGCTCGGCGCCAGGCACGCGTCCAAGCCGCGCCTACGCGCCCTCGACGCGGCGCTTGAGCTCGCCGGGGCGCCCGTTGACGAAGATCGCCCGGGTCGCCGCCTCGACGGGGCCGCGAATGACGAGCCCGAGCACGCGCCCGGGGTCGGCGTCGAGCGTGTACGTGGCGCGCGTGCGCTCGTCGCCGAGATCCTCCAGCTCCCACGCTCCCTCGACGGACTTCATGTCGCCCTTCTCCTGCGTCCAGGAGAGGCGGGTCGGCGCGTCGTAGCGAAAGCGCACGTGCGCCTTGATGCGCCTGACCTTGATGTCGTTCTCGGTCTCCACGAGCGTGGCGCGGCCGGCGTCGTCGCGCTCGAGCACGGTCAGCCGGTCGAGGCCTCCCTGCCACTGCGGCGCCGTGGCGACGTCCTCGACGACCTGCCAGACCCGCTGGAGTCCGGCGTCGATGTCCGCGCTTGCGTTGCCGCCGAGGTGTGCCATGACGAGCCTCCGGGGTTGCTGTGGACGAGATCGGCTCGTCAGACGGTAGCTCGCTGCCGGCCGGTACGCGACGCACGGCGTCCGGTCGGGCTAACGTGAGGGCGTGCCTGCGATCCCCACGCTGATCGAGTTCCCGGCCGACGATCCCGAGCGGGCGCGCAGCTTCTGGAGCGGCCTGCTCGGCTCGACATTGGCGCCGCGAGCCGCAGCGCAGGGCGAGGGCTGGCAGAGCGAGCGCGCCGCGGACGACGCGACGGCGAGCGTCGGCGTGCACGCGCGCGGCCGCGGCCCCGGCGACGCCTTCTCGCTGCCCTACTTCGAGGTGCAGGACATGCAGGGCGCGCTCGCGCAGGTTCCGTCGCTGGGCGGCAGCGTCGTCCATCCGGGCGAGCGCTGGGCGATCTGCAAGGACTCCGAGGGCAACCCCTTCGGTCTGACTACGGGGTAAGCCGCACGGGCAGCGTCTTGAGCTGGTTGAGGAACAGCGATTCGACGTGGCTGGGATGGTCGATGATCTGCATGTCGGGGAAGCGCTTGAGCGTCTCCTCGATGAGGATCTTGAGCTCCAGTCGCGCGAGCGCGGTGCCGAGGCAGAAGTGCCGGCCGCCGGCGCCGAAGGCCTGGTGCTCCTCGCTGCGGCGCAGCTCGAAGCGATCGGGGTCCTGGAAGCGCGCCTCGTCGCGGTTGGACGACGCGTACCACATGACGACCTTGTCGCCCTTTTTGATCTTCTGCCCGTGGAGCTCTGTGTCGCAGGTGGCGGTGCGGCGGAAGTGCGCGAAGGCGGGGAACATGCGCAGCGACTCCTCGACGGCGGCGGGCACGAGGGATGGGTCGTCGAGCAGCAGTTGCATCTGCTCGCGATCTTCCATGAGCGCACGCATGCCGCTGCAGTAGGTGGCCTTGGTGCTGTCGTTGCCGGCGGCCATGAGCAGGAAGAAGCCCATGACGATCTCGTGGTCCTCCAGGCCCTGCCCGTCGAGCTCGGCGTGCACGAGCACGCTGGTCAGGTCGTCGGTGGGGTTCTCGCGGCGCTCGGCGATGAGCTTCTGGCAGCGCTCGAAGATCTCCGGAATGTCTTTGTTGACGGCGCCGTCGAAGCCGTCGGGGTTCAGGTCGGGGTCGCCGGCGCCGAGGGTGGAGTTCATGAGTTTGGCCCAGATCAGGTCTTCCTCCTCGGAGATGCCCATGAAGCTGCCGATGACGCGCGAGACGACGGGCTGGGCGACGTCGGCGACGAGGTCGCATGTCTCGCGGCCCTCGAGCCCGTCGAGCACCTTGACGGCGATCGCGCGGATGGCGTCCTCGTGGTCGGCGATGCGCTTGGGCGTGAAGCCGCGCTGGAAGAGGGCCTTCAGCCGATCGTGCTTGGGCGGGTCCATGCCGATGAACATGGCGCGCGCGAGCTCGATGGGAAAGCCGGCGGCGGCGACGACGACGCCGCCGAGTTCGGAGGAGTAGGTCTGCCAGTCGCGGCTGACCGTGTGGATGTCCTCGGCGGTGGTGACCGACCAGAAGCCGGCCTCGTCCGGCAGTTCTTCGAAGCTGTCGGTCCAGTGGATCGGACACTTGCTGCGCATCTCCTTGAAGGCCTGCAGCGGCGGCCCCTCCAGCCACAGCTCGCGCTCGGTCAGTTCCAAGCTCTCGATGTCGCGCCCTACTGTTGCCACGGAGACCTCCAAGTTCGCCGATCCGGACTGCCCCGCCGATCATACTGGCTGCGCAGCCAGTTTTTTTATCGATGGCTTCGCGATGGTTGGCGTGCTGCGGGCCGGCGCGATCTGCGGGCCGGCGAGCGTCGTGTCAGGACAGCGCGCGCTCGCGCAGGCGACGGCGCGCGCGCCAGGCGATCGCGCCGCCGGCGAGCGACAGACGCGCACGCAGGCTTTCGCGCACGCCGTTCACGCGGCGTCGATCCCGCGATCCGCACTTGACAATTCTGGCCATATCAGAAGCGTTCGAGCACGCGCGCGATGGCCGTTGTGCCGAACTCGACGGCGTCGGCGGGCAGGCGCTCGTTCTCGGCGTGGATCAGCTGCATGAACGGCAGCTCGGCGGGAAGCTGCATCGGCAAAAAGCCGTAGGTCTGGATGCCCAGCCGCGAGAAGAAGCGCCCGTCGGTGACGCCCGGCAGCAGCATCGGGACGGCTTTGGCCGACGGGTCGAGCTCGCGCAGCGCTCCGGCGAGCGTGTCGAACATGGCCAGGTCGGGCTCGCCGGCGACGGGGTCGTACTGGACGACATCGAGCTCCATGTCCACGCCGGTCAGCCGGCGCAGCTCGGCGAACAGCTCGTCGGGGCCGAAGCCGGGGAGCAGGCGGCCGTCGAGCGACAGCGAGATGGCGTCGGGGATCACGTTGACCTTGTCGCCGCCGCCGACGATGGTCGCGCTGACGGTGTTGTGCAGCAGCGGGTCGAAGATGCGCCCGCGCTCGCCGAAGGCGTCGAGCAGGCGGTCGGTCAGCGCGGGCACGAGCAGGCCCTTGAGCGGAACGGCGAGCGTCGCCGGCACGTCCGCGGCGATCGCCTGGACCATCGAGCGCGCGACGAGCGTCACGTGCACGGGGAGCCGACGGCGGTCGAGCACCCGCAGCACGCGCGCGAGCTTGCCCATGGCGCCGCCGCGGATCGGCATGGAGCCGTGTCCGGCCGGCCCGCGCAGCGTCGCGCGCGTCCAGCACACCTGCTTCTCGGCGACCATGATCGGGTAGAAGCGGCGCCCGGCGACGTCCATTGTGAAGCCGCCGAACTCGCCGATGCAGTAGCGCACGCCGTCGAACAGCTCGGGGTGCTCGCGTACGAGGAAGTCGGCGCCGAGCGGGCTGCCGGCCTCCTCGTCGGCGAGCAGGCAGAGGATCACGTCGCCGGGCGGCTGCAGGCCGCCGGCCTTGGCGCGCATGAAGGCGGCGAGCATCATCGCCACGCCGCCCTTCATGTCCAGCGCGCCGCGCCCCCACACGTAGCCGTCGGCGAGATCGCCGGCGAACGGCTCGTGCCGCCACTGCCCGCGCGCGGCGACGACGTCGACGTGCCCCTGCAGCAGCAGCGGCGGGCTCTCGCCGCGTCCGGCGATGCGCGCGACCAGGTTCGGGCGCTGTGGCTCCTGCGCCACGATCCGCACCTCGCAGCCCAACGCCTCGAGCAGGCCGCCGATCCACTCGATGCACTCGCGCTCGTTGCCGGGCGGGTTGCTCGTGTCGAAGCGGAGCAGCCGCCGCAGCAGCTCGAGCGGGCGATCCTGGAGCGCGTCGTCTGACATGGCCGACAGTCTCGCCGATCTCGCCGTCGCGCGTTCGTGGCCACCGTCTACTTCGCCGTCGTCGCGTTGCTCGTGTGGTTCTTCTTCTTCGCGCGCTCGCCGCTTCCCGGCTGACACGCCGCGCTTGCAGGAAGTGCAGGCATTGGCGTACGATCAGGCCATGGAAGTCGTCACCGCCAACGAAGAGGCGATCGAGGCGTGGGACGGTCCGCTGTATGACCGCTTCGTGCGCTTTCGCCACCTGCTGGCGGACGGTCTGGGCGTGCATGGCGACGAAGCTCTGAGAATGGTCGCTCCCGCGCCGGGCGAGCGCGCGCTGGACATCGGCTGCGGCTTCGGCGACACGGCGCAGCGGCTCGCCGAGCTGGTGGGGCCGGACGGCAGCGTGCTCGGCGTCGATGCGGCTCCGCGCTTCATCGAGACGGCCCGCGAGGAGGCCGCGCAGGCGGGCGTGCGCAATGCTCGCTTCGAGGTCGTCGACGTCGAGGGGCACTCCTTCGAGGAGCAGTTCGACCTCGCCTTCTCGCGCATGGGGACGATGTTCTTCGCCAACCCCGTCGCCGCGCTGCGCAACGTGCGCAAGGCGCTCGTGCCCGGGGGTCGGCTGGCGATGGCCGTATGGCGCTCGAAGGTCGAGAACGAGTGCTTCTACCGCGGTCAGCTCGTGACCGAGCGGTTCGTGACCAAGCCCGAGGAGTACGACGAGCCGACCTGCGGGCCGGGTCCCTTCTCGATGGGCAACGCCGACACGACCAGCGGCATCCTCGTGAGCGCCGGCTTCGAGCGCATCTCGTTGCTGCGCTGCGACAAGCCGATCCTGATCGGCGTCGATCTCGACGAGGCGGTGGAGTTCGTGATGAGCATCGGGCCGGCCGGCGAGATCCTGCGGCTGGCCGGAGAGCAGGCCGCGCACCTGCACGAGCCCGTCGCGGCCGCATTGCGCGAGGACATGGCCGAGTGGGTCGCGCCGGACGGGCGGGTCGTGGCCCCGGCCTCCACCTGGATCGTCACCGCGCAGGCCCCCGCGGCGCCGTAGCCGCGTCCTGACGACCCGCCGGCTGGCGACGGCGCGGTCGAGTCCCGTCGCATCTCCGCAGCTGCTCGCAGACCCAACGCCGCCTCTCTATACGATGCGCCGATGCGAAGGGGGCGCAGGTCGATTCTCGGCACGCTGCTCGCGGCGATCGCCGTGGCGCTGACGGCGCTCGCGGCCGCCGGCCCGCTCGCGACGGGCTCGAGCTCAGGTGTGCACGCACGCGCGGCCGGCGGCTCGGACTGCCACAGGCACGCGCCGCCGATCCTGCACGACGGCTTTCCCGAGCCGCCCGCGCGCTACAGCTCGGGCGGCGTGCTCGACACGACGCTGCGCGCCTCGCTGGGCAAGGTGGCGATCGGCGGCCGTCGCGTGACGGCGCTGAGCTACGACGGCAGCTTTCCCGGTCCCACGCTCGTGATCTGCGCCGGCGACCATCTGACGGTGCACCTCGACAACGACATGAGCGAACCGACCAACCTGCACACGCACGGCTTTCACGTCTCGCCGGAAGCCAACCACGACAACGTGTTCGTGCGCATCGAGCCGCACCAGAGCTTCACATACGAATACGACATTCCGCACGACATGCCCGCGGGCTCCTACTGGTATCACCCGCACCTGCACCCCGATGTCGAGCCGCAGATCTTCGGCGGGCTGGCTGGCGCGATCGTGCAGGAGGGCGGGCTCGACGACCTGCCGGCCCTGCGCCACGTGCCGCAGCGCTGGATCGTCATCCAGAACACGCAGGTGCGCGCCGGCAAGGTGATCCCGGTCGGCGACTCCAGCGAAGCGGGCGCCAAGCTCTATGTCAACGGCGCGATCGACCCGACCGCCAAGATCAGGCCGGGGCAGCTGCAGCGCTGGCGCATCTTCAACGCCGACGCCGACCGCTTCGTCATGCTGCGCCTGGCCCACGGGCAGCGCTTTCAGCTGCTCGCCGAGGACGGCCACACGCTCGCGCGAGCGCTGACCGTGAGGACGCTGCTGATGGCTCCCGGCTCGCGTCGCGAGGTGCTCGTGCGCGGCGGGCGCCCGGGCGCCTACCCGCTCAGGGCGATCCCCTTTGCGCAGTTTCCCGGCGCCGACAGGCAGGTCAACGGCGGACCCGTGCCAAACGAAACGCTGCTCACGCTGCGCTCGAGCGGGCGCGCGCAACGCGCGAGCTTCCCCGCGCGGACCGTGCTCGCCAGGCCGCCGGACCTGCGCCGCAGGCACATCGACCGCAGGCGCACGATCGTCTTCGACGAAATGACCGAACCGTCGGGCGCGGCCAAGTTCACGCTCAACGGCATGACCTTCGACCCCAACCGCACCGACGTGACGATGAAGCTCGGCTCCGTGGAGCAGTGGACGCTCGTCAACGAAACGAGCGAATGGCACACCTTTCATATCCATATAAACGATTTTCAGGTCGTCAGCGTCGCCGGCGAGTCCGTGCCATATGTCGACCACGAGGACAACGTGGCCCTGCCGCCGCATTCGCACACGGTCGTGCTGATGGCGCCGACCGACTTCACCGGCAAGTTCGTCTTTCACTGCCACGTCACCTTCCACGAGGACCACGGCATGATGGCCACCGTGCAGGTCGTGCGCGAACTGACCGCCGCGCAGTCGCGCCGTGCGATCGTGCGCGACGGCGGCCTGGCGATCGGCTCCGCGGCGTATGGATCGAGCTCGCCGCCGCCTGCCGTCAGGTCGCTGCTGCTCTTCTGCCGTGCGCTGGGCATCTCTCCGCCGCACTGGCGCACCTGACGCGCGCGCCGTGGGCGTCAGGCGCGCGGCGGCGTCAGCACCGGCGCCGGCGCCCGCACCGCCGGCGCGGCCTATGCCGGCGGACGCACGGCCTGGCTGACCAGCGGCGCCTGGCCCGCCGGCTGCACGACCACGCGCAGCCGGCGATGGACGCCGGCGCTCAGCCTGAACGTCGTCGCCCCGGCGGCGCTCAGGCGCGCGCGCAGCTTCGTGCTCCACGACGATCCGCCCGGCGCCTGAAGCTGCAGCAGCGCCTCGGCCCCCGGCCGCGCCGCCAGCACGCGCACGAGCGTCTTGCTCGCGTCCGGCGCGTGCTTCTTGGCGAAGTGCAAGAGCACGGCGTCGAGCGAGGCGCCCGGCGGGAATCCGGGCGGCGGCGCCGCCAGCACGTCGACCCTGCCGTGCATCGTCGGGTGGACCAGGCATTCGTAGGCGTAGACGCCCGGCGTCGAGAACGTGTAGGCGAAGGTCGCGCCGCCCTGCAGCGTGCCCGAGTTGAACTGACCGTCGGTCGCCGTGACGGTGTGCGGACCAAGGCCGGAGTTGCGCCAGAGGACCGTCTGCCCGGCCAGCACCGTGACTTCCGACGGCTGGTAGGCGCGGTAGACGATCGTCACGCTCGTGTCCGTCGCCGCGGTGCTGGCGACGGCGAGCACGAGCAGCGCGATCGCGCCGGCGAGCGTCGCCGGTGCGATGCGCCTGACCGCCGTGCGCACGCTCGATGAAGCCTTCACGCGGCGCAGGGTAGCGAATCGGCTCGCCCGCCTCGCGTGCCCCGCTGGTAGCTTCGCCGTGTCCGCACGACCCCGCACAGGAGGAATGTGATGGCTAAGGAGTTCAAGGCGTTTCTGCTTCGTGGCAACGTCGTCGACCTGGCGGTCGGCATCGTCATCGGCGCGGCGTTCGGCGCCGTCGTCACCGCGCTCGTTCGCGACCTGCTCACGCCGATCGTCGCCGCGATCATCGGCAAGCCCGACTTCTCGAACCTGATGTTCACGATCAACAACAGCACCTTTCACTACGGCGACTTCATCAACGTGCTGATCGCGTTCCTGTCGATCGCGGCGGCCGTCTTCTTCTTCGTCGTCAAGCCGGTCAACACCCTGATGGAGCGGCGCAAGACCGGCCGCGACGTGGAGTCCGAGACGCGCCCCTGCAGCGAGTGCCTGAGCGAGATCCCGCGAGCGGCGCGAAAGTGCGCCTTCTGCGCCTCGCCGCAGGTCGCAGGCGCCTGACGGATTTGCTCGGCCGGCGCGCCGCCGGCGCCCCCGCTTCGCGCGCGATCTTGCAACGGGGGGTGAATCTGCGCCAGCGTGGTAGTAAATAGACATGCCCCGTTCGATCTGGACAGGCGCAATCAGCTTCGGGCTGGTAACCGTGCCGGTCAAGCTGTACAGCGCCGTCAACCGCAAGACGGTCCGCTTCCACCAGCTCTCGGGCAAGACGGGCGTGCGCATCGCGCAGAAGCGCGTCGACCCGCAGAGCGGCGACGAGGTCCCCTACGAGGACATCGTCAAGGGCTACGAGCTCTCGCCCGACCGCTACGTGGTCGTCGAGCCGGCCGAGTTGGACACGCTGCAGCCGAAGAAGACCAAGACGATCGAGATCGAGGACTTCGTCGAGTTGTCGCAGATCGACCCGATCTTCTACGACCACCCCTACTACCTGGCCCCGGGCCCCGGCGGCGCCAAGCCATACCGGCTGCTGCTGGAGGCGATGGCCGAGACGCAGAAGGTGGCCATCGCGCGCGTCGTCATCCGCTCCAAGGAGCAGCTCGTGGCGATTCGCGCGATGGGCGACGTGCTGGAGATGGCGACGATGCTGTTCGCCGACGAAGTCGCCGACCCGGAGCGCCTCGACGAGCTGCCCGACCCCAAGGAGGTCAAGACGACCAAGCGCGAGGTCGAGGTGGCGATGCAGCTGATCGGCTCGCTGGCCGGCGACTTTCAGCCGGAGAAGTACCGCGACACCTACCGCGAGGACGTGCTGGCGCTGATCGAGCGCAAGGCGCAGGGCAAGGAGATCGCCGTGCAGCCCGAAGCCGAGGAGGTGCCCGAGCCGGCGCCCGACCTGATGAGCGCGCTGAAGGCCAGCCTGGAGGCCGTGCGCGAACACGGCGAGCGCGAGAGCGACGGCGCCGCCAAGCCGCGCAAAGCCGCCCGCAAGACGCCCGCCAAGAAAGCCGCCGCCAAAGCGTCGGCCGGCAAGGTCTCCGCGAAGAAGCCGCCTGCCAAGAAAGCGGCCGCCAGGAAAGCGTCCGGCAAACGCGCCACCGCCAAGCGGTAGGTGTCGCCCCGCCGCGCGAGCAAGTCCGGCGGCGAGAAGCCCGCGCGCGGTGCGCGGCTGAAGGAGTACCGCGCCAAACGCAACTTCGACGCGACCGGCGAGCCGCGCGGCGACAGCGGCGGCGGCGGCCCGAGTGTAAGCAGGGCCAAGCAGCCCACGAAGAAGCCGGCGGCGAAGAAGCGCGCCGCGGGCAAGCCGGCCGGGCACGCTCCCCGTTTCGTCGTGCACGAGCACTCGGCCACGCGCCTGCACTGGGACCTGCGCCTGGAGCGCGACGGCGTGCTCGCATCGTGGGCCCTGCCCAAGGGGCTGCCCAACGCGCCCAAGGAAAACCACCTGGCCGTGTGGACGGAGGACCATCCGCTGGAGTACGTCGACTTCCACGGCGAGATCCCCAAGGGCCAGTACGGCGCGGGGACGATGAAGATCTCCGACCACGGCACCTACGAGACGCTCAAGTGGGAGCCGCGCAAGATCGAGGTGGCGCTGCACGGCGAGCGCGAGGACGCACGCTACGCGCTGTTTCCGATCTCCTCCGACGAGGCGCCCAAGGAGTGGATGATCCACCGCATGGACCCGCCGGCGGACCCAGCGCGCGAGCCGATGCCCGAGCACGTCAAGCCGATGCTCGCGCGGGCCGGGTCGCTGCCGCGCAGCGACGCCGGCTGGACGTATGAGCTCAAGTGGGACGGCGTGCGCGCGATCGCCTACTCGACGCCGGGCGAGCTGCGCCTGGAGAGCCGCAACCTGAAAGAGATCACCGCCTCCTATCCGGAGCTGGGCCGGCTGAACCGCTCGCTCAGCTCACACCAGGCGATCCTCGACGGCGAGATCGTCGCCTTCGACGAGCACGGCCGGCCGAGCTTCGAGGCGTTGCAGCGGCGCATGCACGTCGGCTCGGCAGCGCAGGCCAAGCGACTGGCCAAGGCGGCGCCGGTGACGTACATGATCTTCGACCTGCTGTGGCTGGACGGCCACTCGCTGATGGAGCTGCGCTACGAGCAGCGACGCGAGCTGCTGGAGCAGATGGCGCTCAGCGGGGAGTCCTGGCAGACGCCCGACCACCTCACCGGGCGCGGGCGCGACGTGCTGAAGGCGACGGCCGCGCAGCGCCTGGAGGGCATCGTCGCCAAGCGCCTGGACTCGCCCTATGAGCCGGGCGCGCGCACGTCAGCGTGGATCAAGATCAAGAACGTCGGGCGCCAGGAGCTCGTGATCGGCGGCTGGCTGCCCGGAGAGGGCCGGCGCGAGCGGCGCATCGGCGCGCTGCTCGTCGGCGTGTACGACCCCGACGGCGCATTCCGCTACGCCGGTCGCGTCGGCACCGGCTTCACCGACGCAGAGCTCGACCACCTCGGCGAGCTGCTGGGCCCGATCGAGCGTCGGGACTCGCCCTTCGGCGCCGGCGAGCGCCCGCCGCGTGGCGCCGTCTTCGTCGAGCCCGAGCTCGTCGCCGAGGTCGAGTTCGGCGAGTGGACCTCCGCCGGCGTCCTGCGCCACCCCTCCTACAAGGGCCTGCGCGAGGACAAGGCCGCCGGCGAAGTCGTGCGCGAGGATCTGCCGCCGCCGGTCGCGGCGGGCAGCGACTCGCGCGAGCGTCGATCGGGCAAGCGCCGCGCGGCCGCCGCCAAGCGGCCGGCCCGCACGGCCAACGACGTGCTCGACGCGCCGCTCGCGCTGCACGAGCAGGGCACGAACAAGGCGACGACGACGGTCGAGGGACGCGAGCTGAAGCTGTCGAACCTGGACAAGCCGCTGTATCCGCAGGCCGGCTTCGTCAAGCGCGACGTGATCGACTTCTATGCCAGCGTCGCGCCGACGATCGTCGCGCACCTGACGGGCCGCGCGCTGACGGTCAAGCGCTGGCCGGACGGTATCGACGCAAAGGCCTTCTTTCAGAAGCAGGCGCCCGCGCACAGGCCCGAGTGGGTGCGGACGGTCACGCTGCCGAGCGGCAAGAAGCCGATCGACTACCTGCTCGCAGAGGACCGCGCGACGATCGTCTGGCTGGCCAACCTCGCGGCGCTCGAACTGCACGTGCCGCTGGCCCGCGCGCAGGCGCCCGAGCGCCCGACGACGCTCGTGTTCGACCTCGACCCGGGCGCGCCGGCGACGGCGATCGAGTGCTGCCGCGTGGCGCTGACGCTGCAGGGCATGTTCGAGAACCTGGGCCTGCGCAGCTTCGTCAAGACGTCGGGCAAAAAGGGCCTGCAGCTGTACGTGCCGCTGAACGACCCGGCGGTCGCCTTCGCGCAGACCAAGCCGTTCGCCAAGGCCGTCGCCGAGCTGCTGCAGGAGTCCGAGCCGCAGCTGATCGTCTCGCGCATGACCAAGACCGCGCGCCCGGGCAAGGTGCTGATCGACTGGAGCCAGAACGACCGCAACAAGACGACCGTGTGCGTCTATTCGCTGCGCGCCGCCGAGCGCCCCACCGTCTCGACGCCGCTGGAGTGGGACGAGGTGCGCGCGGCGCTCGACGGCGGCGACCCGGACGCGCTGCGCTTCGAGGCGGCCCAGGTCGTGCGGCGGATCGCCGAGCGCGGCGACCTGTTCGCGCCGGTGCTGTCGCTCGTGCAGCGGCTGCCCGCGATCTGAGCGCCCGCGCGGGCTGGCCGGAGCTCGGCCTTGATTTGCTCGCCGGACGCGCGGCCGCTCAGTCGAGCGGCGCGGCGAGCTGGCGCTCGTACGGTCCGTGCCCGGTCAGGCATGTCGCGCCACAGCGCGCGGCGAGCGCCAGCGCGTCGTCGACGCCCATGCCGGCGCCGAGGCCGTACGTGAGCCCGGCGGCGAAGGAGTCGCCGCAGCCGTAGGAGTCCACGGGCGGGCCCGGCGCAGCGACCGCTTGCCAGCGCCCGCTGCGCCCGTCGCGCGTGCGATAGCTGCCGCCGCGCGCGCCGTCGGTGAGCACGACCAGCTCGGCCTCCCCCTCCGCGCGCCGCGACTCCCTGCGCTCGATCTCGTCCTTGTCGCTGAGCACCAGCGCGTCCAGCTTGACCCCGTGCCCGAGCGCGTCTCGCGCGCGCGGGTTGGCGACGAGCACGCGCGCGGCGCGCGCGGCGCGCAGCGCGTCGAGGTCGCCGGCGGTGAAGTAGACGGCGTCCATCTCGGCCAGCCTGGACCAGGGCAGCGCGGCTTCGGTGCCGCGCGGCTGCAGGCGCTCCCCGAACGTCGTGATCGTGCGCTCGCGGTCGTCGTCGACGAGCGTCACCGCGCGGCGCGTCTGCGCCCGGCGCGTGGCGTGGCCGACCTCCACGCCGAGCTCGCGCAGGCGCGCCTGCGAGCGCCGGCCGGGGTCGTCGTCGCCCAGCGCGGTGATCAACAGCGACTCGCCGGCCAGGCGCGCGAGCTGCACCGCGACGACGGCGCCGCCGCCCGCCGGCTCCTCGAAGGGGTCCTGCGCGTGCGCCACCTCGCCCGCCCGCGGCACGTGCGAGACGTGCCCGAACTGCACCCACTCGACGTGGCCGACGACCGCGGCCTTCGCTGCTCTGTGCGCCACGCGCGCCAGTCTCACACACGCGCGCACATGGGCGGCCGTCTCAGGCACGCCAGGCTTGACGACCGACGCGATCGCGTGATCAGATCGCCTGACCCTCGTCGACCCCCGCGATTGGAGCCTGCAATGAGCGACGTGCCCACCCCCGAGCAGATTCGCGACACGATGCCGTTCGCCGCATTGGTGGGCATCGAGCTGCTGGAGACGACGCCCCAGCTCGTACGCGGGCGGCTGGCGTTCTCGCCCGAGCGCTGCACCGCCGGCGGCCTGATGCACGGCGGCGCGCTGATGGCGCTCGCCGACAGCTGCGGCGGCGTGTGCGCCTTTCTGAACCTGCCCGACGGGGCCGTCGGCACGGCGACGATCGAGTCCAAGACGAACTTCCTGCGCGGCGTGCGCGACGGCGCGCTGACGGCGAGCGCCCGACCGCTCCACGCCGGGCGCACGATGATCGTGATCGAGACGGAGATCGCGCGCGACGACGGCGCGCTCGCCGCGAAGGTCACGCAGACGCAGGCCTTCCACTACCCGCGCGCCTGACGCCCGCGGCCCTCCGCCTGACGCGCGCAGCCCTCCGCACGACG
>Ga0105237_10004223_pt1 | contig 16730 bp, 11 predicted proteins | sample KBSC24metaG_FD_81520 | JGI IMG/M metagenome (GOLD analysis project Ga0105237, IMG submission 81520) | Corn rhizosphere microbial communities from Kellogg Biological Station, Michigan, USA - KBS C2-4 metaG | ecosystem: Host-associated > Plants > Roots > Rhizosphere > Soil | place: Michigan, USA... | reverse complement strand
TATCTGGAACAATCCGAAGGAGAAAGCATATAACAGCAAGGATGATGATAAGAACGGGTATGTGGATGATATACATGGGTGGAATTTTATTGGAGGGCCCAAGGGCGATGTCCACTATGACAACCTGGAGCTGGTGAGGATCCTTCGCCGGGATTCTGCCAAGTATGACCGTCTTACGGATTCTACCGTAACGGCTGCGGACAAGGCAGGCTTTGAGAAATACAAGAAAATGAAGAAGGAATATGACCAGGGGGTGATCAATGCCACGCGTACGCTGCAGGGTATCGAGGGGTTCAAGGCTGTGCTGGACAGGGTGGTGGCCGCCATTGGCAAGGATACTCCCACTATCGACGACTTTAAGAAATATATACCCCGGGACCCCGGAGAGACACAGATATGCAAGGTGGTGATCAGTCAGTTGGAAAAAGACCCTGATTACACGCATTTTAAGGAGGAAGAACTGGGAGGAGCCCTGAAGCATTTCCAGGTTCAGAAGGAGTATCAATACAACATCTCTTATGATCCCCGGAACATTGTAGGGGATGACTATAACAATTCGCAGCAGCGGAATTATGGCAATACGGATGTAACGGGTCCTGATGCGGATCATGGTACGCATGTATCGGGGATCATCGGTGCTGTCCGGGACAATGCCATCGGGATCATGGGTATAGCGGATCATGTGCAGATCATGGCTGTGCGGGTAGTGCCGGATGGGGACGAGCGGGATAAGGATGTCGCCAATGGCATCCGTTATGCGGCCGACAATGGGGCGAAGGTGATCAATATGAGCTTTGGGAAAGGATATAGCTGGGACAAGAAGGCGGTGGATGATGCCGTAAAATATGCTATGTCAAAAGATGTCCTGCTGGTACACGCGGCGGGGAATGAAGGGAACGATCTCGAAAAGCATACGAACTATCCTACACGCACATACGAAGATGGGAGTGGTCAGGCGGATGCCTGGATAGAGGTAGGCGCGTCCAGTCCGGATGATGACAGCACGCTGGTAGCTTCTTTTTCCAATTACGGGAAGACCAAGGTGGATGTGTTTGCGCCCGGTGTCGCTATTTATTCTACTGTCCCCGGCTCGCATTATGCCAATCACGACGGTACGAGCATGGCGGCTCCTGTGGTAACAGGGCTGGCGGCTTTGATCCGGGAATATTATCCCAAGCTGACGGCATTGCAAGTAAAGGAGATTATTATGCGTAGTTCCGTGAAACCCACGCATAAGGTGATTGTCATGGATGATGATCAGCCGCGTCAGGTGCTGTTATCCGACATAAGCGTCAGCGGCGGGGTTGTAAATGCCTACGAAGCGTTGAAGCTCGCGGCTACTTATAAGTAGTCGAGCGGAGGACATGGCAAGACTTTTGTTATTTTCATAAAAAAACTGCTATGATCGGAGTTTTACCCGACCTTCCTCCTAATGTTGCGGGTTTTAGGGCCTATGGAGAGGTCACGAAGGACGACTTTGAACAAGTGATCTTTCCGGAGGTGAGAAAGCATAGAGAACAGACTGGCAAGCTGAATTTTGTCCTGTATGTAGATACTCCTTTGAAGAATTTCAGCGTAGGGGCATGGATAAGGGATATCTGGCTGGGCATGAAGCAGTTTGCCAGCTGGCGTAAGATCGCCATCATATCGGATGTTGAAAAGATCCGGAATTTCACCGACAATATTAGTTTTCTTCTCCCGGGGGAGTACAAGGGATTTCCTGTGTCGCAGCTGGCGGCTGCCATTCGCTGGGCTGCTATGGAAGACCAGGAGCCTGATATGGAAGAAATGATCCCTGAGCATATCGAGCGGCTGCTGCCTCCCCAGGAGCGAGGCAAGTCAATAGTGATGTCGGCGCAGGTGGGGGTAAGCAAGGAGGCCGATGCCCGGTATATTTTTGAAAGGACCACCAAGAGATTGTTTGATGTGAATGAATGGACGGATCATTGCGGCGCGTTGACGGCGGGGTTCCGGCTGACGGATGATGCGGGGAAGCCGTTGATGGGGCGGGCGGCAGAAGGTGACTATATACGTATCGATATACCGGGTCCTGCTACGAGCGAGGGACGGGGTTATGACTGGGTGAGGATCGAGAGGATAGAGCAGCCGGCTACTCTGGCGCCCGGGGCTATCTCCCTGATGCAGGTGCGGCCATGTCCGAATCCGCAGATAAAGGACACCACTGTTACGGCCCATTTCCTGCAGGAACATGCTACCAGCACATTTATCATAGAATGGGGGGATAAGAAGGTGACCGCCACTGTGTATCGGCGTAATGAGGTACCCAATACGGAGCATCCGGGTGTCGCGGATAAAGTGCGGAATACGGTGGTAGGGACGCTGGGGGCCATCGGGCTGTCGAAGATACAGTGGAAGGCCCTGGTACAGGGGCTGCTACAAAAAGAGTAGATGGCTATACCACCGGGGTCTTGCTGCGGGTCAGGCGGGCGGCTATTTTCTCATTGATGATGGCGCCATATTCTGCTTCAAATTTTTCCTTTACACTTTTGTTCTTTACCTCCAGCTTGGAGGAGAGGTAGCCCAATTTGCGTTTGTTGAGCTCGATGAGCTCGGCCCATTCGATGACGAAGACCTCGATGTTCTTATCCGCCTTGCGATCGTACAGAAAAGGAACTTTATATCTTTCCCGGCTGGATCTCATCTTGGACTTTGCGTATGGGGTCAGTCTGGAGCTTACGAGGATGAATTTATATCGTGTATTCTCTCTGGGAAGCCCGGGATAATTTTCGACAGTGAATGCATATTCATCTATCTGTTGCAATTCTTTTTTCCCGATGGCACATTTGGGAGATTTCAGCTCCACTACCATTATCTCCCTGTCCTCATCGTCCAGCACTTTCTCATTGAAGAAAAACAGGTCGGTGATATTGTCCAGCCCATCTACACCGGTGATGAGGTTCTCATCTTCGTCCGTTGGGGTATAGCCGAAGAATTTATTCCGCAGCTCTTCGAGGATATTGCCGATCTTTTTATCCGACCAGAGGTGGGGACTGCCGTTATAGGCTTCTCCGAAGATCCAAAGCTCTTTTTCGATGATCTTGTGCAGCTGGGTTCTTTCCAGCAATATGGATGCGATGTCGCCGTATGTCAATTCGTACAGGAAGTCGATGAACTGGAGCTTGGCCGCGACGGCGCTTGAAAAGGCGATGACATTCTCCAACTCAGTCTGCTGGAGCAGCTGATGGAATTTCTGCATGTTGGGGTCGGAGAGCCGGACCACTTTTGAAAAGACATCTTCCACATGACCGTTGGCGAGGGCCTTGTCGATAAGGGAATAAAAGAGGCCGCGCATCTTTCCATTTTTCTGATCCATCAGTTTGTATTCGTCCTCGGCGACATAGGCTATCTTATGAAATAGCAGCTCCCGGGACTGATCCATGGGAGTGTCGAAGCTGCGTGGATAGGCTTCATCTTTTTCCAGCCGGGTAATGAATTTTTCAAACCGCAGGTTATTGGCTTTGAAGAAGTCGTTGACGGCGTCCTTGATGAATTCCTTTAAATTTTTTATTTCTTCATCGCCCAGCGAGTCGAGGTCGATGTTGCGGAAGAGGTCGGAATTGAAAAAGGGCGAATCCAAATAGATGAACCAGGTGCCCAGGTCGGGGGTGTACCAGTCGGAGGAGTAGGTGAATTCATGCGCTACGGCTCTGATCCCTGCCTGGTTCATATAGAAAAAGACCTTGACCTTGTGCAGGGGTATCCGCATGTGATAGAAATGGATATCGAAGGGGTGTTCGGCGCCCCGGATGTCGACATAGAGCGTCTTTTTCAGAATGGGGTCGCCTATAACAAAATCGGCGGGGTTGAGGTCGGCGCCATTGATGGTGATGTGTACTTCCCGGTGGAATATCTGGAGGGGATATTTTTCAAATATGGCCTGGCGTATGGCGTCGCTCCTGAATTTTTCCGAGATCCTGTTCCTGGGGAGAACCTTCCCCTGGCGATGGTGGTGCAGTTTTTCGATAGTGACCTTGTAATAGGGATTGGCCTTTTTCTTCAGGACCTCCACATCGTATTCCAGGTGGACCTTCGAGAGGGTGGAGGAGATGGCAGAGGAGTCCAGTGGGAAATGGACATGGGTAAAGTGCTGTCCGGCGGGATCGAAGGCGACGGTGTCGATGGTCATTTTTTCCCCCAGCTGCAGGGCGCCAAAGCGTCCTACACCCTGACCGTCCTTTTTTACATTGGTGCCGATGAGGAGGATCTTGTCTTCAAATTCAGAGATGGCCACGCCCTGACCATTGTCTGTCAGCTCGATGCGGGTAAAAGGGCCGTTATGGGAGGTGGTATAGTCGACGACGAGGTCGATGCGGGTGGCTTTTGCCTGCAGGGAATTGTTGAGCAGCTCGCAAAAAGCGGTGAAAGTATCCCGGTAGCGGGTGAGGAGCTCTTTTACTACTCTGGAATGGGTGGATAGTTGTTTGGTTTGCTTCATAACCCTCACAAAATACTAAATAATTTAGTATTTTACAAAAAAACCGTAAGCCGGCCGGTGCTTACGGGGTTGGCGCCTAGCATGTCTTTTGCATGGATTGGCCTAAAACCAAGCGTTATGTTAGGAAAAACAGAGAGGGCCATTTCGGCCGTAGGGGGCTCTTTATTACTGTATTTAGTTTCCCGAAGACATAAAAAGGAGAGCCTGCTGCTGCTGGCAGGCGGGTATCTTATGTACAGGGCTGTATCGGGGAAATGCCCGGTGACGGAACCTTTTCGTAACAATGCCCGGATGCATCCAAACAATGTGAATGTGCGAACGCAGGTGACGGTGAACAGGCCGAGGGAGGAGGTGTATGCCTTCTGGCGAAGGCTGGAAAACCTGCCTTTGTTTATGAAGCATATAGAGTCCGTGGATGAACTGGATGATACAGTCAGCGCGTGGAAGATAAAGATCCCAGGGGGACTTTATGACGTGCGATGGGAGGCGGATATCGTCCGGGAAATAGAAGATACGGAACTGTCCTGGAAGAGCGCTCCCGGTGCTGCCATCCGGAATGCAGGGAAGATCAATTTTTCCGATGCGCCGTCGGGAGGCACGCGTATCGACGTGATGATCAGCTACAGGGCGCCAATGGGAGTTGTCGGGGAGCGATTGTCGCGGCTGCTGACACCCGTGTTCAGGGAAATGATCGAAAAGGATATCGCAGGGTTCAAGCAGTTTATGGAGGATAAGAAAAGAGTGGATCTATGAAGGCAGGGAAGAGCCGGGCTTTAATATGCTGCTACGAATTCAGTCAATGTCTGTAGGAGCTGTGCTTTTTTGTTCAGCCTGTCCTCTTCCCAGCGCCGTTTCAATTCGACAGCTGTCTGATGGGCGGCATCATTTTTTTCCTGTTGGATATAGGCGTTCAATAATACGAGGGCGATGCGTCTGTCGTTGAATTGTCCGCAGTCCTCGCCCAATTTTTTCAGGAGTTCGGGGGTAGCATCGTCTGACTGGGTATAATCATGATCTTTTCCCCAGTCATACACATAATACATCTCTTTTAATTTTTTTCGCATTTCGTGGAGTTCCTCGTCATCGGGTGCGGGGAGATAGACCACGGCTTCTATCTTTTCAACACCCTCGTTAAAGAATGAGTGCAATCTGTTTGTAGTAGGTCTTTTCAGATCGGGGCGCTGCAGCTGGCGTTCCAGTCGCCGGATGATCCGGGGATGAAAGGTGTCGTCCCAGAGCAGTTGCAGCCGGCCTGCATTGTCATGCAGCCAGGCGGTAAAGGCGGGAGGGCTTTCCCCGCTGCCTTCCAGGGACTTCAACAGCACCTGGATGTCCCTCAACTCACCGGATATGCGATATATTTCTTTAAAGGAGGCGGGGAGCGACTTTTTATCCCGTCCCAGCCAATGGAGGAAGGCGCGTACTTTTTTTACGTGGGTACGAAAAGAGTGTACGTCGTCTGCGTTGAAAAAGGCGGAAGTGGATACGGTGCGGCGGATACCTGTTCCGTGTTTGTGCAGGGACTTGTAAATCTTTTTTCTCTGGCCAGTCATATTGTGTTATTGCCACAATTATGATACCAATGATATGAGGGTTTCGAGATTCGGCACGGCATCCCCGATGGTGTTATTGAAATAGGTGTAGACATCTTTCCCCTGTCCCAGCCAATTTCTGATCCTGTCTGCATATTCCTGCAGATGGGGTTGGTTATAACTGCCTTTGTAATCGCCTTTTAGACCGTGAAACCGGATGTAGATGAATTCGTCGTTGTTCAGCGGGGTGCGCATGAGGGAGGATGGCATGTCGTGTAGCACAACAGAGGCTTTGAATGCATCGAGCAGCTGCCAGGTCTCTTCTTTGTACCAGCTCTTGTCGCGGAATTCGACGGCCAGTCTCCAGCCTGCACCGGTGGTCCGGACATGTTCGAGCAGCTGTTTCAGGGAGCCGGTCTTTGCGCGGGTGACACTGGGAGGCAGCTGAATAAGGAGGCAGCCTTTTTTTCTGCCAAGATTGGCGGCAGCCTTCATGAAAACGGCGATATCGGCAGGACTGAAGGTAAAGCCTCTGGCGTGGGTGATATTCCTCCAAAGCTTTATCGTGAATTGAAAGTTGTCCGGGACTAAATTGGACCATTTGGTAAAGGTGACGGGCAGCGGCGGCTTGTAAAAGCTGCTGTTGATCTCGATGGTATTGAAGAGAGTAGAATAATAAGCAAGACGGGTTTTTTGCTTGTGTTCATCCGGGAAGGCCTGTTTGTTGGGTTCACGAAGGACGAGTCCGCTGGTACCTGCTCTGAATGTTCCGTGGGTGGACGGCATCGGTTGGGTCATTTATTAAGGGGAGACAATGCAATTTGAATACCACGGCGATAACATTGATCTAAATCTTCTCTTTAGGTTAGTTGTAAAGGAAAATACCTATCATCATTCATTTTACAGTTAGTGAATAAAAATTAAACCTTAAATTTCATGTACAATTTTCTGCATACGCAGATCGTATCCTTTTATCCCCTGCAAGAATCACTTTCTCTGAATTCATGGATCGGCAGCTTGCCATGGACCATTCCATTTATTATCATTAAACCTTCATCTTATGCACCGAAAGGATGCCATCCTGCTGTTGCAGGTAAGGGCCTACATCGACAGCAACCTCCATTGTAATCTTCCCATTTCAAAACTCTGCCGGGAGTTCAACACCAACAAAACATCGCTACAGGAGCGGTTTCGGGCTTATTGCGGAATCTCACTGCACGCCTTCCTCCTGCAAAGTCGTATGGAAAAGGCGGTTGCCCTTCTACGTGAGACTGACGACCCTGTAAAGATCGTGGCGAGTCAGTGCGGCTACCGGAAGGTACACAGTTTCAATAAAGCATTTAAGGCTTATGCGCAGCTTCCGCCAGGGGCCTACCGAAGGAGTAATCTGCATTTTCCCGAGGACATGGGTGCGGTCGAAAGTAACATAAATCCTGCCAAAAGTTACACAGCCTGATTTGGAAAAATGTCGAGCGTCGGCGTAACTTTTTCCTCGAAAAACTAAACAATGAAAAAAGGAAAATGGGTCGTAGACAGCTGCGCGTTTGCGCTGGTCTTCCTATTCGTATATACCGCCAGCGCGAAGTTCTTACGGGTAGATGTATTCGCCGGACAGCTTGAAAGATTTCCCTGGATCAGCCCTATGGCGTCGTTGATGGCATGGGTGGTACCTGCGGTGGAAGTGATCGTAGCGGCGCTGCTTCTAACGGGCAGGGTCAGGGTGGCAGGATTCTATGCTGCGCTGACGCTGATGCTGGTCTTTACATTGTATCTGGCGTTGATGCTGGGATCGGACCGGCATCTGCCCTGTTCATGCGGGGGGGTGATCTCCTGGATGACGTGGAAGCAGCATCTGGTCTTCAACCTTTTCTTTATTGCAGTGGCCCTGACAGGAGTCGTGTATTCATCACCTAAAATAAAGTTTTATGAAAGCAAGACGTAGCATGATCGCTTTGGCTGTGGTACTCGTAGCCATTTCTTTATCCGCATTTACAACGCATGTCCAGGAGACAAAGAATGCAAAAAAATTCGGTACTTATTACTGGTTCCCGCTTGATCCGGGGTCGGGTGTTCCGCAGACTGCCGGGCATCTGGTGTATTTGTCCTATGATCCTTCCTCCTGTTCTTTTCTTGGGATGGGCGGCTATTGTATAGGAGCATTTACCAACTATACGCAGGATCAATACGGCTACCATGCGGCGGGTATGGAAGTAGCTGCGGATTATTATCCCCAGTGAGTAAAGCTACCTGACCAGCGTGGAGTTATCGCGGGTCGTTCTGCTGCATTTTGGTATTGAAGCTAAGTACATTCGGCGGTATATAATATACATACCGGGGACTGTTGGGAGAAAGTGTATAGATCGTGCCTGCCACTGTGCGTGAAAGCATAGTGGCTGTGGAGGCATCCATGTTCAGCCGGCGCAGGTCGGTCCACCGGATGCCTCTGTAGAGCAATTCCTTTCTCCTCTCCTGCAATATCTGCTGCAGCGCGTCATTCGCATCCAGGGCCGTATAAGGAGTAAATGTACCGGTAGACATCCTCTTTATCATGAGGCTATCGAGATCGTTCATGGCGGCGTCGATGTTACCTGTGCGTGCATAACATTCCGCCCTGGTCAGGTACATTTCATCGGTGGCAAGGCCGCAAAACGCATAGCCTTTCTCGTCATAGACGCCGATGAACCGTCCCCTGCTAAAGAAAAGTGTTTTCCTTTTATCATTGGGCTGGTAAGAAGCCAGCAGCAGGCTGTCTGTAAAGCTTCTGCCAATGGAACAGGGCCCTGTGGGATACATGGCGGCGCCAAAGATCACTTCGGGATTGGTGCGGGTGAAGGGGAGGGGGCCACCAGGGGTAACGTCGTTGTAATCCATCAACGCATGACGGATCTGCAGACAGGAATCAGCGTACAGGAGGGCGGCGGGGTATCTGCGCATGCTGAGGCTGGCCCTGGCCAGCATGGCATAGGCAGCTGTACGGGAGGGTCGGGTAACAGAGGCTGAAAAGACGGGCAGCAGGGGTATGGCTGCGGAAAGATCGCCGATGATCTGGTCATAAGTATTCTGCAGCGAAGACCGGGTAATTTTTTCGTCGATGTTTGTGGTTTGTCTCAGCGGGAGACCAAGCGGATCGACGGCGGCGGTGCCTTCGTCATAGGGTTTTGTAAAGATCTGCACCAGTTGAAAATAGGCAAAGCCACGGAAGAAAAATGCACTGCCCTTGGCGTTGTTAAAGGAATCCAGTTCATCTGTCGCCGGTTGCAGCTTTTTCAGGGCATCCAGCACTACATTGGAATAAAGCACGGTGCGATAGGGCAGGTCCCAGTCATTGACCTCCCCGCCGGTAAAGGTTTCCGCGGCCCAGATGACCGCGTTCTGGTCGGTAGGTGTATATTGACTGAAAAAAGAACTGTTCACATAATAGTCGTCGGAGCCTGTCTCCCCCAGGCTGGGATACCCGCTAAGGCCATATCCATTCATAGCAACGTCATTATCCATCAGCGCCTGGCAGTCGGAGATGCTGGTAGGAACGGATATGGTGCTATCCGGTTTGGTATCGAGAAAGGCGGATTTTTTACAGGCGGCCAAAAGCACCGTTGGAAGAAAGACCGTATAAAGCAGGTGGGATGTGCGCATGCCGGTGGTTTTAGAAGTTGATATTTACGCCCAGCGATATGCGGCGCGCTTCTTTTGGAATATTGATATAATAAGGGTCTATACCTGATTTGCCGGCCTTCCAAAGCAGTCCAAGGTTGGAGAGATAGTTGTAGAAACGTACCTTCTCAAAGGGCAGCCAGGAATGATCCTTTTTCTCCAGGTCGTAACTGATAACGATGTCTTCCAGCCGGATGTGATCGGCTTTTTCCACCAGCGCGCTGGAATTGAGGTAGAATCTGTCTCTCATAACATTGGTGGGGTCGCCTGCGGCGGGAACGATGGTCTTTGTTTCATCTCCTGCCTGCTGCCAGCGGAGGGCATAGTCCGCGGAACCCGTCCAGTGGTTAAAGAGGTCTGAATAGCTGATGGAGGGCCGGCGGAGATAATAGCCCAGCTTGTAGCTAATATTGAATGAGGCCGTAAAATGACGCCATTCGAACGTATTTCGGAGGGCTCCGAAGATGGTTGGCTGGGAGGAACCATTATTGACCATACTGTCGATGGAGGTATTGTTAAAAATGGATGTCCAGTCCTTACTGGGTTTGCCGTTGTAATATCCCATCGGATCGCCCACGTTATCGAGTCCCTTCCATTTAAAGCTGTTGATCGCATAGATGGATTGTCCGGCACGAGGGTTAATGTTATTCTGATCCAGGTAGTAGTTGCCGGCGGTAGTGTTCAGGAGATATTTCTGGACCTTGGATATTGCCTTACTGAATATAAAATTGGAGGTCCATTTAAAGTCGGCGGACGACTGGCCGTCGATGATATGCGCTTCCAGCTGAATGTCGATGCCCGACCCGTTCATGGAGGCGCTGTTGGCATAGTAAAAACCAGGTGTGCCGGGGAATTGGACCAATCCCAGAGTCGGGTCGCCGGGAGCTGCTCCTACGAGGTCGGTGGCGTGTTTGTGATAATATTCCAGCGAGCCTGTTATAGCTTTTCCCATTGCAAAATCGAGTCCCAGGTTGAAGACACCCACCTGCTCCCAGCGGAGATTTGGGTTGGATAGCCCTTGTATAGTGCCAACTAAATAAGGTGTGCCGGTGAAACCACCTTGTGAATAAGTGGCGGTGGTATAAGCGGTGGCCAACCTGGAGATATTGCCATTATGGCCATAGGTGGCTCTTAGCTTGAGGGTAGGCAGCCAGTCGATGTGATAGAACCGTTCGTGGTTGATCTGCCAGGCCAGACCAGCGGACCAGAGCGGCACGGTCTTCTGATTGGTATTTGCTCCAAAAAGATTGGCGGCGTCCTCGCGTGCGCTGGCGGACAGGGTATATAAATTATGAAGGGTATAGGAGGCGTTGACATAATAGCTAAGAAAATGATCGGCCTGCCGGGCCGTAGGGGCGGGACCGGGGATCTGCATAGGCAAATTCTGTTGATAGGAGGAGTAGCCGCCGGCATAGTCGATGCCGGAGTTGAATGAACCGTTGCCGGGATCGTATCCATATTCCCTGTCGTAACGAAGGGTGCTTGTCAGGCTTTTTATCTCATAGCCACCGATGGCTGTCACATTGTTGAGCCGGCCCCAATTGTGGTTGAAATTCAATTGCAATCTTCCCTGGTGAGATATCGTCTCCTGGGTGGTAATATCGAGTATGCCGCCCTGAGGGATGGGAAAGGACAGGCTGTTGGTCACGGGGTCTACCTGTATAAAGGTATTGATAAGGTCCCTTGCATAGTAGGAAGTGCCATCGTGCGTGTCGTTGCCATTAGCTCCACCATTCTCATACTGATATTTCAGTTCCAGGTTAAAGGAACGGGAGAAGGCATAACGGGCACCTACGTTGATCAGCAGATCATGCGCCCTGTCGATATACTGTCGTGTCTGCATATCCTTTAACGGCAGGTAGTTCCAGTCGGGAAAGGCGAGGCTGTGAGCGGCGTCGAGATAGTCGGGGCTATAATCCAGGGACACCGGCCGGGGATTGCCCTGAACGTCTGCCAGCTGGGCATAGGGATAAAAGCCCTTGTTGCCGTGCGTGCTTTGATAGTTGAATCCGGGGTTGCCGTTGGCCCGGGTGGTTGTGTGGGTGAAGTTTATTCCTGTCTGGATAGTCAGCGGCGTACTGATCTTAAGGATATTGTGCAGCCGCATGGTGACCCTATCATAGGAAGAACCCGCGACGTCGGACAAATTATGATCCCAGCCTGTCGAGAAATAGTAGGCTGCATTGGTCGTGGCCGCTGATGCCTGCAGGTAATGCTGCTGGTCGACGCTGCCCCTGTAGAAATATTTCTCCATATCGTTGTATACATCCTGGCTCTTCATGGCGGCGATCAACGTGTTGGCTGTGTTTGGATCCAGGGTGCCGGCTGCGACCCTGGAAAGGTTGTCAACAACAGGAGTCTCCGGCGTAGTGATGGAGGGAGAAGTATAATATCCATTGTTAAACAGGTATTTTTCCCTTTCGATGAAGTCGGCGCTGGAGATTCGGGAGACATTGAATACATCCGGCCTGGGCTGGTATGTGACAGAGCTGCTATAGCTAAAGACAGGCGTGAGGGTCCTGAGACTATCGCTAAGCCGGCCTTTGCGGGTGTTGATGACGATGACCCCATTGCCTGCACGGACACCCCAGATGGAGGCGGCGGCTGCGTCCCTCAGGACCGAAATATTCTCAATGTCGTTGGGGTTGATATTGCTGATATCACCGTCGTAGGGGAAATTATCCAATACGAAAAGCGGCGCGGCATTGGCATAAATAGTGCTTAATCCACGTACCTGCGGGATCTCTCTTATAGGGATGCCGGCTGCGGACTGGCCATGGTTGGATGAGACTCCCGGGATGGTATTCTCGATCCTGCTCATGATGTCGGTGGAGACCGTGCGGGTGATGAGGGTGCGGTCGATGTATCCGAAGGAGCCCGTGGCGCGCTCTTTGGGGATGCGTTGATAACCATTGCTGATAGGGACCACGGTGACACCGGGAAGCGTCTCGTTCCCGAATTCGGATATATTATGTTCGCCGGAGGAGTTATTTTGGGAGGGCGCCGGTGTAAGGCTGGCTACGAAGGATGCAGGAATTTTCTTTTTTATCGCATATGTCTTGCCGTCTTTTTTATAATCGACGGGGAGTAAGCCTAAGTATTTTTTTAGGAATTCGTCGATGGAGATCTTTTTCTCATCCATGGTGACCTTGATGTCGGGCAGCCCGATCTGGCCCTGGAAGAAAAGGCGGCAGGTCGTCTGTTGCTCGATGAGCGCGACGACACTTGCAAAGGGGGCGTCTTTTACATGGCATTCAAATGTCTCCTGCGCATGCGTATACATGCTCATGAAAAAGGAAAGGGATAGCAGGACAATGAAACGCATAGGCAGCAAGGTTAAAATAGCATTGGTTCAACGGCTGATCAAGGACCGGGAAGCGGCCCGGATATTGCAGTTCGAAAATAAGTGAAATAAAACTACTGACCGGTGTAGTATGAATGTTCTGCCAGGGTTTCCATGAGTAGGAAATACTTATTCCGCCTGTCGGAAAAAATTTTGTTTGGGTAATCCGGGCGCAAGAGCAGGTAGTTTTTTAAGTATAATAAAAATACAAATATTTTTAATACCTGCCTAGCAGGTCTTATCTTTTTTTATGCGGTTTCATGTATTAGCAACGGATTATGACGGGACACTAGCCGACCAGGGTCGGGTAGGAGAGGAAGTATTGAATAAATTAAAGGAATTCCAGGTCAGCGGCAGACGTAAAGTATTGGTAACCGGCAGGGAGATGAAGGATCTAATAAGTGTTTTCCCTGAGTATAAGATCTTCGATTACATCGTGGCGGAGAATGGCGCCGTCATTCATGAGACGGCCACAGGGAAGGAGCAGCTTTTAGGGCCCGAGCCCGATCCAACCTTTGTCAAGTCGCTGGAAGAGAGGGGTGTATATCCCATATCGGTGGGAAGAGTGATCATTGCCACCTGGGAGCCGCATGAGAATACGGTGTTGGAAGTGATCAAGGCATCGGGGAGCGAGCGGCAGGTGATCTTCAATAAAGGAGCTGTTATGATATTGCCGCCGGGGGTCAATAAGGCTACCGGGCTGCAGCATTTGCTGCATTATCTCCATTTGTCCCTGCATAATACGGTGGGGGTAGGGGATGCGGAGAATGATGGAGCCCTGTTGCAGGCGGCGGAATGTGCGGTAGCGGTGAACAATGCCCTGCCCGGATTAAAAGGGCTTGCCGACCTTGTGACAAAAAATGCGCATGGTAAGGGAGTAATGGAGCTGATGGACAAGATCATCGCTACGGACCTGGAGGAGCTGGACGGGAAAATGCAGCGACATTATCTGGAGCTGGGGGTGTTGGAAGACGGCGCCCCTTTTTCGATCAGCCCTTATCGAAGCGGCATTTTGCTGGCCGGGGCTTCGGGCAGCGGGAAGACCACCTTTACCATCAGCATCACGGAGAGTCTTGTTCAGCGGGGTTACCAGTTCTGTCTGATAGATCCTGAAGGAGACTATCTGCAATTGCCCGGGGCGGTGGTGATCGGAGATGAGCATGTCATGCCTTCCATGGAGCAGGTAAGGGATCTGTTGAAGGACCCTGGTCAGAACCTCGTCATCTGCGCATTGGCGATACCGTTGGATGAACGGCCGCAGTTCTTTTCCAGGTTTCTCACTATGTTCCATGAGCTGCGGAAGGAGTATAGTCATCCCCACTGGCTGTTGCTGGATGAAGCGCATCACCTGATGCCTGCGCCGGCTGCCATTGCCTCCAACGGGCTGCCGGATGACCTCAATAATTTTATAATCATCAGCACATCCCCTCATGCGCTGCATACTTCCACTTTATCCAGAGTGGGGATGGTGATCACCCTTGGCAAGGATGCGGTTTATCCCATCGAGATGTATTGTAATGCGATGAAGATACCAGTGCCGGATGGCGTGCCGATATTGGGAGAAAATGAGGTGGCGGTGTGGGAAAGGGAGCATTTGCGGCCGCCGTACAAAGCAAAGATCAAGCTGCCCAGCCAGCTGCTGCAGCGTCATAAGAAGAAGTATGCTACGGGAGATATGAGCTATAACAGTTTTGTATTCACCGGTGCGGAGAACAGGCAGCACCTGGTGGCCAACAACCTGATGATGTTCGTTCATCTGGCTGAGGGCATCGACGCCGACACGTGGATGTTTCATCTGGGGAGGAAGGATTTCAGCCGGTGGTTCGAGCATACCGTGCATGATGCGGAGCTGGCGGAGGCGGGCAGGGAGGCTGAGCGGATGAATGAGGTGACAGCCTCGAAGAAGCACATTATAGATTTCATCAATCAGAAATATACTGCCTGAATCACCGGATGGACCAGGCGGATTGCCTTATTCGTGTGTGGCGAAGAGGGAAGGGCTTCGACTAAGGATCAACGATGAGACCTTCGAAAATGTGAAGGAGATATTCCTGGAAAGGAATGGAGAGATCAGCGTTGTAAAAAAGAGGGACGAACGTGGAAAATAATGCGCATTGTGCGGACAGTTCTACCTTTTGGCAGGACGCTCCTCTGCCGCCAGTTTCCTGAGTATCTTTGGCATGTCGATGCCCTTGCCGAGCACGGGTTTGAAGAGGTCGCCTTCCTTCTTTATCCTGCTCAGCGCGTTGGCGATGGTGAAGCTGGTCATTTTCAATCCTTTTTTTACTTCTTCCCAATGGAGAGGCATGCTGACCGTGGCGCCTGGTTTGGGTCGTACGGCGTAAGGGGCTGCCAGGGTGGCTTTGGGTCTGTTCTGCAGGTAGTCCACGTATATCTTCCCTTTTCTTTTGTTGGTCAGTCTTTCGATGCTGGTGAAGCCCGGGAGTTCGTGGTGTACACGGGTGGCGATGAGTTTGCCGAAGAGCTGACATTCATCATAGGTGTATCTGGCGCCCATGGGGATATAGATATGGATGCCTGTGGAGCCGGAGGTCTTGCAATAGCCCGGAACTTTGAGGTCGTCGATGATCTCTTTTGTGACCCGTGCTGTTTGTATCACCTGGTCGAAGGTGTTTTTATCTGTGGGGTCCAGGTCGATGATGCACCAGTCGGGGTGATCCGGCTTGTGGATGGTGCTGTTCCATGGGTTCATTTCGATGGCGCCCATGCTGGCCATCCAGAGGAGGCTGGCTTCGTCCTCTACGACGAGGAAATTCTTGTCTTCTCCCGTGGATGTATGGTAGGGGAATTGTTTTACCCAATCGGGGGCCGTGGCTGTGACGTCCTTCTGGTAAAAGCTTTTACCTGTGATACCGTTGGGGAACCGATTGAGCGACTGTGGTCTGTCCTTCAGGTAGGGCAGGATGTAAGGCGCCGCCTGGTAGTAGTAGTTGAGGAGGTCGCGTTTGGTGTAGTGTTCTTTTGGCCAGAAGATTTTGCCGAGGTTGGAGAAGCGCAGTTCGTGGCCGTTGATGCTGCGGGTTTGGGAGTCATCCTTGGGGTTGAGGAGAGTGAGGCGGCCGCGGGCTTTGGTTGGAGTGAGGATGGCGGGGACGGGCTTTTCCAAAATTACTTCTTTGGCGTTCTTGTCTTCCCGCATGCCTTCGAAGGAGGGATGGCGCATGACGCCGTCGCTGGTCATTTCCCGGAAAGATACCTCGCAAAGCAGTTCGGGTTTTAGCCAGACCGCCTTTGCCTGGGGTGGGTCGGGCCGGAAGCGGGAGGGTTTATTGATATCGGGTGTGATGGAGAAGGGGCTTGTCTTGCGGACGAGGGGTTTGAATTTTTTTAGCAGATCCTTCTGCAGCTGTTGAGAGAAACCCGTACCTATTTTGCCGGTGTATTGGAGCCTGCCTTTTTCAAAGACGCCCACCAACAGGGAGCTAAAGGATTTGACGCTGCCCTCGTTGATCGTATAGCCGCCGATGACTACTTCCTGCCTCATAGCAGTTTTTATCTTCAGCCAGTCGCGGGTCCTGATGCCGGGGCTATAAATGCTATCGGCCTTTTTTGCGATGATGCCTTCCAGACCCATTTTTTTAGCGGCGGCGAAGAACTCGGTACCTGTGGCTTCGAAGTTTTCGCTCATCCGCAGAATGTCGTTGTCGGGCAGGATGGAGCGCAGGATATCTCTTCTCCCGGTGAGGGGCAGCTGCGTGAGGTCGCGGCCTTCCAACCATAATATATC
>Ga0105237_10004222_pt1 | contig 16736 bp, 15 predicted proteins | sample KBSC24metaG_FD_81520 | JGI IMG/M metagenome (GOLD analysis project Ga0105237, IMG submission 81520) | Corn rhizosphere microbial communities from Kellogg Biological Station, Michigan, USA - KBS C2-4 metaG | ecosystem: Host-associated > Plants > Roots > Rhizosphere > Soil | place: Michigan, USA... | reverse complement strand
TCAAGTGGCAGCGATGGCTTCGATAGGTCTGATCCTCGGCCTCATGGCGGTCTTTTGCCTCTCGCGACTCATCGAATCGCAGCTCTTCGGTGTACGGGCTAACGATCCAGTGACCATGGGCTTAGCGATGGGAACACTGGTGGTTTGCTTAGCGGCTGCGAGTTATCTCCCTGCGAGAAGAGCGGCGCGGATCGAACCGATGCTCGCGCTCAGACGGGAATAGTCGTTGCTGCTAACAACTGGATTTCGTGCGGAATGGCGACAATCCGTCTGGAAACGGCTTTCTGTGAGTTTGGCAGCGAAGTTGACGAACGGCGGCGATTCGGAATCCGATAATACGCCGCTCGATGATTCTCGCGGCTCGGAAGGCGGCGCAAGAACGCTAAGATTTACAAAGGAGGTGCTGTGACGAAGCGCAAAAGAAAGCTGACGATTCCAATGATTACAACATCTCTCGCCCTGGTGGGCGGCTGGGCTATTTACGCGCAGGACAAGTACAGCGCGAAAGTGCCGAATGGGCTCGCATTCTCTGAGTTCAGAGGATACGAAGCCTGGCAGCTTGTTTCCATCAGCCAGGACGGAAACCTTATTGCTGCGATCCTTGCGAATCCAGTGATGATCCAGGCCTACTTGGCCGGCATTCCCGGTAACGGCAAGCCTTTCCCCGACGGGGCCAAGATGGCGAAGGTCCATTGGAACCCCAAAAAGATGGAAACCTTCCCCGCTGCTACCGTGCCAGGCACCCAGCATGACGTCGACTTCATGGTGAAGGACAGCAAGCGGTTCGCGGACAGTGGAGGGTGGGGATACGGCGTGTTCGACTATGACGCTGCATCCGATAAGTTCACGCCCGGCACCAAGGCTGGCAAGCCGCCGCAGGGGAACGACGCCAAGTGCGGGTTTACGTGCCATACGAGCGTGAAAACAAGAGACTACGTTTTCACCGATTACGGGCACAGGTGACCCAACTTGAATCCCGCAGGATCCGTGGCTGCATTGACAATGAAGTCTGTCATACTTAGCGGGGAGTTTAAATGAATCGTATTATCCTTGCACTTTGTTTCCTTTGCGCCGGATGCGCATTCAGTTACGCGCAGAGCCAGGCCGACGCGAAGAAGCTAGCCGGCGCGCTCAAAGGCGATAACGCCGGGGTGGCAGCCGACAATCGGCAGTGTAAAATGTTCACCAAGGCTGAGGCCGGTCAGTATATCGGCCAAGTTGTGGATCACGTGGAAAACGCGGCGCTGGGTACAGGATGCCAGTGGTCTACTTCTGGCCAGGAGGGATCCGTGCTGATCCAGGTGGTTCCAGCTCGATATCACGAGAAGCCCAGTGCGGCAGCTGGTTACAAAAAGTTGCCGGACATTGGATCTCAGGCTTTTGTTGTGCCGGACCAGGGTGGCTGGCACGCAGGTTCTCTAAACGGAACTAGGGCCGTTCACGTGCAAATAAGCGGTAAGGGCGCGAGTCAAGCGAAAGCGGTGGAGCTTCTGAAGGAGTCAATGAAGCGCGACACTGCCTTGCCCGCAAAGTAAGAACCAGCCTACACTTCGCGAGTTCGAGTATTGATATCAATTGTCGGTGGGCTGCTGTTCGATATGGTCGATGACCAGAACCGATACTGACCGTTTCTGCTCGACCAACTTCAGCCCAAGTTGTTTCTCAACCGCCTCGAAAAGCGTGACGCCACCGATGGGATCGGCAGCGCCGCCCGCTGCTCCGGCCGGATCGGGCGGACGGGCCAGCGTAGAGAGTAGCGCGGGCGCAATCGGCGAAAACGTCAACGTAAAGTCGTAGCCGCCTTCGAGGCCCGTCGCGTCGATCACAGGGGCGTGAATGTACGTGCCGGCGAGAAATTGAAGTTTCTCGGCCAACTGGGCCATGCTCAAATTTTGAAATTTGATGGTCGTGGACGGCGCGGAACTTCCGTTCAAAACAATTGGCACATTCGAATTGGTCCATTTTGTCCGCGTGGCCGGGTCCGCCTTCTTGAGCTTGGGTTTCGGAGCCGTTAGCGTGTAGGCGGTCACAGGGCGATCCTCGAAATGCACGGCGAGCTTGAAACGATCCACCAGTAGTGCCTGTAGCATCTTATAAACGCTATCGATATCGACCGGAGAATTGGGCGCCGGTTGAGCATCGTTTCCCGGCACCTTCGCCACGATGGAATAGCGATCTGTATCCATCCATTTGGGTGCGTCGACAATGGAATCCGGTCGGACGGCCCACGCCTGTTGCACCAGTGTCTTAAGCGGAAAGCCGGAGATCTCTACGCGGCCACCCGGCTGCATTCGGATTCCTAACGCAATCGGAGCCGTGCCAGCGCCCGGAATGGGAGCGACGAACGGCTTTATCGTGGCGACTTCGAACTCGGTGGGCAAAGCCGGAATTTTTTGCGCCACGTCCGGCTCATTCGGCGAAGGCCGGTTGGCTTTTTCCACGACGAAGACGGGAAGCGTCATGGTTTGCTGCTCCAGCTTCAGCCCGAGTTGTTTGTCCAGCGCATCCGGCAGCGTGATCGTGTCGCCGCCACCGGCGGCCAGCGGAAGAGTGTACTTGAAATTAAAATCCCACTTCCCTTCGATACCGGTTTTGTCCTGCACCGGATTGGTCCCAATGAACTGCTGAGCGAGCAGCATTCCCCGCATTCCCTCGGCGAACGCTGCCATGGTCATATTGCGGCAGGTATAAGAAGCCGCAAGGGAGGGCTGGACCCCTGCGGCGACGTCCGCCTGACGAGGTTGGTCTAACGTAACCCGGCATCCGGTATCGCCTGAGCCGTCAGATTCCTTCAGCTTCTGCTTGCCCTTCGGCGCGGTCAGTGCGTAAGCGGTGAGAGGTCTCTCTTCCTTGTGCAACGCCAGGCTGAAACGATCCATAAGCAGAGCCTGGAGCATGAGCTTGGCATCGGCGGCCGTTGTTTTGGGCGGAATCCTGGCGCTAATATCGAAGCGGTCATATTCCAGCCAATTGGGCCCCTCGAGAACCTTGTCAGCTGTCACATCGTAAGCCTTGACGATGAGATCGACAAGGGTGGCAGTGCGCAAGTCGTAGCGCGCGCCACTCATAAACGGGCCCCGCGCGGCCTGGACGGTCGAGCGGCTAGGGTGGACATCGGCGGCCTCAAACCGGGGCGAGGAATCGGCGATTTGGCCGAATGCGACGCACGCGGCGAGGGTGAATGCAGTGGTGCAGAGAACGGTATGCACGGTTGCTCGCCTCCTTGATGCTCTAAGCAATTTGGCTGGACCGGATCAATAGACGCACGCAGGCGCCAAAAGTGTCGATAAATCCGATCGATATCGAGTATATTCCCGGTATTCGACGCGAGCAAAGCCGTCCTTCGTCAACGGTAATGAATTGCGGGTCGGCTCGGAAAATCGTGAGACCGAAAGCGGAAAGAGCGGCTGCCAGCAACATTGAGTGTTGCCAGACACGCCGCTCCATATAGCTATGACAAAACCTTCGACAGATCTTAAGTCTTACTGCTTGGGCGGACCGCCCTTGCCACCGCCTTTAGCCGCAGGGGGCGGCAGCGTGCCGCCTTCAGCCAGGATCTTCATATTCTCAAGCGCCCTGGTGAACTGTGCGGCCCTCCGCATTCTGTCTTGCTCACGCGCGGCATCATCCGCGAGCGTGGAGTTGTCCAGGAGCAGAGTGTAGACCAGTTTTGAGGTGGTCGCGGTCAGCGGCCGGGCCTCCAGCGTGCCGTGGTAGAGAATGTAGGGCTGGCCTTCCCGGACGGGTTGCGTGTAGGTGTAGGAAAGTTCCGTCTTCCCCACAAGAATCTCGTTGCCGATGGACCGCACGGCGCCGAATTCACCATCCTTGCCTGAAATAATGGTGCACTGGACCTGCAGCCACTCGCCGATATCGCAATACTTGCCGACGCGCTTCCAGACTTCGGCTGCGGGACGGTTGACGGTGATTTCCAGAGGGATCGAGATATACGTTGGATTCGGAATCGCCAGGGGAGCCGGGCCCCGACCTTGTGCACTGGTGCCCTGTGCCAGCCCAACGATTGCGAGCGCGCAGGCGACAGCCGTCTTACTGAAATGTTTGTTCATAAACTCCTCCAAGATTAGATTCGCCTAAGCGGCGCTACACTGACGCATCATCTTGGCACATGCGGGCCCGCGTAATCAACCGGCCCTGTGAGCGACCTGCGGGGCGCGCGGTGTATCATCGTAATTGCTGTAACCAAGCGCTCCTTATTGGAACTTCACGCGCAAACTGAGGCGATTCCACATGTTCACCTGGTCCATGAAGGCGCTCTTCGCACTCTCGGCTGTAGTCCTGTCTGCCCAGCAAACCCAGCTGCCACGGACGGCTGACGGAAAACCCAATTTGCAGGGGATCTGGCAAGTCCGCGGCAAGGCGGCGGCCGATCTGCAGGGCCAAGGAATCGTTGAAGGCGGCGAGATTCCGTACCAACCCTGGGCAATCGCGAAGAAGCGTGAGAATTTCACCAACCGGCTGACGGCTGATCCGGTAGGGAAGTGCTATTTCCCCGGCGTCCCGCGGATCATGTACATGGAGTATCCATTTCAAATCTTCCAGACACCGGAGCACGTTGCGATTACCTTCGAATGGTCCCAGGTTTACCGCCTGATCTACACCAACGGGAAGACTGCGCCTCACGAAGGCATCGACTCTTGGATGGGGGATTCGCGCGGCCGCTGGGATGGCGACACGCTGGTGGTCGAGGTCAAGGCGCAGAACGATAAAACCTGGTTCGACATGGCCGGAAATTTTCACAGCGATGCGCTGAACGTGACCGAGCGATATAGGATGCTGGACGCCGATACAATCCAGTACGAAGCGACCATCCAGGATCCCAAGGTCTTCACGAAGTCGTGGAAGATCAGCGTGCCGCTGGCGCGGCAGAAGAACGTGAGAAGGCTCCTCGAATATCAGTGTCAGGCGGAGGCAGAAGAGGCGAGCGGTGCGTTCGAACGCGATCCTCGGACGTGGTACCCGAATCCGGGTGCACCTCCCTCGCCGCTAGGAAAACCGGCAGTGATGCCGCCAAGCGGGCCCCTTCCCGAGGTGAAGACGGGCACGAATCTTCGCCGCGGCGCGGACGGGAAGCCGGACCTGACCGGTTACTACCAGTCGAATGCCGGGGGCGCCAACTACGGGCTGGAACAGCGCCGCTCGGAATTACGGCTCACGCCCAGCACCCGCGGTGTGATTATCGATCCACCGGATCGGACGCTCCCCTACCAGCCATGGGCCAGGGCGGAGCGCATCAACCGGGAGGAAGTTTATCGCGGATACGACGATCCAACGGCGCACTGTTTTGTAGCTGGGGTTCCGCGGTCGATGTATGTGCCATCTCCCATGCAGATCCTGCAGCCGCCGGGGTATGTGGTCCTACTGTTCGAGCGCATGTCCTGGCGAATTATTCCGCTGGATGGCCGCGCGCATATTCCGGACAATATCCGTTTGTGGCAAGGCGATTCGGTGGGGCGCTGGGAAGGCGACACGCTGGTTGTGGATACCACCAATATGAACGGCAAGACCTGGCTGAACGAAGTGGGAGATGTGGTGAGTTACGCCGAACACATAGTCGAACGATTCATCCCAACCGATGATGGGAAGATCACGTATCGGGCGACGGTTACGGATCCGATTGCTTACACGCGGCCGTGGACGATCGAGATTCCGCTGAGCCGGGCAAACGACGAACTGCTGGAGGTCGCCTGTCACGAGGACAATGGGGACCTCCAACATCTCAAAGATGTGAGAGATGAATATCGGGCGAAGCAGAAGAAGGAGAAATAGCCACGATGAGATTGACGAGAATCAGGAATCTTGGTGGGGTCCTCGGCATGATTACGCTGATGGCGGGGACGGCATTGGCACACCACTCCTTCACAGCGGAGTTCGACGTGAACAAGCCAATCAAACTCGTAGGCAAGGTCACGGAAATGAAGTTTTCGAATCCGCATTCGTGGATTTACCTGGACGTTGAGACCAACGGCAAGACCGTAAACTGGGCGCTGGAAACCGGGGCCGCGAATGCATTGATCCGCCGCGGATGGAAGAAAACGGATCTTCCGGCAGGCACGGTGCTGCACGTTGACGGCTGGCAGGCGCGCAACGGCACGGCCACGGCTAATGTGTCGAGCGTAACATTTCCCGATGGGAAGCGGCTGTTTGCGGGATCGTCCAACGAGTCGGCGGAGACGAAATAGTTTACGCGCAGGCGTCCCCCAAAAGCGTTCGCGGAAGAGCGGCTCAGTTTCTCTGGGATCTTGTCAAAGACAAGAACAGATGTAGAGGTTCTAGCCACCGCGCCCGTGGTTCGGCGGCTGGCTGGCCGAGCACGACGGAACGGAGCTCAGTGAGTGGGCGTGGCCGGATTCCCGCCGCTGTTGATCGGCGTTACTTGAGGAAATCGTCGAAACTGACACCAGCCGGGGGCGGTGGCGCAGCGGCGGCTCGAGTGGTGGTAAAGCCGATCATGCGGCCCACACAAATGATGCCGATCCACAGGGCGAGTGACACGGCCGCCACAGCTTTACCGGCACGAGGAGCGGAGGGCGCCTGGTCCCAGCCATGGATAGTCCGGCCTGCGGTCAGCTCAAAGAAGAGCATATTGATCCCGGTGAGCGCGAGCAACAGCATCTTCGTCCGGAAATAAAAATTGTGATAGTAAACGGACGCGTTGGTGATGAACATCAGCGATCCGGTCACGGCAGTCAAAGCGAAAGCCCCCCAAGTCCACTTCAGGATGTCGGACGCCATGCGCTGAAACGACCGCTGGGTTGAGGCGACGCCCAACAATCGCAGATCGATAATTGCGATGGTGCCGAAAACCAGAGCCAGGCCGATGACGTGAGTCGACTCGATAAGGGGGAACAGAAACAGCGAATCGCGAATCTTAGCCGCCAGCCCTGTGGCTTCAAGATACTTTAGAAGCCCGTTAATATCAATTGGCATCAGGCCTTCGTTGCAGGCGACCAGCGGCCCCAGATGTGGTCATAGGCGATCAAGCGCCCCAGGATAATGATGCCCAACCAGATCAGGAACGTTAGGATCGCCAACCCCCGAATGGATCTGCGCTTGACAAGGATTTCTTCCCACAGTTGTTCGTGTTTCCGGAGTGAAATCTGGAAGACGGTCACGATCGCAGTGCTGACGGCCAGGAGAAGCATTTTCAACCAAAAGGAGAACGTGACCAATTCGCGCACGGGCTCGCCGATGACCATCAAGAGTCCGGTGACGAGCATCAGCCACAATCCGCCTGTCAGCCAGGGAATAAACCGGGTCGTGGTCTGGCGCAGCGTTTGATCCAGGCCGGCCCAACCGAGGATGCGGAGATAGATCATGAACGCGGATCCCAGCACGACTCCGATCCCGACGATGTGAATGGACTGAATTGCCGGGATGACCCAACTGTTATGGTTCTGTATGAAGACGCTGGGAGATGTTGTCGAAAGCCACTCCGCGAATTGCTTCACCATCTAGTTCCGCGTCTAGAACGTGGTCCCGCCGAGAAGCTCGCTGCCCTTCACGGTGTCGCAGGTCTTGCCCGGCTCAGGTGGCGTTTTCCAGGGGCATTTCGCGATAGCGCCGATGCGCGATCCAAAATTGCTGCCGTCGCGCAGAGGATTCAGCTTGACGCTGAAGATTGTCCCCACTTTGAACGAATCCGCGGTAATACCCTGTGCCGCTACGGCCGCCGCGCCTGCCATTTCGACGCCCCAATCGGCATTCTTCCCGTCTTTGTCTTTGACTAGTTTGCCATCGGGCCCGACCACATAGAAATGAATCTCGGCATGGTTGGCCTGGGCCACGAACTGGTAGGCCACGCCGGTTAAAACGGTGGTTTTCGTCTGATCGTACATGGCGAACGAATGGTGGGCTAGAACCGGTGTCACAGACAGGGTTACAAATGCGAGTCCCGCTGCTATCCAGTTGGTGAATTGTTTTTTCATGATTCCCTTTTTTGTTCTATTTGAAAAGATCGAGAATGTCTTGAGGTAACGTTTCCTGGGGCTTGTCCCAGCCGACTTCGAAATACTTTTCCCAGTTCTGAGCCCATGGGCGGCCGTAGTAATCAATGTATCGAGGGTCGGCCTTGGTCAGTTGCGTCGGCCTGCCATCGGTGTTTCGGAGATTGCTCAGACATTCGATGTAAGTGTATCGCTGGGTCGGATTGTCGGGGGTCGCGCGCCGGGCATAACGATAAGTAGCACGCAGCGGCTGCACGAAAGCCAGGGGATCGTAGAATACCGTTTCGTGATCCAATCCTGTGAACTTGCCGCTCGCGTCGAGTACGGGCTTGAAGGTTTCCACCGTCTCCATCTTGTCGCTAAATTCAAACATGGAGTGCGAGAGCGTCCAGCCTTGCACATTCGCGGTCCAGGTGACCAGAGTGGTTCCGTCCCAGAATCCAATCGTTTCGCCATACCACTGCGGGACTTTCTGAACGTGTTCTTTTCCGATCAGGACCTGGCGCAAGAAGTTGGCCGCGATGCCCGAAAGGAACTGGACCTGCCAGGGAGTCATCGTCAATTGGAAATTTCCACCTTGCGAGGCTTGGGCCCACCAGCGCATGAAACCTTCCGGATAACAGAAGGATGCCTCCCATTGCGGCGCGTTGTCGACGGCCTCGTGATAGTTTATCTGGACCATGCGCTTTTGATATTCCGGAGTAAGCAAAGACAATATGGTGGGGGTTTGATTGACGGTCCCCCAAATCCACTCGGCCCCATGGTCGGCTTGCTGGTCGCGGGTATAGTAGCCGTCCCAGTCGGGCGTGGTGGCTTTGGTATAAACCGTGGGTCCGCCCTTGGCTTTGGCTGCCGCCAACAAGGCGTCGTAATGTTCCTTGGCAGTTTTATAGGGATAAGGACTGACGATCTTTTCCCGCGGGTAGTCGATGCTGCAGTCGCTCCATGCGGCGGAGGTCGGCGGTTTGTCGCCAATACGGCGCGAAGTCCAGATATCGGTTAGCTGACGTGGCGTGTTGCAGCGGAAATAGCGCTGGTCCAACCACAGTTTCTGATCTTTATAGAAGTTCTTGGATGAAAACAAATCCACTGGCAGCGCCTGCATTCCGGCAGGTGGTCCGGGGAATGTTGGGGTGGCGCCTCGTCCGAAGGCGGCACCGCCCTGTTTGCCCTGCGCCTGTCCCCGCCCGGCGGGTTGCACGGGAGGTTGCTGGGCGAAGACGCCGATGAGCGCGATCAGGAGCAGCAAGGTGAACAGAACGAATAGCCTAGCTCTCATTGGTCTAAGAATAATACCGCGCGTGATCAGCGCGAGCAAGGGTTGTGGGGAACGCTTGCTGACGAATAAATTGTCCGTCATGATATTGAAATCCCGAGGAATCAAGATGGACCCGATACAAAAATCTTATTGGCGCGCGCCGGGGCGGTCGGGTAGTCTCGTGTTAGTAGGGTGATCCTTAGTCGTATTCCTTTCGTCCCCGACCGACGTTTGCGGTAGCCCCCTTAGGAGGTCTATGAAACTATCAGTCGTGCTGGAACCTATTTGCTCAACCAACTTTTGGCCGGCGATCGCGGCGTTCGCTTTAATTGCCAGTTTGGCCGTCGGACAGACCACGGGATCGGGTACGATTCGTGGCACGGTCACGGATCCAGCCGGTGCGGCGGTGCCCTCCGCCACGGTCACTCTAAAGAATGTAGGTACCGGAGTGGAACGTGCTTTGGAAACCAACGCGGCAGGCCTGTATGTCGCCCAGTTTTTGCAGCCCGGGGTTTACGAAATCGCCGTCAGCAAGACAGGATTCGGCAAGACAGTCCGTCCAGAGCTTCCCCTGCAGGTGGGTCAGACCCTGACGATCGATTTCGCCTTGACGGTCCGGGCGACCTCCGAGACGGTGACGGTTACGGCCGAAGCTCCGGTGGTGGACACCGAGAAGACGGAAATGTCGCAAATGGTCAGCCAGACGCAGAAAGAAAATCTGCCGCTGGCGGGCCGCCGCTGGGAAAATTTCGCGCTGCTGACGCCCAGCACCACAACCGACGGTACCACCGGGCTCGTTTCATATCGCGGCATTTCAGGCCTCTATAACAACAGCGCGGTGGATGGCGCCAACAATAGCCAGGCATTCTTCTCCGAGACCAAGGGACGCTCCGTGACCGGCCTGCCTTATGTCTACAGTATGGATTCGATTCAGGAGTTCCAGGTCACCTCCAGCAACTACAGCGCCGAGCTGGGACAGTCGGCAGGCGGGATGATCAACGCTGTCACGAAATCCGGTACCAATGGAGTGCATGGTGATCTCTTTTACTACCTCCGGTATCCCACCTGGAACGCGCTGGACCCGATCAATAAGTCCAAAGGCGTGTACACGCAGCCGGTTCACCAGCAACAGCAGTTCGGGGGCAGCGTAGGCGGCCCGATCGTGAAAGACAAGCTGTTTTACTTTTTCACCTATGATGGTTCGCGGAAGGTTTCGCCCATCGTCTATACCAGCTCAGCAACTTTCCCGCTGGCCTGTCCCGCCGCGATGAGTGCCACGCTGTGCGCGGCCGCCAACAATTTCTTTTCGTCGCAACTGTCAACCTTCCCGAAATTCGTCAATAACGACGTCCTCTTTGGGAAGCTGGACTACCAATTGAATTCCAGGAATCACCTCAGCTCCTCGTTCAATTGGGACAATTTCAAGTCGCCGAATTCCTACAACACATCGGCCACCAACGCGAACCATTCCGTCACCGAGACTGGACCTTCGACGACGCATGAGCGCATTTTCGTTGCGAACTGGGATTCGACTATCTCCCCGACCGCCATTAACAACTTCCGCTTCCAGTGGTCGCGTGATCTGGAGATCCAGGGATCCAACGGAGCGGGTCCCAGCGTAACCGTCACCAACGTTATGGGCTACGGACTTCCCAACGCTCTTCCCCGGCCGGCGTTCCCGGACGAACATCGCCTGCAATTCGCGGATACGATTTCCAAGGTTCACGGGCATCACAGTTTCAAGGCGGGCGTTGACTACAACGACATTCACGAACTTCTGATTAACCTGTTCTTCGGCGGCGGAGGCTACACGTATTCGGGCTTACCGGCCACCGCGTTCGCGAATTGGGCGGCCGACGTCACGGGGACGAATCTCGGCGACGGGCTTACCGGCCGCCACTACACCAGCCTGATTCAAGTGACCGATCCGGTCACCGGCGTCGGGAAGGATGACTTCCACAATCGCGATTTCGCGGCGTTTTTCGAAGATAGCTGGAAGGCGCGGCCCAACCTGACCTTGAATTTGGGGGTGCGTTACGACATCCAGTTGATTCCCCAGCCGCCGGGTCCGAATACGACCACGCCGCTGACCACATACTACACGTCCACGATTAATATCGACAAGAATAATTTCGGGCCGCGGATCGGCCTTGCTTGGAACTTGGCGAAGGGCACCGTCTTCCGCGCCGGATACGGAATATTCTACGGGAAGACCACCAACAGCACTTACTACGCGATGCGCGTCGAGAATGGCAGCTATCAGCGCACCTACAACTGCACGCCGTCTGGCTGCCCGACACTCACTTTCCCGAATTTGATTTTCGTTCCGCCGGGGCCGACGCCGGTCGCGCCGTTCCCCGGCGCCCTGACGCCGGTGGTTACCCCGGTGACGTTATCGAACAACACCGCGACGACTCGCGGCATGGTGCCGGATTGGGTGAATCCGCTGGTGCATGAGGGTGAAGCGAGCTTCGAACGCGAGCTTCCCGGCAACATGAGTATCTCCGCCAGCTACATCTTCAGCCGTGCTCTTCACCTGCCAACGTTCGTGGATGCCAACCTCAAGGCGCCGACAACCACCAAGTCGTACGACATCACGAACACGGCCGGCGTGACTCAGAGCACTATCACGGTGCCTTTCTATACGGCCCGCATCGATTCCACAGGAGGCATTTTGGCGGGATACAGCGATGTGAACTCCTGGTACAACAGCATGGTCGTGACGTTCCACAAGCGGATGAGCCATGGAGTGGAGTTCGTTGCGAACTATACCTTGAGCAAGGCGACAGACGGCGGCCAGGTCGCCGGATACGGCGGAACCTTCAGCGGCACCGATTACGCCTTCGATCCCCAGAACCGCAAGCTGGAGTACGGCCGGTCCGACCTGGATCAGCGCCAGCGTTTCGTGGGGAACATGATCTGGGCCCCGTCCTATGGGAAGAATTTGTCGAATAAGACGGTTCGAATGGTCACGAGCGGATGGGTTTTCTCGGGCATCGTGCTGGTGAGCACAGGTCAGCCCATCGCCAGCGGCTCCAGCGCCACAGTCGGTGAATTCATCAGCGGCTTCTCGTCCGGAGGGCCCGATGGAGGCTTGACCGGTGGATTGGTGAACAACTCTGGAACCGGAAATGGCGGCCGGATGCTGGGGCCGAGAAATCTAACCACTGGACCGGGCATCGGCAACATCGATTTCCGGATCAGCAAGGACTTCCAGCTCGCGGAAAGGCTGAAGTTGTCGCTTACGGGCGACGCGTTCAATCTTGGCAATTTCACCAACTTCTACACAGTGAACAATACGCAATATAACTTTGCAGCGGCTGGGTCGTCGGGCGCGTGCGCGAGCCACACCAACGGCTGCCTGGTGGCGAATCCGGCTTTCCTGGCGCCGTTGACGTCGAATAACTTCTTCTCGGGCGCCCGGCAGTTGCAAGTCTCCGGCAGACTCACTTTTTAGCCGGACTGCTGCAACAGAGTCTCGATGGTTTGACGAAGATCGGACGGCGCGTGCGCAGCCAAATCCGCCAATGCGCTGCGGTACCCGGCGGGCGAGTCTTCGACGGCCTTCACTTGGCTGCCCGACAGGTCGCGATAGGTCTCGAACGCCTTGCGCAGTTTCGCCGTGCCTGCTTCCGTCTCGCCGTTAATGGCCAGAACTGTTCCGACCCAAAAGCTGGAGGATGCCATGTTGCTCCGGTTTCCCTGGGCTTCGGAGATTTGCAACGCCCGGCTGAAACTGGCCAAGGCTGCCAACAGGTCGTGGCGTGCGAACTGTGCGCGGCCAAGTCCGGCGAGTGCGGCAAAGTAGTCGGCTGAATTTGTGTTTGCGACGGGCTCCAAGCGGGACTGGGCCTCAGTAAAACGCTCGAAGGCTTCTTCCGGGGCAAGTTCGCCGACGCGAATAGACGCTCGGGCTATATTCTGCGAGGCCATGAGACCGGGATGGTTCCGCTCGAAATCCCGAGCCGAGGCCAATGCGGTCCGATATGTCCCGAGCGCGGCGGGCGGGGTTTGCGATTGCGCCAAGCGAAAATAAGCGTCCATCAAGTCGCGCTGTTGGCGGAGGGACTCGGCTTCGACGACTTTAAGACGTGCTTCGGCGATAGCGTCTCTGTGCGCGGCGCGAGCGGCCGATTGCTGCTCGAAGATCGTCGCACCGAGCAGAGTCAAGCCGGCGATCGAGGCCGCTGCGACAGCCACGGCGTTGCGGCGGATGAATCTGGCGGCTCGGTAACCGAAGGTATCGCTGCGGGCAATAACAGGCCGGCCTGCGAGATAGCGGCGGATATCCTCGGAAAACTGTTCTACGGAAACGTAGCGGCGCAGGGGCTCCTTGCGCAGCGCCATTAGTACGATCATGTCGAGATCGCCCGCGAGTTTCTTCTGCAGCCGCCGGCGCGCTTTTTCGCGCGTCTCTTCCTGAGCAAGGTCGATTTTCTGGGTCGCGTCCGGGATCACGGCCTTCTCGTCGGTGAGCACCACCGCACTCGGTTTGAGAGGCTCTTGTTCACAGATGGCTTTGCGTAGCGAACTGTCCGATCGCGCAGCTGGTCCGTAGGGGGATTTTTCGGTCAACAGTTTGTACAGCAGCACGCCGAGGGAATAGACGTCCGTGGCGGTGGAGATCGCCTCGCCGCGAACCTGTTCGGGACTGGCGTAATCGAGCGTCATAGGGCGCAGCTCCGGGCGCGTTTCGGCCGCCGCAAGCGTGTCGAACTCGGTGCGGATCAGTTTGGCGATTCCGAAGTCGAGCAATTTCGGTACGCCTTCCGCGGTGACCAGAATGTTTCCGGCCTTGAGATCGCGATGGACCACCAGGTTTCCGTGGGCGTATTGCACCGCCGCGCAAACATCCCCGAATAATTTGAGACGTTCCGAGATGGTGCTCTTGTGCTGTTCGCAATAACGGTCGATGCGAATACCCTCGACATACTCCATGACCAGGTAAGGAAGTCCGTCGGGCGTGGAGCCGCCATCGATCAGCGCCGCGATGTTGGGATGTGTCAGACCCGCGAGAACCTGGCGTTCCAGGCGAAAGCGACGCAGGATTTCCTGGGTATCCATGCCGCGCTTGACCAGTTTGATGGCCACCTGTTTCTTGAATTCGTTATCGGAGCGCGTGGCGAGCCACACCGATCCCATACCTCCGCGACCGATGCATTTCTGGAGTTCATAAGCTCCGACGCGATGGCCGGGCGGATACTCCTGAAGATCGATGCCGGAGCTGATCAGGGTTTGCGTTGTGCCGGCGAGGCTGGCCGCGGGTTTGTTGAGGAAATCGCCCGCGGAATCATGGCTCGCAAGCAGGCTTTCGACTTCGCGGCGAAGTTCGTCATCGCGGGCGCAGACCACGCGTAAGTACGCAGCACGATCTACTTCGGATCGCTCCAGCGCGCCGTCAAAAATCTGACGAATCTGCGCCCATCGCTCGGGCGTCAAGAGAGCCTCCCGTAATCTCGCGATGCAGGTACGCGCGCGCGGAGCTCCATGCGCGCTTGACCGTGGCGGGCGAATTTCCCATCACCTCCGCGGTTTCCTCCACCGATAATCCCCCGAAGAAGCGCAGCTCTACGACCTGGGACTGATCGGCATCGAGTGCGTGGAGCTTCTGCAAAGCGGCATCGAGCGCGATAATATCTACCGGTTTCTGATGCGAGATCGCCATGGTGTCTTCGAGCAGTACTTTCTGTCCCGCGCCACCGCGCCGAGCCGCATGATGCTTGCGGGCGTAATCAAGCAGGATGCGTCGCATCTGGGTGGCCGCCACCGCGAGAAAATGTCCACGGCTTTCCAAGGGCGCGCGCTGGTCGACCAGGCGGATGTAGGCTTCGTGCACTAGAGCTGTGGGTTGGAGCGTGTGCTCACCACGCTCGCGGCGAAAGTAGGAACGGGCTAGCTTATGCAGCTCGTCATACACCAGCGGCAAGAGCTGGTTGACGACCTCTTTATCGCCGCGCCCGAGCTCGCCTAACAGGCGTGTGACTTCGCCCTGGTCGCCTATGTGCCCGGCCATATAGGAAACTGTAACATCTGAAGGATAATCGTGTAGGTACTTTATTATGCGTACAAATAAATTCCGGCAGATCACCATAGGGCGGGCCGCAGTGGGTGCGAACGCGTTGGGCGCTCTTGCAGTCGGTGCATTTGCAATTGGAGCGCTTGCGATTGGCCGCTTGGTGGTTGGCAGGCTCCTGGTCGGCAAAGCGAGTGCGAAGTCGGTCTCGATCGAGGATCTGACAATCGTGCGGCTGCGGGTTGGGGAGCTTACTGTAATGGATTCGTTTACTGCGCCCGGCTCCGTCGCCGCAAATAAATGAGAATGAACGCGAATACTATGGCGTTTAGAAGGCCGTAAACGACATAGAAGCACCAGTCCGATGGTCCGGAGTGGCCGATGGATTCGATGCCATAGGTTGCTTCAATCCAGGACCAAAGCGGTGATAGCAGGATCGTCGCGATGAATGCGATCGGCAGGCTGGCGATTGGAACACCCAGCACTATGAACGCGAGCCGTTTGTAATTCGCGTTCATTCGCGTTCATTTGCGGCTAAGAGGTTTTGGACAAGTATTCATTCGCGGCTTCCGCCGCTTTACGGCCCTCCGCGATGGCCCATACCACCAGGGATTGCCCGCGACGCGCATCGCCCGCAGCAAACACGCCCGGTATTGACGTTTGGTAATTCTCCGCCGCGATGTTGCCGCGCTGGTCGAGCTTGAGACCGGCTTTCTCGATCAAGCCGGGTTTGACCGGTCCCGTGAAACCCATGGCAAGCAGAACCAGCTCGGCATCGAGCGTGAACTCGGAGCCATGCAGCGGGGCGAACTTCGGAGCGGAGCCCACGCGTATTCCGTGGAGCTTTTTCACGTTCCCCTGCGCGTCGCCTTCGAACTTAACGGTCGCCACTGCCCACTCGCGTAGCCCGCCTTCTTCGTGCGAGCTTTCCGTACGCAGTTGCAGAGGCCACATCGGCCACGGCGTCGCGGGCGCGCGTTCTTCGGGAGGCTTAGGAAGAATCTCGAACTGGTGAACGCTGGCGGCCTTTTGACGGTGGGAGGTACCCAAACAGTCAGCTCCGGTATCGCCGCCGCCGATGATGATCACCGGCTTGCCAGTCGCCAGGATGGCTTTGGAAACGTCTTCCTTGTCACCCTCGTTGCGCTTGTTCTGCTGCGTCAGGAAATCCATTGCGAAATGAATACCCTTCAGTTCGCGGCCGGGGACGGGCAGATCGCGCGGTTGCTCGGCGCCCATCGCCAGGATGACAGCTTGATATTCGCGTTGCAGATCGTCCAAGGAACTGATGTTGACATTGGTGATGAACTCGACGCCTTCGGCTCCCATCTGCTCGATACGCCGGTCGATTCCTTGCTTTTCCATCTTGAAATTGGGGATGCCGTAGCGCAGCAGGCCGCCAATGCGATCGTTCTTTTCGAATACCGTGACCCAATGGCCGGCTCGCGCCAATTGCTGGGCAGCCGCCAGACCCGCTGGACCCGATCCAACCACAGCCACG
>Ga0105237_10004221_pt1 | contig 16738 bp, 8 predicted proteins | sample KBSC24metaG_FD_81520 | JGI IMG/M metagenome (GOLD analysis project Ga0105237, IMG submission 81520) | Corn rhizosphere microbial communities from Kellogg Biological Station, Michigan, USA - KBS C2-4 metaG | ecosystem: Host-associated > Plants > Roots > Rhizosphere > Soil | place: Michigan, USA... | reverse complement strand
CTGTCGCGTCCAACGCCATAACGCTGCTGAAGATAGCTGCCTGTCTGAGCGGCTCTCTCATGTAATTCCCTGTATGTAAGTTGAATGTCTTCAAAGACGATAGCAATGCCGTCAGGGGTCTTCAATGCCTGCTCCCCGAGCAGATGAAGGATTGTCTTTTCTGCAGGATAGTCCATTGCCGTTGCATTGAAATCCTCCAGCAACAGGCGCTTTTCCGCCATGCTCAGGTAATCCAGCCTGGCCGCCGGCAACAGCGGGTCCTGCACGATGGCCGCCATCAGCTGCTGCATATGAGCGCCCAGCCGCTCGACAGTATTCCGGTCATAAATGTCATTATTATATTCTATGTCCGCACGAAGCTCTCCGGCTGAACTTTCAAAATTAAAGAGCAGATCAAACTTGCTTGTATAGGATGGAATGTTCTCCAGACGGCTGATCTTTATGTCATCCATTCCAGCCATATCCAGGCAGCCGGGATCGGTGTCCTGCAGAATGACCATTACATCGAACAGGGCGCTCCGGCTCATGTCCCGGGCCGGATGGAGCTTTCGCACGAGCTCATCGAAGGGGAAAGCCTGATGCTCAAGGGCCGACATTGTCATTTCCCGCACATGATCCAGCAGCTGCAAAAAGTTTTCTTCGCCACGAACGCCTATCCGCAACGCCAGTGTATTGACAAACATGCCTATCAGATCATCCAGGTCTGCATTTTCGCGCCCGGCTACAGGCGAGCCTATGATCATATCCTCATGACCCGTATACTTATATAGCAACATGCTTACAGTTGCCAGCAATCCCATGAAAAGTGTGCTCCCCTGCGCCTGACAAATCTTCGAAAAGCTATCTGCACAATCCTTCGGAACACTGATGTGTACAACGCCCCCTTCATACGTCTTGACCGCCGGCCGTAATTTGTCGGCCGGGAGATCCAGGACCGGAAGCTCTCCGGCCAGCTGCTGCAGCCAGAATGCTTCATGGATCGCAAATCCATTATTCTGCAATTGCTCCGTCTGCCAGACAGCAAAATCCCTGTATTGCAGACGAAGTACGGGCAGCGAAGGAGCTCTCCTATGCACGCTATCAGAATAAAGCGTCAATAGTTCACGGAGCAGAACAGCTGTGGACCATCCATCGCTGATAATGTGATGCATAACACATACAAACACGGCCCTGTCATCCGACATCTGAAATAAAGAAGCCCGCAATAAAGGGCATACGCTCAGATCAAAAGGCCGGAGGCACTCCTCCCAGATCATGCGATCCAGACCGATATTTTCCACATGATCCTTCCCGGCACATCGGATCGTAAACATCATTTGTTCAGGCGGGCTGATGAATTGCCTGATCTCTCCTGCCGCATCCTCCATAAAAGATGTTCGCAGGCTTTCATGCCGTGCTGCCAGCTCCCGGAACGCATGCTGCAATGCATCTATATTCAATCTCCCCTCAAAAGTATAGATGCCCGTAATATTATAGGCGGCATTTGCTTTCTCAAACTGGCTGAGCAGCCACAACCTCTGCTGAGAAGAGGATAATGGATAATTGACGTTGTCAGCCACAGGAAGCATCGGAGCGGCCTCCTGCTTTTTCGTCCATTGTATCATCCGGGCCTGCTGTTCGAGGCGTGTGTAGCGAAACAGGTCTTTTACCTCCGGCTTGACGCCAAATTCTTTGTTGATCCAGCCGGCCAGACGGATGGCCCTCAGCGAATGCCCTCCCAGCAGGAAAAAATCATCTGCTGCACCAACATGGTCCCTACCCAGCACTTTTTGCCAGATGGATGCAAGTCTTTTTTCCGTGCTGTTACGCGGGGCTATATAATCCTGGACGCCTGAGCGGTCCTGCCCGTCAGGTGGTGGTAACTTTTGTCTGTCTACTTTGCCGCTCGGCGTTAACGGCAATTTTTCCATCTGGATGAACCTGGTAGGGATCATATAAATAGGCAGCCGTCCGGACAACCAGTCCCTGAGGTCCGGCCATTTTAGAGCATCTTCGGATACAAGGTAGGCGACGAGCTCTTCGCCGCCGTCAGGATCCTTCCACGCTATAACAACGGCAGCCTGTATGCCAGGATACTCTCTTAAAACGACCTCTATCCCGGACGGCTCGATACGATGGCCCCGAACCTTTACCTGACTATCCTTTCTTCCGAGGAATTCAATATAGCCGTCATACAGCCACCGGCCCAGGTCCCCTGTTCTATACATTAACCCCCCGGCGCCGAATGGGTCCGCGATAAACCGGGATGCAGAAAGCTCCCGGTCCCGAAGATATCCTGCTCCCACACAAATACCTGCGATATAGATCTCGCCAACTATTCCTACAGGCGTGGGCTGAAGATGGCCGTCCAGAATGTATAAGGAACAATTATCCACCGGGCGGCCGATAGGAATTGTTTTCGACTCATCGAATGCATCATTATCAACCCTGTAAAAAGAGACGACATCCGTGCATTCGGTGGGTCCATAGCTATTGATGACCTCAGCCCGGTAATAGCCTGATCTCCTCCATCCGCTGAACTCACCGGCAATAATGGGTTCGCCGCCCAGCACAACCTTTCTCAGGGTAGCCAGCTGTCTGTATCCTTCCGCAGCAGCGGCATGCAACAAAGGATAAAATGCGCTTGGCGCTGCATTTACAACAGTTACCCGGTGGTGATGGATTGTATCGGCCAGATCGGCGTAGTCTGCATAAAGACGCCTGGACAGACATAATCCCGCCCCGGACAGCAATGGAGCAAAAATATTTTTCTGCGCGAGGTCGAAACTTATGGGTGCCATCAGCAACACACAGTCGCCGGGTTGCAGCTGGAGCAGTTCTTTGTACCAGGTCACCAGGTTTACGAATGAACATTGTTTGACAGCAGCTCCTTTAGGCTGCCCGGTGCTACCGGAGGTATAAATAACATAGATCAGGTCGTCAGGCGTATTGCCTGCCTCCGGATCGATCGTGTCGCATTGATCCTGTCTGCTTTTGAACCTTCTCAGCTCCTCCTCATCGAGGACCATCCGGACATTGGAGTCCGAACGCATGTACCGGATCCGTTCCCCGGGATATTCCGGATCAATAGGTACATAAGCACCTCCGGCCTTTAGTACGGCCAGTACAGCAATGATCAGCCATTCGTTCCTGTCCAGCTGAATGCCCACAAGATCACCGGTCTTTATTCCATGCCGGGTCTGCAGATGGTCTGCCAGCTGGTTAGCCAGCCGGTTTAACGCTTCATAGGTCAGCCGGGCTTCGTCACAAATGACCGCCACGTTGGCCGGTGTCCTTCTCACCTGCTCCTCAAACAGACCTGCAATCCCCTTATCCCTTGCAAACTCCTTTTTCGAATCATTGAATGTGACTAACAATTGCTTTTTTTCCTCTCCGGAGAGGTAGTCGACCCTGCTGACAGGCGCCTCAGGATGATCCAGCATCCCATGGAGCAGCTGCCGAAAATGTTCCGACATCCGGACTACGGTGGCAGGATCAAAGATCTCACTGTTGTATTCTATGTCTAATGATATGTCCTCCCCTATATGGCCAAACTCAAAAACAAGATCAAATTTGCTGGATGAATGTACCACCCCGTTATAAGGGCTCACCTTGACGCCATCCAGCCAGGCTCCCCGCGGCAAACCATTATCTCCTTCCTGGAGGACAACCAGCACGTCGAAGATGGGACTGCGGCTCGTATCTTTTTCAAGGGACAGCTCCCCTACCAGCTCATCGAACGGGTATACCTGATGTTCATATGCTTCAAGGGCTGTGGTCTTTACCAGCTGAAATAATGATTCAAAGCTGTCGGCTCCCGTAAGCCGGGTGCGTAAAGCCAGCGTATTGATGTATAATCCAATCTGCTCACTGAGGTCTGAATGATGTCTTCCCGAGATCGGGCTGCCAATGATAAGATCCCTTTGGCCGGTGTACCGGTGCAGCAAGGCGTAAACAGCTGCCAGGAGTCCCATAAACAAGGTTCCATCTTCTCTCCGGCAGGCATTTTTCAAATCAATGCTCAGCTTATCACCCAGTCTGCCTGAGATCTTTCCACCGATGTATGCCCTGATCACCGGCCTGGGCCTATCGCCCTGCAAATGCAGGACGGGCAGTTCCCCTCCCAGTTGCTGCAGCCAGTAACGCTTGTGTTTTTCCAATAGTTCTTCCTGTAATTGCTGCTGCTGCCAGACAGCATAATCCTTGTATTGGACCTTTAATGCGGGCAGAACAGCTTCCCTCTTTCGGGCATAAGCGTTATATAGAAGGGCAAGCTCTTTCATCAGGACAGAAATGGACCATCCATCGCTGATCAAATGATGCATTACAAACGCCAGCACCCACTTCCTTTCCTGTATCTGGAATAGGGCTGCACGCAGTAAGGGAGCTTTTCCCAATTCAAAAGGGCCATGCAGATATTCATTGACAACATGGCCTAGCTCCTCTTCTCCGCCTTCCGGCTTGTTGAGGACGGGGATGGTAAACATGCCCTCGGTCCAGGGTTCTATATATTGGCGGGCATCGCCATCCTGATCCAGTATACAACAGGTGCGCAGGATCTCATGCCGGCGGATCATTTCATCAAAGGCATTTTCAAGAGCCTTCGTGTCGACATTGCCTTCGAGGAAATAAGCCCCGGGCATATTATAAGCAGTATTGCCGCCTTGAAACTGGCTCAGCACCCAGATCCTGCGTTGTGCGATTGTCAGGGGATAATCCGGCTGTTCGGGAGCAGGCGCTATCTCATTGAAATCGCCCGTTGTCCTGCTATCTATAAGCTCAGCCTGTTTTTGGAGCGTATCATATAAAAAGAACTCATTCAACGAGATCTCAACACCAAACACCTTGTGCAAAAGCCCCGCCAGCCGTGTTGCCTTTAAGCTATGACCACCCAGCTCAAAGAAGCTGTCCGTCGCCCGTATCTTAGATGACCCTAATACATTTTGCCAGAGTTCAGCCAGTTTTTTTTCAGTACCGTAAAGTGGAGAAAATTCATCGACCTGCCCGGGTTCTGCCCCGCATTGCAGATCAAACAACCGCCTCGTATCAATTTTGCCGCTGGGCAGCAGCGGCCAGGACTCCAGTGGAATAAATTGATCAGGGATCATATAGGACGGCAGCGTATTCTTTAAATACTGCTGTAAGACAGACCTCTCCAGCTTAATGCCGCCAATGTAAAAGGCGATCATACGCTGGCTGCTGCTATCATCTCCCCGGACCAATACGGTGGCAGAAACAATTTGGGGGTGGTTTTCCAGCGCAGCTGCAATCTCTCCTAATTCAATACGAAACCCCCGGATCTTTACCTGGCTGTCCTTCCGTCCTATGAATTCTATCTTTCCATCAGTCAGCCATCTGCCCAGGTCACCCGTACGGTAGATCTTCCGGCCTTCCATAAAAGGATGCGGGACGAACTTCTCCTCCGTGAGTTCCGGCCTGTACAGATATCCTCTTGCCAGCCCTGCTCCGCTAATACAGATCTCTCCAATTACCCCTACTGGCTGTAAACGAAGGCCCTCATTAAGTATATACAGCTGTGTGTTCCAGATGGGTTTCCCGATAGGAACACAATCATCAGCGGGAACAGTCAGATGGCTGGATACCTCTATTGACGCCTCTGTGGGGCCGTATAAATTGTAAAGAGGTATGCCGGTCTTTTCATACCAGCTGCGTACCGTATGCAGCGGCAGCGCCTCTCCACTGGCCACTACGCATTTCAGGCTGCCAAGCCTGCTTGTAATGGAAGGATCGTCGGATAGAAAAGATATAAAGAGATCCAGCAGGCTTGGAACAAAGTGCACACAAGTGATTGTATGATCTTCTATCAGCGACAGGATCCGTGCCGGCGAACCGGCATCCTCTTTTGTCGAAAGGACCATGACCGCGCCATGGCACAATGGCATGAAGATCTCCCATACGGAGACATCAAAAGTAATCGTGGTCTTCTGCAGGATAATGTCCTTCTCACTAAAGGCATGCTCTTTCCACATCCACGAGATCCGGTTGATGATACCTCTATGCTCCAGCATGCATCCTTTTGGCCTGCCTGTAGATCCTGAAGTATAAATTACATAGGCCAGGGCTGCGGGGCCGGCGGCCGGCTCAAGGTCCTCTGTACTGTATTGGGATGCATGCTTTCGGAAAATAGACAGCTCCTCCTCATCCAGCACTGCCTTGCACTGGCTGTCCGAAATAATATAGGAGATCCGCTCCTCAGGATGATCCGGATCGACAGGAACATAGGCAGCTCCTGATTTTAATATACCCAACAATGAAATAATCATCCATTCGCTGCGATCCATATGAATGGCAATGCGATCGTCCGGCTGTATAGCATAACGCTGCCGCAAATATCTTCCCAACTGGTTAGCCTTGTCATTGACCTGCTTATAAGTAAATGCCTGCTTTTCGAAGATCAGGGCTACGGCAGCAGGCGTTCTTTTGACCTGAGCCTCGAACAGCTCCGGAAGCGTCTTGTCGTCCGGATAAACGGCCGCAGTATCATTGAAAGTCTTCAGCAGCAGGTCTCTTTCATAAGCTTCGACAAGCTCTATGGACTGAAGGGATTGATCGGGGTGATCGAGGACCTGCCGGAGAATATGCAGCCATGTTCCGAAGAATTGACGGACCCTTTCCGTCCTGAACAGCTGCGAAGCGTATTCAATTTCCACGTAGCACCGATTGTCCGGATCATAGGCGAAATTGAAAGTGAGGTCGAACTTGCAGGGAACATCCTGTCTTTCCCAGGATCCCTTTCCATAAAGATATGTTTCCAGTCTGTGCAGCTCAAGATCTGTCAGACCTTCAATATTCCAGTTGCCCGCTGCATCGTCCTGCAGCACGACCATTACATCGAACAATGGGTTCCTGCCGGGCTCCTGACGGATCGCCAGGTCCTCAATGATCCTGTGGAAAGGATAATCCCGGAACTTCATCGCCTGGAAGGCGTCTTTTGTCATTTGCTCCATCAGCTGGAGGAATGATCCATCCGGCCCGACGACTGTTCTCAAAGGCAGCGTATTGACAAAAAGTCCTATCTGGTCTTCCAGTTCAATATGATTCCTTTCTGATAGAGGGCTTCCGACAGTGATGTCGTTCAAACCCGACAGCTTATGTAAAAGAAGCGTAACGGTTGCTCTGAGGAAATTAAATAAAGTGGCTTTATGCTGCCGGCAAAATAACAGCATCCTGGAATGAAGCTGACTGTCCAGGGGAAAGGTGGAGGCTCCTCCCTTGAACGAGCGAATGGGCGGACGACGAAAGTCCGCTGGCAGCTCCAGGGCCACTCTGTCATTCTGCAGGCGGCTTCTCCAGTAATCCTGTGCCTGCTGCCATTTATCGCTGTTGTCCTGGTCCTGGCGGGCCTTCCAATGGACGTATTCCTTATAATGGATCCTTAAAGGGGAGAGAGCAGGATCTTTCCCTTTGGAAAATGCGCTGTAATACCCCAATACTTCTTTGAGCCATATAATAATAGACCATCCATCACTAATGATATGGTGTATGCATACGATCAGGGCGTATTCTATCGGGGAGATCCGGATTAATTTCACTCTGAAGGGACAGCCGCCCTTCAAATCGAATTTCCAATTAGCGAAAACCTGCAGCTCAGCCTGTAGCGCCGCTTTTATATTTTCAACTTCATCGATAGAACCGAATTCCATTTCAAAAACGGATGCTTCGGCTACTATCTGCCGAAGCCCCCCTCCCTCAGACTCGTGAAACCGGGTGCGTAAGCTCTCATGTCTGTCAACGGACAACTGGAATGCCTTACTCAGGGATCCAGGCTGAAGACGGCCTTTTATATAGAAGCTGGTTACTATATTGTAAGCCTCGCTGCCTCCTTTATACTTGCTCAGGACCCACATGCTTTGCTGGGCGCCGGAAACAGGATGATCCGCCTGCCGGTCCAAAGCAGCAATAATGGCAGAAGCGCTCCCGCCGGAAGCTTGCCGCAAAAAAGCGGTCAATTCGCCTTTTGCAGATCGTACCTGCTCGATCAGCCACGGTGACAGACGGTCCGTCTCCCCTGACAGGATAAACTTCCCCTCGACCAGCCGGGGCACTACCTTATTTCTCTTCAGTTCGGTGATAATCTCCAACGTTGTCATATGATGATCTCTTTTCCCGGCATTACTTCGGTCTTTAACCACAATTGATGCTCGATGATACGGATAAGACCGCTTAAGGTATTATCACTCAGCACCTCTATCATATCGACATTTACCTTTAACTGTCTATTGATGCTGTTGATGAGCTCGGTGGCCCGAAGCGAGTCCAGCCCCATCGCGGTCAGTTCATTCCCGCACTCCCGCAAGCGGGCGCTGTCCAGGTGCAGCCTGGATCGCATCAAATCCAGCAAATAGTCTCCGATAGCCTCCTGGTCAGCAGTATGCAGCACTCTGTCTACGAGCGAAGTATTGTCTTCCCCCTCAGGGGTTTGTTTGGAGAAAGATAATTTCGATGCAATGACAGTGAAGGTTCCGTTTCGGTATCCTTCCTCACATGCAACACGTTGCAATTTCCCACTGGTGGTCCTGGGGATCCCCAGCGGCGTGGTCAATACTATATCATATGGATTGACATCGGATGATCCGCTGACTGCCGCATCAATTGCATAAATCAATTTTTCTGCGTCCACATCTTTTAATGCTTCCCGTTTGATCTCTACGATCAGGACAACCTGCTCTTCGATGCCACGCATTCCAAATGCAGCTACCCCATTTGGGTGGATTGCCCCATCGCATTCAGAAACAGCCTGCTCGATATCATAAGGATAGTAATTGCGTCCACGTACGATGATCATTTCTTTTTTTCTCCCTGTGACATACAGCTCCTGATGATAAAACAACCCCAGATCGCCTGTCCTCAACCACTTTTTACCTTCCTGTATATGAAAAAGGTCTCCGCTGTCCTGACCCCAATAGCCGCTGGTCACGCTATCACCTGCAATACATATTTCGCCTTCTTCCATTTCATCGCACTGCCTCCCATTCTCCGGAGCTATAATGCGCACGTACATACCTTCGGGCGTCCTGCCGGAACTGACTATAGACCGGTGCTTATGTGAAAGTATTGCCGGCGCCGCCGGATCCTTAACCCCTGTCACCAGCAGCGTAGCTTCTGCAAGTCCATAGCATGGGAAAAAAGCGTTCGCCTTGAATCCGGCATCCTCAAAGCGACGGGTAAATCGCTGGATCGTGGTGTGTTTTACTATTTCGGCGCCGTTGAAGGCTACTTTCCAGGAACTGAGATCAAGACCGGCAGCCTCTTCTGCTGTGATCTTATCTACGCAGAGGTCATAGGCAAAATTAGGACCTCCGCTGTGTGTCGCTTTGTACCTGGAGATGCCTTTCAACCAACGAACAGGTTTCTGCATGAAGTCATAAGGGGATAATAGAATACAGGTGCAGCCTGTATATATGGTATGAAGAACATTACCGATCAATCCCATGTCGTGATGGAACGGCAGCCATGAAAAGATCACTGAATGACTGTCACATCCAAATACTTTTTGTATAAGGGCCTGGTTATGCAGCAGATTACCCAACGTCACCACTACGCCTTTGGGCCTGCTGGTTGCCCCGGATGTATATTGCAGGAAAAGAATGTCATCAGGTTGTGACACGACGCCTGTTACCCCATCTATAGTCATGTCGTTAGAAATAGCCATCTCATGGACGTCAGGCAGGATCTCGATGGTCGCCGGCAGCTGGTATTCAAGAAATGCTTTTTGCAACATGCTTGCCGTATCTGCTGTGCATAGGATGGCGGCAGCATCGGCGCTCTTCATAATAGTTGCCAGACGAGTCACCTGTTTGGCGCCTTTGGCATAAGGCACCGGTACGGGGATAACACCCGCATAATTACAGGCCAGGAATGTGACAACGAATTGTATGGTATTTTCACTTACAAGCAGCACCCGTTTGCCCTTCAATTTTCTGGCCGACAACCATGTGCTCAGACGCCGGACACTATCCAGCAACGATGCATATGACCATGTCTGCTCCCGGTCATCCTTATGTTCAGGCACAATAAAAGAAGGTTTTTCGGGAAACAGCCTGGCATGCTGCTCCAACAGATGGCCCAGACCAAATGATTCGTCAGTTTGTCCCATATGAATAAATGCTTTGTAATACTGTTGGGAATGATCAGATCAGGACAGTGGCGTAAAGGCGTCCGGGGGCATGGCTAAAAGCAGGTTCCTCTGAAGAAGCTCAACTCTCACAAGAAGTTTTTGCCTATTGTTGACCTGGACAAGCTCGCAGGCGAGACCTGTAAGCGCTCCCTTGCTTATAAAAAGTTTCTGTCCTGGTTCAAACCGGCTTTCGGAAACCTCAAGCTCTCTGTCTTGTGATGCGATCAATTTAATATTGTTCACGACAGTCTCATTCACGCGGGCTATCTCTTTGCCTGTCCTTACGTAGTATAGGGCGCCTTCCGTGTCTACACCATCGTAATAATTTTGCATATCCTTAAGGTATACGAAAATATAAGAGGGGAACAGCGGCTCGTCGACATACTTTTTTCTATCGTGCCATGTCCGAAGCTTTTTTGACAGCGGCAGATACGCCTTGATGCTCATTTCATTGAGAGACGTGTGGACTTTCTTTTCATGTCGCGGTTTCGTATAGATAAGGTACCATCCTGCATGAAAATTCTTCATATCTGATAAGGTTTAAAACGGAAGGATTACAGAAGATGATGCGGTCCGGATACAGCTACCGCTACAGCAAGTAACATTAGCTGAAATTTATGGAAACTAATCTTATGACGATCAGGGAATAGACTGGGGATTCCAGGCATAGCTGTCCGTCGGTGGTGATTGACAGCACTGCATCAGAGGGTTTTAAAAGGATGGAATTTTTTCTCAACAAACAAATTAATTCAAAAAAAATAGAATAGCGCTTAGTATTAGTGCTCTTTTTCTTTACGGTTTTTACGAAAAACTGTTCTTACCCTATCGCTGGATCAGGTCTGTCCGCCTGGAGTTGATCCCGATGATACGATGATGGATGGCATATTTTAATAGCCCCACTGTAGATCTGGCCCCGGTCTTCTCCTTCATATCCTGCCGGATCTTTTCTACAGACCGGACACCTAAAAAAAGTTCATCAGCGATCTCTTTATTGCTCTTCTCCTCCCAGATGAGCTGCAGCATTCTCTTTTCCCGATCGCTCAATAACACAACGGGTTTTTCAATATGATTCCTGATATTGTTCTGCTTGTTCCAATACATAGCCTCTGTGAAAAGATGATTTCTGTATATACGATTGTCCGCCACTGCGCGTATTGCCTGCAACAGCTCCTCCGGCTCATCCGTCTTGGAAATATATCCATGGATCCCCGCTTCAAGCAGGTCGCTGATCATATCCATGTCTGTACTCATGGATAACACCAGGATCTTCAACCTGGGATACTCGCTGTGTATCGATTCCAGCGCTTCATTGCCATTTTGCTTAGGCAAAAAGATATCCATCAGGAGAATGTCGGCGGAGGCATCTTTTAGTTTGTTTTGAAGATCGAATATATCCGAAGCGAGGACAGAGACATGAATATTTTCCTGTTCGGCAAGGTAATTTCGCAATGTCTTTCTGAAAAGGGCATGATCATCCACAATTGCGAGGTTGATAGGATTCGATAGCATAAGGTTGTAGTTATAAGGTCGCACACACTCCGGTGTTAAATAAAGTCTTTATACATCCACAGCACACATGATGCCGGGTTTATTTTTGGTATTCTATATGTAGCTAACTAAATCTTCACCTTTCCAATGGGGTTAAAACGAGTACGGAATAATACAATAGACTGAGGGATAATCCTTTTAGGTAGATGTGTGCTCCTGCCAACGTTGACGAAACTAAAATACAATAAAACCAAGAAGAAAAAAAATGTTTAGCCTTTAAAAGAATGTTATCGAATTTCAATTCGCATATTTTCTCTATGACTATCAACACGCCTATTGGCGAAATTGCACACTTATTGGCGGAATCGACACGGCTATTCGACAAACCTGCAAATTTATCAGATCGTTAAAGTTCATCCGCCGTAAAAGCAAATGGCAATAGCAGGCTGGACTGTGGAATAATATACACAGGTTCCTTTCCACCGCCTAAGATCAGTCGAATAGGTTTCCCTGTTCGCTGCTCAAATTCCTGCAGCGATTGTCTGCAAATACCGCATGGAGAGATGGGATTATCGCTGGGGCCATTTTCATTGTAATAGCTGATAGCCAGCGTGTCAATGGGAATACCCGGATATAATGAAGCCGCCGTCGACATCAGCACCCGTTCAGCGCAAATGCCCGCCGGATAAGAAGCATTTTCCTGGTTGGTGCCGGTGACCAGTTCCCCGTTGTCAAGTATGGCCGCAGCGCCTACCCTAAACCGTGAGTAGGGCGCATAGGCCTGAGCGGTCACCTCTTTAGCTTTTTTTAGCAGGGCTGCGTCGGCAGGAGTCAACTCCTCCGGCGACGCATATACCTCGTAGGAAAATTGATGGAGTTCTTTTTTCAATCGGCAAATTTTATCCGGAAAAGATAACTGTCTATTTGATCTTCTTGAACAGCCTGTTCCAGCGCACTCCCTTGCTCCAGCTCATCCAGATCAGCCACGCCTCTCCGACCACATGGTCTTCCGGCACAAATCCCCAGTAACGGGAATCCTGTGATCCATGACGGTTGTCCCCCATCATCCAATAATAGTTCATCGAAAAAGTGTATTGGGTCACAGGCTGATCGTTGAGATAGAACTTTCCATCCTTCATTTCGAACTTATTACCCTCATAGACACGGATCGCCCTTTCATAAATGGGATAATTTTCCCTGGTCAGGGTGAGCGTAGACCCTTTGGCAGGTATCCAGATAGGACCATAGTTATCCCGGCTCCATACATGAATATGGTCATAGGGATAGACATCATGATTGCTGTCTATCTCCGGGACAATGCTCCTGGCGAACCCTTTCTTCAACATTTTCTCATGGGCGGCCCAGGTGAGCAGCATGACATACTGGTTCGGCGTACCGGTGGTCCGTACATCATCCCCATTGGTCATATCAAGGTTATACTCATCCCTCATCTCAGCCTCGTCCGGCAGCGGCCCTTTTGTTTCAACATCATAGTAGGTCTGCGACTCGGGCGGAAATACCTGCGCCTGCCCATTGAGATAAACTACCTGATCCTTGATCTGTAAAGTATCTCCGGCTACGGCAACACAGCGCTTAATATAATTCTCCTGCTTGTCCACGGGACGGATCACCAGCGGATAATCGTCAGGATGATCGAGAATGATCTGCCTGCCGGAATCCACATTGCCCCGGCCTATTTCGCGGGCTACATCGTAATAAGGCCGCAGAGATTGATATTCGGGAAGGTTGATGACAGTGTCGCCCGCAGGGAAATTGAATACGACAACATCCTTCCTCTTCACGGGACTGGCGAACCAGCGGGTATAGGGGATCTTGATCCACTCCACATAGGAATTGCCATTGGTGATAGGCATGGTATTGTGTACAAATGGAATGGACAGGGGGGTATTCGGTATGCGCGGACCGTAACTAAACTTACTTACAAAGAGAAAATCATTGATTAACAGGGTCTTTTCCATGGAGCCCGTGGGGATGGTATATGCCTCGAAGACAAAGGTCCTGATCAGCGTGGCGGCCACGATGGCAAAGACACCCGCATCGACCCACTCCCTGGCAGTCCCTTTCTTATGCTTTTTTACAACCGCGGAACCCAGGAATCGGTCGTCTTTATTATACCCTAAATAAGGGAAATACAGCACCGGCACCAGCGCGGCCAGCGCATGCTCATAGAAACGGAACTTCCCGAAGGCCTTGACAAACTCTACATAGATCCCCATAGAGATAAACCAGCCCACAACGGGTATCAGCTGCCAGAAAACCCAGTGTTTGGGTCTTTCGGCCAGCTCCAGCATGACATAAGTATTATAAAAAGGGATGAATGCTTTCCAGCCGGGAGCGCCCGCTTTCTCAAACATTTTATAGAGTCCGACGGAGGGTAATAAGAGGATAAGTAATTGAATAACCACTAAAACCAGCAACTGATGAGTCGACATTCCTTTGTTTTTTTATGATTCCCCAAAAAAACGGGTAGACAATGCTTTGATTTCCGGTCAAATATAAAGGAAAGTTCGTCTACCCGAAAGATTTTAACTCCATAGGTCGCCGGGCAAAAGGAAATATTACACCCCCTGAATTTTAAATCGGGATAAATTCCGGGAAAACCATTAGTTTTCAGTCGATGAACGCTTTTACCATACGGGATATCGAGAATATGTGCGGCATCAAGGCCCATACCCTGCGTATCTGGGAGCAACGCTACCAGGTCCTCTGCCCCCGGCGAAAGGCGGGCAATCACCGGGTTTATGATAGCAATGACCTGAAATGCATGCTCCGCATCGCCTTCCTCTATCACCATGGTCACAAGATCTCCACGATCGCCCGGCTGGATGCAAAAGAGCTCGATCAGCTGATCCTCTCCCTTACCAGAGGAGGGGATACTTCGGAGATATTCATCAACCAGCTGACAGAGGCCTCCATCGACTTCGACCAGGACATGTTCGACAAGATACTCCACAATGTGATCCTGCACATGGGTTTCGAAAAGGCCATCCACAAAGTGATCTATCCCTTCCTCGAAAAGATTGGGCTCCTCTGGCTGACGGGCAATGTGGTCCCCGCACAGGAACATTTTGCCAGCAATCTGATTACCAAAAAGATACATGTAGCCATAAATGGACTGGAGGCCCCGCCTCTTTCCGGGGGCGCCGAACAGCGGATCGTGCTGCTCTTCACCCCAAAAGGAGAACTGCATGAACTTCCACTGCTCTTCATGCACTATCTGCTAAAAAAAAATGGGATACCTACCGTCTATTTCGGAAGTGACGTCGGACTGGAAGAGCTGCAGCAGTACTCTGCGCAAAGGCCCGTGACCCACCTTTACTTTCACCTGGTGACCCACCTGCTTCGTTCGGAGCCGGCGGGATATATGAGGAAATTGATCAGCCTGTTCCCGGATCAGCAGATCGTCGTCTCCGGCATCATCGGTGCCGGCACCTACCCCATACCACCCGCGGTGAGGGTGCTGAAAAGCACCGAAGAAATGCATGCTTTTGTTACGGAAAAATGATCTTACTTCTTGGGAAGTACATAGCTCTCGACATCATCCTTGTCGATGGTCTTGCCGGAGAGAATGATCAAACGCTCCACCACATTCCGCAGTTCCCGGATATTACCCGTCCAATCATGTCTCTGCAGCGCCTTGAGCGCCTCTTCATCGATGGCCTTTTTGGCAATGCCGTAGTCGGCGCAAATGTCTATGAGGAATTTGTCGACCAGCAGGGGAATATCGTCCTTACGCTCGTTCAGCGAAGGCACGTGTATAATAATGACGCTGAGACGATGATAAAGGTCCAGACGGAAATTCTTCTCATCCACCTCTTTCAGCAGGTCCTTATTCGTTGCGGCGATCACCCGTACATCCACATTGATATCCTTATCGCCACCTACCCGCGTGATCTTGCCCTCCTGCAGGGCACGCAGCACCTTCGCCTGGGCGGTTAGGCTCATATCTCCTATCTCATCCAGGAAAAGCGTGCCCCCATTGGCCTGCTCGAACTTGCCGATCCGCTGTTTGACGGCAGAAGTAAATGACCCCTTTTCGTGACCGAAGAGCTCACTCTCGATCAGCTCGCTGGGAATGGCCGCACAGTTCACTTCGATGAGGGGCCCCGTAGCCCGGTTGCTCTTTTCATGTACCCAGCGGGCCACCAGCTCCTTACCCACCCCATTCTCTCCCGTCACCAGGATCCGGGCCTCCGTGGGCGCCACTTTTTCAATGGTCTCCTTGATCTTCTGTATGGGAGTCGACGCCCCTACCATCTCCTGTACCTTGCTCACTTTACGTTTCAGCACCTTGGTCTCGGCCACGAGTGTGGTCTTGTCCATGGCATTACGGATGGTGATCAGCAGCCGGTTCAGATCGGGCGGCTTCGAAATATAGTCATAAGCTCCCTTTTTCACCGCCTCCACGGCCGTCTCGATGGTGCCGTGCCCGGAGATCATGATGATGGGAATATCTGGGTTTGCCTCCTTCGCCTTCTCTAAAAATTCTATTCCATCTATCTTCGGCATCTTGATGTCACAGAGGATGACATCATATTCTTTTTCCCGGGCTTTTTTTAATCCCTCTTCCCCATCGCCGGCTTCATCTATCTTGTAGCCTTCATAGGAAAGGATCTCACTAAGTGTTTTACGGATCGCTTTTTCATCGTCAATGATCAAAATGTTCGACATGAGCTTTAACAAATCTTTTTTATGGATAATAAATGGCCTGGCTTCTCTTAGGTCCGTCAACCTCTATCATATGTTACTGACAAATGTAATACTTCTCCTCCTATCCTGCGCCCCCAACCTCGGCCTCAATCCTTATCCCACCATCGGCGCCATTCCGCCGCCTCCCGGCTACCATCGGATCACCACCAGCAATCCCTTTACCATTTGGCTGCGCACCATCCCTCTCAAAAAAGACCGCACGGTCTATCTCTACAACGGCAGCCGCAAATATAACCAGACAGCCCAGTTTGCCGTCCTGGACATTTCCGTTGGCCATCAGGACCTGCAGCAATGCGCCGATGCCGTTATGCGGCTGCGGGCGGAATATCTCTACGCCCGGAAAGACTACAACGCCATCAGCTTTTCCACGGAGCAGGGCACCCGGCTCAATTTCCTGGACTG
>Ga0105237_10004216_pt1 | contig 16742 bp, 13 predicted proteins | sample KBSC24metaG_FD_81520 | JGI IMG/M metagenome (GOLD analysis project Ga0105237, IMG submission 81520) | Corn rhizosphere microbial communities from Kellogg Biological Station, Michigan, USA - KBS C2-4 metaG | ecosystem: Host-associated > Plants > Roots > Rhizosphere > Soil | place: Michigan, USA... | reverse complement strand
GGTCGTCGGCCGGGTTGGCGGCGATGGCCTGAACGAACGCCTCGCGGTCGGACATGGTGCCTCCTGCGAATTAGCATACCCCCCACCCGCCGACCTCGCTCTGCTCGGTTCGGCGACCTCCCCCGCAAGGGGGGAGGTGGGAGTTGCTGGCCCTTCGTGTGGCTGGCCTGTGTTGGAAGTCAACCACCTCACCTCCCCCTTTGCGGGGGAGGTCGGTGAGGGCAACGCCCGAACCGGGTGGGGGGAACTCACGCCAAGTCTGTTCGCTCCCCCAGCAGCCCCTTCACCGTCGCGGTCTCTCGCTTGCCCACCGGATTCCCCGCCAGCAGCAACTTGTTCAACTTCCCTTCTGCGACCGCCCTCGCCAGTGCCACCGCCCCGCGGCCGGCGATGCGGTTGCCCCGCAGGTCGATCACCCGCAGCGTCTTCAGCATCCCGGACCGACTGAGCATGTCGGCCCCGGCGTCGGTCAGGCGATTCCGGCTGGCGTCGAGGTACGTCAGTTCCGGCGTTCGCCACCCGCGGCAGAAGTCGGACCAGCCGGTGTCGCCGAACAGGTTGCCGCCGAGTTTCAGCCCTTGCAGCCGCACCCACTCCTCCCCGCGGGCGAACGCCGCCAACCCGTCGTCGGTCATCCCGCAGCGGGTCAGGTCGAGCCGTTTGAGCGTCGGCCGGAAGGACACGCGGGAGACGGCGGACCAGAGTTCGACCGCGGTGCCGTACTCACGTGCCCGCAACCGCCGCCGCACCGCCGCTGGCACCGGAGGCAGTGGGATAACGGTGAACTGTTTAAGGCGGTCGTCGAGCGGGAACTCGTGGAGTGCCGAGACGAGGTCGATATCCGGCGGGACGCGGAGCGAGAGCAGACGACGGGCCATCGGAGACCGAATCAGTTCTTGAGCGATCGTCGGTGAGTTGAAGCTGAGTTGCTCCACCCGTTCGAGTGCCGATGAGGCGAACAACTTCTCGGCGGTTTCGGGAAATGACCCCGTCCAGAGGTGGAGTTGGCGAACGCTTCGCATCCGCGGGCTGGCCATCGATTCCCACTCACCCGCGCCCATCAAAAGCGATGCCGAGAGACGGGAGATGGGATTCAAGCGAAACAACTCGTCGATGGCTTGCGGGTGCCGGACGTTCGGCAACCGCAGGTTCACCCAATCGATCAGGCCGCGGCTGAACTCGAGCCCGTAGAGCGGATACCCGCCCTCGTTCTTGATCACAATCGGGAATTGCCCACTGGTGCCTTTACCGGGCCGCCACTCCGCCGGTTGGCCAAAGGCGTCGCACGCGGGTTTGATCCATGCCGGCAGGTTCGCCTTCAGCGTGTCGGCACAGCGGCGGAAGAGGGTCTTGTACTCGTCGGTGCCGGGGGGGACCTTCGCCAGTCGAACGTGATCGCGGATGAACCCGGCTCGCGTCGGGTCGCCGTTCTCTTCGAGCCAGTCGGCGAACACCAGCCGCGGCAGATCGTCGGCCGGATTGGCGGCGATGGCGGCGATGGACGATTCGGCATCGGGCATGGCTGGTCCGAAAAAGTAGCCACGGATGAACACGGATGACACGGATCAAAACAGAGATCATTATTTCTTGATCCGTGTTCATCCGTGGCGCATTAAGTCTTCAATGATCCCATCCGCCACGAACTTGCCGCGGCGGGTGAGCCCCACTGACAGCCCGGTATCGTCCAACAACCCCTGTGAAATCAGCCTCGCCAACCGCTCGCCGAACAGCGGGTCGAGGTCGAACCCGGTCTGCTCGCGGAAGCGGGTCTTGTCGATCCCTTCCATCCGCCGCAACTGGATCGCGGCGGTTTCCACCGCCCGCTCGCGGCCCTCGATCCGCTCGCTCTGGAACGTCGGGCTTTCCCCGCTCAGCACCCGCCGAATGTAGTCGTTCGTGTTCCGCACGTTCATCTCGCGGGCGCCGTGTACGTACCGGGCGGCCCCGACCCCGAACCCATAATACGCCTCGTTCGCCCAGTAGCGTTCGTTGTGCCGGCACCGATGACCGGGACGCGCAAAGTTGCTGATCTCGTAGTGTTCGAACCCGGCGGCGGTCAGGGTGTCGATGGCCGTCTCGTACATCGCCAGTTCGTCGTCCTCCGTCACCGGGTTCACTTCGCCGCGGAACCGCTGCTTCCAGAGCGGCGTGCCCTTCTCGTAGGTCAGGCCGTAGGTGGAGATGTGATCGGTGCCGTAGCGGAGGGCATCGTGCAAATCGGCGGTCCAGTCGGCGAGCGTGGCCCCCGGTGCGGCGAAGATCAGGTCGAACGACAGGCTCGGCATGTGTTTCCGCACCGCTTCCGCTGCTCGTGGGATGTGCTCAACACGGTGCAGGCGGTCGAGCGCCTGCAACAGGTGCGGGCGGAACGACTGCACGCCGACGCTCACCCGGCTGACGCCATGAGCGGCCATCACCCGGCACTTTTCGTCGGTAATGCTCTCCGGCGTCGATTCGACGCTGAATTCGGCCCCGGCCGGCAGCGGCAACCAGTGACACAGCGTTGTCAGTAGTCGTTCGAGCTGAGCGGGGGACAGGTGCGTCGGCGTGCCCCCGCCGATGAACAGCGTCTCCATCGGCTGCGGGGTGTCGAGTGTCGCCAGTTCCATCGCCAGGGCGTCGAGGTACAGTTCGATCTGGTGATCCTGCCCGACCGTCACGGCGAAGTCGCAGTACCCGCAGTGGTGGGCGCAGAACGGCACATGAACGTAGGCCGTGCGGGGGGAGAGCCAGGGGGGAGGGAGATGGACCTCACCCCCCGTCCCCCTCTCCATGATGGAGAGGGGGTGTTCAAGGGGCGTGGGATTCGGGTCAATTCGCATAACGTCACGAGCAACGATGGGTGAACACCAGCCCGGCGAACATATTGAACACCCCCTCTCCATCATGGAGAGGGGGACGGGGGGTGAGGTTTATTCGGCCTTCGTCGCCGTTTGTTGCTTCGCCGATTCGCCGTTCGTGCTGGGGGCCGAGGTCAGGTCGATCACCGATTTGGTTTCATCGACCGGCGGGGGCGGGGTGTGTTCGGACCCCATCAGTTCGCCCCACGGTGCCCAGCCCGGCACGTTCGCGCAGATGGCCCGGATGGCCGCCAAGAGCGGCATCGCCAGGAACAGCCCGGCGGTGCCCCACACCAGGTACCAGAACAGGCACGAGATGAGCACGGTGGTGGCGTTCAGGTCCATGCTCCGACCCATCACCCACGGCACGATGATGTACCCCTCGACGGTGACGACGGCGACGTAGAAGACAAGGACGCCCAAACCGGCCAGCGGGCCGACGTTCACGAGTGCGTCCAGTGTGGGCATCACCCCGGCGGCGAGGGTGCCCAGGTACGGGATGTAACACAGGATGACGGTGAGCAGTGCCCACAGCACCGGTTGTTTCATCCCCACGAAGTGGTACACCACGCCCAGAATCACCCCCAGCGCAATATTCACGATGGTCCGCCACACCAGGTAGCTGCGGACGCTCTCGGCCATGTCGCGGAACGCCGCCGACACGCTCGCCTGGATGCCCAGCCCCGGACCGAAGATGTTCCGCACCTTGTCCACCAGCATCTGCCCCTCCACCAGCAGGAAGAGCAGGGTGAACAGCACCAGCGTCGTCTCGGCCAGGATGTTCACGCCGCCGCCGCCGAGCGCCAGCAGGTCCTTGGTGATCTGCTCGCCCCGCAGGTACTTGAGCAACTCCTGATACAGCTTGGCGTCTTCCACCCGCTCGGGCAGCACCTGGCTCAGGGTGAAGAAGGGCACCTGGACGGAGGTCAGGTTGTCGCGGAGCGACTTGTACTTCTTCTGGATGTCGTCCGGGTCGTTCGGGTTGGGCAGGTCGTTGAGGATCTGTGGGATGCTGACCACGATCAGGGAGACGACCAGCACCAGCACCAGCAGGAGCAGGCCGATGGCCGACAGGCTGGCGAAGAACCAGGGCAGCTTCAGCCGGCGTTGCATCCAACTGGCCCACGGCCAGAGCATGGCGGCCAGCAGCCCGGCGATGATGAGCGGGATGAAGATGCTGCGGCCGAAGTACAGGGCCATGCTCGCCCCGAACGCGGCGAGCACGTTCAGCCCGTACCGGGTGGCGGTCGTCAGATTCAGGTTCATGCCGATAGTGTGAAGCCAAACGGCGGCCGTTTCAAGCGGGGAGGGCAGGAGTGCCGGTTAGCCGCGAGGCAACGCCGAGCGCGACGAGGCCGGCGCGCGACTGTTGACGTTCGGGAAAGGAATGGCACCTGGGCGAGGCCTGCCACCCACAGGCCGAAGGCCTGACAGTCCTTAGCCCAGGGCAACGCCCTGGGTCCGCAACGGCAACCGCCCGCAGGCTGAAGGCCTGCAAGCATGTTGTCCCACCCCTTCGGAGTGGTGTGGTTTGTTGTCCGGTATCCCAGGGCGTTGCCCTGGGCTGAGGACTCCCAGGCCTTCGGCCTGTTGGGCGGTCCGACTGGCGTTCGCCACCTGAAGGTCGGTGACCGCCACCACTCCCTCTGCAACACCCCTTCTCCCCTCGTCTTGAGGTACAATCACCTCACCGCTTTCGCCGGAGTGTTCGCCGTGGCCGAGGAACGTTTCAAGCTGCCGCTCGTCGACGTGGCCTCGATCGTCGTCGCCCCGGTGCTGGTCATGCTCATGGTCGGCAGCCTGGTGTTCTTCCTCATCGAGGTGCTGCAAGGGCACTACTCCGACCGCCTGCACTACACGTTCGGCTTCTACGTGTTCGGGGCGGTGCTCGTCGCCCGCATCGCCATCACCCAGAACCGCTGGAAGTCGGTCGCCTACGGGCTGGTGCTCGGCGGGGCGTGCTTCATCGCGTGCATGGCGTTCGTCGAGTACGAGAAGGGGCTGTGGCAGATGCTCGGGCCGATCATCAACGTCGGGCTGATCGCCCTGGTGTGGTGGTGTTCGGACAAGCTCACCTGGGACTGCACGCACCTGGACGAGGCCCGCAAGGCGTCCGGCCGCGGGGTGTTGGCGGCCGCCGGCATCGACGGCACCAAAAGCACGACCGCCGCCGAGGACGACGAAGAGTTCGACCCCGACCGCAGTTTGCAGGAGTCCCGCAAGAAGAAAAAGAAGAAGGAACCGCCTCCGGCTCCGGTCGTCGGCTGGTTCCAGAAGTTCCAGAAGTTCCGTGAGTGGCGGAAGAAGAAGCCGCACACCCCCGGCGTGTGGGTGCTGTACTTCGCGCTGGCGGCAATCCCGCTGTTCGCCCTCGGGCAGGCGATGATCCCGGCCGACGACGACAAGCGGCGGGCGGCCACCTTCTGGCAGATGGCGGTGTACGTCGGTAGCGCGCTCGGGCTGCTGGTGACGACCACGCTGATGGGGCTGAAGCGTTACCTGGAAGACCGCAAGGCGACCATCCCGACGGTCCTCACCGCCGCGTGGCTGGGGCTGGGCGGGCTGCTCATTGTGGCGTTCATCGGCGTGGCGGCGGTGCTGCCCCGGCCGCATTCCGAAACGCCTCTGTTCGCCCAGCAGAAGGGCGGCAAGCTGGACCGCAAGGCGAGCAAGAATGCGGTCATCAAAGACAACTCGGCGGGCAAAGGCGAGGGAGCGGCGGGTCAGCGGAAAGAGAGCGGCGACGGAAAGAGCCAGGCTCAGGGGGGCAAACCCGGCGGCGAGGGGAAAGGGCAGGCCCAGGGGCAGGGGAACAACCAGGGCGGCAACCAGAGCGGCGGCAACAAGGGCGACAAGCAAGGGGAGAAAGGCGGGGACGGCAACAAAGGGAACGGCGACAAGAGCAAGGACGGAAACAAGGAGGGCAACAAAGGCAACGACCCGAAGAACAACAAGGACGGAAACAAAGGGAACGGCGACAAGTCGGGCGACGACGACCAGGGAAAGGCGGAAGACAAGTCGGACGGCGAGGGGGACGACGGTGACGGCAGCGACGGGGAGAAGTCGAACCCGTTCGAGAAACTCGGTCAAGGGTTCGAGACGGCGAGCGAGGTGGTGAAGTGGATCGTGTGGATCGTGCTGGCCATCGCGGTGATCGGCGGCGGCGGGTACATGTTGCTCAAGTACTTCTCCCAATTCACCGGCTGGGCGAAGGGGCTGCTCGACTGGCTCCGCGGGCTGTTCGGCAAGAAGCCGGCGAAGACGAAGGCCGAGAAGGAAGAGGAGGCGGCCGAGGAGGAGGAACTGCAACGTCCGCCGCCGTTCTCGGCGTTCGACAACCCGTTCACCGATGGCACCGCCAAGAAGCGCACCGCCCGCGAGTTGGCCGAGTACACGTTCGCCGCGTTCGACGCCTGGGCCTGGGACCGCGACCTCGGTCGCCAGCCGGACGAGACGCCGAGCGAGTTCGCCGCCCGCATCGCCGAGGACTTCCCCGACCTGGAAGAGCCGGGCCGGCAGTTGGCCGAGTTGTATGTGATGGCGATGTTCAGCAAGAAAGACCTGCCCGCCGACGCCAAGTCGAAGCTGGCCAAGTTCTGGGAGAGCCTGGAGAACGAGCCGGCGGTGCGGTGATGAGCAAACCGTTCGACGCCACGCTGAACACGCTTCTCGACGCTCACGCCGAAGACTGGGCGCGGTTGCTCGCGGACCGCACCGGTGTGCCATTCGGCCCGGTGGTGTCGCTCGACACCGACCTGTCCACCACACTTCAAGCGGATCGCCTGTTCCGCGTGGACGGCCCTCGCCCGGCGGTACTTCACCTGGAGTTGGAATCGTCCGGCCGGTTGGGGATGCCGGAGGGGTTGTTCCACTACAACGTGGCCGCACGGGTGGCCCACTCGCGGCCGGTCCACAGCGTACTCGTCTTGCTCCGCCCGAAGGCGACGGCCACCGATCTGACAGGACTGCTCGAACTGCCGGACGCCAACGGGCAGACGTACATCACCTTCCGCTACACGGTCATCCGGCTGTGGCAGGAGTCGGTCGATTCGCTGCTCGCACTCGGGCCGGGTGTGGCGCCGCTGGCGCTGCTGACGAATGAGGCCGCGACTGATCTGCCGGCAGCATTTCAGCGGTTCGACCAGCGATTGCGAGCGCCCGATGTGTCGGCTACCTTGAGGGATACGCTCCTCGGTGCGTCGTTCGTTCTGAACGGAATGCGGTACACCGACGACCAGATTGAGGGCCTGTACATGAGCCTCGACGAGATCCTACAGGAGTCCACCACCTACCAACTGCTCATCCGCCGTGGGATGGCACGAGGTAAGGTGGAAATGATCCTCTCCCTCGGTCGCAAGCGGTTTGGTCTGCCGACACCTGAAGTTGAAGCGGCGTTTCGGGCCATGAAAGAGAAGGAGAACGCGCGGTTGGACCGGATGTCCGACCGCATCTTCGACGCCACCGGATGGGACGAACTGCTCGCCACCGAGTGACCCGGTAGTTCCGGTTGTGCGGGCCGAACGCCTTCCACCCTTCCACCATCTCCGACTCCGATTCCGCCGGCTGTGCCGTTTCCGCCGATGTTCCCGGAGCGCCCGGCTACAATGCCCGGCGAGACCGGAGGGCGGTTGTGGGCAAACGCATCCTGATCGTGCTGTTCGCCGTGGTGGTCGTGGCCGTGTTCGGTGCGGCCGTCTGGCTGAGCCTGCCGGTGAACCGGACGAACAGCCTGCTCGACGACTTACCCACCGCCCCCACCACGAACCCGGTGTCCGAAGACCTGTTCGCCGAGCAACTCCGCACCGATCCCATCGCCGCCCTGCAAGCGTCCATCGCGGCCTACGACGACCGTGCCCACGGGTTCACCGCCGAGTTCCGCAAGCGGGAGCGGATGGGCGGCAAGTTGGCCGACGAGGAGGTCATCCGCGTGGCGATGAAGGACGACCCGCATTCGGTCCTCATGCTGTGGCAGCAGGGCGGCGGGGCGGGGCAGGGCACGCTGTACGTTAAGGGGCAGAACGGCGGGAAGATGAAGGTGTGGATGTTCCGCAAGCTGATTCAGGACGTGGACCCGCAAGGGTTCGTGCCGAAGCAGTCGGCCCGGTACACCATCGAGGAGTTCGGCATCGAGCAGTCCACCAAGCGGACGCTGCGGGCGTGGTCGGCGATCAGAGACGCGGGCCAGTTGAAGTGCGAGTACCTGGGGCGGAAGGTGATGGCCGAGGCGGGCGGGCGGGAGTGCTTCGTGCTGAAGCGGACCAGCCCGGCCGACATGATCGACCCGTTCGTGACCGGCGGGCCGGCGGTGGAGGTGACGGACAAGAACCGCCGCGACTCGTTCCGCACGGTGACGGTGTACCTGGACTGCGAGACGCGGTTGCAGGTGGGCACCGAGCAGCACCGGCACGACGGCGAACTGATCGCCAGCTACTGGTTCCGCGACGTGAACCTGAACCCCACCTTCGACGCCGACACGTTCACCACCAAATCGTTTAAGTGAACCAATTTTGCCACGGATCGACACGGATGAAACACGGATCAGAGCAGAAGATTGAATTCGGACATCTTCTGATCCTGTCTTTCATCCGTGTTCATCCGTGGCCATTCTTCACAGTTTTACCACGCTCTTGCTGCGGATCGACTCCTCGCACGCCTCGATCATCTTCTGCGCTGTGATGGCGTCGGCCAGAGTGCTCAGCGGCTTCTCGCCCATCCGCAGGCAGTCGATCAGGAAGTGCCGCACCTCGTTGGTGATGCTCCCCTGGTAGGCCGTGTACGTCTGGCTGTGGACGAGACCGGGCTTGATCTCGACGTGGTCGCGGTAACTGTACCGGGTGCTGCCGGCGGTGCCGATCACCTTCACCATCACCGTCCACGGGTCGGCCGCGTGGTCGTCGGCGGCGAAGCTGGCGCAGAAGTGGGCGAGCGCCCCGTTCGCCAGCCGCATCTGCACCATCGCGATGTCTTCTTCCGGATACTCCTGGTAGTGCAGCGTGGCCTTCATCGCACACAGTTCGACCGTCGTACCGACCAGGTAGAGCAGGATGTACGAGTGGTGCGTGAGGATTTGCCGCACCACGCCGGGGTAGCGTTTGGCCACCTCTTCCGGGTGGTGGATGTTGTACATGACGTAAGCCGACACGATGGTGCCGAGGTCGCCGCCCTCCACCAGCTCCCGCGTGCGGACCATGCCGCCCTCGTACACATAGTTGTGCCCCGGCATGCACACCAGCCCCTTCGCGTCGGCGGCGTCCTTCATCTGCCGGATTTCGTCCACGCTCACGCCGACCGGCTTTTCCACCAGAATGTGCTTGCCGTGATCGAGGGCGAGCTCGGTGTATTCGAGGTGCGTTTCCAGGTTGGTCAGCACGAACACGGCGTCGATGGCCGGATCCTTCACCAACTCTTCGGGCGTGGCGAAGTTCTTGCACCCGAACTCGCCGGCCCGCTGGTTCGCCCGGTCCTGGTTGCGGTTCCACAGGCCGACCAGCTTCGCACCGGGGCACTTCTTCACCGCCGCCGCGTGCAGGATCGAAATGTCGCCGGCCCCGATGAACCCGACGCCGATGGTGTCCTTGGTGATCTTCGCCATGCCCGACTCCGGAGAGGCGTGCGGTGAGCCGACCGCACATCCGAATGGTGGTTCGCCCCTCGCTCGCGCGTCGGGCTAACAGGTGGTGGAGCCGAGTTGTAGGTGTGCGGCGGGCGGGTGACAATGACCGTCGGACCGGCTCACGGTACGAGAGTTGTCGTTGGGGAGAACACCCCCTCACCCGCCGTCCTCGCTCCGCTCGGATCGGCGACCTCTCCCCCGCTTCGCAGGGGAGAGGTGTAGAGCGGCACCCGGTACCCTTCAGCGGATGTCCCGATCACCTCACACCTCTCCCCTGCGAAGCGGGGGAGAGGTCGAACGCGGTGTTCCGCACCGCGTTCGGGTGAGGGGGCTGATACCCATTGCACCCCTCACCCGCCGGGTTCGCTCCGCTCACCGCGACGACCTCTCCCCAGCGGGGAGAGGTGGGGGTGACTGGACTTCTCCCCGGCTGACATTTGACGTAAGCGGCCGCCCCGCTTCCCAGAGCCACTGCACCGTCAGCCCGACACCAAGCACCGCCGCCGCCCACTGGTAGAACGTCAGCCCGCCGGCCAGCACCGGCTCCGGGCGGATGAACTCGGTGACGAACCGGAACACCGAGTACGCGATCAGGTACAGTTGCAGCCGGTGCCCGACCAGCCAGTTCAACTTCAACAGTGCCAGCACCACCGCCGCCATGCTCAAGTGGAAGATGCTCTCGTAAATCTGCGTCGGATGACGGGGGATGCCGTCGCCGAAGTCCACGCCCCAGGGCAAGGTGGTCTCGCTGCCGAAGCAACAGCCGTTGAAGAAGCACCCCCACCGGCCGATGGCGATCGCCGCCGCCAGCGGCAGGGCGAACGAATCACCCGTCTTCACCTTCACGCCGAGGATCAGTTTCACCCCTTCCACCGCCAGGTACGCCCCGATCAGCCCGGTGGTGATCGTCTTGCCGTCGGCCAGCCACAGGGTGTCGGACAGGTCCGCCCCGACGAGGAACGGCAACTTGGCGGCGAACACCCCGCCGACGAACCCGGCGGCGGCGAGGGCGAAGCGGTGCGTGCGGGGCAGACCGGCGACGGCCGGGTTCTTGGGCATCCGCCAGCGGATGAACAGGAACACTGCCGCCGCGAGCAGCATGAACGCGGCGTACAGCAGACGAGGGTCGGGCATTGTGCGGTTTGAGAAAGCAGGACACGGATGAAGAGGATGGAAGCAGGGATGGAGAAGATCCGACGAAATCTCTTGTTCTGATCCTCTCCATCCCTGCTTCCATCCTCTTCATCCGTGTCCGTTTTGTCGGATCTCTCAAATCAATTGGTCATGGCAAGCGACTTGCGCGCTGGCGGGCTTGTTCGGCCCGCCAGCGGGGGGAGCGGCAGGTGACCGCCGCGGTAGAGCGTGTTGTAAGTGCAGAACGGCACGACGTGCCCGCTCGGCAGGACGTGGGCGATGCAGCACTTCATCGCCTGCCGGGTGTCGAACGTGTGGGCGTCGAGGAAGCTGGTGAGCGTCACGCGGAACACCTGCTCGCCGTTCAGTTGCTCGGCGAGTGCCTTCGCCAGGAAGTCGGTTTCCGGGGCTGCGGCCGGATCGGGGCCACACCCGTTGGGTCCACACCCGCAGTCGCCCACGCTGTTCAGCACCGCACTCACGATCTGCTTCGCCCGGGCCGGGGTGTACACAATGCTGTTGGCGATCAGGTCGAGGTGTGGCCGCACGTCGATCAGTCGGTTGATCGGCGTGACCTCGCCGTTGCCGCGGTACAGGTACGCCAGCATGTGACAGTTCGGGTGGGCACACGGCAGCGGCATGAAGTCTTCGACCGTCATCATGCCTTCGGTCTGGTTTGCCAGCCCCTTCACCAGATCGGGCATCGTCGCCCGTGCTTCCAGGCTCTCGGGCGTCGTGTGCCGCCCGCAGAAGGTGGCGAGTTGGTAGCTCACCCCGCGGACGATCTTCTGGTTCAGTCCGAACTTCAGCACCGCCCCCACCTCGTGCAGGTTGGTGTCGGCGGCGACGGTACACACGAGTGTGGTGCGGATGCCGAACTCGGCCAACATCTCCAGCGCGGCCAGCTTCACCTCCAGCAGTTCCTCGCCCCGAAGCTTCGTGTGCGTGGCCGGGTCGAACCCGTCGAACTGCAGGTAGATTTCCAGGCGGTCCCGCATCGGGGCGAGCGCTTCCACCAGCCGCCGGTCCTTCGCCAGCCGGATGCCGTTGGTGTTGATCATCACCGCGTGAATCGGCTGCTCGTGGGCGTACCGCACCATGCGGGGCAGGTCCGGGTGCAGCGTCGGCTCGCCGCCGGAGATTTGCAGCACGTCAGCCACGCCTTCCAGTTCCACCAGCCGATCGACCATGCCGGTGAACGTGTCGAAGCCGACGTGCGTGCCGCCCGGCCCGCTCTCGGCGAAGCACATCGGGCACTTCAGGTTGCACCCGGTGGTGATTTCCACCAGCGCGATGCAAGTGTGCTGCTCGTGCTCGGGGCAGATGCCGCAGTCGTGGGGGCACCCTTTGTCGCTGTCGGTGGCGTACTTCTTCGGCTGGCGGGCGGGGCGGGCGAACTCGTTGCGGTCCCAGAACTCCACGTCCGAGCAGACGAAGTCGTCGAACGTGCCGTGCTCCGGGCACTTCTTGCGGAAGTACACCCGCTGATCGCGGACGACGATCTTCGCCTCCACCCGCCGCCGGCAGTGCGGGCACAGGCTGTGGGTGGTGCCCAGGAACGTGTAATCGCGGGTAGACATCGTGTCGCTCAGAATTTGAACGCGGAACAGACCAGGAACAGGAAGCCGCACCCGGCGATCGGCAACAGGCACACCAGCAAAACGACGAGCAAGACCGTCCGCTGTCGGCGACGGGCCTCTTCGTCGGCCCGGCGGTCGGCCTCGGCGGAATCGTACCGCGAGTCGTCCCGAGAGTCATAGCCCGAGTCGCCGGTCGAATCGTTGTCGGCACGGTGTGCCATCGGCGGAGGGTCAGGCGGCGGTGGAGGGGGATCAGGGGGTGGGGTGGTGTCCGATGGTTCCGACATGGTGCGGCCCTCACGGGAGTGTCAGCACGATACCCGGACGGCGTGGGGAAAAGAAGCCCCCACCCGTGGCCCTTCGCCTAACGGCGAGCGGAGGAGCGCGAACCGGACACGATTTCGTCTTGAACACCCCCTCTCCGTTCGGAGAGGGGGCCGGGGGGTGAGGTCTTCCACACAATCACCCCATGCCCGCACGCAAGCCACCCGCTGCCGACGCCACGCTCGCCGCACTCTACAAGGCGGTACTGGCGAACCCGGACGACGACCTGCCGCGGTTGGTGTACGCCGACCGCCTGGACGAACTCGGCGACCACCCGCGGGCCGAATTCATCCGCCTGCAAATCCACATGGCGAACACCGACCCGTGGGACGAAGGCCACGCCGACGCCTTGGTGAAGAGCGACGTGCTCCGCGCCCGCCACTTCGAGGAATGGGGTGGGAACGAACTGATCCGCGAGTTGGCACGATCGGACATCGGCCCGGGGGCGTTCCGGCCGTTCGTCCGCGGTTTTCCGGAAGTGACGTGGGTGGACATCGGCCTTCGCTCCGCCGGTTTCCGCAGGGGGCTCAAGAAGTACCCCATCCGTGAGTTGGTACTGATGGGTGGGGAGCGGCGAGGTGGGGCGATTGACATCATCAATGAGATACGACCGCGAACGGTGGAGTTTCTCAGTGCTGGGTGGCTGGTTTACTCGGAACTGTCGGACGGGCAGCCGCTGCCCTCGGTCCGCTGCATGAAGTTCGACGACATTCCGATCTTCGACAATGTTCGATCGATCGCGGGCCGTGGCAGGTTCGCGTTCCCGAACGTGGAGACGTTGCACATCGGCGGAATGGCGGACGAAAGCCGATTAAGCCGCTCGCTCGCATTGATCCGTGAGCTGCGCTGGCCGAAACTGAAAGAACTGTACCTGCAGAGCGAGTTCACCCCGCGGGTGATGGACGCTTTGGCGACGGCCGGCTGGATCGAGCAGGTGAACGCGCTTTCGCTGGCACACGAGTTGAGCGACGGTGTGGACTACGCCACGCAGACGGGGCCAACACTCGCCCCCCTGTTCCGGTCAACACGGCTGACGAACCTGCGGTCGCTGTCGCTCGATTCCTTCCCGTTCCCGCCGCCCGTGGAACAGGCGCTTGCCGAATCCACGCTCGGTCCGCTCGACCACTTCGAGATCACCGGTTGGTGCGACCCGCCGGTGCGCGACTACCCCGCACTGCTCTCATCACCCGCGCTCGCCGGGGTGAAGTCACTCAGCCTGCCAACACTGGACGAAGGAGCAGCGGAGGTGGCGACGCTCATCGGACGGAACGGAAAACTCCGAGAACTCACCTGGGGCGGGCGAGACTTCCCGGCCGAAGCGGTAGCCGCGTTTGCCGTGTCCGACGTTTCGCAATCCCTCCGCTGCTGGCACATGGAGTGGATGAACCTGGACGTGAAGTCGGTGGCGGCGTTGCTCGCCGGGCGGCCGTGGCCGAACCTGGCCGAGTTGGTGTGCGAGCACGGAATCAACGACGGACGGGCCGTCGCCAAACTGATCGACCACCCGCACTTCGCCCGGCTGACACACCTGGACGTGTGGAGCGCCAGCCGGAGTGGCACGCGGGCCGGCGACCTGTGGAAGGCACTGGCGAAGTCGAAAACGGTCGGACGGTTTCACAAACTGCGGCTGGGGTTCAACATCAACGATTCGCAGTTGAACGCGATCCTCGACAACCCGGAGGTGTGCAAGGTTGGCCACCTGGCACTGCCGAACCGGGTGAAGATCGACCGCAAGACCCAGCGGCGGTACGAGAAGGTGTTCGGCGTGCGGATCACGCGGGATTATTGAGCCGATCTTGTAGGGCGGGCGAGGCGGCGTTAGCCGCCGACCCCCGCCATGAGTCACCGACGGCGGGGGTCGCCGACGACACGTCGGCTCGCCCGCCCTACGAAGGGTACTTCCGCTTCACCAGCACCACCAACCGATCCAACTCGCTCAGGAACCGCGAGCGGTCTTTCGGTGTCATCCCGCTCGGCCCGCCGGTGGCGGTGCCGGCTTCGCGTAGCCCTTCCATCAGGTCGCGTATTCCCAGCGCCTCGCCGACGGTGTTGTCGTCCAGCACTCGGCCCTTCGGGTGAAGGGCAATTCCGCCGGCGGCGACCACGCGGGCGGCGAGCGGGATGTCGGCGGTGATGCACAGGTCGCCCGGCTTGCACTGCCCGGCGATCCAGTCGTCCGCAGCCCCGAACCCGGTCACGACCGTCATCGAGATGAGCGGGTTGTCCGGGATCTGCATCGGGTTGTTCGCCACCACCACAACGGGCACCCCGTGCCGGACCGCCACCCGGTAGGTTTCGGGCTTCACCGGGCAGGCGTCGGCGTCGATGTAGATGGTCGGCATGATGGCATTGTAACCGGCGCCCGCGACGGCCGGTGATGGTACAATCTGCGGCCCGGAAAGCTCGTCTCACACCGTCGGCCGGAGGGCGTATGGTTCACGTCGCGTCGGCCCTGTTTGTGGTGGTGCTGGTGGTCGTCCACCTGACCGACAAGGAGTATCTGCACCGCCCGCTGAGCACGTTCCGCGATGGGCCGGCCGGTTGGGTCGGGTACGTCCTGTTCGGACTGTTGCTGGGTATGGGAGCGGGGCAGGGGTGGCTGTTCGTTCGCACCCGACGGTACGCCGGGCTGATCGTCCCCGTCCTGTGTTTCGCACTGCTCTCTTTTGTCGCCCTCTCCCCCTCGTTCGACAGCGTTCACATCGTGGCCTCCCTCGTCCTGCTCACGCTGGTGTTCGTCTATTACGCGGTGCGACTCTACCGGGCGGGCAGCCTGTGGCTGTTCGCCCACCTCGCCGCCCCGGTGGTCATTGGGGCGGCTGCCGTGCCGATCCTCAGTTACGGGGTGGTGCAGAAGGGGTTGATCCTGTACTTCGTGTTCGCGGTGAACCTGGACTGCCTGATCATCATGGACCGGCTGCGTTTGCCCAGCCCGGAGGACTTCGAGCGGCCGAAGCCGAAGGACAAGTTCAGCTACCGGCCGAAGGTCATCTACCGGCGGTACGACCACCCGCGGAAGCGGTCGGACGGGTCGGCGTGAACCGCACCCCCGTCGGCGGCGTCCTGTACAATTCACACATCCTCTCGGCCTTTTTCGGATCGGAGCCGTCATGCCGGACCTGCCGTACAAGATCGTCATCGGGCTGGAAGTTCACGTCCAACTGCTGACGAAGACGAAGCTGTTCTGCGGGTGCAAGAACCAGTTCGGCCTGCCGCCGAACACCGCCACCTGCCCGGTGTGCCTCGGTCTGCCCGGCTCGCTTCCCGTCATGAACAAGCTGGCCTTTCACCTGGCACTGAAGGCGGCGCTGGCCCTGAACTGTCAGATCGCCACGCACAAGGGGTACGCCCCCGGCTTCACCAAGTGGGACCGCAAGAACTACTACTACCCCGACCTGCCGAAGAACTATCAGATCAGCCAGTACGACCTGCCGTTCAGCCACGACGGGCACCTGGACATCAACGTGCATCCGGACCCGAAGAAGGGGTACACGGCCAAGCGGGTCGGCATCATCCGCGCCCACCTGGAAGAGGACGCGGGCAAGAACATCCACGACGAAAGCGGTCGGGGTGGGGACACGCGGGTCGATTTGAACCGCACGGGAACACCCCTTCTCGAAATCGTGTCGCACCCGGACATGAACAGCCCGGAGGAGGCGATCGCGTATCTCGAAGAGCTGCGGCTGATGCTGCGGGAGTTGAAGGTGTCCGACTGCGAGATGCAGGAGGGCAGCCTGCGGTGCGACGCCAACGTGAACATCCACATCCCGAAGGCCGACGAACCGAAAGGCTACGCCGCCACGCCGCTGACGGAAGTGAAGAACCTGAACAGCTTCCGCGGGGTCGGTCGAGCGATCACCTACGAGGCCCAACGGCAGTTTGAGGAGTTTCAGAAGGATCCCAACGGCTATCGCTTCGGCAAATGGCTGAAGCAGACGGCCGGGTGGGACGATCCCCGCGGGAAGACCGTCGTGCAGCGCCGCAAGGAAGAAGCGGCCGACTACCGCTACTTCCCCGAGCCGGACCTGGTGCCGGTGGTGGTGAGTGCCGAGCAGATCGCCGCGGTGAAGGCCGAGATGGGCGAACTGCCGCAGCAGCGGCGGTCCCGGCTGGTGAGCCAGTACGGGCTGTCCGCCTACGACGCCGGAGTGCTGACCGCGAAGGGCCGCAAACTCGTGGCCTACTTCGAGGCGGTGGCGGCGGCGGTCGGCGACTCCAAGACGGCCGCCAACCGGATGAGCGACCTAGTTT
>Ga0105237_10004215_pt1 | contig 16743 bp, 12 predicted proteins | sample KBSC24metaG_FD_81520 | JGI IMG/M metagenome (GOLD analysis project Ga0105237, IMG submission 81520) | Corn rhizosphere microbial communities from Kellogg Biological Station, Michigan, USA - KBS C2-4 metaG | ecosystem: Host-associated > Plants > Roots > Rhizosphere > Soil | place: Michigan, USA... | reverse complement strand
GACAACGTCAGCATCACGGTCAAGCTGATCGCGCCGATCGCGATGGAAGAGGGCCTGCGCTTCGCCATCCGTGAAGGCGGCCGCACCGTCGGCGCCGGCGTCGTGGCGAAGATCATCGAGTAAGCAGTTTCAAGCAAGGCCACAGGGGCATAGCTCAATTGGCAGAGCGTCGGTCTCCAAAACCGAAGGTTGGGGGTTCGAGACCCTCTGCCCCTGCCAGGTCCTGACGCTGCAACGCCAGGATTTGTTGGTCTGAACAGCGGCCCGCTCTGGCGATTTCGCCCGGCGGGCCTTGCTGCTGGTGGGGTGGATGCGATGCCCCGCGAAGTTTTGAAGTGAAAGTCAATGGCCACCACGAGTCCTCAAGTCGAAACCGTTTCCACTCCCGCCGACAAGGCGAAGCTGGCCGTTGCCGGCTTGCTCGTCATCGGCGGCGTGGTCGCGTTCTACGCGCTGGGCCAGCAGGACCTGTGGCTGCGCGTCGTCGCGCTGCTGGTGCTGTTCGCGGCCGGCATTGCCGTGTTCTTCACCTCCGAGCCGGGCAAGGCGCTGACGGCGTACGGCAAGGATTCCGTCAAGGAAGTGAAGAAGGTCGTCTGGCCGACGCGCAAGGAAGCGATGCAGATGACGGGCTACGTGTTCGCCTTCGTCTTCGTGATGGCGCTCTTCCTGTGGCTGACCGACAAGACGCTCGAATGGGTGCTGTACGACCTGATCCTGGGCTGGAAGCACTGAAGGACGCCCGATGACCGAAGAACTGGAAACGAACGCCGCCGCCCCGGACACCAGCATGGTGCCGGTCGGCAACAAGCGCTGGTACGTGGTGCACGCCTACTCCGGCATGGAGAAGGCGGTCGAGCGCAACCTGCGCGAGCGCATCGATCGCGCCGGCATGCAAGAGAAGTTCGGCCGCATCCTGGTGCCGATGGAAGAAGTCGTCGAGCTGAAGAACGGCAAGAAGTCCGTCACCGAGCGCCGCTTCTTCCCCGGCTACGTGCTGGTCGAGATGGAAATGGCCGACGACACCTGGCATCTGGTGAAGCACACCAGCAAGGTGACCGGCTTCGTCGGCGGCGCGAAGAACCGGCCCTCGCCGATCTCGACCTCCGAGGTCGCGAAGATCGTCAACCAGATGCAGGAAGGCATCGAGAAGCCGCGCCCGAAGGTCGAGTGGGTGGTCGGCGAGCTGGTGCGCGTCAAGGAAGGCCCGTTCACCGACTTCAACGGCGCGATCGAGGAAGTCAATTACGACAAGTCCAAGGTGCGTGTCTCGGTGACGATCTTCGGCCGCGCGACGCCGGTCGAACTGGACTTCGCTCAAGTCGAAAAGATCTAGAGCCCCGGCGGGAGGCTCGCTTCCGGGGCGACCCGGCGCGAATTCCGCTCGTTGATGCCGGTAACGAGATACCGGTACGAGGAGCCGAGGTAACCAATCCTTCGGCGTTTGCACTCAACGACTCCCGGCCCGGCTGCCAGGGGTCGCACTGGAGAAAATCATGGCCAAGAAAATTGTCGGCTTCATCAAGCTGCAAGTCCCGGCGGGCAAGGCGAATCCGTCGCCCCCGATCGGCCCGGCGCTGGGTCAGCGCGGTCTGAACATCATGGAGTTCTGCAAGGCGTTCAACGCGCAGACCTCCAGCATGGAGCCGGGCCTGGTGCTGCCGGTCGTCATCACGGCGTTCGCGGACAAGTCCTTCACCTTCGTGCTGAAGAGCCCGCCCGCCTCGGTGCTGATCAAGAAGGCGCTGAAGCTGGACAAGGGTTCGAGCAAGCCGCACCTCGAGAAGGTCGGCAAGCTGAGCCGCGCGCAAGCCGAGGAAATCGCCAAGACGAAGATCAAGGACCTGACCGGTGCTGATCTCGACGCCGCCGTGCGCACGGTGGCTGGCACCGCCCGCTCGATGGGCATCACGGTGGAGGGTTTCTGAGATGGCTACGTTGACCAAACGCCAGAAGGCGCTCGCCGGCAAGGTCGAGACGACGAAGCTGTACGCGCTCGACGCGGCGCTCGCGCTCGTCAAGGAATGCGCCGTCGCGAAGTTCGATGAATCGATCGACGTCGCGGTGCAGCTCGGCATCGACGCGAAGAAGTCGGATCAAGTCGTGCGCGGCGCCGTCGTGATGCCCAACGGCACCGGCAAGACCAAGCGCGTCGCGGTGTTCGCGCAAGGCGCCAAGGCCGAAGAAGCGCGCGCCGCCGGTGCGGATGTCGTCGGCATGGACGACCTGGCCGAGCAGGTGAAGGCCGGCAACCTGAATTTCGACGTGGTGATCGCCTCGCCGGACACGATGCGCGTCGTCGGTACGCTGGGCCAGATCCTGGGCCCGCGCGGCCTGATGCCGAACCCGAAGGTCGGCACCGTGACGCCGGACGTCGCCACCGCGGTGAAGAACGCGAAGGCCGGCCAGGTGCAGTTCCGCGTCGACAAGGCCGGGATCATCCACGGCACGATCGGCCGCCGCTCGTTCGACAACGACAAGCTCGTCGGCAACCTGCGCGCGCTGATCGAGGCACTGAACAAGGCCAAGCCGGCATCGAGCAAGGGCATCTACCTGCGCAAGGTGGCGGTCTCGTCGACGATGGGTGTGGGCGCGCGGGTCGATCTCGCGACGATCAACGCCTGAAGAAGTGAATGAGGCCTCGCGCTTGTCTGGCGCGGGGTTTTTGAAGGATTGGTGGGTCGTCGCGGTGAAAGCCGTGGCGAGTCATCCAAGACCGCTGGTGAGGCTCGCAAGGGCCTCGTAATCGAGCGAAAGCGAAGCCAGCGCAGATGGCGGTCCCGCCGAAAAGGAAGCAGTTCCTGGACGGAAGGTCGCTGAACCGGGTGTGTTCCGAGGCTCGAGAGAGTCGGAGAGCACGTTTTAAGTGAGGAGTTAGACCTTGAGTCTCAACAAGAGCGAGAAACAGACGGTCGTCGCGGATGTGGCAGCGCAAGTGGCGCGCTCGCAAACGCTGGCGCTGGCTGAGTACCGTGGCCTCACCGTGGCTCATCTGGACGTGCTGCGCAGGCAAGCGCGCGACAAGGGCGTGTACCTTCATGTTTTGAAGAACACGCTCGCCCGTCGCGCGGTGGCCGGCACGCCGTTCGAGTGCGCCATGGAGAGCATGGTCGGCCCGCTGATCTATGGCTTTTCGGAAGACGCTGTCGCCGCGGCCAAAGTCCTGTCGGACTTCGCCAAGGGCAACGACAAGCTGGTCGTCAAGGCTGGCGCCTACGCCGGCAAGACGCTCAACGCCGACGGGGTCAAGGCCCTGGCATCGATCCCGAGCAAGGAAGTGCTGCTGTCGCAGCTGCTCGGCCTGATGCAGTCGCCCGTCTCGCGCATGGCGCGGGTGCTGGCGGCGCTGGCCGAGAAGCGCGGCGAAGGTGCTGCACCGGCCGAAGCTCCGGCTGCCGAGGCCCCTGCGGCCGATGCACCGGCTGCTGCCTGACACGACCACGTCCCACGACATATCAACGTATCTAGGAACTGAAAAATGGCATTCGATAAAGACGCATTCCTGGCCGACCTCGACAAGATGTCGGTGATGGACCTCAATGACCTGGTCAAGGCCATCGAAGAGAAGTTCGGCGTGTCCGCCGCAGCGATGGCTGCGCCGGCCGGCGCTGGTGGTGGTGGCGCCGCGGCGGCACCGGTGGAAGAAAAGACCGAATTCAACCTCGTGCTGACCGAAGTCGGCGCGAACAAGGTGTCGGTCATCAAGGTGGTTCGCGAACTGACGGGCCTGGGCCTGAAGGAAGCCAAGGACCTGGTCGACGGCGCGCCGAAGACCGTCAAGGAAGCCATCGCCAAGGCCGACGCCGAAGCCGGCCAGAAGAAGCTGATCGAAGCTGGTGCGAAGGCCGAGTTGAAGTAACTCTTCGCATCACGGCGGGGCTGGAGGTCCGGAAAACGGCCTCCAGCCTTTGTTGCTTAGGGGATTACCCTTGAGAGCAGCTGGAAGCACCCCAACATGGGGCGCTTCCAAGTGTTCTCTGATCCGACTGCAGAGAACGGGTTTGGTCGGACTCCGGTGCAATGCCGGGGTTGTCCGCCAGCGGCTGGTAGTGGCCAGCCACCAAGCGTCAGACGCAAGGTCTGAGTAGCCAGTCGCCGACGAGGTGCCGCCCGGCCAGGCGGTGCCTCCGGACACGGAGTGTTTATGGCGCAAGCATCCACCTACAGCTATACCGAGCGCAAGCGGATTCGCAAGAGCTTCGGCAAGCGTGAAAGCGTTCTCAACGTTCCTTACCTGCTGACGATGCAGAAGGAGTCTTACGTCGCCTTCCTGCAGAAGGACGTACCACCCCAGAAGCGCAAACCCGAAGGCCTCCAAGCCGCTTTCCTCTCCGCCTTCCCGATTGTTTCGCACAACGGTTTCGTGGAGATGAAGTTCATCGAATTCAACATCGCGAAGCCGCCGTTCGACACGCGCGAATGCCAGCAGCGCGGGCTGACCTACGCCGCCGCGGTGCGCGCCAAGCTGCAGATGATCATCTACGACCGGGAATCGCCGCAGGCGAAGACGGTCAAGGAAATCAAGGAGCAGGAGGTCTACATGGGCGAAGTGCCCCTGATGACCGACTACGGTTCCTTCATCGTCAACGGCACCGAGCGCGTGATCGTCTCGCAGCTGCACCGCTCGCCCGGCGTGTTCTTCGAGCACGACAAGGGCAAGACGCACTCCAGCGGCAAGCTGCTGTTCAGCGCACGCATCATTCCGTACCGCGGCTCCTGGCTGGACTTCGAGTTCGATCCGAAGGACATCCTCTACTTCCGCGTCGACCGCCGCCGCAAGATGCCGGTGACGATCCTGCTGAAGGCGATCGGCCTGAACCCCGAGTCGATCCTGGCGAACTTCTTCGTCTTCGACAACTTCCGCCTGATGGACACCGGCGCGCAGATGGAGTTCGTGGCCGACCGGCTGCGCGGCGAAATCGCGCGCTTCGACATCACCGACAAGAGCGGCAACGTCGTCGTCGAGAAGGACAAGCGCATCACCGCGCGCCACACCCGCACGCTCGAGCAGTCGGAAACCAACTTCATCAGCGTGCCGGAGGACTTCCTCGTCGGCCGCGTGCTGGCGAAGAACATCGTCGATACCGAGACCGGCGAAATCCTGGCCAAGGCCAACGACGAGCTGACCGAAGCGCTGCTGAAGAAGCTGCGCGTGGCCGGCGTGAAAGACATCCAGTCGATCTACACCAACGAGCTGGACGAAGGCGCCTACATCAGCCAGACGCTCGGCGCCGATGAAACGGCAGACCAGCTGGCCGCTCGTGTCGCGATCTACCGCATGATGCGCCCCGGCGAGCCGCCGACCGAAGACGCGGTCGAAGCGCTCTTCCATCGGTTGTTCTACAGCGCGGACACCTACGACCTCTCGCGCGTCGGCCGCATGAAGTTCAACGCCCGCGTGGGCCGCGACGTCCCCGAAGGCCCGATGACCCTGAGCAACGACGACATCCTCGACGTCGTGAAGATCCTCGTCAGCTTGCGCAATGGCCGTGGCGAAGTCGACGACATCGATCACCTGGGCAATCGCCGCGTGCGCTGTGTCGGCGAACTGGCCGAGAACCAGTACCGCTCGGGCCTCGCCCGGATCGAGAAGGCGGTGAAGGAGCGCCTGGGTCAGGCCGAGACCGAAGCGCTGATGCCGCATGACCTGATCAACTCCAAGCCGATCTCCGCGGCGCTGAAGGAGTTCTTCGGTGCGTCGCAGCTGTCGCAGTTCATGGACCAGACCAACCCGCTCTCCGAGATCACGCACAAGCGTCGTGTCTCGGCGCTCGGGCCGGGCGGTCTGACGCGCGAACGCGCCGGCTTCGAAGTGCGCGACGTGCACCCGACGCACTACGGCCGCGTCTGCCCGATCGAAACGCCGGAAGGCCCGAACATCGGGCTGATCAACTCGCTCGCGCTGTACGCGCAGCTCAACGAATACGGCTTCCTCGAGACGCCGTACCGCCGGGTGGCCGATGGCAAGGTGACGACGCAGATCGACTACCTGTCGGCGATCGAAGAAGGCAAGTACGTGATCGCGCAGGCGAATGCTTCGCTCGATGACGAAGGCAAGCTGATCGACGAGCTGGTCTCTGCGCGCGAGAACGGCGAATCGGTGCTGACCTCGCCGGAGCGCATCCAGTACATGGACGTGGCGCCGACGCAGATCGTCTCGGTCGCCGCTTCGCTCGTGCCCTTCCTCGAGCACGACGATGCGAATCGCGCGCTGATGGGCGCCAACATGCAGCGCCAGGCAGTGCCGGTGCTGCGCCCCGAAAAGGCCTTGGTCGGTACCGGCGTCGAACGTGTCGCCGCCAAGGACTCGGGCACCGTCGTGGCCTCGCGCCGCGGCGGCGTGGTGGACTACGTCGACACCAACCGCATCGTGATCCGCGTCAACGACGCGGAAACGGTGGCCGGTGAAGTCGGCGTCGACATCTACAACCTGATCAAGTACCACCGCTCGAACCAGAACACGAACATCCACCAGCGCCCGATCGTCAAGCGCGGGGATCTGGTGGCCGCCGGGGACGTGATCGCCGACGGCGCATCGACCGACCTGGGCGAGCTCGCGCTCGGCCAGAACATGCTGGTCGCGTTCATGCCCTGGAACGGCTACAACTTCGAAGACTCGATCCTGATCAGCGAACGTGTCGTCGCCGAAGACCGCTACACCTCGATCCACATCGAGGAACTGGTGGTGATGGCGCGCGACACCAAGCTCGGCTCCGAGGAAATCACGCGCGACATCCCGAACCTGTCGGAACAGCAGCTGGCTCGCATGGACGAGTCCGGCATCGTCTACATCGGGGCCGAAGTGAACCCCGGCGACGTGCTGGTCGGCAAGGTCACGCCGAAGGGCGAGACCACGCTGACGCCGGAAGAAAAGCTGCTGCGCGCGATCTTCGGCGAGAAGGCTTCGGACGTGAAGGACACCTCGCTGCGTGTCGACCAAGGCACCAGCGGCACCGTCATCGACGTGCAGGTCTTCACCCGTGAAGGCATCGTGCGCGACAAGCGCGCCCAGCAGATCATCGACGACGAGCTGAAGCGCTTCCGCCTCGACCTGAACGACCAGCTGCGCATCGTCGAAGCCGACGCGTTCGACCGGATCGAGAAGCTGCTCAACGGCAAGTCGGCGAACGGCGGCCCGCAGCGCCTCGCCAAGGGCACGGTCATCGACAAGGCGTATCTCGCCAGCGTCGAGAAGTACCACTGGTTCGACATCCGCCCGGCGGACGACGACGTGGCCAACCAGCTCGAAAGCATCAAGAACTCGCTGGAGCAGACGCGCCACAGCTTCGACCTGATGTTCGAGGAAAAGCGCAAGAAGCTGACGCAGGGCGACGAGCTGCCCGCCGGCGTGCTGAAGATGGTCAAGGTTTACCTCGCCGTCAAGCGCCGCCTGCAGCCTGGCGACAAGATGGCCGGCCGTCACGGCAACAAGGGCGTGGTGTCGAAGATCGTTCCGGTCGAAGACATGCCCTACATGGCCGACGGCACGCCGTGCGACGTGGTGCTGAACCCGCTGGGCGTGCCTTCGCGCATGAACGTCGGGCAGGTGCTCGAAGTGCATCTGGGCTGGGCCGGCAAGGGCATCGGCCAGCGCATCGGCGACATGCTGCAGCAGCACTCGCGCGTCGCCGAGCTGCGCAAGTTCTTCGACCAGCTCTACAACAAGTCGGGCGGCCGCTCCGAGAGCATCGAGTCGATGAGCGACGACGAAGTGCTGGAGATGGCCGGCAACCTGGCGCGCGGCGTGCCGTTCGCGACGCCGGTGTTCGACGGTGCGGCGGAAGAAGAGATCCGCGGCATGCTCAAGCTGGCCTATCCGGACGACATCGCCGCCGCCAAGGGCCTGACCGCGACTCGCACGCAAGCCACCTTGCATGACGGCCGCACCGGGGATGCCTTCGAGCGCCCGGTCACGGTCGGCTACATGCACGTGCTGAAGCTGCACCACTTGGTCGACGACAAGATGCATGCCCGCTCGACCGGCCCGTACTCGCTCGTCACCCAGCAGCCGCTGGGCGGCAAGGCGCAGTTCGGCGGACAGCGTTTCGGCGAGATGGAGGTCTGGGCTCTGGAAGCCTATGGCGCCTCGTACGTCTTGCAGGAAATGCTGACGGTCAAGTCCGACGACGTGAACGGCCGGACCAAGGTCTACGAAAACATCGTCAAGGGCGAGCACGCGATCGAAGCCGGCATGCCGGAATCGTTCAACGTGCTGGTGAAGGAAATTCGTTCACTCGGTATCGACATCGAGCTGGAACGTAACTAAGGAGCAGATGCATGAAGGGACTACTCGACCTTTTCAAGCAATTCACGCCGGACGAACACTTCGACGCGATCAAGATCGGGCTCGCCTCGCCCGAGAAGATCCGTTCGTGGTCGTTCGGTGAAGTCAAGAAACCCGAAACCATCAACTACCGGACCTTCAAGCCGGAACGCGATGGCCTGTTCTGCGCCAAGATCTTCGGCCCGATCAAGGACTACGAGTGCCTGTGCGGCAAGTACAAGCGCCTGAAGCACCGCGGGGTGATCTGCGAGAAGTGCGGTGTCGAAGTCACGCAGACCAAGGTGCGCCGCGACCGCATGGGTCACATCGACCTGGCGGCGCCGTGCGCGCACATCTGGTTCCTGAAGTCGCTGCCGTCGCGTCTGGGCCTGGTGCTGGACATGACCTTGCGCGACATCGAGCGCGTGCTGTACTTCGAAGCCTATGTCGTCGTCGACCCGGGCATGACGCCGCTGAAGAAGTTCTCGATCATGAGCGAGGACGACTACGACGCGAAGCGCACCGAGTACGGTGACGAGTTCATCGCGCTGATGGGCGCCGAGGGCGTCAAGAAGCTGCTCGAAGAAATGGATCTCGACACCGAGATCGAAAAGCTGCGCGGCGACATGACCGGCTCCGAGCTGAAGGTCAAGAAGAACTCGAAGCGCCTGAAGGTGATGGAAGCCTTCAAGAAGAGCGGCATCCGCCCGAGCTGGATGGTGATGGAAGTGCTGCCGGTGCTGCCGCCGGATCTGCGCCCGCTGGTGCCGCTGGATGGCGGCCGCTTCGCGACGTCGGACCTGAACGACCTCTATCGCCGCGTCATCAACCGCAACAACCGCCTCGCGCGGCTGCTGGAGCTGAAGGCGCCCGAGATCATCGTGCGCAACGAGAAGCGCATGCTGCAGGAAGCGGTGGATTCGCTGCTCGACAACGGCCGTCGCGGCAAGGCGATGACCGGTGCGAACAAGCGCGCGCTGAAGTCGCTCGCCGACATGATCAAGGGCAAGAGCGGCCGCTTCCGCCAGAACCTGCTGGGCAAGCGCGTCGACTACTCCGGCCGTTCGGTGATCGTGGTCGGCCCGACCTTGAAGCTGCATCAGTGCGGCCTGCCGAAGCTGATGGCGCTGGAACTCTTCAAGCCCTTCATCTTCTCGCGCCTCGAAGCCATGGGCATCGCGACGACGATCAAGGCGGCGAAGAAGGAAGTCGAATCGGGCACGCCGGTGGTCTGGGACATTCTCGAAGAGGTGATCAAGGAACACCCGGTGATGCTGAACCGCGCACCGACCTTGCACCGCCTCGGCATCCAGGCCTTCGAGCCGGTGCTGATCGAAGGCAAGGCGATCCAGCTGCATCCGCTCGTCTGCGCGGCGTTCAACGCCGACTTCGACGGTGACCAGATGGCCGTGCACGTGCCGCTGTCGATCGAAGCGCAGATGGAAGCCCGCACGCTGATGCTGGCCTCCAACAACATCCTGTTCCCGGCGAACGGCGAACCGTCGATCGTGCCGTCGCAGGACGTGGTGCTGGGCCTGTACTACGCGACGCGCGACCGCATCAACGCGAAGGGCGAAGGCCTGATCTTCTCGGACGTGGTCGAAGTGCAGCGCGCACTCGACAACAACGCCGTCGAGATCACCGCGAAGGTGGCGGTGCGCCTGACCGAGTGGACGAAGAACAAGGAAACGGGCGAATTCGAACCCGAGACCAAGCTCGTCGACACCACGGTCGGCCGCGCGCTGCTATCCGAGATCCTGCCGAAGGGCCTGCCGTTCAGCAACATGAACAAGGCGCTGAAGAAGAAGGAGATCTCGCGCCTGATCAACACCTCGTTCCGCAAGTGCGGCCTGAAGGAGACCGTGGTCTTCGCCGACAAGCTGCTGCAAAGCGGCTTCCGCCTGGCGACGCGCGCCGGCATTTCGATCGCCATCGACGACATGCTGGTGCCGAAGGAAAAGCACGGCCTGATCGAGCGCGCCGAAAAGGAAGTCAAGGAGATCGAGCAGCAGTACGTCTCGGGTCTGGTCACGGCCGGCGAGCGCTACAACAAGGTCGTCGACATCTGGGGCAAGACGGGTGACGAAGTCGGCAAGGTCATGATGAGCCAGCTGGCCAAGCAGAAGGTCATCGACCGTCACGGCAAGGAAGTGGATCAGGAGTCCTTCAACTCGATCTACATGATGGCGGACTCGGGCGCTCGCGGCTCTGCGGCGCAGATCCGTCAGCTGGCCGGCATGCGCGGACTGATGGCCAAGCCGGACGGCTCGATCATCGAGACGCCGATCACGGCCAACTTCCGCGAAGGCCTGAACGTGCTGCAGTACTTCATCTCCACCCACGGTGCCCGAAAGGGCCTCGCGGATACGGCGTTGAAGACGGCCAACTCGGGCTACCTGACGCGCCGCCTGGTCGACGTGACGCAGGATCTGGTCGTCACCGAAGAGGATTGCGGCACCGAGAACGGCATGAACCGCCGGGCGCTGGTCGAAGGCGGTGAAGTCATCGAAAGCCTGCGCGACCGCGTGCTGGGCCGCGTGACGGCGATCGAGACGCTGCATCCCGAGACCCAGCAGCTGTTGCTGCCGGCCGGCGCGATGCTCGACGAAGACGTGCTCGACATGCTCGAAGCCGCCGGCGTCGACGAAGTCAAGGTGCGCACCGCGCTGACCTGCAGCACGCGCTTCGGCATCTGCAGCAAGTGCTACGGCCGCGATCTGGGCCGCGGCGGGCTGGTCAACACCGGCGAAGCGATCGGCGTGATCGCCGCTCAATCGATCGGCGAGCCGGGCACGCAGCTGACGATGCGGACCTTCCACATCGGCGGCGCGGCTTCGCGTGCGGCGATCGCGTCGAGCGTCGATGCGAAGTCCGACGGTATCGTCGGCTTCAACCCGACGATGCGCTACGTCACCAACGGCAAGGGCGATCTCGTGGTGATCTCGCGTTCCGGCGAGATCATCGTCGCCGACGCCCATGGCCGCGAGCGCGAACGCCACAAGGTGCCGTATGGCGCGGTGCTGAACGTCAAGGCCGACCAGCCCTTGAAGGCCGGCACGGTGCTGGCGAATTGGGATCCGCTGACGCGTCCGATCATCACGGAATTCGCCGGCCGGGCGAAGTTCGAGAACGTCGAAGAAGGCGTGACGGTGGCCAAGCAGGTCGACGAAGTGACCGGGCTCTCGACGCTCGTCGTGATCGACCCGAAGCGCCGCGGCGCGGCCAAGGTCGTGCGTCCGCAGGTCAAGCTGCTGGACGTGAGCGGCACCGAAGTGAAGATCCCCGGCACCGATCACTCGGTGACGATCGGCTTCCCGGTCGGCTCGCTGGTGCAGATCCGCGACGGCCAGGATCTGGCGCCCGGCGAAGTGCTGGCGCGCATCCCGGTCGAAGGCCAGAAGACGCGCGACATCACCGGCGGTTTGCCGCGGGTGGCCGAGCTTTTCGAAGCGCGTTCGCCGAAGGACGTGGGCACCCTGGCCGAGCAGACGGGTACCGTCTCGTTCGGCAAGGAGACCAAGGGCAAGGTGCGTTTGCAGATCACCGATCCGGAAGGCAGCGTCTACGAAGAGCTGGTGCCGAAGGAGAAGAACATCCTGGTGCACGAAGGCCAGGTGGTGAACCGCGGCGAACTGATCGTCGACGGCTCGGCGGATCCGCAGGACATCCTGCGCCTGCTGGGCATCGAAGAGCTGGCGCGCTACATCGTCGACGAGGTGCAGGACGTGTATCGCCTGCAGGGCGTGAAGATCAACGACAAGCACATCGAGGTGATCGTTCGCCAGATGCTGCGCCGCGTTCAGATCGTCAACCCGGGCGATTCGCACTACATCATGGGCGAGCAGGTCGAGCGCTCGGAGCTACTGGACACGAACGACCGTCTGCGCAGCGAAGACAAGCTGATCGCCACGCACGCCGACGTGCTGCTGGGCATCACGAAGGCTTCGCTGTCGACCGATTCGTTCATCTCGGCGGCTTCGTTCCAGGAGACGACGCGGGTGCTGACTGAAGCGGCGATCATGGGCAAGCGCGACGAGCTGCGTGGCCTGAAGGAGAACGTGATCGTCGGGCGCCTGATCCCGGCCGGCACCGGCATGGCCTTCCATGCGGCGCGCAAGGTCAAGGAAGAGATGGACGACGCCGAGCGTCGGGCCATTGCGCTGCAGGAGGCTGAAGAGCTGGCTGCGGTGCAGATCGCGCAGGTGGATGTGGCTTCGGGCGAGGCGGCTGAGTAAGGCTGTCTTGCTTGACTGAACAAGGGGCGGCTTTGGCCGCCCTTTTTTCAGCGGCCTTCGAATCCGGCCAGCACGTCGTCCGGAAGCGGTGAATCGAAATCCGCCGCGACGGCGAGCTTGTCCTTCAGCACGCCGAACTGGGGTGTTCGATCGTCGAGCTGCCAATCATCCGGCCGCAGCACGGCCACGCCGAAGGCCCGCGCGCGTCGCGCCAGCGCGAGCAGCGCCCGGTCGCGCGTCAGCAGCCAGCGTGCGCCGATCGCCACCGCCAGGTCGATGAACATCTGGTCGTCAGGATCGGTGCAGCGCAGGTGGCGTGCCAATGATGCGGCCCCGGGCGCATCGACCGAGGTGGCCCATTGCTGCCAGGCGCTGAAGACCGCATCCTCGTCTACCGTTCGCCCCGAGCGAAACGGCCGCGCCAGCACGCTGGCGAGCTCGTCCCGCATCGCCTCTGTCGCCAGCCACTGCACCTGCCGTGCCTTGATCGCGTCGATCACCGCACAGCAACGCGGATCCCCGAACACCAGCCAATCGAGCACCACATTGGTGTCCAGCACCAGGCGCGGTGCGGGCGGCAAAGGGGCGAGGCTGTTGTGCGCAGGGAGCATCGGTAGGGGGCGGATCGCCGCCGAGGAGCCCTCGGCTTGCGGTCAAGATTGCGCGCGAATATAATCGAAGGCTTTTCGGCAGATTCTGCTGCGCTCTTTGTCGAGCGGCTTACCGGATGACCTCACGCCACAGGCGCGGCATGTCCGGCATCGAGCCCGCCTCCATCAGGAGCGCTCGGCTTCTCCCGAAAGAATCTTTGAGCGACTTCAAACGGGAACAAGTCCAATGCCAACCATCAACCAACTCGTGCGTCACGGTCGCGAGACCGAGATCACGAAGTCCAAATCGCCGGCGCTGCAGGGTGGCCCGCAGCGGCGCGGCGTCTGCACCCGCGTCTACACCACGACGCCGAAGAAGCCGAACTCCGCGCTGCGCAAGGTGGCCAAGGTTCGTCTGACCAACGGCTTCGAGATCATTTCCTACATCGGCGGCGAAGGCCACAATCTGCAAGAGCACAGCGTCGTGCTGGTGCGCGGCGGCCGCGTGAAGGATCTGCCGGGCGTGCGCTACCACATCGTGCGCGGTTCGCTCGACTTGCAAGGCGTGAAAGACCGCAAGCAGTCGCGCTCGAAGTACGGCGCCAAGCGCCCGAAGAAGTAAATCGAATTGTCATCGCCGGCTGCCAAGCTGGCGAGGCACGTTGCGGCAGCCCTCGGGCTTGCCGAGTAAGTGGATGGCCCCACATCGTCGGCTGTCCTCGGAGCGAAGGCCGCAGGGCCCGAGCCCACTGAAGCAAAAGGAAGAGTGAAATGCCACGTCGTCGCGAAGTCCCCAAACGGGAAATCCTGCCTGATCCGAAGTTCGGCAGCGTCGATCTGTCGAAGTTCATGAACGTCGTGATGGAGTCCGGCAAGAAGGCCATCGCCGAACGCATCATCTACGGCGCGCTCGAACAGGTCGAAAAGAAGGCCAACAAGGATCCGCTCGAAGTCTTCATCACCGCGCTGAACAACGTGAAGCCGATGGTCGAGGTCAAGTCCCGCCGCGTCGGCGGTGCGAACTACCAAGTTCCCGTGGAAGTTCGTCCCGTCCGCCGCGTCGCGCTGGCCATGCGCTGGCTGAAGGAATCGGCGCGCAAGCGCGGCGAGAAGTCGATGTCGCAACGCCTGGCCAATGAATTGCTTGAGGCCAGCGAAGGCCGTGGCGGCGCGATGAAGAAGCGCGACGAAGTGCACCGCATGGCCGAAGCGAACAAGGCCTTCTCGCACTTCCGCTTCTAAGCCGCGAGCCCTACCCCTGTCGGTTGCCCCGCGCGTTCATGAGACGTTGCGGGGCGACCTTGTTATTGGAGTCACACCATGTCCCGCAAGACCCCCATCGAGCGCTACCGCAACATCGGTATCTCCGCGCACATCGATGCCGGCAAGACCACCACGACCGAGCGCATCCTCTACTACACCGGTGTGAACCACAAAATCGGTGAAGTGCACGATGGCGCCGCGACGATGGACTGGATGGAGCAGGAACAGGAGCGGGGCATCACGATCACGTCGGCCGCGACCACGTGCTTCTGGAAGGGGATGGAAATGGGCTTCCCCGAGCACCGCATCAACATCATCGACACCCCCGGGCACGTCGACTTCACGATCGAAGTCGAGCGCTCGATGCGCGTGCTCGATGGCGCCTGCATGGTCTATTGCGCGGTGGGCGGCGTGCAGCCGCAGTCGGAAACCGTCTGGCGCCAGGCCAACAAGTACAAGGTGCCGCGCCTTGCGTTCGTCAACAAGATGGACCGCACCGGCGCGAACTTCATGAAGGTCTACGAGCAGATGAAGGTTCGCCTGAAGGCGAACCCGGTGCCGATCGTGCTGCCGATCGGTGCCGAGGACAGCTTCACCGGCGTGATCGACCTGATCAAGATGAAGGCGATCATCTGGGACGAAGCTTCCCAGGGCATGAAGTTCGACTACCGCGACATCCCGGCCGACATGCTGGCCGACGCGCAGAAGTGGCGCGAGAACATGGTCGAAGCCGCGGCCGAGTCGAGCGAAGAGCTGATGAACAAGTACCTCGAAGAGGGCGACCTCACCGAGGACGAGATCAAGCTCGGCATCCGCACGCGCACCATCGCGACCGAGATCCAGCCGATGCTCTGCGGCACCGCGTTCAAGAACAAGGGCGTGCAGCGCATGCTGGACGCCGTCATCGAGTTCATGCCGTCGCCGATCGACATTCCGCCGGTGCCGGGCCACGACGACGACGACAAGGAAGTCGTGCGCAAGGCCGACGACAACGAGAAGTTCGCCGCGCTGGCGTTCAAGCTGATGACCGACCCGTATGTCGGCCAGCTGACCTTCGTGCGTGTCTACTCGGGCGTGCTGAAGTCGGGCGACTCGGTCTACAACCCGATCCGCGGCAAGAAGGAACGCATCGGCCGGATCCTGCAGATGCACGCGAACCAGCGTGAAGAGATCAAGGAAATCCTGGCCGGCGACATCGCTGCCTGCGTGGGCCTGCGGGAAGTGACCACCGGCGAAACCCTGTGCGACCCGACCGCGATCATCACCTTGGAAAAGATGGTGTTCCCGGAGCCGGTGATCTCGCAGGCCGTCGAGCCCAAGACCAAGGCCGATCAGGAAAAGATGGGTATCGCGCTGGGCCGTCTGGCCCAGGAAGACCCGTCCTTCCGCGTCAAGACCGACGAGGAATCGGGCCAGACCATCATTTCCGGCATGGGCGAACTGCACCTGGAAATCATCGTCGACCGCATGAAGCGCGAGTTCGGCGTGGAAGCCAACGTCGGCAAGCCGCAGGTGGCGTACCGCGAGACGATCCGCAAGCCGGTGCAGGACATCGAAGGCAAGTTCGTGCGCCAGTCGGGCGGCAAGGGCCAGTACGGCCACGTCGTGCTGAAGCTCGAGCCGCAGGAGCCGGGCAAGGGCTTCGAGTTCGTCGACGCGATCAAGGGCGGCGTGGTGCCGCGCGAGTTCATCCCCGCGGTGAAGAAGGGCGTCGAGGATTCGCTGCCCGCGGGCGTGCTCGCCGGCTATCCGGTGGTCGACGTGAAGGTCACCCTGACCTTCGGTTCGTACCACGAGGTCGACTCGAACGAAAACGCGTTCAAGATGGCCGCGTCGCTGGGCTTCAAGGACGGCTGCCGCAAGGCCTCGCCGGTGATCCTGGAGCCGATGATGGCGGTCGAGGTCGAGACGCCGGAAGACTACGCCGGCTCGGTGATGGGCGACTTGTCGTCACGCCGCGGCATGGTGCAGGGCATGGACGACATGCCCGGCGGCGGCAAGGTCATCAAGGCCGAAGTGCCGCTGTCGGAAATGTTCGGCTACTCGACCACGCTGCGTTCGATGTCGCAAGGCCGCGCCACGTACACGATGGAGTTCAAGCACTACAGCGAAGCTCCGAAGAACGTGTCCGACGCGATCATCACCTCGCGCGGCAAGTAACAAGCAACGGTCTTCTTCGGCGCCCTCGTTCGTTGCCAGTGGCGAACGAGATCCTGCGTCGTTGGAGACCTTAAACAAGCCACTGGCACCGTTCTTTATTCGGAGAGAAAAATGGCAAAAGGCAAGTTCGAACGCACCAAGCCCCACGTGAACGTGGGCACGATCGGGCACGTGGACCACGGCAAGACGACCTTGACGGCGGCGATCACGACCGTGCTGTCGAAGCTGTTCG
>Ga0105237_10004213_pt1 | contig 16744 bp, 17 predicted proteins | sample KBSC24metaG_FD_81520 | JGI IMG/M metagenome (GOLD analysis project Ga0105237, IMG submission 81520) | Corn rhizosphere microbial communities from Kellogg Biological Station, Michigan, USA - KBS C2-4 metaG | ecosystem: Host-associated > Plants > Roots > Rhizosphere > Soil | place: Michigan, USA... | reverse complement strand
GATTTTGTATTCACTGACCTGGCGATGCCGGAGATGGACGGCTGGGAAACTGCACGGATGATTCGCAAGGACTGGCCCAACGTAAGAATCGTGCTCGTGACAGGTTATGGACCCACGACCGCGCCGCCTTCCGGTGAAGAAGATTTAGTCGACGCGATCATCGGCAAGCCATTCGATTTCGCGCAGGTCGGATCCACACTCAGCGCGCTGACGAGAAACCCTCCGACTAACCCGCATGACACGGAGCCAGAACGCGTTTTATCTGTGTAAATCCGTTCTGCAATTCCGTGGAATCCGTGCTAATTGAAGTTCATAATTCCAGCGCTGGCAGCAAAACCAACTCCAAAGCCCACCACCATCGCCGGACCAGACCATTCGTCCTTCTCGGCCAGCATAAAACCAGTCGAAGCACTCGATAGGTTGCCGTAGCGCTCGAGCACCTGGTAAGAGCCGTGCACTTTGTCAGACTCCGGGTTCAGGTCGAGCTGTGAACAAACGCCATCGAGAATCTTCTTGCTGCCGGTGTGAATCAAGCAGTCATCCACTTCAGTCAGATCGGAGACCGGTGAATCCGGATGTTGCAGAACGTTCTTGACCGTGGTTACAGCGTAGTGTGCACCACGCATCGGGACGTTCGGCTGCATGAAATACTGCGGCCGCCCTTTGAGGAACGGATGTGAGCTGTTGCTCGTCATCGTGAGCAGGTTCATGTCGTTGGGCTGATCGTTGGTCAGGTGTGAGATCGGTCCAAACGCAGGCTTACCTTCTTCACTGCCGAGCAAAATGGCCACAGCGCCGTCGCCGAAGAGCATTGATTGGATGACGAAAGTCGTATCCAGTTTTTGCTGTTCGAATTGATCGACGTCGAGTCTACGATCCTTCCGCATCTTGAGGATTTCGCGATAGCCGCAATACTCATCGCGCAGCAACGGGGCAGCGAAAGGAGTGTGGACCTCGGCCATGACGACGATTGCGAGTTGTCCGGGGTTCGCAGCGAGATACCACTGCGCCACCTCGATTGACTTGAGCAATACGGAGCAGCCCTGTGCCTGCATGCCGACGGTTCGGAGTGAACGCGAAAGCAAACCGTGCGTTCTCCCCATGATTTCCGAGGCCAGGCAGGGCAGCATCTGGTCGGGCGTGTTAGTGGCGGCGATCAATAGACCGATGCGATTCGGGTCGCCGCCCCATTCGTGAATGCAACGCCTGGTGGCCGCGACGGCGAGTTCCGTCGTGGAACTGGTTGCATTTTTTGGTTTACCACAAAGGAAGTCCGGATAATTTTCAAGCGCTGAATAGCGCTGGTCCACGCCGAGTCCGCTGATCGTATTGATTAGCTCGGGTGAGAGTTTATGCATGAGACTTCCCACCAGCTCCGTCGTCTTGAAGACGTTCTTCGGAACTGAAGTCGCTGCTGAAACGAGGTTAATCATTGTCGTTATGTACTCCCAAAAGAGAAAGAGGGGTTGCCGCGTCGGAGCCGGCTCCCATCCGTCCCCGACGCACAAGTGTTTTACAACGCGCGTGCCACAACTCTGCCGCGCGGGAAATTATGCTCTAAGCAGTGTGTTTACTTGGATTTGTGAGGATTGTGAGTTCATGTACCGCTAAACAAGAACATCGGGGGATCGGATACGAGGTAAACAGGTCTGAAAAACGGACAAAATCCCTAGGAAATTTTACTGAGATTCCGGAACCCATTGTGGCACAGAGATATACAGTTGCGTACCCCGTATACCGCCGCCAGGCTTTGCGCATAAAGCGTGTTGGGATGGAAGTCTTTCCTCTGCGTATCTCTGCGTTCTCTGCGTTAATGGACCTTTAAACGCAGAGGATCGCAGAGATACGCAGAGGAACGCAGAGAAAACAAATCAGATTTGCCACTTTTTCAGCTCTATTCCTGCCAGGTGAAATTGGCGGGCGGCATCGGGATGTTCTGGACGCGCCATCGAGCACGCGCCTGTAAGAGGGCAAAGACCAATCTAACTCGAAACGGTTCGCCGCGAGTCGGCGCGTTTCGGCCAGCGCGCCAAATGGTGGTATTGGCGTTCGGGTTGTAATTCGCTTGGAGCATCGCGTTCGGGACACAAGCGACGGTAATGTCCTCGAGTCGGAACTGTTCCGCAGAAAGAGGTTGGTAATTGTATTTAACGAAGATCGTCGTCGTGAGATATTGATGGCCCGCTAAGTTCAGGATCGCCGGCAAAGTTCCCTGTTCGTCAACTGCTGCGCCCCTCCTGAAGTGCATGATTCGCAGCGACGTTTGCGCGGTTTGGAGTGTTGCCGTTCCCCTTCCGGTGAGGTCTTCGGCTTTTGAGTCCACAAATAACGCCTGCCTAATCGCGTAGTCCGGGTGAAAGACGTAACGCGCGCGCTTGTAGTCCATTTTCCCAAACAAGCGCTGGTCGATTTTTGACACGCCCAAACGGTCCAGTGCCTCGCGAGTAATGTCCTCTCCGATATCCTGTGGCTTGTCTCGTTCGTTCTGGTAGATCTGCGCCGCTTCCTCGCGGAAGTTGAGCATCGCCTGCGTGACAAACCGAGTTGACGCCTTTTCTATTTCTTCGAGACGTGGAAAGTCCGCCGTGAGCGTAGCAGGATCTATCAGCATTCAGCGTTTGGTCAGTGTGGCCCGCATGATCCGACGGGCAGCGAGGTTGACGTATTTTTTCTGAATCTCTATTCCAATGAACTGTCGCTTTTCTCGAACGGCGGCAACGGCGGTCGTGCCGCTACCTATAAAACAGTCCAAAACGGTTTCGTGTTCATCCGTGAATAATTTGATGACTCGTGTTGGAAGCTCGAGCGGGAATTTGGCTTCATGATCGTCGTTGATGCGGACCGAAGGGAACGTCCAGACGCCGCGATAGCCCCAGTCAGCCCATTCTTGCTGCGTGAGCCTGCTGCGATCGATACGCGTGACGCCAGGCTTCCAAAAAATATATATGTACTCGAACTCATCGACTGACCGATAAGACAAGGTGCTCCACTTGCTGTTTTCCCAAGCCGCATCTTTAACCCAAACACGACGATCGTACGGATAAAAGCCTGCTGCTTCTGCCCACTGTTCCACCAGGCCACCGACGATCTTCACGCGCGTCTGAGTGTCGTACTTTCCACCGCGGATATTGTTACCGTTCAATCGCCGGTCGATAGTTTGCTCGCTGCAACCCAAGTGTTTCGCTAGTTGATAACGATTGAAAGTGGGATTCTCAGCCTGTGCTTTTAAGACGTCCTCTCTCGTGACTTTAGATCGACGCCTGGAGAGATTCTCTGCCTGCACTTTCGGCATAGCCGGATCCTTGAAGCAGAGGATGTCAGCGATATTGATCGCGAGAAAACCGCCGGGTTTTATTGCTGGATAGTGCAGTCGAATCACATCGCGCAGGAGGGTTTGCCAGTCGTCGAACGTCAGATGCGACTCATACTGTTTGCCGACAAAGTAAGGTGGAGACCAAACGCTCAGCGCGATGCTGTTGGGCGCAACGCGCGGCAACAGGCGGACTGCATCACCATGATTAATCGAGTTCGGTTGAAGACAGTTTTGAGGAACAGCTACAGGCTGTTGATAGTGAGCAAAGAGACTGGTCTGCAAGTGTTTTGGCAGGCGATCATAGTTGACGCCGATTTCGTCTGCGGACACGTTACGCTGCTCCGACTCCCGTTGACATAATCAAGCCGTGATTATGTCTTAATTACGCGCGCGTGACAATTTTAAAACTCCGCGTCAAACACATTTATCGAAGCGAGAAGCGGCCCACAGTGTCTTCGCCGATGCTGCCGAAGTAGAGCGTGCCGTTGCGCTCGACCACGTTCGCGATTTGGGAGTAACAATCAGGGGAGCCGTTCTGCAGGTTGTCCACGACGCGTCCGTTTGAATCGAGGCCGAGGACGAACGAATAGCGTTCCGGACCAGGGCGAAGGAAATCCGGCAGGCGAAAGACGATCTTGCGCACGAACGGATGGGGCAGCATCCGGTCGACCAGGGCTTGTCGCGGCGTGACGAGCGCGAGCCAGAATTTGTCTTTGCCGTTTGACGAGATGCCGTCAGGAAATCCTGGAAGATTCTCGATAAAGACGTCCGTTTGGCCGATCTTTGGTTCCTTCAACCAGTGACGCCGGTTTCGATACTTGCCAGTTTCCGCTACGAGCACAAACGATTGATCCGGACTCACTGCGACGCCGTTTGCGAAGTACAGATCACGCACGAGCGTTCGCGGTCGTTGACTGTGTGAATCAAGCGCGAGCAAACGACCGTTCGGCTGGTGCTCGAGCAAGTCCTCGACGTGCCGTGACATCGGAAACTTGTGAGAAGCTTCCGTGAAATAGATGGTTCCATCCGCGCCGGCGTCGAGATCGTTGAGACATCCGAACTTCTCACCATCTGCTTCCGTAGCCAGAACTTTTATATCTCCCGTTTTGGCGATTGACAGCAATCCTTTGATTGCGTCAGCGACGATCAGATTTCCGTCTCGATCGAAAATCAATCCCAACGGACGGCCACCGGTGTTAGCGAACACACGTGGCTGCGTACCATCGGGCTGAAGCACCATGATGCGCCCGTCTTCAAACCCCGCATAGATTTTCCCGTCAGCATCGAGCGCAACGTCCTCGGGCTTGTGGCCATCTCCAAGCGAGAGCTTCTGCACGGTCGACAGTCGCGAGTTCCGTTCGTACTGGCCGGTTAGCGCAGGAGCAGCAGGTGGTGTCCAGGCGGCAGGATTGATCGGGACCGGCGCAAAAAGAAGGTAAGCAAGAGTCGCCGTTAAGATGAGGACGATGAACAGTCCAAGACGTTTTTTGACAGACATTTTTTCACAGACATTGAGAATTGATCACCGCTCGCCGCGCGACTGCTGAGTCTCGGTTCCCAACGCGACCGCGAGAGTCCTGATACCGGCCTGGTCCATCGGCTCAATCAGTCGCAACGCTTCGTCGAGAATGCGTCGCTGATGCTCCGGGAAATTCGGCATACCACTAACGGCACCGAGCTTTCCATGATAGAGCGCAACTCTCGGCGGTCGCACAGACTCGACTACGTCTTTCACGACACCGAGCGTCATCGTTGGAATACCGGCGAGCTCCAGCGCTCGAGCCACCAATCCAACCGACTGATGACACAGAACGGAAGCCGGAACTAACAACGCGGCTTGCACTTCATAACGCGAAGCGCGCTCGACGAGCTTCGGCGCGAGTTCGTTCGCGATTGCAGCGGCATCAGGAATGAAACCGCAAAAACTCCAGAACACCGGGTTCAACTGACCGATAATCCCGTTCTGCTCAAATTCAAGCAGCCGCGCAATCGGGATCTGCGAGTTCATGTCGTCTTGAACTGCCGCCGGCTCGTACCCTCGCGCCGTAAATTTCAGATCGCCTGCTTCAACCTCCACCGGAATCTCTCGAAAACTCAGGTCACCAGATTCGGCATCAAACGGAGCGGTCCCATCGATGTATGCGCCCGCCGACGAAATGAGCGCCAGATTCAACATCGGAAGCGCGCGGCGCGCGGGCGTGAATGGCGCGCGGCGATTTCTTACGAACGGGTAATCGGACAGATCATTCCCCGGCGCAGGTCTCCACGATTCAAACCTTCTAAGCCACCCATCAATGTCTTCGATAATCTCCACCGGCTTCTTCCAATCGTTTCAGAAATTCAATTGCGCAGGCTACGGGCCATCAGTACCATCGCGACGAGTGCCGCAATCATAGCAAGCGACAGCGCGTTAACCGAATAACCGTGCAGGTTGTTGAAGGCGATCCGGTTCGGATCGTCGGCGGCGATCTGATCGATGGGCAGGACCATGGCTGCTCTCAACGCGCGCATCCGCGCCGCAATGAACCAATGGCCGGCACCCGTCGCCAACGCGATCACACCGAGACAGATGCACTCAACAATAAAACTCAGCCGGCTCGAGTGATTGCGCCGCAGGATCACGGTCACCAGCAGCAACAACGCGAGCGCAAATCCAGCGAGATTAACCACGGAAAGCGATCGGGTCACAATCGAACCCGCAATCTCACTCGCGTTTGGCAGACCAAACGAGCGCAACACGCCAAACGCTGCGGGCGCTACCACGGCGCCAAAGAAAAGCGCCGCACCAAACCAGGCAGCAAGCAGTATCAGTCGCGTAACGTTAATCAAAGTCATCAATCGCTTCCAACAGTCGAATCTTCGGCGGAACGATCTCGGGTGGAACTAACTCTCTCGGGTCGGGTGCGCTTAACAGCCACGACAGCGCTGAATCCAGTTGCGACTGATATTCATCGAGATCCAGCGACATGAAAACACTGACGCCGAGCCGGCCAAATTTCTCCTTCGCTCGCAGGTACATCTGTCGCGCGGCTCCGGGCCGGCCAATGTCGAGATGATGGAACGCAACTGCCGACTGGATCATTGCCTGGAGAAACAGTTTCTCTTTTGGTCCAACTTCGCCCATCCAACGCTCCTCCCACGCGTCATGCGCCGCGTGAAATTCGCCTGCGTTGTAAAGATCGATCCCGGCAATGTACTCAATCGGGTATGCAAATACGTGAGCTTCGAGATACCCGCATTCGCTCTCTTCAGTCATCGCGCATTTAGTCGAGAGGCAATTACCTTTGCAGCGGTCGCGCCGGCGCCAGTGGCGCTGCTGATTGTCGGCGCCTGCGGATTCGAGACGTCGCCAACCGCAAACACCATCGACACGCTCGTCTCTTGTTGACTGTTCACAGTGATAAAACCTTTTTCGTCTGTTTCGATCTGATCTCGAAACAACTGCGTATTCGGCTCAACACCAATCCGAATCAGCACGCCACGGACTGCCAGTTGAAACGGCTTCAGCCCTTCTTTCCGCTGAATCTCGACGCCTTCGACCTCCTCGGCGCCGAGGATACGCGTCAGAACAGATTCTGTGAAAACAGTGATGCAATTGTTTGGTTGCAGGCGTTCTGCGAGTTCACGGCGAGCGCGCAGTTTCTTTCCCCGATGGACCAGCGTAACTGTCGGGCAAACTTCCGCCAGTAACAACGCGTTCTCGACGGCAGCATCGCCGCCTCCGACAACGCAAACATCTTTTCCTGCGAAAAGCTGTCGATCGCGGGCTCCGGATTCTATCATTCCCTTGCCGATAAACTCTTTCTCGCCCGGCACTCCCAGTTCTCTTGGTCTAACTCCGGTTGCAATGACGATGGCAATCGATTGCAGGTCTTCGCCGCTGCGCAACGATATGCGCCTCGCTCTCAGGTCAACGGATTCGATGTCGACCTGAGTCCACAAATCAAAATCTGCCGAGTCAACGTCCTTAGTAAAATGCTCCAGTAGTTCCTGGCCGTTGCGAGCCTTCAAACCGAGGTAGTTTTCGATCGGGTTGTAGACGCGGTGAAGCTGGCCTCCGACTTGTTCCGCGTGTTCGAGCACGAGCGTATCAAGGCGCAAGTCATCGCACCAGAAAGCGGTTGAGAGTCCCGCTGGTCCAGCGCCGATGATGATTACGTCGTGCATGTTCGTTTTACGAAACTGCCGAAGTTGCAGCCAGTGAGCCGGACGTTTGTAGCACTGAGACAACCTGATCCGGCTCGAGTCGTGATGCGGCGAGTGTTCCGTTGTTGAGAAACTTCACTGCCGACGTCATTTCACGATTATCAGTTTGCCAGCGCCCGTCAAGATTCTCTTCGCGACTATTGAGCAGCTCTAATGCGCTCGTTAGATCGCGGCGTCGTATCCGTGGACGCACGACAGTTTCGGCCCACGAGTAGTACGAGTAATCGAGACGGTAAAACCAACCGCCAGCGGTTGGAATCGCGATCAGGAACAGCTCGCCTCTAGCGAATTTCGAGATAGCCGTGTAAGGCGCTGCATGTCTGGTTGGACTGAATCCAGCACCGTCGAAGAGTTCGGGAGCAAGCGTCACAAGCGAGATGCGCGAATCGGAATACTCCGTCACGTTCGATTTGCCGCGCTCGAAGCTCTCGATCGCTGCCGCAACGCTGTTCCAACCTTCGCGCCAGAGAGATTCGTAGTCGTCGATGTTTGCAAGCAACCGCTCGACTTCAGGCAAAACGAGTTCGTACGCGCGCGCGTCGTCGTCGACTGCTTCGCCGGCGAGGAGTCGCGCCAATGGCGAGCCGTCGTCGTTGTTTGGACTCGCCTGATCGGAACCCTGTATCGCGATACTGACCCGCACGCCAACGTCGCTCGAGTGTTCCGAAAAATCACCCGCTTCCGCTGCCGCGATCAATAGCTCGCGGTGTGCGAGCGCGCGTTCGCCTGTGAGCACAGTCCAAACTGACAACACGCCGTCGGTATCGAAGTGATTATTGGTAACCAGATCGATTCCCTTTGTTAACTCGGCTTTGTTTGGCGAAGCGACCAGGTTGAGTGCGATCTCGGTTGAGGTGTCAGCCTTCACTTCCGCGGGCGTGGTATTTCCTTGCCAGTGTGAGAAGTGAATGCTGTTGTCGACAGTTCCATCTACGGACAATTTGGGGACGTTATCGAGGGCTTCTGTGTAGAACTCGAATCTCATGGTCAGGCCTTTCGTGAACGGGAGATGTTTGGCAAAGTGTAACGCATGCTTTCAAATTAATTGTAGCGGCGATCCTTGTTAAGATAGGCGAACTATGGAAGAGATAACCTCGACTGAACTCAAACAGCGCCTGGACAAAGGCGACGACATTCAAATCATCGACGTGCGCGAGGCCAACGAAGTCGCGATTGGTCGGATTCCGAACTCGGTGCACATACCGCTGGCTCAGGTATTAGCGCGGATGGACGAGATCGATCCGAATCGCGAGACCGTGGTGCATTGCAAGATGGGTGGCCGCAGCGCCCGCGCGATCGACGCGCTCCAGCGGTCAGGATTTCAAGGCAAGCTGATGAATCTAAAGGGTGGGATTATCGGTTGGTCTAACGAAGTCGACCCGAGCGTCCCGAAATATTAGAATAATTTTTGACAGGATTTCAGGATTAGATAGGATTTACATGATAATCCTGAAAAAATCATGTAAATCCTGTCAAAACTTACTTCGTGATTCCCTCGAGCTCGATGAATCGACTCAGTCTGGTGATCACCATTCCTTCTTCACACTCCAGCCGGCACGACAACGCCGGCCGGTCGCTCTGCTCGCTCTGCCCTTTCATGTGATACCAGATCTGGCAGTTCGTACACTCCCCGTTCCAGCAAAAATCGCCATACGAGATCGTATTCAGCGACAGGTACTGAAAACAACGCAAAACACGATTCTTCTCCGGAACGCTGACCTCGTTGCCCATTATTTCGACGCTTATCAGCTTCTCGTAGGGATCGAGCAGATCCGGCGCGCTTTGTTCACTCATAGGCAGCGGCAGTATAATCCCTGATTGCTCAAACTCATCGGAAAAAAGCGGGGGTAATCGATTTGGCCTTAGTAATCTACACGAAGCCGGGATGTCCTTACTGTCAGCAAGCACGTGAGTATTACAACTCCAAAAGCATTCCTTTTCTCGACTACGACGCCCAGAACGATCGCGCACGGCGGAAAGAGATGTTGTCATTCTCCAAGGGCGACCCGACCGTCCCATGCATCGTCGAAGATGGTAAGTACGTGAAGTCGGGCTGGGGCAACCCGCCTCGTGGTTGAACGGTCCACGATTAACCGGCCGTGCGCCGGGATTTGCAAAAGCTGTCTCCCCTGATTGAAATCGCTCTATGAGGAAGGTGCTTCATGAGAAACCAATTCCGTTTACCTCTTCTGCTGCTGCTCTTATGCGTTCTCTCAATCAGTAACAACGTTAACGCGCAATCGAATGGAGGAGCCACCACTCCTCAACCACCTATGGCAGAAAAGAAAACAAAGACCACAAACATCCACGGCGTCACACTGGTAGACGATTACTTCTGGATGCGCGAGAAATCGAACCCCTCCGTGCTCGCGCATCTCAAAGCCGAAGACGCGTACGCGGAATCGTTAATGAAACACACCGCGCCGCTCCAGGAAAAGCTCTACAACGAAATGCTCAGTCATATCAAACAGACTGACACAAACGTGCCGTATCGCGACGGGGGCTATTTTTATTACTCGCGCACTGAAGAAGGCAAACAGTATCCGATCTTCTGTCGCAAGAAAGGGAGTCTTGAAGCTCCGGAAGAGATCTACCTCGACATGAATGAACTTGCGAAAGGTCAAAAGTTCATGAGTCTCGGGGCACTATCTCCAAGCAATGATGGAAACTTGCTTGCTTACAGCACTGACAATAGCGGCTATCGTCAGTTCACGTTGCAAGTTAAAGATTTGCGAACCGGCCAGGTGTTTCCGGAAAAGATTGAACGCGTGACGGGCGTCGTTTGGGCCAGCGACAATAAGACGCTGTTCTACGTCACCGAAGATGCAACTACGAAACGAAGCGACAAGTTCTTCCGCCACGTGCTCGGAACGGATAAGAATGACCTTATCTACGAAGAGAAAGACGAGCTGTTTGACATCGCCACCGGTCGCTCGCGCGACAAGGCGGTGATTTTTCTCGAAGCAGCCAGCAAGACGTCGACGGAGTCGCGCTATCTGATGGCATCGGAGCCTAACTCTGAGCTCAAGGTGATTCTCGCGCGACAACCCGATCATGAGTACGACGCGGATTATCGCGACAATCTCTTCTACATTCGCACCAACAAGGGCGCGAAGAATTTCCGCATCGTTACGGCGCCGGTGAGCGATCCCTCTGAAAAGAACTGGAAAGAGTTTGTCGCCCCCAACACGGCAGTGAAGCTCGATGCGATTAACCTCTTTTCCAATCATGCAGTGTTATCCGAATGGGAAAACGGGCTGCAACAACTCGAAGTCATCGACCTCAAGACCAACAAGCGACAGCGGATCAAATTCCCCGAACCGGTCTACTCGGCAGGATTGAACGCAAATCGCGAATTCGATACGGCTGTGGTGCGGTACGGCTACAACTCGCTGGTCACGCCCTATTCAGTGTTTGACTACGACATGAACACGGGTAAATCGACTTTGCTGAAACAGGTCGAGGTTCCCGGCGGGTTCGATAGAACAAACTACAAGTCGGAACGCGTGTTTGCCACCGCTTCGGATGGAACCAGGATTCCGATGTCGATCGTGTATCGAAAGGGAGTGAAGCTCGACGGCTCGGCGCCGCTTCTTCTCTACGGCTATGGCTCATACGGCGCGTCGATCCCGCCAACTTTCTCTTCGAGTCGTCTCAGCCTTCTCGATCGCGGGGTCATCTTCGTGATCGGACACATTCGCGGCGGCGGTGAGATGGGTGAAGAGTGGCGCCAGGCCGGGCGGATGATGAACAAGATGAATACGTTCACGGATTTCATCGCCTGTGCTGAAGCGTTGATTCAGATGAAATACACGTCTAAGGATCGACTGGTCATTCAAGGTGGCAGTGCCGGCGGACTGCTGATGGGCGTTGTTTCCAATCTCCGTCCGGACCTGTTCAAGGCGGTGATTTCGCAAGTGCCGTTTGTAGACGTGCTGAACACGATGCTCGACGCCAGCATACCGCTGACCACCAGCGAATACATCGAGTGGGGCAATCCGAACGAAAAGGCCGCTTTCGATTACATGAAGACGTATTCGCCTTACGACAACGTCGCCAAAAAGGATTATCCGGCGATGCTCGTGAAGGTATCGTGGAACGACAGCCAGGTGCCGTATTGGGAGGGCACCAAGCTCGTCGCAAAACTGCGAGCAATGAAAACTGATTCAAACCCGCTGCTTTTGAAAGTAAACTTCGGCGCCGGCCACGGAGGTGCATCCGGGCGCTATGATGCGTTACGCGAAACAGCATTTGACTACGCGTTCATGCTCTGGCAGATGGGCGTGAAAGAATAACGGGGCTCGTTTGCGGGTCGTAAAATAGGTCCTATATGACATTTGGTCCTATAGGACCTATATTTATTAGCGATGATCGGATCGACACTGGGGAATTACAAAATCCTCGAGAAGCTCGGCGAGGGCGGACAGGGTACAGTCTATAAAGCCGTCGATTCGAAACTCGGCCGTACGCTCGTCATCAAAGTGCTTCCGGCGGAGCTAACGGCGCGAGAAGCAAACCTCAAGCGCTTCGAACGCGAAGCGCGTCTCGCCTCTGCGCTCGATCACCCAAACATCTGCACGATCTTCGATCTCAATGAGATCAACGGCATCCACTTCATCGCGATGCAATACATCGAAGGGAAGAACGTGCGGCAACTCGTTAACGGTCGCCCGCTCTCCCTCGAAAGTGCTCTATCGATCGCGTTGCAGACGGCGGACGCACTTGCCGCGGCACATTCACGCGGCATCATTCACCGCGATATCAAGGCCGGCAACGTGATGGTCACGCCGACCGGGCAGGTCAAGGTGCTCGACTTCGGACTCGCGAAACTGCTCGACGAAGAAGCCGCACGCACTTCAGGAATTCACCACACAGAGATCACTGAAATCGGTATTCCATACGGCACGGCGACGTATGCGGCGCCCGAGCAGGCGCGTGGCGATCGAGTAGATTCGCGTGCTGACATTTTCTCAACGGGCGTCTTGCTGTACGAAATGCTGACCGGAACGTGGCCGTTCAAGGGCGACACGGCGGTTGAGGTTCGTGCAGCGGTCTTGAATGAAGAACCTGCGCCGCTATCGAAAGTCAGACCAGGGCGCGTGCCGGTGCGGTTGCAACCAATCCTCGATAAAGCACTCGCAAAAGATCCCCGTAATCGTTATCAAAAAATCTCGCATTTCGCTGAGGATCTTCGTTCGATCATTCGCGAGATTGGTTCAGATACTTTGCCGGGTATCGACGAGAGCATCACGCCGGTCACTCCGAAACACTTGAAACAGGAAGGTCCGGTCACTCGTGCGCTTCGTTGGTTGACTGGCAACAAGAGCGCTGAGAGTGCTTCGCAAGGATCGAAATCTGCGGGCCGCAGTGCTGACGCCAGCCCGATGACGAGTTTGGGCGATCGCGAGCGCAGGAGCGTTGCGATTCTTCCCTTTAAGAACGTCGGCAATGAACGTGAGATCGATTTCTACCAGTTCTCATTAGCTGATGCTGTGATCACCGAGTTGGCGCGTGTGCGATCGCTGGTGGTGCGGCCGTCGTCAGTAATCGTCAAGTATCAGAACAAGACTGTTGACCCGGCGGAAGCAGGACGCGAACTCAGCGTCGATGCGATTCTCACTGCGACGTTCCTTCGCGCGGGCGACAGGTTGCGAGTGACCGCGCAACTACTCGACGTGCGTACGAGCGAGATTCTCTGGAGTGAGCGAATCGACGCGGATGCGAGCGACATCATTGGAGTTCAGGACACGATTGTGCAGCGGATCGTCGAGGGGCTACGGCTTGAATTGAGTCCCGCCGAACAGGATGAGCTCGCGAGGAAAGCGACTGCCGACGCGGCTGCGACTGAAGAATACCTGCGTGGTCGAGATTGTCTCGCGACGTTCATTTACCACACGATCGCGCGTGAAAATATCGACTCCTCAATCGAACACTTCCGTCGAGCGATCGAGATCGATCCGAACTTCGCGCTTGCTTATTCCGCTCTCGGCAGTTGCTACGTGAATCGCGTGTTGAAAGGCCTCGGTCAGGCCGGTGATCACGACAAGGCGAAGAACGCTTTCAAAAAGGCATTGGCGCTGGATCCAAAGCTGCTCGAAGCACGCATGCACATGGTGTTCATCTATCTCACCGGTGGACAAAAACAGAAGGCGCGCAGCGAGGTCGAGTCGCTGCGTGATGAGTATCCGAACGATCCGGGTGTGCAGTTTGTGCGGGCCGTGGTGGCACGTCTCGACAGCGATTACGAGAAGGCGCTTCGCGGTTTCGATCGTATGGTCCGGCTGAATCCGGGTGAACGCGTCGTGGCCAGTTACAATCGCGCGCGCATCTTCATGTATCAGCAGGAGTACGACCAGGCTTTGCGGGAGCTTGATCAGGGGGCGGCGCTGGAACCGGAACATCCGATGATTCAGGTTATCCGCGCGCGCGTCCTTTACTACCGCAATCAGATCGACGAGGCCGCGCAAACCCTTCAGCGCGTGTTGCAACGGCATCCGCAGATGGACGGCGTCAGGCCGATTCTCGCCATCTGTTTCAGCGCGCAGGGCCAACACACAAAAGCCAACGAACAGCTCACGCCCAAAGTGAGGCAGGTGGCGGAGGCGGATTACGATATATCCTACTGGCTTGCGTCAGCGTATCTTTTGCAGGGACGCCAGGTCGAAGCATTGCGATGGTTGGAGACGGCCGTCAGCCTCGGAAATGAGAACTACAAGTGGTTTGAAGCTGATCCGAACTGGACTGACATGCACGAGGATCCACGTTTCGTCGAATTGATGAATCGCATCAAGCGCCAAAGAGAAGCGGCGGCAGGGGAACAATCTGCATGAGAACTTTCGTTGTTGGCGACATCCATGGCCGTTGCGCACAGCTCCTCAACCTCCTCGACATGCTCCCGCGCGATCCGGAAACTGACACACTCGTTTTTCTCGGCGACTTGATCGACCGCGGCGCCGATGCGCCGGGTTGCGTTTCGCACATCCTGCAAATGTGTCGCGAGAATCCACAGCGAGTGATTTGCCTGCGTGGAAATCACGAACAGATGCTGATCGATTTTGTCGAAGGACGAAGCTACATCTGGCTGACGCCGGTCACGGGCGGCGAGCGCACGTTTGAACAGTACACGGGGCAGTCGTTGAAGGTGGAGAGTGAGCAGGATCTGGAACAGATGAGGTTGAAGTTTGAGCAATCACTTCCCGCCGAGCATCTCTCGTTTATGCAGGACCTGCCTTATTACCACGAAGACGAACTCGCGATCTATGTTCATGCGGGGCTCGACGAAGGAAAGCATCCGCGCGAGAGTTCGACGACGTCGTTGTTGTGGATGCGCGATATGGATTTTTACAAGAACTACCGCGGGAAGCCGTGCGTGTTTGGACACACGCCGACGCCTCTGCTGCCGTTGCGAGGACGATTGGGGCGGCATGGAATCTACATTTCGCACAGTGCAGTCGGGCTCGATACTGGCTACAACCACCAGTCGCCGCTGAGCTGTCTGTCACTTCCCGATTTCAATCTCTACCAGAGTTTTGCCGACGGCCGCGAAGAGACTTACCAGATCACCTCATTCATCCCGGACACTCTCCGCGAGATGCAACGCAAAGCCGGACTTCCATAATCAGTTAGCCACAATTCGAACCTAATCCTCATTTGCCGGGTCATAATAAGTGCATGGCCGTTGAGGCAGCATCGGAGCGTGAGAGCTGGTGGGTGTTGCAGGCGCAGTCCGGCAGCCACGAGGCCCTGAACAAACTGTTCAAGAGCGTTCAGGATCCGTTGTTTCGCTACATCGTGAGCCTTGTGCGCGACAAGCATCTGGCGGAAGACATCCTTCAGGAAGTCTTCATCCGCATTTACCGGAAGTTGCGCTGGTTGCAGGAACCGGCAGCGTTCCGAGCGTGGGCGTATCAGATCGCCTCGCGAGAGGCGTTTCGATACCTGAAACGCGAACGGCGCTGGAGTGATCAGATCCGTGATGAAGAGACGTTGACGGCGCTTCCGTCGGACGATCATGAGAGCGAGTTTCCGCGAGAGTTAATTCAGACGTTGCCGCAGTTGGTCGGTAGTTTGTCGCCGGCAAGTCGTGCAGTCGTGGTGTTGTTCTACCTGCATGAAATGTCGCTGGTTGAGACGGCTGCGGTATTGGACATACCCGTCGGCACAGTGAAGTCGCGACTGGCGTACGGGCTTCAGAGTTTGCGGCGGAGTCTGCAAAGGAGTGAAGAGTATGAAAAAAGTCTTGATCGCTTTAGCGGTGGTTGAGTTTTTGGCGATGGTAGTCATCTATCTCGCGCAAACGGGTAAGTTGTAAGGAGAAGGGAGATTTGAAATGGCACAGCCTATAAAACTGGATGAAGTCAGGGCAGCGGCACTGGCGCGTATCGATCGCAGTGAACGATATTTCAAGCTGGCATTTTTCGGAGCGGGCCTGGTGGAGTGCCTATTTGTCGTCAGCTTTTTCCTGTTAGCTGACCTGTCGAACCGTCTGCACTTATTGCTTCTAATATCGACCGTGAGTTGTTACTCGATCGTCGTGCTCGGCCTCTTCGCCCTCGGCGCACACATTAATCGCGGCATTGCACGACTTTTGAAAGCTATCGAACTTCGGCAGCACTGATTGAAGCGTACTCGCGGAACTTACGCCTGATCTGCACCGACGATCCAAAATTGATGAGCAAACCGTGATCAATACCAGTGGCAGTGAGATAGTGGAGCAATTTTGATTCGTGCTCCCGGGCTAGCGCCACAGCGGCTTTGATCTCGATGATCAGTTGCTCCTCGATCCAGAGATCGGGAAAGTAGACACCGACCTGATAGCCCTCGTACCAAACGGGAAGCTTTACTTGTTGTCGCGCTTCGATACCGAGCTTTTTTAGTTCAAGCTTAAGAGCGTTCTCGTAGACCTTTTCGAGAAAGCCGGGCCCTAACACGTTGTGAACTTTATAGGCGCAGCCAATTACTTTGTGAGTGAGGTGATTGATGTGCATTACTTCTCCGTGAGGGTTGGACAGGATTTACATGATTTTTCAAGATTTACAGGATTTAGAGGATATCATGTAAATCCTGAAAAATCTTGTAAATCCTGTCTAAACGCGCTCGTAGTCGTAGCGGCCGATGATGCGTTTGTGCATGTATTGCCCGATAGACTCGGCGCTCATCAGCCCGTCGTACTCAAACGCGGGCACTTCTTTGTAGCGGTATCTCCCACCCTTGCTAAAGATAACT
>Ga0105237_10004212_pt1 | contig 16745 bp, 16 predicted proteins | sample KBSC24metaG_FD_81520 | JGI IMG/M metagenome (GOLD analysis project Ga0105237, IMG submission 81520) | Corn rhizosphere microbial communities from Kellogg Biological Station, Michigan, USA - KBS C2-4 metaG | ecosystem: Host-associated > Plants > Roots > Rhizosphere > Soil | place: Michigan, USA... | reverse complement strand
GGCGCGACCGGGTTTGGCTCAACTATGGGCGCCGTGCAAGGCACGCGCAGCGCACAGCAAAACTTAACGGTCGATGGCATCGTCGCCAATGATCTGGGCGCTCCAGCAGGCCTGAGCGGTCAGCTGAACATGGATGCGGTCCAGGAGGTAAAGGTCCTGTTAAGCAACTACCAGGCCGAGTATGGCCGCAATCCCGGGGCAAATATCTCCATGACGACGCGCGCGGGCACCAAGGAATATCATGGCTCTGCCTACTATTACGGCCGCAATGATGCGTTTAACGCCAACGACTTTTTCAGGAATCGTTCCGCCACTCCTAGTCTAAGCGCCAAGCCGGCGCTCTACCGGTTTCATACGTTTGGCGCCACGCTCGGCGGAAAGGTTCCGCTGGCGATTCCCAAGCTCAATACCAATCGCGAGAAGCTCTTCTTCTTCTATTCTTTCGACAACACCTTGAGCCGCATCCCGGATTCAGGTGCAGCGCTTGGCCTGGGTGCTCCGAGCGTTGTCCGGTACGTTCAGCCGAGCGCGCTGGAGCGTGTGGGCAATTTCTCGCAATCAGCCGCCAACATTCCGGCGCCCGTGGATCCTCTCACTCAGCAGCCCTTTCCAAACGCCACAATTCCGCTGTCCCGGATCAATTCTTTGGGACAAACCCTTATGAATCTTTATCCGCTCCCCAACGTCCCTAATAACGGGTCATGGAACTATGAGACGCTTAAGCTTCTTCAGACCCCGAACATGCAAAATGTGTTCCGGATCGATGACAAGCTGACCGACAAGGATACTCTCTACGTCCGGGGATCGATCTGGCATAAGGACACCTTTGGGCCGGGAGGAACGGTTGGGTATGGCAGCACCCCGAACTGGCCGTTCTTGGTGTCCCACTATCAATACACGGATGACTCCCTTGCGCTGAACTACACGCACATCTGGAGCCCGAAAATCGTTTCTGAGTTCACTGGTGGAATCCGTCACAGTACCGAAAGAGAGGACAAGGACGACTTCTCTGTTTTGCGGCAAAAAGGCACCCGGACCGGGCTTGGCATCAGCAGCCTGGGATATCTTTTCCCAGGACCGCACGACAATATTTTTGACCTTATTCCGAATGTCACTTATTCAGGCCTGACCAATGCAACCACGGTCGGCTTCGGTACCCGGTATGGGCTTCCCGGGGCGGACACCGGGTTCAATTTCACCCACGCTACCACGTTTGTACTGAACAAGCATACGGTTAAAGTGGGGCTGTACTGGAATCACGCGCGCGACATCGAGGCACGAATCGGATTGGTTAACGGCTCGTTCGATTTCGGGGTGGACGCAACGAATCCTCTGGATTCCAAGAATCCCTTCGCCAATCAACTTCTCGGGAATTTCCGCCAATACACCGAGGTGAATACGCGCCTGACCTATTTGATGTTCCGCACGGTTGCCGATTGGTATGGGCAAGACACCTGGAAGGTGACTCGCAAGCTCACGTTTGACTACGGCATCCGGTTCTCACATGCCCCATTCTTCTACCAGAACGACGGAAAGGCGTCGATTTTCGATCCCAGTACGTATAGCCGTGCGAACGCGCCGCGGCAGTACGTTCCCACCCTCGTAAATGGAGTTCGAGCCGGGCTCGACCCCGCCACGGGGCAGACGGTGTCTGCGGCCCTGATATCGTCTTTCGTGCCTGGCACGGGTAACATCTCCAACGGTATGGTGGTGCAATCGGCGCCAGGGGTTCCTCAAGGTTTCCTTGACCCGCCGGGCATCCTGGTTGCGCCTCGATTCGGCTTCGCCTACGATCCGTTTGGAGATGGAAAGACTGCGATTCGCGGCGGCGGCGGCATTTTCTATCAGGTGGAGGACGACGGCTTCTTCACCGGGCTGGCTCAAATCGACAACCCGCCGTTCGTGCTGTCCGCGAACGTATTTAACTCCAACGTTACCCAGCTGACGTCAGGCACGGGAGCCATTTTCCCGCCGAACGTGTCAGGGTACGACCGAAGCTCGAATCGACCCGTCTACTACAATTTCTCGTTTGGCATACAACGCGACCTCGGCAAAAGTACCATCCTGGATGTGAAGTACGCCGGTGCCCTCGGGCGCCACATAGGGGGACGGCGGAATATCAACACGCTGCCTTTTGGAACTGATTTCCAGTCTCAAAATATCGATCCGACCATACCCGGCAATGCTACGCCCTATGTAGCAAACCTATTGCGGCCGTATCCGGGATTTGGCAGCATCACTATGTTGGAGCGGAATCTTAGCTCTAATTACCACTCCCTCCAGGCGACCTTGAACCGGCGCTTTTCTAGGGGCCTGGAATTCGGTCTTGCTTACACGTATTCGAAGTCCATGGACTACGGATCAGACGAACGCGTCGGCATTACGCCAACCTATCTGCCGGAAAGCCGTGTCTACGGGAAGTCAAGCTTCGATCAGACCCACATTCTTGTGTTCAATTGGCAATACGATATTCCGTCGGTGAAATCACGCGTGTTGGCTCCAGTCACCAAAGGCTGGCAACTCTCCGGTGTCGCATCATTTTCCAGTGGAACGCCTCTCGGAATCAGTGTTTTCGCCACCGGGGATTTCTTGGGTTGCGGCTCAGGGTTGGGTTGCGGGTCGGACGGACAGCGGGTCAATCTGACATGTAATCCCAATCTCGGGCACTACGACAAGACTGTCGGGGCGTTCTTCAATACTTCTTGTATCAAGATCGCCGGCAAAAATGACATCGGAAATGCACCCAAGGATGTCGTGCGCGGGCCTGGAAGAAGCAATTTCGACATGACCTTGTTCCGGAATTTCAATCTGGGCAGCGAGAAACGCGTGCTCACATTTCGCGCTGAAGCCTACAATGTGTTCAATCACACGCAGTTCAATTCGATTGACACGAGCCTAACTGTCCTTCCGTCGGGGATAAACGTCAACCCGACGTTCGGTCAGGCGCTCGGTGCATGGCCTGCTCGTCAGATGCAGTTCTCGCTGCGGCTCCGATTCTAGAGTCAGCACAGCAAGTCGCCTGTCGAGCCCGCGGGCGGCGCCAAAGAACAGGGATCCTTGGGTGTATCGCAGGACCCGTGCACTCTCTTCTGAAAGCGCTGGAACCTGGCCATTCTAATGAAGCAGAGATCCGAGACGGCTCGAAGAGTGGCAGCCAGCCCCTACGACGTTTGCGTAATCGGAGGCGGTGCCACCGGGGCTGGGTGTGCACTCGATGCGCAACTGCGCGGGTTGAAAACGGTTCTTCTCGATGCAGGTGATTTCGGATCCGCAACCTCAAGTGCATCTACGAAGCTGATTCACGGCGGCCTGCGTTATCTTCAGCAAGCCGTAATGGAGTTGGACGCCAGTCACTATCGCCTGGTGCGGCAGGCGCTTCATGAGCGGCAACTTATGATGCGCAACGCACCGAACCTCGTCAGGACACGACACTTCGCTATACCGTGCTTCAGCCTTCTGGAAGCGGTGTACTACGATGTCGGCTCGAAACTCTATGACTGGTTGGCTGGCGAATCAAGCCTATCCTCAAGCCGCTGGGTGAGCCGTGTGAATTCTTTGGCGGCGATGCCTTGTCTTCAGCCACAGGGGCTCCAGGGAACCGTTGTGTATAGCGATGGGCAGTTCGATGACGCCCGCTACAATCTGGCCTTAGTCCAAAGCTGCGCGGCTGCCGGAGGCGACGCACTCAACTACGCCCCCGTCATGAGTTTTGATTCGAACGAACAGGGCCGTCTGATTGCAGCCATAGTCAAAGACGCCGAATCGGGAGACCGCATCCGAGTAAGTGCAAAAGCTTTTGTAAACGCGACTGGGCCGTTCTCGGACCGGGTTCGGCGGCTGGACGACCCGGATGCGAAGGAACGGCTGCGACTCAGTCGAGGCGTTCATATTCTGCTACCTTTGCCTGAGGACTTCGGCAACCATGCTCTTTTGATCCCGAAGACTGAGGACAAGCGGCTGATGTTCGCCATTCCATGGCAAGGCCGGCTACTGGTTGGCACTACGGAGACGGAATCAGACTTGAGTGACGAAATGATAGTAACTTGCGGCGAAGCTGAGTATCTTTTGCGCCATCTGAGCCGGTATCTCTCCAGGACGTTTCAGCTTTCTGACATCGTGAGCGCAATGGTCGGTGTGCGTCCCCTCGTACGTTCGGCCGACCTGCGCGATACGACCAAGCTTTCCCGCGACTATGAGATCGAAGTCTCCCGCAGCGGCCTGATCAGCATCCTCGGTGGCAAATGGACCGTTTACCGAGCGATGGCGGAAGATGCGGTAAACGCCGTGCAACAAGCGGTAACAGGGCACACGACCACATGCGTCACGCGAGCGCATCCCCTGCTCGGGTCGTTACCTGAATCCACGGACGGGTATGCACAGGAGGCGGTAGCGTTGGCCCGGGCTAACGGAATCACGCCGGAAACCGCCCGTCATCTCCTGCAGAAATTTGGCACATCTGCTGGCCGCGTTCTGGACCTGGCTCAGGAAGACGCGTTGCTCCTGGCGCCTCTGGTTGAGGGCGCTCCCCAAATCCAGGCGGAGGTGCTGTACTCGGTCCGGGAGGAGATGGCGGTCTCGTTGGAGGATGTTTTGAGCCGCCGTCTGGGGCTTCAGTATTTCGACTGGCGTTTCGCCGCGCAGGCCGCGCCGGCCGCAGCGCGGATCTTGGCCCGTGAGCTCGGATGGTGTGCAGACCGGGCCCGAAGTGAGGTCGGGAGCTACACCGGGCTCATCAGCCGATATTTAACGACGCTTGGCCTGGATGGCGTACCCACGGCAACTCTGAACTGAAAATAGGATATGGCGCCATACATCGCAGCAATCGATCAAGGGACCACCAGCACTCGGTTCATGGTATTCGACCGCGGAGGCAACATCATTGCTTCCGCACAAAAGGAACACGCGCAAATCTATCCCAAGCCTGGATGGGTTGAACACGATCCACAAGAGATTTGGCTCCGCACAGGCGAAGTCATCGCGGACGCGTTGGCGCAAGGGGAAATCCGTCCGTCGGACTTGGCAGCCGTGGGGATTACGAACCAGCGTGAAACCACTGTCGTATGGAGCAGGAAGACCGGGCAACCAGTCACCAATGCGCTGGTGTGGCAGGATATTCGGGTAGCAGACGACGTTGCCAGGTTCTCCCTGGCCGGAGGAGCGGATCGGTTTCGAGCCAAAACAGGACTTCCTATATCTACCTATTTCAGCGCGCTGAAGATTCGCTGGATTCTCACGAACGTCCGGGGCGCCCGTAAACAGGCTGAGTCGGGTGATCTGCTGTTCGGAACCGTGGACACATTTCTCGCGTGGCACTTGACGGGCGGACCGCAGGGCGGCTTGCACATAACGGATGTAACCAATGCCAGCCGTACTCAGCTGATGAACCTCAGTACGCTGGCCTGGGACCGCGACATCCTGAAAGAGTATGAGATCCCCGACGCGCTACTCCCCAAGATATGCGCGAGTAGCGGGGTGCTCGGGGAGATTCGTCATCCGGCTTTGGCGGGAGTCCCACTGTGCGGAATTCTCGGCGACCAGCAGGCCGCCCTGGTCGGGCAAGTGTGTTTCCAGCCCGGGGAAGCCAAAAATACGTACGGCACGGGATGTTTCCTGCTGATGAACACCGGTGAACGCCCCGTGCAATCCAAGCACGGCTTGTTGACCACGGTGGCATATCAAATGGCCGGAGAACCGCCGCGGTATGCGCTAGAGGGAAGTATCGCCATTACCGGCGCGTTGGTGCAGTGGATGCGCGACAATCTGGGGATCATTGAGGCTAGCGACCAGATTGAGGCACTGGCCAGAACCGTGAATGACAATGGCGGGGTATACTTCGTCCCGGCGTTCTCCGGAATGTATGCGCCGTATTGGAACGACCGAGCCAGAGGAATCATCGTGGGCCTGACGAGATATGCAAACAGAGGGCACTTGGCTCGAGCGGTGCTTGAAGCGACGGCATTCCAGACTCGCGACGTCGTAGAGGCGATGGAGAAGGATTCGGGAGACAGTTTGCAGACCTTGCGGGTGGATGGTGGGATGGTCGCGAATGACCTTCTCATGCAGTTCCAAACGGACATTTTGAAACGACCAGTTGTGCGTCCGGCGACGCGCGAGACAACCGCTCTCGGCGCTGCTTACGCGGCTGGCTTAGGAAGCGGCTTCTACGCGGGTACTTCCGATTTACTGTCTAACTGGTCAGCCGATCGCACCTGGACGCCGAGCATGGACACTGCCGTACGCCGGACGCTCTACAACACCTGGAAGAAAGCCGTCACGCGTTCTTTGGACTGGGCAGATACGGAAACGGCCTGACTTAAGCCGCCCTTCACAGTCTCAGTACGCGTATCAGCGGCCCGGCCCGCCAATTACAGGGCCGGCTAATGGTACGGCTGCATAATTCCAGTCGGAGCCCCTTTGCCCGAGATCGGCAACAGGTGGGTGAATGGTGGAAGATGGGTGGCGGCGGATACGGGCTAGCGGTTGCTCCTGCGCTGGCGCTGATTTCAAAGTCACGCCCAAAGCTTCGGCGATGACTTTTTCATCTTCTTCTCAACCGTGCCACTGCGACCCTTTGCTTCAAAGGCGGCCAACTCGGCGCGGCACTTTACCAAGATTTACGGATGTTCACGAGAGGACGTTCTCCGATCCGAAGCGCATTGCCCAGCACCGGCCCGAGAAACACCACCACGGATTGGCCGGCGTTGCCGAGGCCATAAACGCTCTATCGGCCCTAGCCCATGAGCACCACTAGCCAGATCGCGATCCCTAGCGACTCGAAAACACGGCGAACAAGCCGACCGCCAGCAGCTCGATCTCTTGTACCGTCTGGTTCAGGTCGGGTTTCATTCGGCTTGGGCGAAGTCTTAAAGATGCGAACCCGCCCCTTGGAGACGATATAAAGGCCCACGCATGGCGCACCCTCGGAGAAGATCGACTCGCCGGATGCGTAGGAGCGGATAAGCGTGCATGCCGCGAGCGATTTGAGTTCCGCATGGCTAAGTGCGGAAAACAGGGTGGTCCCTTTCGGTACCTCTGTGATGAATGGAGTGGTGCTTGTCCTGAGGAAGCCGATGGCAGCCGGCACAACTATGAACATAACCCAAATCGGCTTCCCTCAAGGACGATGAAGTCTAGTTGAATTGTGGATGTACCCGGCGTGCGGCACCGTGCTCTAGGCAGTCGGCAGTTGTGTAATCCTCAGTTTGCTCATTTCGTGCTTTTGAGTTGCTTGAGCGCCGATCCCTTATGCATGGCTAGATGTTCGGTTGTGTCGCTTTTGATCAAATATTGCGGCTCCTCCTTCGAGGCATGGACTGTTAGCCTTTGAACTTGATGGCCGAGGTGATCTTCTTCTTGATCGTTCCCCGAACGTGGCCGGCCTCTGAGTTCCACCCCACATGATCTCCAACTTTAAAGTCCTTCTTCATCAAATGATCCTCGTTGGTCCAGATGATCATACCTTGACGCGACCGTCGCCCGCCGAAACCGGTGGTGCGTTCTTAGAATTGCACTGCTGGTTTAATTCGATGCCTCCACCATTCCGTGCTGCTTTGCTTGAAGCGTGCTCAATAGTTTGCTCAATGACGCGCTGAACGCTGCCACACCAGCGGTCTGTAGTTGCTGCGTGATCGCGCTGAGATTGATTCCGAGGCTCGAGAGCTGATTGAGAATCCTTTTAGATTCAGACAACCCCTCGTCAAGCGTCAGGCCACGTACGCGTCCGTGCTCCCGGAATGCCTGCAATGTGGCAGGCGGAACGGTATCGATGGTGTCGGGTCCGATTAACTCTTCAACGTAGAACACGTCGGAATATTCTGGGTTTTTTGTCCCGGTGCTTCCCCACAAGACGCGCTGCACGCGCACACCGCGTGATCGCAGGGCAGCGAATCGAGCGCTATAGAACCGCTCCCGGAACCGGGCATAGATCACCTTGGCGTTGGCAATGGCCACTTTTCCACGCAACGCCAAGGCTTCGGGCGTGCCGATCTCATCGAGCGCACGATCGGCTGCCGTGTCCACTCTGCTCACAAAGACCGATGCTACCGATGCTACACGCGTTGGATCGGGAGCGCGCTCAATGCCGCGCAAGAATGCCGACGCCACTGCATTGTAGTGCTCCAACGAGAACATCAAGGTCACGTTCACATTGACACCCTGTGCCAGCAATTCCTCGATAGCAGGTATTCCCTCGGCGGTCGCTGGGATTTTGACCATGAGATTCGGACGACCGACTGCTTCCCAGAGCCTCGTCGCGTCGGAAATGCTCGCTCGCGTATCGTGCGCCAAAAAAGGAGAGACCTCGATACTCACGAAGCCGTCCGCCCCATGTGTGTGGTCATAGACGCCGCGCAACACATCCGCAGCCATGCGTACATCTTCAACGCTCAGTCGTTCGTACAGCTCATACGCGGTGAGCCGCGGTTCGGCCGAGAGAATACGGCTGATGCTCTCGTCATAATCGTGCCCGCCATCAATCGCTTTTTCGAAGATGGCCGGGTTACTGGTGACGCCAGTCAGTCCACCCTGCTCAACCATGAGTTTCAATTGTCCACTTCTAATAAGGCTACGGCTGATGAAATCCAGCCACATCGATTGCCCGCTCTGTTGTACTAGTTCGATTGTTTTCATATATACCTCCTCGGCCACAGCGATAAGTCGATCGCAGCGCTGATCGCTTGAGCATCGTGTATCCACATTTCTCCCCCGATGTCGACTCTATGCGAAACGAGGTCAAGAGCGGGTCAAGAAGGGGCTGGCGTTGGTAAAGAAAATGTCAAATCGCTACGCATTAAGACGCGCCGACAAATCCTTCAAATATCTAGCATTCCTTCGCAAATCGAAACAGTCGAGCCGCTTGGTACGTCCAATGAAATGGAAATACTTTTGAAGGAGGTGCTACATGGGCACCCTAGCAGTAAAACCAGGACTCAACTTAATGATCGAGTATCTTGATGTATGCAACGCTGCGTCGGAGGCGCATCGCCATTCTGTTTTGTACAAACCAATCATCGCCGCCTACGACAGCTTCTTTGTCAATCGGCAAGTGGGCATAGATATCTATGGCGGCGATTCCGATGAGATTGAGACTACTGTAACGATTCGCCTTGTAGACGGGCGGTTTGAGGTGGTCCCTATCGTCGATGCTCATCCGTCTTTTCGTTTGAGGCTCGGACGCCGCTACATGGAGGACGTTGTGGCACACCGCGCTGAATACATCCGGCATCCGGAACAATTGGACTGGGACTGGCTAAAGAGCCGGATTGGGATGAAACCTCATCATGGGCCCACCCGCGGAGCGAATATGCGTCCTCCGAGAAAGGGACACTATGAGGCGCCCGCCACGGGTGCAAATATGCGTCCCCGATCGGCAAGGACGGAATGAGGTTTCCAAAACTGCTCCGTCGAAACCACAGTTGATCAATGCGGATCGAATCAAAGGGAGTGATGATATGAAGTGCGAAGTCTGCAATCGTTTGGAGCGGCTCTTTCTTGAGTCGATGATCTATGCCGATAAAGCTGAGACAGCGCTACGGTGCTACCTAATCACCCATCAGTGGGCTGCCAGCGTGTCTGATATGGTCGAGTACAACGCACTGCGAGCAGAGCAAGAACGGACAGCCGACGAACGCCACAGAGCCTACACGGATTTGGTGATCCATGCGATGAGCGAATCGACATCAAGGTCGGGTCACGAAGAGATGGATCCCCGAACAGACCGCGTCAGTTAACGATGTGACTAATTGGATGGCGCGATCCGAAGGCGATATCCTACGCCAGGTTCGGTCGCGATGTGGCCTGTCTGCCCCGCTTTGACGTCCAATTTCTGGCGGAGCGAACTGATCGTTGTCCGTAGCATTTGCAGTGCCGTGTCGCCGTTCTCCTCACCCCATATTTCGTGAGCTAGCCGGTGCTGTGTCAAGAGTCTGCCTGCATTGAAAACGAGGAGTTCCAATAAGGCGTACTCCATCACGGTGAGGTGGACGGCGTGATTGGCGACTTGAACGACCTTGTGATTCACGTCAACGATGAGGTCACCGGCTTTGAACACTTGTGCATCTCGAATCGTCAATCGACACACAGCCGTGCGAATGCGATCGAGCAACTCTCCTAGATCGCAAGGCTTGGTGAGGTAGTCATCCGCGCCAGCGTCCAGGGCTGCAATCTTGTCGGATTCCGTGGCATGAACCGAGAGGATGATGATTGGCGTTTGGACCAGGAGGCGGAGACGGCGGGTAACTTCGATTCCATCGATATCCGGTAACCCAATGTCCAGGATAATCACATCGGGTCGCAGTGCGGGAACGCTCTGGAGAGCGTCTTCGCCGGTACTTGCTTCGTGAACTAAATACCCCCGTGCGGTCAACCGGGCTCGAAGAACTTGCCGGAGCGCGTTTTCGTCATCGACGAGCAGAATTGTCCCGCCACGATCTTTCAAACGCCCTCCGTGGAGAGCAAGTTGTCGCAGTACTCCACATTCAGATACTACTCACCCCGATGTCAAAATGACCTCAAGAATGCACGGATACAAGTCAAGGAAGCGTCAAACGTTCGATGGCGCTGCAGATACGCGGGATTCTGTCCGAAGCCGGTATCCAACGCCCGGTTCGGTGATGATATAGTGCGGGCGGGTTGGGTCAGCCTCCAGCTTTCGTCGCAGGTTGCTGATGTTCACGCGCAACAAGTGCTGCGTATCTTCGTAGTGTGCGCCACCCCATACTTCACGCACCAGTTGACGATGAGTGAGGAGCTTGTTCGCATGGACCACAAACGCTTTGAGCAGACTGTACTCTGTCGGCGTAAGCTGCACATCTTTCCCGCCAAGTCGTACGGACCTACCGACGAGATCGACGGTGAGCTCGCCGGTCACGAAAACTGGCCCTCCCTCTTGCTGACCGACTCGGCGCAAGGCTGCCCGGATACGCGCCAGAAGCTCGCCTGCTCCGAAAGGCTTGGTGAGATAGTCATCCGCGCCAGCGTCCAGTGCAGCGATCTTCTCGGACTCATCACCTTGAACCGATAGGATGATAATCGGCGTCTGTGTCCACTCACGAAGGGAGCTCGTGACCTGCTTTCCACCCATCCCAGGGAGACCAAGATCCAGAAGGATGAGATCCGGACGGAACGCTGGAACAACCTGCAGGGCTTCTTCTCCCGTAGAAGCTTCATGAATGGAGTACCCGCGCGACTCCAGTGAAGCGTGCAGAAACCGACGGATTCCGGCTTCGTCGTCGACGATAAGTATCCGCGATCCTGGATCACTCACTTTTTGCCTCCATCGGCAGGAAGAACGCTAACTCCGTTCCACCCTGCGTACGGCGCTTTGCAATAATTCGGCCTTTGTGAGCTTCCACCAATCCTTTGCAGATCGAAAGGCCAAGGCCTGCACCCTTGGGCGCTCCCGGGATCGCAACACGGAAGAACTTGTCGAATACGCGTTCGAGTTCTTGCTTCGGAATTCCCTTCCCACGATCAAGCACCCGAATCTCCAGTTGGCCAGCATTTACTCGCGCATCGATTTCAATGGGTGCCGCTTCTGGAGAGTATTTGATTGCGTTGTCAAGAATGTTAACCAGTACCTGCACGATCAAAACATCGTCCATCGGCACGAGAGGCAGATCGGAAGCGATGGTAACTGAAATCGAGTGACTGTGAACCGCTTCACCAAGTTGGTGCAACGCCGATCCGATTACATCGTGCACATCGCAAAGCTCGGCCTTTACTCGTATTGCGCCGCCTTCTAGACGTGTCATGTCCAGCAGGTTTTGAACTAGCCAATCTAGTCTTCTTGCCTCTTCTTGCGCAGTGCTCAAAAGGTTCTGTTGCGTCGGCAAGTCGAGATGTGCTCCATCCTCCAATATGGTGTTTAGGACCCCGAGGACGGAGGCGAGCGGCGTCCGTAGGTTATGCGAAACGGAATTCAAAAGCGCCGTCTGTAGCTTGTCGGCCTCCTGGAGCACTTCTGCTCGCTGTGCTTTCTGGGCGAGATCGGCTCGCGTGATTGCCAGGGCAGTCTGGTTCATGAAAATGCCCAATAGTTCGCGCTGATCTGGGGAAAGAAGTTCCTTCGAGCTCTTCGTCTGGAATCCAATTACACCAACGATTACTTGCGCCGTCTTGAGCGGCCGGTATCGTATTCGCGAGTCTGGAAATGTTGCCGTCCCGCAGCCCGCCTCTTGGCCGTTCTGAAATACCCAAGACACGATCTCATTCTCACAGTCGTTGAATACCATCTGCGCACTGCGGAACCGTACGGTCAATCTATCTGCGTCGGGCAACACAACTACGATGGGCCGCCGAAAGATTTCGGCAAAGTGGCGTGCGACGGCATCCAGAAGTTGATCCAGTTTATTTCCCGACGTCAGTGAGTTGGTAAAGGAGTATAGAGCCGCTGTGTATGCTTCGCGCCGCCGGGCCAACCTGGCGTCTTCTCGGGCTGCGACCGTCAGCATGCTGATGACGAGGCCGACCGTTAGGAGTCCGATCAGCGTAATCAAATACCAGCTGTCGGTGACGGCAAAGCTACGGTACGGAGGGACAAAGAAGAACGTAAATGATAGCGCCCCGGAGACCGCACTGAGAACGGCTGCTCGCCGGCCCCACCGCAGGGCGCTGAATATGACGGCGAGCATGTAAAGGATCGCAAAATTGGAACCTCGAATGATCGTTTCGATCCAGAAGCCCGTTATGGTGATGAGTCCAACGATGGCCAGGCTGGCCGGAACACCAGGCCAATTGCTTGTCGACGGCACCTCTCCAAGTCGGAGAACGCGATCCTTCCACGAAAGCTTGGATTGGCTCGCCGGATACTCGTCTGTGCCGAGGTGAGTCAGCAGATTCGGTGCGGTAGCGTACGGGAATTCCTCTCGCATCTCAGATACCTAGCAGAGAGTCCGCTGTTTTCAGTGTAGGCGGATCACCCACGGTTATCAAGCCGCGATTCGCGCAATTCGAAGCAACCTTGCTGACTTGACAACTGTGCTGTCCTCTTTGACGCATTTCTGACGTAACCATCATTGTTCTTGACGGCAGATTGACAGTCATTGCTCTAACGTGAAAGTGCGACAAGCGTGTGGAACCTGACTCTTTCGGTATCCGACGCCCCAAGCTGCTTGCGCGCGACGTCCGAGAGCGGTCCACGAGAAGTGAAAGGAGTCATTCGATGAAAAACTGGTGTTTGGCAATCCTAGTTCTTGGCTTTATTCTTCTGACGGTCTCTTATCCGCCCGGCGCGAAGGCGGACACTTGGGACAAGAGAACCGAACTGACCTTCAGCGCCCCCGTCGAACTTCCTGGCGTTGTTCTCGCCCCCGGCACATACGTGTTCAAGCTGTTGGATTCGTTGTCGGACCGGAATATCGTTCAGGTGTTCAACAAAGATGAGACTAAGCTCTTTGCCACGATTCTGGCAGTTCCGGATTACCGCGTAACGCTGCCTTCCAAGACCGTTGTGCGATTCGAGGAAAGAGCTTCTGGTTCCCCTGAGGCTATCAAGGAATGGTTCTATCCCGGGGATTCGTACGGCCAGGAATTCGTATATCCCAAGTCTCGCGCGGTTCAACTGGCGAAAGCGACCAATCAGAATGTGGCCACAATTCCTAACGAGACGGCGCAGAACATCACGAAACCGGCCAAAACGGCCCAGGAACCCTCTGTGGCCGCATTGAAGAACGCGCCAGTGACAGCCATCAATCCCAAGGGTGCAGAAGTTGAGATCGCCCAGGCGGCGACGCCCAAACCTTCAGCAACCATTGAGGCAAAGCCCTCGCCGGTCCAAGCTGCGGCTGCACCCGCGACGAATCCGAAGACCTCCACGCAGTTGCCCAAGACTGCCAGCAACTTACCGCTGGTCCTTCTGGTGGGCGCAGTCTTGCTAGGGCTATCGTTGGGCCTGCGGTCTATTGCAAAGCGCCTCGGTTAGTGGATCGTCTATGGCACGGCAATTACGGCTCATCGAACCGGGTATCCGGCTAGTCCGGCCTGTGCTGCGATGGAGCCAGCGCCTCTGTCTGGTCCTCGGGCTCGGCGCCTTGGGTTGGTGGACCTTCGTCACCGCCGACGCGAGCTGGACTCAAGCATCCCTTGAGCGCTCGTTGGCGGGGGCGCGGCGAAACACTCCCCTAGCAACTCAGCTTTCTCACACAGTGAGCCAGACCGCGACTGAGACTACTCTGGTGGGGCGGATCGATATCGGCAGAATCGGAGTATCGGCAATGGTCGTCGAGGGAGATGACGCACGGGCACTCGCGAGAGCCGTGGGTCACATTCCGGGAACGGCGCTGCCAGGTGAATCGGGAAATGTTGGCTTGGCCGGCCACCGCGATACGTTCTTCCGGGCTTTGAAAAACATCCGGCTGGGAGACGACATTCTGGTGACCACGCCGCGGGGTTCCTACCGATACAGTGTAGTCTCGTCGGCAGTAGTCGGCCCGGACGACACTCGAGTACTGGATGCTTCCCGCAGCTCGAGTATAACTCTGGTCACTTGTTACCCGTTTCACTTCATCGGTTCCGCCCCAAAGAGGTTTATCGTGCACGCAAATATCGTGCGGAGTTAGCGTATGTTCGTTCGTCGTTAGCTTAGGTACTTCCACATAGAAAGGACATTGCCATGAGTCAAATCGATATCACCAAAAACCCGACTTCGCTCTGGATGGACAGTAACGGGCCCCCGTCATTGACATCGCCGCTGGCTGCCGATGTGTCGAGCTTGAACCCCATTTCGCTCATACGGCGCTTCACCGACGAAATGGATCGCCTGTTTGGATCGACGATGGGCCGCCTCCGTGGAGACGCAGATTTCTGGATGCCCGCGCTCGAGATGACAGAGCACGACGGCCGTCTCATGATCTCCGCCGAGGTGCCGGACCTCCGTAAGTTGAGATAACCAAGGATGCGCTGATCCTGCAAGGAGAGCGAAAGCGCGGTCATCGAGAGAGGCACGAGGGGTTTTATCAGTCGTAGCGGAGTTACGGGCGCTTCTACCGGGCCATTCCACTACCCGAGGGGGCGAATATCGACAAAGCCGTTGCGGAGTTGATGAACGGCACGCTGGAAGTGTCGATTCCCATTCCGGAAACGCAGGCCAGCCGCCGCCAGATTCCCGTGCAAGAAGGCAAGTCCCGGAATATGCCTCCCAACTAGGCTAGTGTTCCTAGATTAGATGAACCAGAGAGGAGAAATACAATGCGACTTAAGATCGTCTGCGCAGCGACCATCTTTTCCATGGCGCTTTTCGCGCAGGCCGGCCCTTCGCCGTCCAAATCCAAGACAGAATTTGGGAATGAACCAATTCAAGTCGAAAAGCTACTGAAAGAAATCAAGGTTAATGCCGACCAAATCCGTTCCTCCGCGCTCACACTCGAAAAGCTGGCCATGGAGGCGAACGCGAAGTGGTCGGATTACGATCGGCAATGGAACATCATCAAGCCTGCACAGGAACGCATCGACTTGACGATGCAGCACCTAGAAGGTATGCAGGCTTCGCTCTCGCCGACGGAACGCCAGACTGTGGCCGAAACCAAAAAGGACATCAACAAAATAGCCGATGCCACCCACGACCTCTGGATGAGAATAGGTCAGCAAAGGGTTGACTTGAAGGCGCCGGCGTTAAAATCCGATGCGCGACGCCTGGACAAGGCCGCTCGCGAAATTATCAAAGAGGTGGCTTCCACAAGCTAGCCGATGAAGTAGAGTGCGATTGCGTCACCTGACCCTAAGCACACACATAAAAGAGGAGTTATGTACATCCACGTTCGGATTCATCGATGGGTCCTCTGGTGGTTCTATGTGGGTGCGGTTTGTGGCGTCGTCGCACTCGTCAACATTCTTGTTAGAGATCTCAGTCGAACTCAAGAGAAAATCGTTCTGGTGATCGGCCTCTGTTTTTGGCTCCTGGGAGGTCTAGTGTGTTACGGCGGCAGCAGCGTTCAAATCGATAACCGGAGTCAACAGTCCGCTCACGATGGAGCACCGAGGCTTCATCGCTTCAAAGAAGGGCATTTCATTTTGGGCTTTGTGCTGCCTGGCCACCGCATGAGGCTTAGAAGTCCGAAACACCAACACGGCTGACTTCGGCCGTTCGAACGAAACGTCCTTCCCTAAGCCGGATCTATACCCATGGGGACTGCCGTTTTGGATTGTTCCCTGTTTGGTGCGATAGGGAGAACCAGCAACCAAACAGATTTGACGGGTTCTTGACGTCGCAAAGCCAGTTCTTGACGCCGTATTGATGGAGGCGCGGTTAGTGTGGGACGTAGTAGAACAGCAGGCGCACTTGCGGGCCAATCCATTCCGCGTCAGTAGCTGGGTTTGCTGAGCATGGCGCAAATCTTCCATCGAAGTTCGAACAGCCTGGCGAAAGTCAGCATCGTGGCTATTCTGCTGATGGTCGGCGCCGTCGTCTTGGCCGCCTACAAGATCAACGCAGGGTCGTTCACCACCGATGTGGATGTGGCGCCCGGTCAGCCTGTTCCTTTCAGTCACAAGCACCACGTCGGCGACGACGGAATCGATTGCCGCTACTGCCACACCTCGGTCGAGACTTCTTCCTTCGCCGGCCTTCCGCCTACCGAGACGTGCATGGGCTGCCACTCGCAGATTTGGGCGAATGCGGAGCTTCTTGAACCGGTCCGGGCGAGCTTCCGCACAGGCAAGTCACTGGAGTGGACGCGGGTCCACGACCTGCCGGATTTCGTCTACTTCAATCACAGTATTCATGTGAACAAAGGCATCGGCTGCTCTACCTG
>Ga0105237_10004210_pt1 | contig 16748 bp, 16 predicted proteins | sample KBSC24metaG_FD_81520 | JGI IMG/M metagenome (GOLD analysis project Ga0105237, IMG submission 81520) | Corn rhizosphere microbial communities from Kellogg Biological Station, Michigan, USA - KBS C2-4 metaG | ecosystem: Host-associated > Plants > Roots > Rhizosphere > Soil | place: Michigan, USA... | reverse complement strand
GGCATGGCGCTGTGGCGCGAGAAGCTCTTCGCCAGCATGCACCGCAACGCCGGCGCGGCGGCCGATTTCCTGAACCTGCCGACGAATCGCGTGGTCGAGCTCGGCTCCAAGCTCGAAATCTGATCCTGGCGCGGCGGGCATACTGCCCGGCTTTGCCGCAGCGCCCGTTCGATGTCCGCCTCCCGCCACTTCTTCCGCGACCTCTCGCTCTCCGCCTTCACCGCCGGTTTTGTCGCGGTGCTGGTCGGTTTTACCAGTTCGGTGGTGATCGTGTTCCAGGCGGCCACTGCCTTCGGCGCCACGCCGGCGGAGATCACTTCGTGGATGTGGGCGCTCGGCCTCGGCATGGGGCTGACGACGGCGATCCTTTCGCTCGTCACGCGGCTGCCGGTGATGGTCGCCTGGTCGACGCCCGGCGCCGCCTTGCTGGCCACGGCCGGCCAGGGCAGGCCGATGAGCGAGGCGGTCGGCGCCTTCCTCGTCTGCGGCGCACTGATATTCCTCTCCGGCGCCACCGGCTGGTTCGAGCGCGTGATGCACCGCATCCCGATCGCACTCGCGTCGGCCTTGCTCGCCGGCGTGCTGACGCGCTTCGGCATCGAGGCCTTCACGGCAGCGAAGACCGCGCCGCTGCTGGTGATCGCGATGCTCGCCGCCTACCTCGTGGGGCGCAAGCTCTGGCCGCGCTATACCGTGGTCGGCGTGCTGGCGGTGGGCGTGCTGATCGCGGCTGGACAAGGCCGCATGCAGGCCGGTACGGTCGTCTGGTCGCTCGCGATGCCGGTGTGGACCACGCCGAGCTTCAGCTGGCAAAGCCTGATCGGCCTCGCGCTGCCGCTCTACATCGTCACGATGGCCTCGCAGAACCTGCCCGGCGTCGCGGCGATCCGCGCCGCAGGCTACGCCGAGCCGCCGTGGAACATGCCGGTGTCGCGCATCGTCGCCTGGGCCGGCGCCGCGACGGTGCTGCTCGCGCCGTTCGGCGCCTTCGCGCTGAACCTCTCGGCGATCACCGCCGCGATCTGCATGGGCCGCGAGGCGCATCCCGACCCGGCGCGGCGCTACACCGCGGCGGTCAGTTGCGGCGTCATCTACTGCGTGATCGGCCTCGTCGGCGGGGCGGTCGCCGGCGTGCTCGGCGCCTTCCCGCACGAACTCGTCGCCGCGATCGCCGGCATGGCCCTGCTCGGTACGATCGGCGGCGGCCTGCAGCTCGCGATGAAGGACGACGCCTATCGCGACGCGGCGCTGTTGACTTTCCTGGTCACGCTCTCCGGCGTCACGCTCGGCGGCATCGGCTCGGCCTTCTGGGGCGTCGTCGCCGGCGTGCTCGCGCTGCTTGTGCAACAGTGGCGGTCGAAAGGATACATCGCATGAACCTGCTCTTCGTCGCCGACCCGCTGGCGAGCTTCAAGACCTACAAGGACACCACCTTCTCGATGATGCGCGAGGCGGCGCGGCGCGGCCACACGCTGCTTGCCTGCGAGCCGAGGGACATCAGCTGGGAGAGCGGCCGCCGCGTCACCGCGAACGTGCACGAATTCAAGCTGACCGGCGACGCGCACGACTGGTTCGCGGTGCAGTCGACGCGCCGCATCGCGCTCGCCGAGACTGACGGGGTGATCATGCGCAAGGACCCGCCGTTCGACAGCGAATACTTCTACGCGACGCATCTGCTGGAGCAGGCGGAACGCGAAGGCGCGAAGGTCTTCAACTCGCCGCGCGCGCTGCGCGATCACCCGGAGAAGCTCGCGATCCTCGAGTTCCCGGACTTCATCACGCCGACGCTGGTGACGCGCGACGCGGCCGAGATCAAGCGCTTCCACGCCGAGCACCGCGACATCATCCTGAAGCCGCTCGACGGCATGGGCGGCATGGGGATCTTCCGCGTCGGCCCGGATGCGCTGAACCTCGGCAGCATCACCGAGACCCTGAACAGGAACGGCGCCGAGACCGTGATGGTGCAGAAGTACGTGCCCGAGATCGTCAAGGGCGACAAGCGTGTGCTGGTGATCGGCGGCGAGCCGGTGCCGTTTGCGCTGGCGCGCATCCCGCAGGGCACCGAGATCCGCGGCAACATGGCGGTCGGCGGCAAGGGCGTGGCACAGCCGCTGTCGGCGCGGGACCGCGAGATCGCCGAGGCGCTGGGCCCGGTGCTGGCGGCGCGCGGCCTGCTGCTGATCGGCCTCGACGTGATCGGCGACTGCCTGACCGAGATCAACGTCACCAGCCCGACCGGCTTCCAGGAGATCACCCAGCAGGCCGGTGACGACGTCGCGAAGCGCTTCATCGATGCGCTCGAAGCGGCGCTCGCCTGAGCGCCGCGGCATGCGCCGGCCCCTTATCGCCGCTTGCCTCGGCATCGCCCTGACCCTTGCTTCACTCATGACCCACGCCCAAGAGACTGCTCCTGCGGACGACCCCTATCAATGGCTCGAGGACGTCGGCGGCGACAAGTCGCTCGCCTGGGTGCGCGAGCGCAATGCCGAGTCGCAGGCCGCGCTGCAAGCGCAGCCCGGTTATGCCGAGACGCGCCGCGCACTGCTCGAGGTGCTGAATGCACGCGACCGCATCCCGTCGATCTCGCGCCGCGGCGACTATGTCTACAACCTCTGGCAGGACGAGGCGCACCAGCGCGGCCTGTGGCGGCGCACCACGCTGGCCGAATACGCCAAGCCCGAGCCGGCGTGGGAAACCCTGCTCGACGTCGACGCACTCGGCCGCGCCGAGAAGGAAAGCTGGGTCTTCCAAGGCGCGAGCTGCCTTGGGCCGGACTACAAGCATTGCCTGCTGAGCCTGTCGCGCGGCGGCTCGGATGCCGCGGTGGTGCGCGAGTTCGACGTCGCGACCAAGCGCTTCGTCGACGGCGGCTTCTTCGTGCCCGAAGCCAAGTCCGACGTCGCCTGGGCGGATGCGAACACGATCTACGTGGCCAGCGATTTTGGTGCCGGCTCGCTGACGGATTCGGGCTACCCGCGGGTGGTCAAGCGCTGGTCGCGCGGCACGCCGCTGGCCGAGGCGAAGACGATCTACGAAGCCGAGAAGAGCGATGTCTCGGTCTTCGTGTCGGTCGATCGCACGCCGGGGTTCGAGCGCACCATCGTCGGCCGCTCGATCGATTTCTATACCAACCGCTCCTTCCTGCTGAAAAAGGGCGGGCAGCTCGCGGAGATCGAGAAGCCGCTCGATGCCAGCGTCAGCTTCGATCGCGAGTGGCTGATGCTCGAATTGCGCAGCGACCTCGTGGCCGGCAAGACGACTTATCGCCAGGGCTCGCTGCTCGCGGCGCGTGCCGAGGCCTATCTGCGCGGCGAACGGCACTTCGAGCTGCTGTTCGCGCCGACGGCGACGCGCTCGCTCGCGGGCAGCACCCACACCCGCTCGCACCTGCTGCTGAACATCCTCGACAACGTCGTCAGCCGGGTCGAGGAGCTGCACTGGGACGGCAAGGTCTGGCAGCGCCGCAGCGTGGCCACGCCGTCGCCGGGTGCGCTCGGCATTTCGAGCCTGTACGACCCGGAGGTCGAGCGCGGCGGCCAGGTCGACCCGCTGGGCGACAAGTACCTGCTCAGCTACACCGACTTCCTGACGCCCGATTCACTGCTGCTCGGCAGCGCCGGCAGCGACGAGCGGGTGCGCCTGAAGCAGCGCGTCAATTTCTTCGACGCCGAAGGCATGCGCACCGAGCAGCGCTTCGCCACGTCGAAGGACGGCACGCGCGTGCCCTACTTCATCGTCTGGCCGAAAGGCGCAAAAGCCGACGGCCGCAACCCGACGCTGCTCTACGGCTACGGCGGCTTCGAGATCTCGCTGACACCCGGCTACTCCGGCGGCTACGGCCGGGCCTGGCACCAGCGCGGCGGCGTGCGCGTGATCGCCAACATCCGCGGCGGCGGGGAGTTCGGTCCGGCCTGGCACCAGGCGGCGGTGAAGGCGCAAAAGCAGCACAGCTACGACGACTTCATCGCGGTCGCCGAGGACCTGATCGCGAGCAAGGTCACGAACCCGCGGCAGCTCGGCATCATGGGCGGCAGCAACGGCGGCTTGCTCGTCGGCGCGACCTTCGTGCAGCGGCCCGATCTGTTCAACGCGGTGGTCTGCCAGGTGCCCTTGCTCGACATGCGCCGCTACAGCCATCTGCTGGCCGGCGCCTCGTGGATGGCCGAATACGGCGATCCGGACAAGTCCGAGGAATGGGCCTGGATCTCGAAGTATTCGCCGTATCAGAACGTCCGGGCCGGCGTGCACTACCCGACGGTGCTCTTCACCACGTCGACACGCGACGACCGGGTGCATCCGGCGCATGCACGCAAGATGGCGGCGCGCATGCTGGCGCAGGGGCATCCGCTGCTGTACTACGAGAACATCGAAGGCGGCCACGGCGGTGCGGCCGACAGCGAACAGCGCGCGACGATGCAGGCGCTGGAGTTCAGCTTCCTGTGGCGGCAGTTGGGCGGCGACGGCGCGGCGACTGCGCCCGGAGGCTGAGTATTACAATTAGAGATGGAGTCATACTCGGGGGCGCATCATGGCCTACATGCTCACTGCCAAGTCGCAAGTCACCTTGCCGAAGTCGATCCGCGACTACCTGAAGGTCGCGCCGGGCGACGAGGTGGAGTTCCGCGTCGTCGCAGATGGCTCGGTGCGCGTCGAGCCGGTGCGGCCGAAGCCGCAGGCCGAAGAAGTCGAGAAAGCGAAGGCGCGCATCGAAAAGCTGCGCGGCAGCTTGAAGAGCGGGCGCAGCACCGATGAATGGATGAATCTGCTGCGCGGCTACGACGACGACGATCGGGATCCCGGCTTCGCCGACTCGCCGCCACGGCCCGGGCCGTGATCCTGGTCGATACCTGCGTGCTCATCGACGTGGTCGAAGATGAGCCGGCATGGTCGACCTGGTCGCTCGGTCAGCTGGCGCAGTGGTCCGCTCTCGGCCCCGTGGTCATCAACCCGATGGTCTTCTCGGAGTGGTCGACCTTGTTTCCGAACGTCGGTGCGGTGGAATTGGCGATGCGCGATATCCGGCTCACCTGGCGCGAGACCCCGCGGCAAGCGTTGTTCCTTGCCGCGAAGGCGCATGCGCAGTACCGTCGCCGCGGCGGCCCGCGCGCCATGGTGCTGCCCGACTTCGTGGTCGGAGCCCATGCTGCGGTGGAAGGCTGGCCGGTATTGACCCGCGCCCGCCGCCGCTTCGCCACCTACTTCCCCACGCTGGAAATCGTAAGCCCCTGACATGGCCGTCCTCTCCCTCACCAACGCCCACCTCGCCTACGGCCATGTGCCGCTGCTCGACGGCACCGCCTTCTCGATCGAAATCGGCGAACGGGTCGGGTTGATCGGGCGCAACGGCGCCGGCAAATCGTCGCTGCTGAAGGTGCTGGCCGGCATCGAGAAGCTCGACGACGGACTGCTGCAGGTGCAGCAGGGCCTGCGCAGCGTCTACGTGCCGCAGGAGCCGGTGTTCGATGCCGAGGCGAGCGTGTTCGAGGTGGTCAGCGAAGGCGTGGCCGAGGCGAAGGAACTGCGCGCCCGTTATGAAGCGCATGCCGCGGGCGACGACCTCGATGCGATCCAGACGCGCATCGAACACATCGACGGCTGGATGTGGGAGCAGCGGGTCGAGACGACGCTGCACCGCCTTGGCCTGGACGGCGCGAGAGTCGTCGGCACGCTCTCCGGCGGGCTGAAAAAGCGTGTCGCGCTGGCCCAGGCCCTGGTCGCCGCGCCCGACGTGCTGCTGCTCGACGAGCCGACCAACCACCTCGACCTCGACGCCATCGCCTGGCTCGAGGAGTTGCTGAAGAACTTCCGCGGCAGCCTGCTGCTGATCACCCACGACCGCGCCTTCCTCGATGCGGTGAGCACGCGCATCGTCGAGCTCGACCGCGGCCAGCTGCGCAGCTACCCCGGCAACTTCGCCGCCTTCGAGAGCGCGAAGGAGCGCGAGCTGGAGGCCGAGGCGATGGCCTTCGCGCGCGCCGACAAGCTGCTCGCGCAAGAGGAAGTCTGGGTGCGCAAGGGTGTCGAGGCGCGGCGCACGCGCAGCGTCGGCCGCATCGCGCGGCTGCAGGCCTTGCGCGCGCAGCGGGCGGCACGGCGCGACGTGGTCGGCCGCGTGCGGCTCGATGTGGATGCCGGCGCGGCCGGCGGCAAGATCGTCGCCGCGCTGGAGAACGTCGGCAAGTCCTTCGGCCCGAAGGTCGTCGTGCGCGACTTCAGCGCGACCATCCTGCGCGGCGACAAGGTCGGCCTGGTCGGACCGAACGGCGCCGGCAAGACGACCTTGCTGAAGATGATCCTCGGTGAGCTGCCGCCCGACAGCGGCACGATCCGCCAGGGCACGCGCATGCAAGTGGCCTACTTCGATCAGCTGCGCGAAGTGCTGAACGACGAGGCCACTTTGGCCGACACCATCAGCCCGGGCAGCGAATGGATCGAGATCGGCAGCCAGCGCAAGCACGTGATGAGCTACCTGGGCGACTTCCTGTTCGCGCCGGCGCGGGCCAATTCGCCGGTCAAGTCCTTGAGCGGCGGCGAGCGCAACCGCCTGCTGCTGGCGCGGCTCTTCGCGCGCCCGGCCAACGTGCTGGTGCTCGACGAGCCGACCAACGACCTCGACATCGACACGCTCGAGCTGCTCGAAGAGCTGCTGCAGTCCTACGAAGGCACGGTCTTCCTGGTGAGCCACGACCGGCGCTTCCTCGACAACGTGGTGACCAGCACGATCGTCAACGAAGGCCCCGGCGCCTGGCGCGAATACGAGGGGGGCGTGGAGGACTGGCTGCAGCAGTCGCGGCGCGCGGCAGCGGCCGCTGCGCCCGTGCCCACTCCCGCGCCCGCTGCCGCCAAAGCCCCGGCGCCTGCAGCTGCCGCGGCAGCGGCCGCGCCGCGCCGCAAGCTCAGCTTCAAGGAGCAGCGCGAGCTGGATGAACTTCCGCTGCGCATCGAGGTGCTGGAGGCGGAGCAGAAGGAATTGTCCGAACTGCTCGCCAGCACCGGCCTCTACACCGAGATGCCGCAACGCGTCGCCGAGGTGCAGTCGCGTTATGACGCGATCGAAACCGAACTGCTGGACCTGCTCGACCGCTGGGAAAAACTCAGCTCGCGTTGATGACAGGTCGGGCGGTCAGCGCCCGCCGAATCCGGCCAGGGTGCCGAACCAGGACTCGCTGAACGCCGCGCGGTGCGTGCGGCTGACGATCAGCCCGGCCTGCAGGTAGATCGCGTTCAGCAGCCGGGCGGCGCGCCGCTTGTCGAAACCGGGCCAATCCGCCATTTCGCGCAAGGTCGTGGTGTTGCGGCGCAGCCGGTCGACCGCGGCCAGCAGGGCGCCGGTGATGCGCAGCCCGCCCATGTCCAGTCCCGGCGAGACGCGATAAGCCGCGGGGCCGGCGATCTCGGGCAGCAGGCTGTCGCGATGCCCGCGCAACGCCAGCTCCCACAGCAGATGGCCCAGCGGATAGTGGGCGCTCGCATCACCGACCAGGTTGGCCTCCGGATCACCGGGCGGGCGCAAGGTGGCGGGTTCGATGTGCAGCACGCGCAACTCGGTGAGGCGGTTCTCCAGCAGGATCGCGGTATCGACCGGCGAGTGGGCCAGGCGCTGCTGGGGAAACACGGTCAGCGGCACGACCTTGTCGGCATGCGCCAGATGCACCGTCACGTTGCGCGAGTGGCGCACGCAGGCCGCCAGGACTTCCAGTGCCTCCGAGCTTTCGCCCTGGTGCTCGAAGCGCATCAGGTCGGCCATCAGCGACGGGCTCAGCGCGGCGAGTCGCGACGTGGGGCCCTGCGTGGAATTGCCATCGAGCTCGTCCAGGTAGCGTCGGAAATCGCTGACGCGCATCAACTCCGGTTCGCCAAAAGGGATCGTGGGCTCGAACATGGGTGCATCGGAATAAGAAGAGATCGGGAGCGCCGAATGTAAAACATGGTGAGCAAGCTGACCAGCTGCGTCTTCTTTCATCGCCCCACACCGGTGCGACGCGCGACTCAGAGGCTCGTTCGCGCCGATTCGAGCGCGCGCCAGAAGCGCGCGTCCTGCGTGGTCGCGAAGTTGATACGCATCAGTCTGCTTGGCTGTTGTGACGCGTTGAACAAAGCCCCCGGCGCCAGCAGCCAGCCGTCATCCAGCATGTGTTGTGCCAAGCGTTCGGTATCGACGCCAACGTCGACCCAGCCGAAGAGCCCGCGCGGCGTCGCGGCGAAGCGGCAATCCGCGGCTTCGGCCAGCTTGACGGTGCGCGCGCGAGCCGCATCGAGCTTGGCCCGGATGCGTTCGGCGTGGCGCCGCAGCAGCCCGCGTTCGAGGCAATGGGCGAGCGCCTGCTCGGTCAGGCCGGGCGTGGTCAAGGTCGACAGCAGCTTGGTATCGACCAGCCGCTCGACCAGCGCCGGCGGCGCGGCCAGGAAGCCGACTCGCCAGTTCGGCACCAGGATCTTCGAGAACCCGGAGACGTAGATCGTGCGCTCCAGCGCATCGAGCGCGGCCAGCCGCGGCAGGTGCGGCGACGCGAGATGGGCGTAGGTGTCGTCCTCGACGATCATCAAGTCGTGCGCCTTGGCCAGCGTCAGCACGCGGTGCGCGTGGCCGAGCGAGAGCGAGGCGCCGGTCGGGTTGTGCAGCACCGAGACGGTGACGTAGAGGCGCGGCCGATGCGTCTGCAGCAGGCGCTCCAGCACCGCGAGATCCGGCCCGTCGGGGCCGCGCGGGATTGGCAGCACCGTCAGCCCGAGGGCGCGCAGCCGCGCGTATTCGATCGACCAGCCGGGCTCGTCCACGAGCACCGAGTCGCCGGCCCGGGTCAGCGTGCGGGTGATCACGTCGAGCGCCTGGGTCGCGCCGATGGTGGTGACGATCTGTGACGGCGCCGCGCGGATGCCGTGCTCCAGCAGCCGGGTCGACAGCGCGTTGCGTAAACGAAGTTCGCCGGCCGGGTCGCCGTAGCGCAGGCTCAGGGCGCCGAGCTGCGCGCCGCTGCTGACCTGGCGCAGCGCGCTCGCCAGCATCGGCAGATCGAGCCAGTCGGCGGGCAGGGTGCCGAGGCCGGGCATCGGATGGGCGCCGGGCGGCTGGAACATGCCGCGGATCAGCATCGTCGCGTTCACCGGCAGCAGCGGGCGCGCAGCCGGCGGCGCCTCGGCCGCGCCGTCGGTGCGCGGCGCCGGCTCGCTGCCCTGCGCCGGCTCGCGCACGAAGAAGCCGCGCTGCTTGCGCGCCTCGACCAGGCCCTTGGCCAGCAGTTCGTCGTAGGCGGCGACCACGGTGTAGGGGCTGATGCCGTGGCGGCGCGCGCACTCCCGGACCGACGGCAGCCGGGTGCCGGGTGCCATCAGGCGCTGGCGGATGCGGTCGGCAAAACGGGCGGCGAGCTGTTCGGTCAACGTGGAGTCGGCGTCACGCGCCAACGGCGTGCCCGCGTGGGGCGGCAGCAACGGTTCCATCGGGTGTGTCAGCGAGATGGGCAATACAGATCGATGTTTGAGCTGGCATAGTGTACCGGTGCTGTGTTGGTGCCGGCGCCTAGACTGCGGTCATGCGATCCGATTCCTCCATCGCCGGCAGCGTATCCCCGATTAGCGACGCCACGTCGTCGCCGGCCGGGCTCCGCCGGGAGACGCTCGGTCTGTGGCTGGGCGCGCTCGGGGTGCTGATCTTCGCGCTGACCTTGCCGATGACGCGGCTCGCGGTCGGGCCGGCCAGCGATCCTCAGCTGCCGCCGCTGTTCGTCACCGCCGGCCGCGCCGGCCTCGCGGGCCTGCTCAGCATCGCCTACCTCGTGCTGACCGGTGCGCCGCGGCCGAGCGGGCCGCAGTGGCGAGCGCTCGTGATCACCGCGTCGGGCGTGGTCATCGGCTTTCCGCTCTTTCTGGCGCTCGCGCTGCGGCATGTCGGCGCGATGCATGCCGCGGTCGTCACCGGCCTGTTGCCGCTCGGTACCGCGGCCGTCGGTGCCGTCGTGCTGCGGCAGCGCGCTTCCTTCGGTTTCTGGGCTTGCGCCGTGGCCGGCTCGCTGCTGGTGCTGGCGTTTGCGTGGCAGGCCGGCGGCGGGCTGCAGATCGCCGACGGCCTGCTGCTGTTGTCCGTGCTGGCCGGCTCGGTGGGGTACGTCTGGGGTGCGCGGCTGTCGTCGCAGATGAGCGCCGAGCAGGTGATCTGCTGGGTGCTGGTGCTCTCGCTGCCGCTGACCCTGCCGCTGATGCTCTGGGCCTGGCCGTCGCAGCCGGTGCGCGCGTCGGCCTGGGGCGGCTTCGCCTATGTCACGCTGTTCTCGATGTGGATCGGCTTCTTCGCCTGGTATCGCGGCCTCGCGCTCGGCGGTACGCTGCGCGTCAGCCAGGTGCAGCTGATCCAGCCCTTCCTGGCCCTGCTGTTCGCGGTGCCGGTGCTGGGCGAGGTGATCGAGGGCACGACACTCATGTATTCGCTCGCGGTGATCGGCACCGTCTTCGTCAGCAAGCGCATGAAAGTCTGAGCGAGCAAACTGTTTCACAACAAGGCAACACCATGACCTGGACCCTGGCCCGCCGCACCGAGGCGATGAATCCCTCGGCGATCCGCGAGATCCTGAAGCTCACCGAGCGCGCCGACATCATTTCCTTCGCCGGCGGTTTGCCGTCGGCCTCGACCTTCCCGATCGAGGCGATGCGCGAAGCGAGCGCCCGCGTGCTGGCCGAAGCGCCGCAGGCCGCGCTGCAGTACGCCACCAGCGACGGCTACGGCCCGCTGCGCGAATGGGTGGCCGCCGATCTGGTCAAGCAGGGCTTGCGTGTCGACCCGTCGCAGGTGCTGATCACCACCGGCTCGCAGCAAGGCCTGGATCTGCTGGCCAAGGTGCTGATCGACAGCGGCAGCAGCGTGCTGGTCGAAACCCCGACCTATCTCGGCGCGCTGCAGGCCTTCACGCCGATGGAGCCGCGTTATGCCGGCGTGGCTTGCGACGAGGAGGGGCCTATCGTCGACGCGATGGCCGAAGCCGCGCGTGCGGCTCGAGGCGATGCGCGCTTCTTCTACCTGCTGCCCAACTTCCAGAACCCGACCGGCCAGAGCATCAGCGCGGCCCGGCGCGCGGCGCTGGCGGAACGCGCGGCCGCGCTCGGCCTGCCGCTGGTCGAAGACAACCCCTACGGCGATTTGTGGTTCGACGAGGCGCCGCCGGCGAGCCTCGCGAGCCATGCGCCCGGCAATGCGGCCTACCTCGGTTCGTTCTCGAAGGTGCTGGCGCCCGGGCTGCGGCTCGGCTACGTGGTGGCGCCCGCCCAGCTCGGCCCGAAGCTGCTGCAGGCCAAGCAGGCGGCCGACCTGCACACGCCGATCTTCAACCAGCGCATCGTCCATGAAGTGATCCGCAGCGGCTTCCTCGACGGCCACGTGCCGACCATCCGCGCGCTCTACAAGGCTCAGCGCGATGCGATGCTGGCCGCGCTCGATCGCCACATGCCGGGGGGCGTGCGCTGGAACCGACCGGCCGGCGGCATGTTCCTGTGGCTGCGCCTGCCGGCCGGCCTGAGCGCGACGGCGCTGCTGCCGAAGGCGGTCGAGCGCGGCGTGGCCTTCGTGCCGGGCGCGCCTTTTTTTGTCGACGGGGAGCCGGACAACACAATGCGGCTGTCCTTCGTCACCGCGAGCGCGGAGCAGATCGAGCGCGGCATCGCGGCGCTCGGCGCGGTGCTGGGCGAAGCGATCGCGGCACGGTCATGAAGGAGCGCGATGCCGGCCGCTGCCGCTGCGGCGCGGTCCGCTTCGAAATCGAGAGCGACTGGCCGGAGCTGGCCACCGTCGGCGCGGGCATGCCCTGAACTTGGAGACTGCAGCATGAAAACCAGGAACTTCGCCCAGGTCGATGTCTTCACCCGGGTGCCCTACTACGGCAATGCGCTGGCGGTGGTGCTCGATGGCAGCGATCTGGACGACGCCGAGATGAAGCGTTTCGCGCGCTGGACGAACCTCTCCGAAACCACCTTCCTGCTACCGCCGAACGATCCCGGCGCCGACTACCGGGTGCGCATCTTCACGCCCGAGCGCGAGCTGCCGTTCGCCGGCCATCCGACGCTCGGCAGCTGCCACGCCTGGCTTGCTGCCGGCGGCGTGCCGAAGCGGGCCGGCACGGTGGTGCAGGAATGCGCCGTCGGCCTGGTGCGCCTGCGGCGTGACGGCGAGCGGCTGGCCTTTGCCGCGCCGCCGCGGCTGCGCAGCGGGCCGCTGGAGGCCGATCTGCTGGCGCGGGTCGTGCGCAGCCTGGGGATCGAGCCCTCGGCCGTGCTGGCGCATGAGTGGGTGGACAACGGCCCCGGCTGGGTCGCGGTGATGCTCGGCTCCGCCGATGAAGTACTGGCCTTGCGGCCCGATTTCGCGGCGATGGCGGGGCTCGAGGTCGGCGTCGTCGGCGCATATCCGCCCGGCGCCGAAACCCAGTTCGAGGTGCGCGCCTTCGTGCCGGCGTTGGGCGTGCCGGAAGACCCGGTGACCGGCAGCCTGAACGCCAGCCTTGCGCAGTGGCTGATCGGCTCCGGCCGCGCGCCGGAGCGCTACGTCGCGAGCCAGGGCACGGTGCTGGGCCGTGCCGGCCGGGTGCACGTTGCCCGGCAGGGCGAGGACATCTGGATCGGCGGAGACAGCGTGACCTGCATCGAAGGCCGTGTCGCGCTGTGACCACGCCGGGCCGCCCCAAGTGCTCACGCCCGCGCTTGGCGGGGCCGCACGAAGTGCGTGGGGTGCACCCATGAGCTGCAGCGTCGACCACCTGGTGATCGCCGCGCACAGCCTGGCGCAGGGCGCGGCCTGGTGCGAGCAGACACTCGGCCTGCGGCCCGGCCCGGGTGGCCGGCATGCGCTGATGGGCACGCACAACCAGCTGTTCTCGATCGCTTCGAGCGTATTCCCGCTGAGCTATGCGGAGATCATCGCGATCGATCCCGAAGCCCCGCCGCCGGCGCGACGGCGCTGGTTCGGGCTGGATCGTGCCGATCTGCAAGCGGCCCTGAAGCAGGGGGCCGCGCCTGCTGCACTGGGCGGCGCGCACGCAGCGCCTCGACGAAGAGCGCGCCGCGATGTTGCGCCAGGGGCTGGACCCTGGGCCGGCGGTGGCGCTCGCGCGTGCCGGTGCCGCCGGCGAATTGCGCTGGCGCCTGACGATCCGCGACGACGGCGAACTGCTGGCTCGAGGCGCCGTGCCGAGCCTGATCGAATGGCAGGGCGCGCACCCGGCCGCGTCGTTGCCGGCGAGCGGTGCGAGCCTGCAGGCGCTGCGCTGGTGCGGCGGCGACGTCGTCGGTGCGGCTTCGGGGCCGGCGGTGGACGGAGTCGAGCGCATGCCCGAATCCGGGCCGCCGGTCTTCGAGATCCGGCTGCAGACGCCGCGCGGCCTCGTCAGCCTCCGTTCTTCTTCTTCTTTCTCGTGAAGGCCCGTTGCCGATGAACAACCCGACCCGCGGCGAGATCGCCGCCGCCCGCGAGATCGTCGTCGCCCATCAGAGCGCCACGCCGCTGCTGCGCTGGCCGTTGCTCGACGCACGGACCGGCGCGCGCATCCGGGTCAAGCATGAGAACCATGGCCGGGTCGGCGCGTTCAAGCTGCGCGGCGGCCTGGTCTACCTGCACGAGCTGGTGCAGCGCGAGCCTGCGGTGCGTGCGGTCATCAGTGCCACGCGCGGCAACCATGGGCAATCGATCGCGCTGGCCGCGGCGCAGCACGGCCTCGGCGCGGTGATCGTCGTGCCGCACGGCAATTCGGTCGAGAAGAACGCCGCGATGCGGGCGCTCGGCGCAGAGCTGATCGAGCACGGCGATGACTTCCAGGCTGCGTCGGATCACGCCGTGGCGCTGGCGCAAGAGCGTGGTCTGCATCGTGTGCCGAGCTTCCATGCGGACCTGGTGCGCGGTGTCGCCAGCTACTGGATGGAGGTCTTCGAGCAGGTGCAGCCCGAGTTCGTCGTGGTGCCGATCGGCATGGGTTCCGGCATCGCGGCCTGTGCGGCGGCGCGTGCGGCCAGCGGAGCGCGATCGCGCATCGTCGGCGTGGTCTCGGCGCATGCCACGGCCTATGCCGACAGTTTTGCCGCACAGCGTGTGGTCGAGGCCCCGGTGACGACCCGGCTCGCCGACGGCCTGGCCTGCCGCCTGCCTTCGGCCGAAGCGCTCTCGGTGATCCTGCGCGAGGTCGACGAGATCGTGCAAGTCAGCGACGACGAAGTCGCCGCGGCGATGCGCGCGTTCTTCGCCGACACGCACAACGTCGCCGAAGGCGCCGGCGCTGCCGCACTCGCCGCGGTGCTGCAGCAAGCGGAGCGCTGGCGCGGCCGCGAGATCGTTCTGCCCTTGACCGGTGGCAATGTCGACAGTGCCGTTTTTGCGCAAGTGCTGGCTGGCACCGGCCGCGGCGTAGGCATCATCGCGCCATGACCGAAGAACTGTTCCGCGAAGACGCGAGCATGCTGCGTTGCGAGTCGCGTTTGCTCGCGATCGACGAACAAGGCCTGCAGCTCGACCGCACCGTGTTCTATCCGCAGGGCGGTGGCCAGGCCGGCGACAGCGGCAGGCTGCGCCTGGCCGACGGCAGCGTGCTGCTGATCGCCGACACGCGCAAGGGCAAGGCCGAAGACGGCTCGCCGGCCGGCATCGTGCACCTGCCGGCGCCCGGGCAGCAGGCCTTGCTGGCGCGGCTGCGTGTCGGCGACAGCGTGGTCGCCGAAATCGATGAAGAGCGGCGCCGGCGGCACATGCGCTTCCATACCGCGACCCATCTGCTGTGCGCGCTGATACCGCATCCGGTGAATGGCTGCTCGATCACCGCGGGCTATGCGCGCCTCGACTTCCACATGACCGAAGCGCTCGACAAGGACGCCTTGAGTGCGGGCATCGCGCGCCTGGTGGCGGAGGCGCATCCGGTCTCGCACCGCTGGATCAGCGACGCCGAGCTCGACGCCAATCCTCAGCTGGTACGCAGCATGAGCGTGCAACCGCCGCGCGGCTCGGGCCGGGTGCGCCTGCTGGAGATCGACGGTGTCGACCTCCAGCCTTGCGGCGGCACGCACGTGGCGAACACCCGCGATATCGGTGCCGTGGTCGTCACCAAGATCGAAAAGAAATCGGCCACCACCCGCAGGGTGGTGCTCGGCATGGCCGAGAGCGCGTAGCGCGCCGATTCTTGGGCGAGGCTCACGTCGCCCCGGCGACGTGAAGCGTGCGGCCGAGACAAAAGAAGTCGGCCACCACCCGCAGGGTGGTGCTCGGCATCGCCGAGAGCGCATAGCGCGGTCGGATCCGGTCAGCCGCGCCGCCAGCGCCAGGCACGGGTCATCGTCTCCCAGGCGCGTGCACGTTCGGGATCCTGCTCGCGGCTGAGGGCCGAATAGCGGCGGCTGACGACCCAGGCCATGCCGAGCAGCAACGCCGCGAACGTGCTGCCCAGCACGATCAATCCCCGCAAGGGCTTGGACTTGCGATCCGGCGGCAGCGCCGCATCGACGACTTGCAGTGCCGGGCCGTCCTTGGCTTCGTCGAGCTTGGCGATCTCGTACTGCTTGATCATGCTTTCGAGCAGCGCTTCCTGCAGCTTCAGCTCACGCAGCGCGCGGATGTAGTCGATCGAGGCTTCCGGGATGTTGCCGACCGGGATGTCGCCCGGGCTGGTCGGTGCGCTGGCCGCGTTGCCCCGGCCCGATTCCATGCGCGCGAGCTCGACACGCAGCGCGCGCAACTCCGAGTTCAGGCGCTGCACGTCCGGGTTCTGCTCGGTCGCGTTCGTGCGCAGCACCTTCAGCATCACCTCGCGCTCCATGATCTGCGCCCGTACCGACGCGATGCCGCCGATGATGGCCTCGGCCTGCTTGTCGAGCACGATCACGCCCGACTTCTCCTGCATCGCGCGGAACGCCTGCTCGGCCTTCACGAGGTTTTCCTTCGTGTCCTTCAGCTGCTGCTCGAAGAAGACCCGGCGCAACTGCGCTTCGCCGACCGCCAGCCGGCCGAGCACCTTGGTGATCTCGACGGAATAGGCGTTGGCGAGGTCGGCGGCAAATTTCGGGTCCTTGTCGTCGACCTCGACGCTGATCAGGCCGGACTTCTTGTCGGAGGCGACCCGCACGTGCGCGGGGAACGCCTTGCGCAGCTGTTCGTAGGTCTTGACCTCCCAGCGATTGCCCAGGTCGAAGCGCCCGGCCAGGCTGCGCTGCACGCTGTCGCTCTTCAGCAGAGCCACGTACAGCTCGTCCGGCGTCTTCTGCGCCAAGCCGCCGGCCAGGCCTCCTAGCGCGCCGAGCGCGGCGAGCGCTGCTGCTCCGGAGCCCTGCTGCTGTGAACCCGGCGGCAGCAGGCTGGCGCGTGCCGTGAACTCCACCGGCAGCAGGAACGACACGCCCGTCGAGACCGCCGCCGCGAGCAGCGTCACCGTTGCGATCAGGCGCTTACCTTCGCCGACCCAGGTCAGCAGGTCCACGAGCCCGACCTGCGGGCCCTCGTCTTCTTCGTCGGCCACGATGACATCAGGCTCGAAATCTCGTTGGATGTTCATGCCCGGCCTCATTTGTTCAGGCTGTGAATGGCTGCGATGCCGAGCCCGAACTGCGAGAAGATCTGCGACCAGTCCTTCAGGTTGCGCACCAGCGCGCGGCCCCAGGTCTCGAAGTCAAGCTGGTTCGGCACGATCACCGCATCGCCGGGCTCCAAGGTTGCGGAGAGCACGCTGCCGGAGCCGAACACGCTGCGCCGTTCGCCGGTGCTGGCCACCGTGCCATCGGCGCGCAGCACGAAG
>Ga0105237_10004207_pt1 | contig 16754 bp, 21 predicted proteins | sample KBSC24metaG_FD_81520 | JGI IMG/M metagenome (GOLD analysis project Ga0105237, IMG submission 81520) | Corn rhizosphere microbial communities from Kellogg Biological Station, Michigan, USA - KBS C2-4 metaG | ecosystem: Host-associated > Plants > Roots > Rhizosphere > Soil | place: Michigan, USA... | reverse complement strand
GGCGTATCGCCAGTGATCGGCCTGGATGATCCCGTGGGCCGAGAGGCCGTAGCTGTCCGCGGCCGCGCTGATCTGGTTGATGAGCGTCGTCCGGTCACAGACGAACAGGGCGCGACGGCCGCGGAGCAGGGCCTCGTGAATGATGCGCAGGCCCAGATAGCCCTTGCCGGCGCCGGTGGGCGCCGTGACCAGCTGATTCTTGTGCCCGGCCCTGCGGCCTTCGCGAAGCCGTTCGTGGGCGGTCGTCTGGAAGTCACGCGCTGGAGGGAATGCAGCGTTGGTGTACGTCGAAGTGTCCGAGGCAAATAGCAGATTCATGCCTTCGCCTCCGCCTTCCGCTGCCAGCTCTTCGCGGCGCGCACAGCCTCGTTCTTCTCGTTCATCAGGCCGCGCACGCGATCATTGAGCACGCTGACCTCGGCGCGCAGCCGTCGGACCTGAGCGAGGGCCTCCGCCAGCTTGTCGTCAGCCTCGAACACCTTCGCCATGCTGGTGTTGTCGGCAAGCGCTTCCTCGAGATCGGCAGCCACACCGGCCAGCTGCGTCTTCAGCTCCGCGATCTCGGCGCGCGCCGCCTCCGTGTCACGACCGCGCTCGGTTTTCTCCAGACCGAGGAACAGTTCGGCCTTCTTTCGCGCCTCGTTGGCCTTACGAACTCTGCCGGCGGCAGCGGCGACCCGCTGATCCGCGGCGGCGAGTTTGGAGGCTGCGTGTTCAATCGACATCCCGCCGTCGCGCATCGCGGTCTTGATCTCCGGCACCGCCGTGCTGACGCCGCCGCCATCATCCCGATCGGCCGCGACTCGCCGGCCGATCTTGGAGGTTTGCTGCCGGTAGGTGGTGCCGCCGCGCTCGACCGCGCGGACCGTATCTTGTGATCGATCACAAGATGCCTCAATCTCGACACTCAGCCGCGAGACATATTCGCGCGACACCTTGCAGGCTTCGGCGATCTTGCGGTGCGGCCATTCGGACCATTCGCCGTCGCGCAGCATCGCCAGCACCACCCGACGTTTGTCATCGTTCGTACGGCGAAGCCCATGAGACTCGTTGGCGCCGAAGGAATACAAGATCGCGTCGCGCAGCGTGCCGATGCGCTCGTCGACATCGATTTCTGTGACGCCGGCCGAGCGGTAGGCGTGATACCGATGGAAGCCGTCGGCGAGCCAGCGAGTGGCGCCGTCGAAGAAGACGATCGGTGTCGGCATTTTCGTGCCGACCTTGATCGCTTCGGCGTAGTCTGCAACGACCTGCTGGTCGATGTTGGCGCGCGGTTGCGTGCCGCCGTCGATTCGAATGAGATCGATGTTGAGCATCAGATCCACCTCGTCGCATGCAGGAGCGCAAGGCCGACAGACGATGCCGCTGCAGCCCAATGCCGACCGTCAGCGATCTGAGCTTGACGACGCTGCGATAGGCCGAAGGACGCGTCCCAGATCCAGAGGCTGAGCATGTCGCGCAGGCTGGCGACCCAGCGCTTGATCGCGGTCCTGACGCGAGTCAGAATGCCGGCACAGTTGTTTTGATCATTCCCCTGAGGGCCCGGCGCCGCAAACGCCGGGCCTTCGACTATCTGGGGTTCCGGTGGCGCGTCAGGTGCAGCCAAGCCCGGCCCGTGGCCGATATTCCGGGCGTCCATGCCCGGTCACTTCGCAGCTTTGGCTTGCAGCCACGCAGTCAGATCGCCAGCCCGAAAGCGAGTGCACCGAGCGCCCAGGCGGATTGCGGCCGGGAAGCCGCTGTCCTTGTCCGCGAGCAATCGATAGATCGTCGTCGAGGAGAGACCGGTGATAGCCGTCACCGTCCCGAGCTTCAACAGCGCATCGGGGTGTTGAGCTGCTTCGATCGGTTGCCGGGTAACGCTGCGGAAAGCGGTAGTGGTAGTGTCCATGTGAGGCCTCGTGATTTAACGAGGTGCACTGTCGGCTTCCGGGACACTCCCGCGTCAACTCCCGCATTCCTCCCGCAAGTTGTCCCGCATTCGATTACAGGGCGTCGGCTCCAGTTTGCGGGAGCAATCCGGGACAACTTGCGGGATGGCATGCGGGAGCGATTCCCGCAACGCGTGGGGGCCGGAAGGTCGACTATTTCGGATGCCAGGCAGCGGCAGGCGGCGGCGCCTCCGCATGCTCTCGCCCTGCCGCCGTCCGCAAATCCAACCGCACATCTTTGTCGTCGGAGTACTGCCTGTGCGCGGCCTTCTCCTCGCGAACCAAGGCAGCCAGCGCACCGCGCCTCTTGTTCTTGCAGGTCACCCAGCCATTCGACCCCATGCACATGTCACCGCCAAGTTGGCGTAGGCGATCCAAGCGCCGCATGCACCGCTGTTCAGCCGGCTCATGATCGAGTGCTGTTTCTCGCGCAGGTTCACTCGATTCTGCGTTTGATCTCGATCGCGGCACTGCTCTTGGCACTCGTCCTGCTGAGCCGATTGCCGCCAGTTCCGCCGGCATGCCGGGCCAGCCGATGTGGATGAAGAACGCCACCACCTCGCGCAGCGATACCCGTGCGGTCTCCTTGCTCGGCCCGCTCATGGACGCGGCCGTCAGCCCGATTGGACCGTCGTCCATCGCTGAGCGCACAGCCAGAAACATCGCTTCGTCGAATGCCTTCTTTGACTCTTGGCCCGGAAAGCTCTTCGAGTCGAACACCTTTCCACTATTGGGGCCGGCCATCCATGCCTCGGGGTGTTCACGAAGACTCGTCGGCTCAAGACCAACCACCAATGCAACGCACTCCCAGAGCCTCGTCTCCGCAGCATTGAGCCAGATGCGCCACTTGATCGGCTCTGTGGGTCTCGGAGCCCATGTTTTCGGCTCTGGGGGCATGCGTCCACCACCGCGAAGTGGTTCGAGCGGCGCTCCGGCAGCAGACACATTCTCCATGCCGGCAGCGTCCAAGACCTTGCGGCGGTCCGTCTGCTTCAAGTCTTCGAATCGAGCCGGTGGCACGTACCGACTGGCATAGTCACGACCCATTTCACCGCCGTGCTCAGCCGCAAACTTGGCCGCCGAGTTCATTCCGGTGACGTGTGCTTGAAACGCTCGCTCGAGCGGCGACAGGTCCGCATCCGAATCGTCGGCGCCAGGTGATACTCGAGGCGACGCGCGCGTCTTCGTCTTGCCGCCGGCGCCGCGCTTTGCTGCCGCTGACTTGCGTGGCTTGTCCATCTTCGGAGCACGATCGCCGACAAAGTGCGGATCGGCACGCTGCAATGGCGGCTGGTGTTGTCCCTGCAACGCGACTTCGTTTGCCGTCAACGGTGATGTCAATGGCTGCGCGGTCGATGAGTTGTCCGCAAGCGCTCTCAGTTCGTCGAGCCTTTTCAACCTCGCCTCACGGCGCGCCGCACAAGCGGCCCTCTCTGACCTGTCCATCGGCGCCCCTCGCGCTCAGCCCTGTGAGGAAGCCGCGCCCGCTCTGGCAGGGAACCAGAGCACCCCCGTCGGGGCTGGCGCGGCTGAAAATTATCGCGCGGTCTTCTTCGCAGGTGGGCGGCCCGTTGGGGGTCCCAGCTTCGGCTTGATGCCGACCGATCGGAAGTACGCGGCCAGGCTCCCCGGGTCTTCGGCTGTCATGCGCACGGTAGGCATGGGCGCGCGGACGGCGGGAGCCTGAGGGACCTTGCTCGGCTTCTTTGAATGCCTGAACGTCAGCCGGCTCGAAGCGGATCGCGTCACCGAACCGATAGCTCGGCAACTTGCCACGGCGCGCCAAGTCGTAGACGAGGGTGCGGCTGATGCCGAGCATGGTTGCGACGGCGGCGGTGAGCATGTTCATCGGGCAAGCGCTCGCATGGCGTCGAAGTGCTCAGCCACGTCGCGATAGTCGGCGAAGCGCTTGCCGCCGTCGACGTAGGTCTTCACCTTGCAGGTGCCGGCGCTGACCTGGTTGTAGAGCGTCTTCTTCTCCAGCCCCAGCACCTCGGCGAGCTGCTCGATGTCGAGGCGCGGGCCGTAGCGCTCGAAGACGAAGGCCTGGGTGATGATGCTCATGGCTGCGTAGCCTCGGAGGCTCAGACGTACGGGCTGATGGCGCGAAGCACACCGCGCAACTTGTCATCGGCCATGTGAATCAACGCTTCAGCTCGGGACTCTGCACTGGTGGTTTCATCTCTGTCTTCTTCGCAGCCGAGTTCTGTCTCGAGCCTCCATGCATGCAGCAGCGTGACCACGTCGATGATTTCCGCACTCACTGAATGCGCCAAGTCTCGCGGCAAGTCGAGAAGCTTGCCTTCAGCATCAACGGCCAGCCCACGCGCAGGGCCGAGCGTGCGCAGGTCAGCCATGATTCGGCCCTCCCGCATCGTTGACCCAGTGCTGTAGCACTACCATGACGCCGGCCTGCTCAATGGCCTTGGTGAGAACGGGTCGGCCCAGCTGGCGCTGCCGGTGGTCGATCGCTGGCAGATCAATCGCATCGAACTGCTCGCGTGAGCCGATGGCTACGAACACAGCGTGCGGGCCGCAGACGGCTGCCCGGTTGGCGTGCTCACACATGGTTTGCCTCCGTGAGATCGTCGGACCTGCCGCCGATGAGCCAGACGCTCGGATGACCGAACACTGCTCCGTCCAGTGGCATGTCAGCCAATGCGCCGATTTTCTCAATGCACGTTTGAATCATGCAGAGTGAGTCCGGCACCTCGGTACTCGCGATCAAGACGCAGCGCAGCGCGTACGCCTCGGCGCCGATCTCCTGCAGGATGCGTTTGACCTGATCGACACTCAGGCCAGCGAGCTCTGTAGGCACACGGTCGCCAGCAGGCGGTTTTGCTTTCGGCATAGCCTGGACCAGTTGCGCGGCGTCGGCGGTAGGTTGAATGAGGTCTTCTTCAGCCATCAATCTCAGGGGATCGAAGGCGTCCCTGTCGATATGGACGCCGCTGGCGTTGGGTACGATGAACCCGGCGAGCCCGAGCCAGAAGCCCCACTCGTGGTCATCAGGCGTCTGCTGGCGACTCGTGTGGTCCAGGACCGCATCACGAAGAACCCATGACCGCCTGTCCAAGCCGAAGCCCGTCTCGTCCTCAGGCACGGGAGCGGCCTCTGCGAGCGTGCGCACAAGATCTCGCGCCACCAGCGCGCCGGCCACGACGGGTCGCGGCTCCGAGGTGGAATCTGACGGCTCAGCCCCCGTTGCTGCGGTTTCGCCGACCGCGGTCGGCGTCGTCCGGTGCCAGGCGTCGGCCGTCCATTTGATGGGGTCCCATCTGGACCACTCAGGGGCACCGCCGCCATTCGCAACACCCGTGATCAGATAGGCGAGACCGCGCTCGAAGCCCTCCCTGAACGCTTCGTTCGAATGCTCGAAGCCGGCGAGAAGTTCGTGGCGGATGATGTGCGTAGCCGATCGAATGTCGCTGAGGTCTTCATCGATTCCTGGCCGCTTGGGCAGCAAGCCCAGCGCCTCTACCTTGTCCATCAATGCCTTCACATGCTCGCCACCCGCCTCCAAGTCGCGCCGGCGTTGGGCAGCAACCTTTCGGATCGCGGATTTCGATCCGGCCGTGGCGCAGATTGCTGGCGGTGCATCTGCGCCGGTGCGGAGCGCGGCGGTGGCTTGCTTACCCATGGTGCACCTCCGCCTTCTCGCAGAAGTACGGCCCGAGAAACCACTCGATTGGTGAGCCGACCGAGACGCTTGACGATGCCATGTCAGCGAGGACGCCGATTCGCTCTCCGATCAAGACAACAGCGTTCAACTCGTACGCGGCCTTACTGATGCCCGCTCGTTCGGCGGCAGCCCTCGCGACACATACCAGCGTGTCGGCTGTCGATGCAATTTGCCCGAGGATCGCTTCTACTTGTTCGACCGTCAAACCGCCGAACGCGGGGGCAGGGGCGCGCTCGGGCGCGCCGGTAAACTTCGTCTCAGCCATGATGTGCGTTTCCTTCCAGGGGTTGCACGTTTGTGGTCAGGTGGGATCTCGGGTTGCCGCCCTTGGTCTCACCGCTTTGCCTCAGATTGCCCGCTGAGGCACCGGGTCATTTCTCCGTCGAATAGATCATCGGCTCGGGTTGAGCATGAAGTCGAAGTTCGGCTTGACGCGGCGAGGCGCCGCCTGCTGGCCGGACATGCGCGCAGCGTAGTAGGCTCGGTCGACCTTTGGCACATCGCCTCGGCGGCTCGGTGTCTCGAAGACCCACCCGCGCGCCGTGAGCCATGCACACATGCGCTTCGGCTGCACGAGGCTGGTCAGCAAGACCAGTTCCTCGCGAGTCAAGAGCAGCGGAGGCGTCATCTGAATCGCCGGCGCTTCGGCGGTTTCTTGCCGCTTCATGCTGCTTGCCTCATCACTGTTTACGCCTTCGGCTCATGGGCCTTGTCGATCCTGTCGCGCACCCACGGCGCGCCACCAAGGCGGCCCAACTTCTCGCGCTGGCCTACAGTCATTCGAAGCGAGACCGTCACTGTGTCCGCTCCTTCCTTTAGAGGTCTGCGGCCTCGCCCTCGTTCAGATTGGCCTGATTGTTTTGGGCTCGTCGTCATGTGAATATCGTAGTGCTTAAATCACGCAGACGCAATCTTTTTTGTAGTGCTTTAAGCCGCCCTCATCGGGATCACCTCGGCGCCGGCGCGCAGCCGGTCCAGGTAGTCGGCCCAGGTCTGCATCATCTGCCGGCGCTGCTCCATGAACTCGGCCCGGTCGTAGGCCATGCCCAACGGCCCCGACTTGCCGTGTGCCAGCTGGGCCTCGATCACGTCGGGCGAGATGCCGGGCAGCCGCTCGACCATCAGCGTGCGCGCCATCGCGCGGAAGCCGTGCGCGGTCATCTCGTCGTTCGTGTAGCCCATGCGGCGCAGCGCGGTGCGGATCGTGTTCTCGCTCATGCAGCGCTCGCCGGTGAGCAGCGACGGGAAGACGAACTGGCCATGCCCGGTCAGCGGGCGGAGATCGGCAAGGGCGGCGAGCGCCTGCGTCGACAGCGGCACCAGGTGCGGCCGGCCGTTCGTCTTGCCGTGCACCGTGCGCTTCATCTTCGCCGCCGGGATCGTCCACAGCGCCGCGTCGGTGTCGATCTCGGCCCATTCCATCGCGCGAACGTTCCCCGGTCGCTGGAAGAGCAGGGCGGACAGCGCCAGCGCGGCCCGGGTCACGGGGTGCCCGACGTAGCCGTCGATCGCGCGCAGCAACTCGCCGGCCTGGCCGGGCTCGAGAACGGCGGCCGCATGCTTCACCGCGGTGGGCTTCAGTGCGCCACGCAGGTCGGCAGCCGGGTTGCCGGCGCATCGGCCGGTCGCGACGCCGTACCGGAAGACCTGGCCGGCGTACTCGCGCAGGTCGTGGGCCATCTGCTGGGCGCCGCGGGCTTCGACCTTTCGGAGCACGTCGAGCAGCATCGGGGCCGACACGGCGGCCAGCGGCAGCGAACCGAGCCAGGGGAACAAGTCCTTCTGGCAGCAGCGAATCCACTGCCGGGCATGGGTGGCGCTCCAGCCGCTCGCTTTCGCTTCGTGCAGTTCGCGAGCCACTGCCTCGAACGTCGTCGCGTTGCTGGCTGCATTGGCGATCTGCTCGGCCTTGCGCTGCTGCACCGGGTTCGTGCCGGCCTGCCGGGTCTGGCGCGCCTTGTCGCGTGCCAGGCGGGCTCCCTTCAGCGTGAGCTCGGGGTAGCTGCCGAGCGCCAACCGCGATTCCTTGCCGTCCGGATAGAACTTCCAGAACCATCGTTTCGAGCCGCCCGGCGACACCTCCAGGTAGAGGCCCGCGGCGTCCGTGAACCGCCGGCGTTTCAGCTCGGCGGGGCACGTGGCGTTGCGGCAATCGGCGTCGGTCAGCATGGGCTCGGGAAGGGCGGTCAGGCCGGGGAACCGGGGAACATGTGCCCCGGTGTGCCCCGATTTTCTGATCTGTTCCCCGCATTGTTCCCCGGTTCAGGGTGCGCTGTCTAGACCCAACATGATTGAACGTGACATGAAAAAGGCTCCTAAGCTGTTGATTCGCTTGGAGCCTTGATTCGATCTGACGCTACCTGAAAACCTGTCGTGGTCCCGCCGACAGGAATCGAACCTGTATCTGGCGCTTAGGAGGCGCCCGTTCTATCCATTGAACTACGGCGAGATGGGTATAGAGCAAGCATCCTTTCGTCGGCGCTCTCCTATGGAAAGGTCTTAATCCCTACCGCGCTATCATCGTATCACTGCTACGGAAGTGCTACGAGGTTGCTACATGGCCAGCGTGATCAAGGTCGGCGACAGGTGGCGCGCGCAGGTGCGCCGCAAGGGGCACGCCGCGCAGTGTAAGACGTTCCGGACGAAGGCCGCCGCGGAGGTCTGGGCCCGCGAGATCGAAGCGCGCATCGACGATAGGCAGGTGTCCGCGCAAGCCGACAGCAAGGTGCTGCTTTCGGCCGTCCTGCGGGCCTACCGTGAATTGCGAGACACCTCTCGCCCCATCGCCGACACGTCCAACGAGCACTACATGATCCGCAAGCTGTCGGCGGGTCTGGGTGACAGGCGCGCCGGTGCGCTCACGCCGCATGACCTGGTTGGCTACTGCACGATGCGCAAGGATGAGGGCGCGGGCCCGTACACCTGCAACATGGAAATCAGCAAGCTCGGCACGGCGATGCGTTACGCGTCAGTGGCGCTGAATGTCTCCCTGCCTGACGTCGTGACCTCCTCGAGGCCGCTGCTCAAGCACCTGGGATTGATTGGCGGGGGTGGCCGGCGCGAGCGGCGTCCCACCGAGGACGAATATGCCGCCGTCGTCACTTGGCTCACCCAGCACAAGGGCCAGATGTTCGGCGACATCATCCACTTCGCAGTGGCGACCGCCATGCGCCGCGGTGAGATCGAGCGGCTCATGTGGGCGGACGTCGACGAGAAAAAACGCCTGGTGCTGGTGCGGGATCGCAAGGACCCGCGGCGCAAGGCAGGCAACGATCAGTGGGTGCCGCTGCTCGGCGAGGCCTGGGCGATCCTCAAACGACAGAAGCAGTTGCGTGACGAGCCGCGGATTTTCCCGATCAGCGCGTCGACGGTGAGCAAGTACTTTACCGAGGCGTGCGAGAAGCTCGGTATCCCCGACTTGCATTTCCACGATTTGCGGCACGACGGAACGAGCCGGCTGTTCGAGGAGGGTTACGAGATCCAGCAAGTCGCGTTGGTGACCGGACACCGGGACTGGCGTCATCTCAAGCGCTATATCAACCTGAAGCCGGAGGACCTGCACCGGCCGGAGGCGAGCGACGACGGGTGATCGGGCCGATACGGGTGTCGTGGGCTGCGTCCTTTTCCCTCTTACTTAATCGCGAATCAAGCTGCTTCTCTCGCCCGCTCGCGGCACATATCAAGATGCGCCGCGACATCCCTATAGTCGCCCCAGCGCTTGTTGCTGTCCAGGTCCGCTCCGCGATGAGCATCTGTGTGACCAGGCAATTCATGGCCCGAACTCCACGTGGCCGCAAGCGCATGGCAAGTCGAAGTCCCTTGCTGGCCGCGGGACGATCGTTCGAGATGGCGCCGGACTGTCGGTACCGCCGGCAGCGAATCGTGTCGGACCGCTTGGCTATCCTCGATAGATTCAGTGGTTAACCAGGGGGGCGCTTCGCACGGCCGAGGTGGCAAGGTTCTTGAAAAGTGGGGATTAGTCAAAGGTTGCGTCATGGCGAAGTCCTTCGTGACTGAACTTGGCGCTGGCGTGTTCAGACGAACCCGCGCAGTCGACCTTGGGCGAACACGTGTGGGTCAGCTCGGACAACCGCGTCTCATTACAGACGCATCGCATTGGGTGACGCTTGTGAAGGTTCCTCAGGTATGCGGTCGACGTCCGCATCCGGTTGCGTCCAACGCGGGTCTCGAGGCGCAGCGCTTTCGCCCGCCAACTTCGGAGTGACAGCGGACGCTCGAATATTCGTACCCAAGAGATGCGCTGTCATGCCGGTTCCAGGCCGATTCCGGGCGTCCCTCCGTTTGGCAAGCGCAGGCAGAACGCTGCGAACCCAACGCGCACTGATCATCCAGACTTGCACAGCCAGTTGCCGACGACGACAACCATCGACATCCGACAACGTTTCCGTTGCCGGCGGCGGCCGCCCTTTCATTGGGTCGACAAGACTCTGCTGCATGGGTGAGCGTCTCGTCAGACCTGACTTCGATCGAGTTGCCGAGGAACCGCCCGTTGAACTTGTAGCGGTTTCGACTGGCAATTGTCATGCGTGGCGGTGACGATGCGCTGGTAGACGATATCCAGCGTCAGGAGGTGCAATGGAAGGTCCGGGGCCGCAATATCTCGTAGACGGCGCTCGATTGCAGCCGTGTGATCCCGACTGGCAGCGGGTACTCGAACCTGCCTACAAGAGGGGGGTGCAGCCACTGTGCCTGTCCCGGGCCCCGGGCGTTGCGATGTACTTGGCGCGCTACCGGCGTCTCGTCGTCAAGCGTCTCCCGCAGACCGGGCATCAGCATCATCCGTCCTGCGCGACGTACGAGCAGCGCACGGGCCAAGCGGGCCTCGGTGAGGTACTCGGCGAGGCGGTGATCGAGCACGCCCCTCACCCCGTCGAAGTCAGGGTCGAATTCCCGCTCACGCGTCGCCTCGGGAGAGCAACCCCACCGGCCGAGCTCGCGGTGGGTCACTCCGAAGTCGCTGCGCGATGCCGTGGTCTCGGTCTCCGCGGGCTTGCGCATTTCCTGCTGCAGCGCGCGGGATTCAATCGCTGGTCACCCCGCATGCAGGGCAAGCGCACCTGGTACGTGGTGCACAAGCACCTCACCGCTGTTTCCCGCGAGATCGAAACCAAGGGCGCTCGCCTCGCCGACATCCTGCTCATCCCCGAGCCGTTCTCGATCGAAGAGGCGGCGGCAATCTCGAAGCGACGAGCGAGGTTCATGTCGATCCTGCTGACACCCGCGGACGGCGTTCAGTTCAAGCTGATGCTCGTGCTGAGCGAGCTGAAGGCGTTCTCGGCAACGGACATCGACTATCGGATCGTGTTGAAGCATATTCCGGATTGCCCGCTCTACATGGAGCGCAAGGTCGGTGATCGCTTCAAGCGCGTGTTCGACAGCGAATACGAGGCCTGGGCGCATCAGCGATCGGCCGAGCACGCTGGAATTGTCGACCCCTGGCGGCTGCGCTTCCTCTTCTGCGGTCTGATCTATGCCAGGAGGGAAGGGATTTACTACGTCGACACAGCGACGCTCGTGGTGCTGAGCTCGACCTGGATACCCTTGGACAAGCCCTACGAGCACCTTCTCATCGACGAACTCGTGCGCCAGGAGCGGCGCTTCCTGAAGCCGCTCCGGTTCGAATCGAAGCATGGCGCTGCGTTCCCGAATGCGGTGCTGCTCGAAGCCGATCACGCATAGCATCTGCGCGCTCCCGCAATCGCCGGTGCCTCAACAACCCCGAGGGACTTCGAATGGACCCCTTGCGACTCAACCTCAGCGGCTTCACCGGCACCCGCGACGAGCTCGACTGCCGTTCTTGGGCTTCGCGTCGCGAACGGCTGTTCCGCAGCGGTTGCTGGTGGTCGCCGCCAGCCGTCGAACTCACGGTGTCGGAACATTGCAGTCGTTGGGGCTCGCACGCGGCCTCGCCACCAGCGGCCGGTACCAGGGTACTGCTGACATTGCCGGCTAACGAGGGGCGGCGGAGGCCCATGTCCTCCAATCGGAGTCACCATCGTTCGAGCCCGATCGAACGACTGCTCCGCTTCGGGTCGACGGGTCGCCACCGACCCAGAACGGACATACGCCCGGAACGATTACGCGCCCGAAAGCCGACGCTCGTGCCGTCGAGACTAACCCTTCGGTTTCGGACTCTGCCGGGTTAGGCGATCCGATCCAGCGCGGCACGTTCCGCCGTCGCTTCGCTATCGTCAATGGTTGACATCCTTTCAAGTCATGTCGGTCGACCGGGTCAACGCCTCGTGGCGTGAGATGTCCTCCAACATGGCCGTGAGCTTCGCGCGTACAAGTGTCAGGGCATCGCTTCCCAGGAGCACGTGATCCGGCGGCGCTTGCATCTCCAGCAATTGCAGGATCGCCTTCGCGGCCTTGTGGGGATCGCCCAGTTGATTGCCGCTCTTGTCGATGCGCGCGCGGCGAATCGGGTCAAACATCGAGTCGTAGTCAGAGAGGCTGCCCGGTGAACGCACCATCGAACGCCCGGCCCAGTCCGTTCGAAAGGAGCCTGGCGCCACGGCGGTCACTGCAATGCCGAGGCCCTTCAACTCCTTGGCAAGCGTGTCCGAAATGCCTTCGAGCGCGAACTTGCTCCCGCAGTAGTAGGCGATGCCCGGCATTGTGATCGTGCCGCCCATCGACGTGATGTTGACGATGTGACCGCGACGGCGAATGCGCATGAATGGAAGGAACGCCTTGATCACTGCCACCGCCCCGAAGACGTTGACGTCGAACTGCCGGCGCATCTCATCCAGCGGCGATTCCTCAAGGATTCCCTCGTGCCCGTAGCCCGCGTTGTTGATGACGGCGTCCACAGGGCCGATCCGTGACTCGACCTCGGCGGCGAGCGGAGCGATGGTGTCGAATTGGCTGACGTCCAGCAATCGTGCGTGCGCTCGTCCACGAAGCTGCTCCTCGAACTCGGCGCCCGCGGCTTCGTTGCGCACCGTACCGACGACTTGATGGCCAGCGTCGAGAGCTGCATTCGCGATCGCACGGCCGAAGCCGCTGCTCACGCCCGTGATGAAAAGTGTCTTTGATGAAGTCATGGCCAGAGTCTAGATTTCGAGGCCATCGCCGCCCAGGTGCGTTTGTCTGTCGTTGTTGCCTAATCCTATGACTTCGAATGCTGGTCGGGCTAAATCTGCGCTTCCCGGATGCACAATGGGATTTCACCCCGAGGGCGCGTCATGGCGAAATCACGAACGATTGCTTCCGTAGCCGTCGCCGCTCGACAGGCCCGAATGGTGGCCCTCATGAAGTCTCTGGCGCCGCAGGAGGGCTACACGCTGACGGCGTTGCCTGATGTGCGGTTCCTTCGCTCGAACCGCCCTCTCTCCATGACGCCTGTGCTTTACGAGCCGGGGATCGTGATCGTTTGCCAGGGGCGAAAGCGCGGCTTCTGGGCCGACAGGGTGTATCTGTACGACGCCCAACATTACCTGGCCGTTGCTGTTCCCGTCCCCTTCACGATGGAGACCGATGCAACGGCTGCAGAGCCCTTGCTGGCCATCTACATCGGCCTCGATTTCGCCGTACTGGGCGCACTCGCGTTGCAACTCGACGAGCTCGCCGGCACGCCATCGGCATGCCCCGTCGGCATGGTGTCGACGCCGATGGACGATCGGCTCGCCGAAACAGTCCTTCGCCTGCTCGAAGCGATGACCTCGCCGGTGGAGACGGCGCTGCTCGGTTCGTCGATCGTCCGCGAGATCTATCTCCGCGTTCTGAGCGGCGATCAGGGTCCGGCGTTGCGTGCCGCGCTCGCAAGGCCAGGTCAATTCGGAAAGATCGCCAGGGCGGTCAGGCGGATCCATACAACGTTCAACGAACGCCTGACCGTCAACCGCTTGGCCAGCGAAACCGGCATGAGCATTCCGACCTTCCACACCCACTTCCGGGCCGTGACCCACAGCTCACCGATGCAATATCTCAAATCGGTCCGACTGCATCAGGCCCGGCTGCTGATGCTGCGCAATGAGAAGACGGCCGCGGCGGCGAGCATCGAAGTCGGCTATGAAAGTGCATCGCAGTTCAGCCGCGAGTTCAAGCGGCTCTTTGGGCGCAGCCCCGGCGAAGAGGTGGCGCGCCTGAAGGCGAGTTTCGCGATGCCACGACTGCCAGGAGAGCAGGTCTGGGTGTCATCGCATTGAGGTCAGGCGCGCGATCGCGCCCCAGCGAGAGACGCCACTCAGGCCACCTGTCCCTGGCGCCGCATGTGGCTCACCGTCAGCCATATGCCCGAGATGAGGAAATAGAGCGCCCCCACACCGGCGTAGCCTGCGACGCTCGCCAATTGGGGAGGTGCGTCCATTCGCGACTGGGCCACAAAGAAGCCACCGGCAAGCGCAGATTGAGCGCCGCTCAGGACCATGGCCCACTGTGCGCCGTGACTTTTCCATCGACGCAGCGCGGTGCCCATTTGGAGAAGGCCGGCGACGATCGCCCATACGCCTATCACCGCTAGCACCGCATTCATGCCTTGATGCAGCGCGAGAGCCACGGCCAGCGCGGCGATCCCGCTGACCCAGACATTCATGCGCTGGGTGCGATTGAGCGCAAGACCGCCGCTGGATCCAGCATCGACCCAGTTTGCGCCGGCATCCCACGCCGGGTACGCGACCAGCAGTATCGCGGCGACCGTAGGCACCTTCGCGCCTACGACGAGCACGGCGGCCACCCAGACAATTGAGAACAGGGCACGAGCGTAGTAGTAGCGCTTCAGCCACTGCTCCTGGTCAATGTTGGAGGAGTTGAGGTTCGTGGGCATGGAAGAAGGTCCTTGTGTTGGTGTTGGTGTTGGTGTTGGCGATCGATGCTCAGATGCCTGCATACCACTCGTAGCCGCGGTCTTCCCAGTAGCCGCCATTGCCGCCCCAGAGACGATCGAAGCTCGACACCACCTCCAGCCGCATGAGGTACTTGGCCTGCTTGTATCCGAGCTGACGTTCCACACGAAGCCTGAGCGGCGCGCCATGCTCAACGGGCAGCGGTCGATCGTTCATCGCGTAGGCAAGAATCGTCTGCGGATGCCATGCATCGAGCAAGTCGATGCTCTCGTAGTAGCGACCACTGCCATCCAGACTCTGCTCGAGCTCGTCGGCACAATGGAAAACGACATAACGGGCGCCTGGGGACAGGCCAGCTGTGTCAAGGATTCGCCCGAGCTGGACGCCCTGCCGCTTTTCGATCGCGCTCCACCCCTCGACACAGTCGTGTCGCGTGATCTGGGTACGCGAGGGAAGACGCATGAGATCGTCCAACGACAAGCTCAGGGGCTTCTGGACCAACCCGTCAACTCGCAGTCGCCAGTCGGCGAACTTGCCATCCATGAGTCGGGCGTACTCGTCGGATGCTGGCAAGCGTGTTCCGTTGGCCCGGAAGACGGGCGAAAGGTCGGACTCACTGAACTCCGCCGCCGGCGTCCCCCGCGCTTGAAGCGCTCGCTGGGCCTTCATCGTTAGATGTTCGGTGCTGCGAAGAATCCGGTCAGTCGGACCGCTCTGCACCAGGCGATCGCATCCGGAGAGCGCGGCGGCGCCCAGGCCGGCAAGAGCACTGCCAATAAACCCTCGCCGAGAAGGCGTCTTCATCATTGCGCACCTCCATCAACCTCGATTGCGTAGCGGCCCGTGATCATCGAGCGCAGGTTGTTCCATACGCCCGATACGGCGACCATGACCAGATGCACCATGACGAATACCACGAGTGAAAAGGCAGTGAGAAAGTGCAGTGTCCTGGCTGTGGCTCGACCTCCTAGCAACTCGGGAAGTAGCGGGAACGCCGCGTCGATCCCGGGTGACATCGCCAGGCCACTTGCAACCATCAGCGGCAACAGAACGAAGGCGACAATCAGGTACGTCATCTTCTGCAGGGCGTTGTATCGACGTGCCTCTTCGCCTTTTGCGAAGCGCAGCCGCGCGTGGTCTTTGATTTCCTGCCAGAGGTGCCGCCGGCTGACCTGGTCCTTCGTCGGCAACAGGTCGCGCCGGAAATGCTCACTCCGAAACCCGTAAGCCAAGTAGAGCAAGCCGTTGATCACCAGCAGCCAAGCAAAAGTGAAGTGCAGGCGACGGCCGGCGCCCAGGTCGTGATACGAGGGCAGCGTCAGCCAGGTCGGAAAGGCGCGGGCCACGACGACCCCATCTTCCTTGCTCGCGCCAAGGAATCCTGTGGTGTCGACGCTCAGACCGCCCAACCGTGCCGTGCCGCGAATCGTGTCCTTCAAGCCTTCGCTGGCGATCTCGATGATGGGCGTCTCATGGTCCGCCCCGTATTTGCCCACGTAGAGCCGCGGATGCGCGTTGAAGATCTGAAGTCCGCTCGCCAGCAGCAGCGTGAGACACAAGGCGTTCAGCCAATGTGTCAGCCGCACGGGCACGCTGTGTCTTCGCACGCGGATCTGGCGTTCAGCGATCGCTTCTGAAGCAGATGTATCCATAGGGGACTCGTTCGGGTTGACGGCGGAGTTGGGACCGGCCGGCTATCCGTTACATCGGCGGAACGACGCCGCTCTTTCCGACAACGAGGCGGCCGGAAGAGAGATTGCCCGCGGCATCCTTCTCGGCCAGGACGAAGACGACTGCGCCAGCCTTGACGTCATCGGGCGTGGCCTCGGTAAGCGTTACCACCGGCGTTCCCGTCGGAATCGAGATCTTCTTTTCCTGGCCGTGGTACGTGACCGTCACGGCGCTCCCTTCCACAGACTTCACAGCATTGGAGACCGTGGCATTGGTCATGGAGCTGTTCGGCTGAAGATCCCAACCGAAGCTGCCTTCAGACGCTCCCTTCATGGCCGGAGGGAAGATGACGACCTCGAGTGCGCCGTCTCCGCCCTGCGCCTTGGGCAGCGAGGCAATGCCGACGTAGTCGCCAGGCTTGATGTCGGAGATCGCTGCCTTGGCAACGCCGGATGCGACCCAGCCTTGCTTGAGCTTGACCGTGACAAGATTCCCTTCGCGAGACTTCAGCTCGAGCTGGTCGCCGTTGCGGGCGACAACAGTGCCGCGAACGCGCACGCTCGCATCGCCCGGGCCTGCTGCGGAAGAGATGGCGGGAACGACGAAGGCCAGCGCGACGATGCTGGCGGCGATAAGCGAATTGAGGCGTTGATGCATATACAG
>Ga0105237_10004204_pt1 | contig 16757 bp, 8 predicted proteins | sample KBSC24metaG_FD_81520 | JGI IMG/M metagenome (GOLD analysis project Ga0105237, IMG submission 81520) | Corn rhizosphere microbial communities from Kellogg Biological Station, Michigan, USA - KBS C2-4 metaG | ecosystem: Host-associated > Plants > Roots > Rhizosphere > Soil | place: Michigan, USA... | reverse complement strand
ATCGTCGTCGAGCTGCTCTGCGTATCTCCGTTCGACAGCTCGGTGGCCGTGGCGGTGGCGGTGAGGGCGACCGTGCCGACGAAGTCGGCCGGCGCGGTCAGCGTCAGCTGAGTTGTCGGATCGAGCCCGGCGCTGTCGGCGGTGTTGCCGGGATTGCTGATGTCGAAGGTCAGGCTGGTGTGGCCGGCGGTCGCGGTGAACGGCGTATGGCCCGCGACGCCGTCACTGATCGTGAAGCCGACCGGGATGTCGGAGATCGTGATCGTGTGCTTCTCGGAGTGGTCGGTGTTGTCGGTGAAGCTCGCCAGGCTGGCAAGCGGCGGCAGCGCGGCGGGGCTGTTGATGACCGCATCGCCGATCGTCGAGACGCTGAGGTTGTCCAGGATCGCGCCATAGGTGCCGATGGTGTCGTGCGGGTGGAAGCTGAGCACGTTGTCGCCGGCCTGGCTGAGTACCTGGATTGCCGTGGTCTTCCAGGCGTTGACGAGGATATCGGCTTCGTTGTAGGTCGCGACGAGTTGGCCATTCCAGTAGACGTCGAAGCTCTGCGTGTCGAAGTCGGGATTGCCGGAAACGTCGCGCCGGATCATGTCGAAATCGATCTCGACGACCTGGCCCGCGGTCGCGAACTGCACGTGCGAGCTGATGATGTTCTTGGCCGCGCCGTCGGCTTCGAGTTCGAGCACGTGATTGGCGCTCGGCACCGCCGGGGTGTGCGGGTTCTGCGTCAGGTTGTAGGACCACTGGGCGGTGGCGGCATCGTTCTCGACCCGGCTGCCCGCGTTGCCGATCCAGACCAGGCCGCCCGGCTGCCCGGGCACGGCCGGATTGCCATCCTGGAAATCGTCGTTTGCGCTGACCCAGGTGCTGGTGGTGCCGAACTGCGGCACCTCCGCCTGCGGCTTGATGTCGATCGTCATCGTCGCGACGTTGCTGTTGAGGGCACCGTCGTAGGCCTGGAAATCGAAGCTGGCGTAGCTGTGATGCATGTTGCCGAAGCCGGGCGCGCTGAACGAGTCGTCGCCCGCCTCGCCGGATGCGGGGATGAACTTCAGCTTGCCCGCGTCGATGTCGGCCTTGCTGATCAGGTCGCCCGCCTTCAGCGCGGTCGCGCCGCCGAGCAGCACGAGCATGCCGTTGAGCGGCAGCGAGCCGATGCGTAGCTGCAGGCTGCTCGCCGCAGTGTCCACGTCCTTCACATTGAAACCTGCCCAGGTGAACGTGATCGCCTGGTTCTCCAGCCCCTTGATGCTGTTGCTGGTGGCCTGAGGGGGGTCGTTCACAGCGTTGACATCGACGTGGACCGGCGCCGTCTCGACCGTGCCGCCCGAACTGACGCTGTAGTTGAAGTCCACGGCACCGACATAGTCGGTGGCCGGCGTGAACGTCAGCTTGCCGGTCGTCGCGTCGAGTTCCACTTTGCCGTGGCCATTGGCCAGCGTGACCGAGCCGCCCAATGCGATCGCCTGGCCGTCGACTGCTGTGATCGTACGGGCGGGGCTCTCGAAGCTGTCGTTCGCCAGCACGTCGATCTCGACAGGTTTGTCTTCGTCGGTGCGGAAGCTGTCGGCCGCGATGTCGGCGACCGGCGCCACGTTCAGCGTGACGCTGGAGCTCGTGGTGAGCGAGCCGTCGTCGGTGCTGACGACCAGCGTATCGTGGCCGTTGTAGTCGGGGGTGTTGTGGTAGGTCGCGCCGTCCAACGCGGCATTGATCGCGGCCGGTGATCCGATCAGCTTGACCGTCCCGCTGCCGTCGCCGTCGACGATCAAGCCGGCGACGCTGCCGAGCGTCAGGGTGCCCTGGGTCACTTTGAGCGTGGTCGTCACCGATGCGCTGTCCACGTCGGCCACCGTGATGGCGTTGCCGTTCGCAGCCGAGAACACGAGCGGCGTGTCCTCGTCGACGTTTTGCGGTGTGGCCGCGGCAGTTGTCGTCGGCGCGTCGTTGGCGCCGTCGACGGTGATCGTCAATGTCGTGCTGGCGCTGGCCTTCGAGTCGTCGGTGATCGTGTAGGTGAAGGTCTCGGTGGCGTGCTGGCCGGTGCCGAGCGCGTTGGTGGCGGGCCGGGTGTTGTCCAGCGTGTAGGTGTAGGTACCGTCGGCGTTCAGCACCAGCGAGCCGTACGTGCCATCGACGACGCTGCCGACGTTGCCGCTCGCGCTCGCCGGCGTGCCCGCGGCGACGCCGGTGACACTGAATGTGCCGTCGACGTCGCTGTCCTGGCCAGCGGTGCCGGGCGTGACATTGCCGGTGACGGCCGTCGTGCCTTCCTCGATCGTGTTGGTATCCACGACGGCGATCGGCGGATCGTTGACCGGCTTGACGCTCACGCTGACCGACGCGGTCTCGGTGCTGCCGCCGGCGCTGACGGTGTAGTCGAAGCTGGCGACGCCATGGTAGTTGGCGTCCGGATGGAACAGCAGCTGGCCATCCGCCTGCAGCGTGACGCTGCCATGATCGACCAGCACCGGCCCGCCGCCCACCGAGATCGGCTTGCCGTCGATCTCGGTAATCGTGCGGCCGCTGTCCTTGAAGTCGTCGTTGTCCAGTACCGGCAGCTTGGTCTGCGTATCTTCATCGATCTCGAAGACATTCGGCTTGATGTCGGCCACCGGGGAGACCGTGAGTTCGACATGGGCCGTGACCGGCGCGGCGGAGTTGTCGGTGGTGCTGATCAGTAGCGTATCCTGGCCGTTGTAGTCCGGCGATCCGGTGTAGTGGGCCTGCTGCAGCGCGGCGTTGATGTCGGCTGGCGAGCCGGAGATCGTCAGCGTGCCGGTGCCGTCGCCGGCGACGGTCAGGCCGGCGCTGCTGCCGAGGGTCAGCACGCCGTGGCCGACGCTCAACACGGTGGTCAACGATGGGCTGTCGACGTCGGCCACGCGGATGTCGTTCAGCGGCAGCGCGGTGTCTTCGTCGACCGTCATCGTCGCCGGGACCGTGATCGTCGGCGCATCGTTGCTGCCGGTCACCGCAATCGTCAGCGTGGTGCTGGCCGTGGCACCCTGATCGTCGGTGATCGTGTAGGTGAAGGTCTCGTTTCGGGTTTGATTGGCGGCGAGCGCCTGCGTGGCCGGCAGGCTGTTGTCGATCGTGTAGGTGTAGCTGCCGTCGGCGTGGATCACGACCGAACCGTAGCTGCCGGCCACGTCGCTGCCGACGTTGCCGACGGCGCTGGCCGGCGTGCCGGCGGCGACGCCGGTGACGCTGAAGCTGCCGTCGACGTCGCTGTCCTGGCCAGCGGTGCCGGGCGTGACGTTGCCGCTGGTGCTGGTGTCTCCCGCGGCGAGGCCGTTGGTGTCGGCTACGGCGAGCGGCGCGTCGTTGTCGGGCGCGACGTTGAAGGTCAGCGTGTTGGGCGTCGGGTCGGTATCGATGCCGCCGTGCGCGATGCCGCCGTCGTCGCTGACGACGAAGCTGAGCGTGGCGTAGCCATTGCCATTGGCGTTCGCCGCGGGCGTGAAGACCAGGCCATGGCCGTCGTCCGTCAGCTGCGAGACGAGGATCTGTTGCGGGCCGGTGATGACCACGCCGTCGAAGGTCAAGGTGCCTGCCGTCGGCGGCGAGACAGTCACCGAGGCGAAGTGGTTCGCCGGCGTGTCGCTGTCGCTGAAGCCGAAACTGCCGGCGAGCAGGGTGTAGGGCGTGTCTTCGGTGGCCGACAGCGTCGCGTCGGTGCCCGAGGGCGCATGGTTGATCGGGTTGACCGCGATATCGACCGTTGCGGTCGCCTGGCCGCCGTGCCCATCGTCGATTGTGTAGGTGAACGAAGCCGGGCCGTTGTAGCCCGCTTCCGGCGTGAACACCACCTGGCCGTTGACGATCGCCACGCTGCCGTGCACCGCGCCCTGCACACTGCTCAAGGTGAGCTTGTCGCCATCGGGATCGGTTGCGCCGATGAGCAGGGTTGCGGGGTCGATCGTGACGGGGTTGTTCTCGTCGGTCGAAGCCGAGTTCGGCAGCGCCGCGGGTGCGTCGTTGGCGCCGATGACGGTGATCGTCAGATTCGCGGTCGCCGTTGCGCCGTGTTCATCGGTGACCGTGTACGGCACCGTCAAGGTCAAGGGTTCGCCTTGTTTCAGCGATTGGTAGGCCGGATCGCTGGCGACGAAGCTGAAGCTGCCGTCGCCGTGGAAGTCGAGGCCCGCCGGCGCGGTGCCGGCCAGTGCATAGCCGAGCACCGCGTGGGTGTCGACGTCCGTCCCTTGCACATGCCCGCTGACCACCGGCCCGTCCTCGGTTGCGGTGATCGCGGCGGGTTCCGCTTTCGGCGCATCGTTCGCGCCGGTGACGGTGATCGCCACCGTGGTCTTCGAGCCGTCGCTCAGCGTGACGACGAAGTTCTCGATCACGACCTGACCCTGGTCGAGCTCTTGCGATTTGGGCGTCAGCGTGTAGGTCCAGCCGCCCTTGGCGTCGACCATCAGGTCGCCGTACGCGCCGTGCAGCGGCGTGGTATCGAAGGCGAGGCCGGGATTGTCGGCATCGGTGGCGGTCAGCTGACCGGTGATCGGCGGCTGATCCTCGGTGATCTTGCCGGTGTCGGCCGAGATCACCGGCGCCGTGTCGGTGCCGGTCACGATGACGCTCACGGTGGTCGACGAGTTGTCGTTCAGCGTGACGCTGAAGTGCTCATTCACCTTTTCACCGTCCGCGAGCCCCGCCGAGCGCGCGTCGAGCGTATAGGTCCAGGTGCCGTTCGCGTCGACCTTCAGCGCGCCATAGGCACCGGCGTAGGACTTGTCGATGAAAGCGAGGCCGGGATTGTCGGCATCGCTCGCCTGCAGCGTGCCGCCGATCGGCGGCTGGCCTTCGGTGATGGCGCCGCTGCCGGCCGAGATCACCGGCTTGTCGTCGGTGCCGGTGATCTGGATCGTGACGGTCGTCTGCGTCCGGTCGGTCAAGCTGACCGGGAATGTCTCGGTCACCACTTGCCCCGCGGCCAGCGCCTGCGCGGCCGGGCCGAGCGTGTAGGTCCAGTGGCCATCGGCCTGCAGCGAGAGCGTGCCGTAGGCGCCCACCGGGGCGGCGGCGACGAAGGCCAGCGAGCTGTTGTCCGGATCGTGCGCGGTCAGGATGCCGCTGATCGGCGGCTGGTCTTCGCTGATCGAACCAATGCCGGCGGAGACCACGGCGGCGGTGTCGGTGCCGGTCACGGTGATGTCGATGCTGGTCCTCGATCCGTCGCTCAGCACCAGCTCGAACTTGTCGTGCACCACGTCGCCGGCTGCCAGCGCGACCGAGGCCGGCCCGAGGGCGTAGCCCCAGCTGCCGTCGGCATGCATCGTCAGGCTGCCGTAGAGCCCGGAGTGGGTCGCGTCGAGGAAGTGGAGCGTCGGGTTGTCCGCATCGGTCGCGGTCAGAGTGCCGACTATCGGCGGCTGGCCCTCGGTGATCGCGCCGAGGCCGCTGGAGATGACGGGTGCATCGTCGGTACCGGTCACGATGATCGTCACGCTGGTCTTGGTGCCGTCGCTCAGCGTGACCGGAAAGACCTCCTGCACCACCTTGCCGCCGGGCAGTGCCTGGGCCGCGGGGCTCAATGCATAGGTCCAGTGGCCGGCAGCGTCGACGGTCAGCGTGCCATAGGCGCCATGGTCGAGCGCCGGTACGAAGGCGAGCGAAGGGTTGTCCGGATCGGTGGCGGCCAGAGTGCCGCCGATCGGCGCCTGGTCCTCGATGATCGATCCGGTGGCGGAGGAGACGACCGGCGCGTCGTCGGTGCCGGTGACGGTGATCACGACCGTGGTGGTCGAACCGTCGTTCAGGGTGACGCTGAAGTGTTCGCTGACGATCTTCCCGCCGGGGAGTGCCTGCGCCGCGGGCGAGAGCGCATAGGTCCAGTGGCCGGCGGCGTCGACCGTCAGGCTGCCATAGGCGCCGCCGCGGGTGGCGGGCACGAAGGCGAGATCGGGGTTGTCGGCGTCGGTCGCGCTCAAGGTCCCGCTGATCGGCGGCTGGTCTTCGGTGATCGCGCCGCTGTCGGTGGAAATCACCGGCAGGTCATCGACGGGCGTGACCAGGATCGTCGTCTGGCCGCTCACGTGGGCGCTGCCGTCGGAGACGCTGTAGGTGAAGCTGCCGACCGGCTGGCCGTCGCTGTAGTCGCCCGGCGGCACGTAGTGCAGGCCGGCCAACTGCGCGGCGGTCAAGGTCTGGCCGACGGTCACCGGCGTGTTGTCTGCCAGCTGGATCTGCCCGACGGTGGGCAAACCGGTCACGGTCGTCGTCAGGCTGTCGCCGTTGGCATCCGTCGGTGCGGAGAGGCCGAGCGCCACCGGCGCGCCTGCTTCGCTGGCAGTGATGCTCGACGAGGCGACGACTGGCGGGCTGTTCGGCGCCGGCGCATGCACCTCGACCGTGATCGTGCTGGTGGCGGTGGCGCCGGAAGGGTCGGCGACGGTGTAGCTCAAGGTGACCGTGCCACTGACGCCGGACGCGGGCGTGAAGCTGATCGTGCCGTCCGGGTTCACCGTGGCGCTGCCGATCGCCGGATCGACCGTCACGCTGCGCACCGTCAGCGTGTCGCCGTCGCGGTCGCTGTCGTTGGCCAGCACGTTGACCGTCACCGGCGTGCCGGCGTCGATGACGGCGGTGTCCGGCGCGGCGAGCGGCGCGTCGTTGACCGGCGTCAGCGCAATCGTGGTGCCGCCGTTCGTGCTGTGCCCGCTGGCATCGGTCACCTGATAGTTGAAGCTGCCGACCGGGGTGGTGCCGTTGTAATCGGCCGGCGGCACGTAGCTCAGGCCGGGCAGGTCGGCCGCTGTCAGCACCGTGCCGGCGCTGACCACGCTGCCGTCGGCCTTGACGATCTGCCCGATCGCCGGCACCTGGCCGACCATGATGTTGACCGTGCCGATGTTGCCGCTCGGCGCCGTGAGGCCGAGGCTGACGGGAGCGCCTTCCTCGCTCGCGGCGATGCTGCTCGATGCGGCGACGAGGCGCGAGGCCGCGAGCTGGTTCTCGGGGGCGGTGTCGCCGCCGAAGGGTTGCACCGTGGTGTTGCTGCTGCCTTCGGTGGTCAATCCGGCGGTGGTGGTCGACTCGCTGATGCGGTCGACCCGCAGGCCGGGGCCGAGGTCGCCGGCACCGTCGCCGCCGTTCAGGCCGGCCGCGGTAGCGGCGTCAGCGTCGTTGTTCTCCAGGCCGGTGATCACGCGATCCAGCTCACCGCCGGTGGGCGCGCTCGCCGGGGTCGCGGCCTGCGTGACCGTGCCGTCGTCATCCGTCAGCTGCACCACGCCGTCGGCCGAGGTCAGGATCACGTCGCCGCGGTGCACCACGTCGCCGAGCTTCAGCGGCTGCATCTGCCCGTCCGCCGTCTTGATCATGGCGGTACCCCACAGGCCGGTGACGTGGCCGATCTGGGTTTTGACAATGGTAGGCATGAACGGTCCTGAGTGATGAAAATGACAGCGGAGGATACCCAAGCCCCTGTGCCTTATCGGGGTGAAAACCTCGACAAGGCGTGAACTGAGTCACTCGGCGAAGGCGCTCGTGCGCCGATAAGGACAGCCGGCCCGAGGCGGCCGATGAGCGGTTTCAGCGCTCGCGCAACGCGTAGGCGTGGGCCTTGAGCACCGGCTTCAGCAGGTAGGACATCACGGTCTTGCGGCCGGTCAGGATGTCCACCTCGGCGGTCATGCCGGGGATGATCGGCAGCTTCTCGCTGAAGTTCGAACGCGCGGTGCGCACCCGCACCAGATAGAAGGCGTTGCCCTTTTCGTCGACCACGGTGTCGGGGCTGATGTTCTCGACGGTCGCGTCGAGGCCGCCGTAGACCGAGAAGTCATAGGCGGTGAACTTGACGGTGGCCTTCTGCTCCGGGTGGATGAAGGCGATGTCTTTCGGCAGCACCTTCGCTTCGAGCACCAGCGCATCGTCCAGCGGCACGATCTCGACGATGTCCTTGCCGGGCTGCACCACCCCGCCGACGGTGTTGGCCAAGAGCCGCTGCACCCGCCCGCGCACCGGGCTCCTGACCTGCGACTTGGTCACCTTGTCGGTCAGCGCGACCGCGCCTTCGTTCAGCGCGTTGAGCTTGCCCATCACGTCGGCCAGGTCCTTGCGCGCGTCGTTGCGGAAGGCGATGTCGGTCTCCTGGATCTTGCGCTGCGCTTCGCCGATGGCCGCCTGCACGCGCGCGATCTGCGCGGAGGTCTGCTCGACGTCGCCATGGCTCTTCGAGACTTCGCGCTCCAGGCGCAGGATGTCGACTTCCGAGACGGCGCCGGTGGCGAGCAGCGGCTTGGTTTTCGAGAGTTCCTGCTGCGCCAGGTCCATGCCGCGCTCGGCGCTGGTCTTGCGGGCGCGCATCTCGCTCAGCTCCTGCTGGCGCTGCTGCAATTGCTGCTGGTTGATCGACAGCATCGTGTTCAGCTCGGACTGGCGCGATTCGTAGAGCCGGCGCTCTTCGTCGACGATGCGCTGCTGCTCCAGATCGTTGCCGGCGGACGGCGGGCTGAAAGGCTTGCCCTCGGCGATCGCGCGCAGCCGCGCCTGCCGCGCGCGCAGCGCGAAGCCCTGCGCCGCACTTTCGCGCACGCCGGAGGTGGCGCGGGTCTCGTCGACCTTCAGCAGCACCTGGCCGGCCTCGACGACCTCGCCTTCCTTCACCAGGATCTCGCTGACCACGCCGCCGTCGAGCGACTGCACCACCTGCAACTGGCGCGACGGGATCACCTTGCCGTCGCCGCGCGTGACCTCGTCGACATGCGCCAGCGCCGCCCAGACGCCCAGCGCCACGACGATGACCAGCGCCGCGCGCACGATCTTCTGCGCGCGCCGCGTGCGCTGGCGCGACATCACTTCGTCGGCTTCGTGCTCGAAAGTGCGGAAGCCGTTGCCCTGCGCCTCGGCGTCGCTGACCACCGGGCCGAGCATGCGCTCGCTGACCGGCCGCAGTGCGAGCCGGATCGGTTCGAGCACGGCGACGAGGCCGCCGCCGGCGCGCTGCAATCCATTGCGTTCTTCGCTCATGTCGACCCCCCGATCGTCGAGTACGCCGATCGACCCCCCGCGGGGGTGCGGGCCGGCTTGGGAGCGGCCCGGCACTCGGCCCGCGGCGAGCAGGTTGGCACGGAGTGTTTCATGCCGCCCTCGCGATCCGTCCGCTCTGCAGCGCTTCCATGATGCGATCGCGCGGGCCGTCGGCGACGACCTTGCCGCCGTCGATCACGATCACGCGCGTGACCATCGCCAGCAGCGAGGTGCGATGCGTCACCAGCACCACGGTCTTGCCGTTGGCGAACTGGCTGATGCGCTGCGTGATCTGCGCTTCGGTGGAGAAATCCATCGCGCTGGTCGGCTCGTCGAGCAGCAGGATCGGCGCGTTGTGCAGCAGCGCACGCGCCAGGCCCACGCTTTGCCGCTGCCCGCCGGAGAGCGATTCGCCGCGTTCGCCGACCGGCATGTCGAAGCCCTTCGGGTGGCGGTTGACGAAGTCGCCCATGCCGGCGACCTCGGCCGCGGCGACGATCGCCGCATCGTCCGCGAACGGCATGCCGAAGGCGATGTTCTCGCGCAGGCTGCCGTAGAAGAGGGTCACGTCCTGCGAGACGTAGCCGAGGTTGCGGCGCACGTCGGCCGGGTCGAGCTGGCGCAGATCGATGCCGTCGAGCAGCACCGCGCCGTCGCTCGGCGCATAGAGGCCGAGGATCAGCTTCTCGATCGTGCTCTTGCCCGAGCCGACGCGGCCGATCAGGGCGACGCGTTCGCCCGCCGCGATCTTGAAGCTGACACCTTCGAGCGCCGAGTCGGAGCGGTTCGGGTAGGCGAACTTGACGTTGCGGAATTCGATGTCGCCGCGCAGCTCGCGCCGGTGGATGAAGGTTTCGCCGCCTTCTCCGACGCCCGGCCGCTCGACCGGATTGGCCATCACGCGGTTCAGGCTTTCCATCGCGGTGCGCGCGCCCTGGTATTGCATCAAGAGGCCGACGATCTGGCCCGCCGGCGCCAGCGCGCGCGCCGACAGCATGCTGCAGGCGATCAATGCGCCCGTCGTCAGCTCGCGCTGGCCGATAAGGTAGACGCCGATCAGCACGATCGCAACCGAGACCATCTGCGTCAGCCACGCGGTGCCGTACATCGCCTTCGACGAGATCGCGCGCATGCGCACGTTGACGCGCGCGAGGAAGGCGTTGGCGCGCTCCCACTTCGCCTGGATCACGCTCTCGGCGCCTTGGGACTTGATGGTCTCGATGCCGGTCAGGCTTTCCACCAAGGTGGCGTTGCGCAGCGCGCCGGCCTTGTAGGTGGTCTCGGAGAGCTCGTGCAGCCGGTGCTGCAGCACGTAGCCGATCACCAGCACGAGCACGAAGGCAACCACTGCGGGGATCGCCAGCCACGGCGAGATCCAGGCCATCACGCCGACGAAGAGCAGCGCGAACGGCAGGTCGATCAGCGTGGTGACGGTGCTCGACGCGATGAAGTCGCGCACCTGTTCGAAGCCGCGCAGGTTCGACGCGAACGAGCCGACCGACTCCGGCCGGTGCGACAGCTTCATGCCGAGCACCCGCTCCATCAGGGCCGAGGAAATGCTGATGTCGATGCGCGCGCTGGCCTCGTCGACGAAGTGGCTGCGCAGCGAGCGCATGAACAGGTCGGCGCACAGCACCAGCACGATGCCGATCGCGAGCGACCACAAGGTCTCGACCGCGTTGTTCGGCACCACGCGGTCGTAGACGTTCATCGAGAACATCGGGAAGGCGATCGCGAACAGATTGATCAGCAGCGCGGCCCACAGCACGTCGCGGTAGACGAAGCGCTGCGCCATCAGCGCGCCCCAGAACCAGTGGCCGGAGCGCGGCGCGCGGACTTCGGGCGTGCGCGCGTCGAAGCGGAAATGCGGGCGCACGAAGAGCACCACGCCGCTGTAGCGCTGGCCGAGTTCGGCGCGTGCCAGGGTGACCGAGCCCTGGCCGGTCTCGGGCAGCAGCAGCTGGGCCTCGTCGCCCTGCCAGCCGAGCAGCACGCAGGCCTTGTTGTCGCGCAGGATCAGGATCGCCGGCAGCGCCGCGCCGTCGATCTCGCCCAGCGGCAGGCGCTGCAGCCGGGCCGACATGCCGACGCGGGCCGCCGCCCGCTCCGCCAGCTCCAAGCTCAGCCGCCCCTGGCTGGCGCCGTCGATCGGCAGGCCGGCGGCGAGCGCGGCGCGCGAGGCGCCCTGGCCATGCAGGCGGCAGACCTCGACCAGGCAGTCGAGCAGCGGATCGGGATGGATCAGGTCCTCACGCAGCCGCTGCACCGGTGCGGCGGGAGGAAGGGTCGGATGGGGACTTGCTGAGGCTGTCATCGGCCGCGCCGCGAAAGAAACTCACGCGATATCGACGCAATGCAGCTCGAATAAACCCCGGCGTCGATCCGCGAAATAGTGTTTGAGGGTTTCGCGCACGGTTTTGAACGCGAGTTCCTCCCAGGGGATCTGTTCTTCGCTGAACAGCTGGGCCTCGATGGTTTCCGGGCCGGGGGCGAAATCGGTGTCGTGCAGGCGGGCGCGGTAGAAGAAGTGCACCTGGCCGACCCGCACGACGTTCAGCAGGCTGAACAGGCCTTGCAGTTCGATGCGCGCGCCGGCTTCTTCGACCGTCTCGCGCAGCGCGCCGGCTTCGAGCGTTTCGTCGAGCTCCATGAAGCCGGCCGGCAAGGTCCACAGGCCGTAGCGCGGTTCGATGTTGCGGCGGCAGAGCAGCACCTTGTCTTCCCAGACCGGCACGGTGCCGACCACATTCAGCGGATTCTCGTAGTGCACGGTCTCGCAGGCGGTGCAGACGGCGCGGTCACGGTTGTCGTCCGCCGGCACGCGGTAGACCACCGTCGATCCGCAGACCTTGCAATGCTTGAAGCTGCGTCGCTGAAAAAACATGGCGCGCAGTGTACGCGGGCAAGCGGCCCTGCCATGCGCTGGAAATGGCCTGCATGGCATCATGATTCCCATCGAACCAGGAGTCTTTCAGATGACCTACGTGCTGCCCGTTCCCCCGACCCGCGACGTGCCCGTCAAGGGCGCCGGCCCCGGCGCGCTGTTCGCGGTGCATCGCATCTACTGCGTCGGACGCAACTACGTCGAGCATGCGCAGGAGATGGGTTTCACCGGCCGCGAGGCGCCGTTCTTCTTCATGAAGCCGGCCGATGCGGTGGTGCCGGTGATCGAAGGCGTGACCGCGCGCATCGACTATCCGAGCCTGACGAAGAGCCTGCATCACGAGGTCGAGCTGGTGGTCGCGATCGGCAAGGGCGGCCGCAACATCAAGGCGGCCGATGCGATGGAGCACGTCTGGGGCTACGCCGTAGGCCTCGATATGACACGCCGCGACCTGCAGAACGAGATGAAGAAGCAGGGCCGCCCGTGGAGCATCGGCAAGGGCTTCGAGGATTCCGCGCCGATCGGCCAGATCGTGCCGAAGGCGCAGTGCGACATAGGCCCCGGTATCGCAATCGCGCTCAGCGTGAATGGCCAGACGCGGCAGAAAAGCGTGATCGGCAAGCTGATCTGGAGCATCCCGGAGATCATCGAGCATCTTTCCGCCGCGTGGACGCTTGCACCAGGCGACCTGATCTACACCGGCACGCCGGAAGGTGTCGCCGCGGTCGTGCCGGGCGACGTGCTGGAGGCCCAGGTCGACGGGCTGCCGTCGCTGCGGGTCGAGTACGTGCGCGGCTGAGAAGGTCTGAGACGAGGAGGTCGCCTTGGAGCTCTACAACTACTTCAGGTCTTCGGCGTCCTACCGCGTGCGCATCGCGCTGGAGCTGAAAGGCCTGGACTGGACCTATCTGCCGGTCCATCTGGTGAAGAACGAACAGCTGCAGCCGCCGTATGCCGACATCGCGCCGGCGCGGCTGGTGCCGATGCTGCGCGACGGCGACGTGCTGCTGCCGCAGTCGCTCGCAATCATCGAATACCTCGACGAGACACATCCCGAGCCGCCGCTGCTCCCGCGTAGCCCGGCCGAACGGGCGCGCGTGCGCTCGCTCGCCTTCGACATCGCCTGCGAGATCCATCCGCTGAACAACCTGCGCGTGCTGCGCTACCTGGTGCACGAGATGGAGGTCAGCGCCGAGAAGAAGGATGCCTGGTACCGCCACTGGGTGGAGACCGGGCTGGGGGCGGTCGAGCGCCAGCTCGCCGGCCATCCGTCGACCGGCGTCTATTGCCATGGCGACACGCCGACCTTGGCCGACTGCGTGCTCGTCCCGCAGGTCTTCAATGCGCAGCGCTTCGACACCGGGCTGGCGCACGTTCCGACCGTGATGCGCGTGTTCGAGGCTTGCATGCAGCATCCCGCCTTCATCGCGGCGCAGCCGTCGAACTGCCCGGACGCGGCCTGATGGCGCCCGGCTGGCTGGCGCCGGACTGGGCCGACGTCGGCGCCGCGATGAGCACGCGCGCCGGCGGCCGCAGCCGCGCGGCCTGGAGCAGCCTCAATCTCGGTTCGCACGTCGGCGACGCTGCGGCCGACGTGGCGGCGAATCGGCAGCTGTTCGCCGAGCGGATCGGCGCGCTGCCGGTGTTCCTCGATCAGGTGCATGGCCATGAGGTGGTGCGGCTGGGCGCGGCGGATCGCCGGCCCGGCGGGGCGCCGCCGACGGCGGATGCCGCCGTCACCACCGAAGCCGGCATCGCCTGCACCGTGATGGTGGCCGACTGCCTGCCGCTGCTGATGGCCGCTCCGCACGGCCGCGGCGTGGCCGCGGCGCATGCCGGCTGGCGCGGGCTGGCGGGCGGCGTGGTCGATGCGGCCGTCGGCGCGCTGTGCGACGCGGCCTCATGCGAGCCCGGCGAGTTGCGTGTCTGGCTCGGTGCCTGCATCGGGCCGCGACAGTTCGAGGTCGGGGCCGATGTGCTTCAGGCGTTTGGCGCGGATGCCGAGGCGGCCGGGCAAGCTTGTTTCGTCGCGGCGCCGCCCCAGAGCGGGGTGCGCAAATGGCATGCCGATCTGCCCGGCCTCGCACGCCAGCGGCTGGCGCGCCTCGGCGTGCAGGCTGTCAGCGGCGGCGCCTGGTGCACCGTCAGCGATGCTTCACGGTTCTTCTCGTTCCGCCGCGACGGGGTCACCGGCCGCATGGCCGCCGCCGTCTGGCTGCGCGGCTGATTCGGCGCGCTTGCGCGCTGCGCGCCGTGCCGGCGTCGCCATCAGGTAGAGCACGATCGACAAGGGCAGCAGCCCGTACAGCACGAAGGTGACGACGGCGCCCAGCAGCGTGCCGTTGGCACCGAAGGCCTCGGCCACCGCCACCATCAACACCACGTACATCCAAGCGATGGCCACCAGCATCATCGAACGCGCTGCCCAAAAGAGTCGGAGCGCCGCAGTGTGCAGCGTTTCTGCGACGAGATTTTCTGCCACATGATGAAAACTAAACTCACCATGTGATATGCTCAAGGGTAAAACCGGGCTCCGAATCGCGCTGTATGTCACAGACTGTCGGGCCGCCAATCAGCAGTGAGCTGGAGACAACACGTGACGCAGAAGGTTCCCAACACGGTGGCAGAGATTCCCGCGGCGCTGCAGGCGATCGGCGCGAATTTGGGCGAGACCTGGAAGGCGATGTCCGGCCTGAGCCTGCCGGCCGGCGCATTGACCGAGCTGCAGAGCAACTACGTCAGCACTGCCACCCAGCTGTGGAACCAGACCGTGGCGCGCGGCGGCAACGGTGCCGACGCCGCATCGCCGGTGCCCGATCGCCGTTTTGCCGGGCAGGACTGGGCCGCCAACCCCGCCACCGCCTATCTCGCGCAGATGTATTTGCTGAATGCGCGCACCCTGATGGAAATGGCCGAGCGCATCGAGGGTGACGAAAAGACGCGCCAGCGCATCCGCTTCGCGGTGCAGCAGTGGGTCGACGCGGCGAGCCCGAGCAATTTCCTCGCGCTGAATCCGGAAGCCCTGCGCAAGGCGCTCGATTCCAAGGGCGAGAGCCTCGCCCAGGGCCTGCAGCACCTGTGGCATGACGTGCGGCAAGGCCACGTCTCGCAGACCGACGAGAGCCAGTTCGAGGTCGGCCGCAACGTCGCCACCTCCGAGGGTTCTGTGGTGTTCGAGAACGAGCTGTTCCAGCTGCTCGAATACAAGCCCACTACCGCGACGGTGCACGAGCGGCCGCTGCTGATCGTGCCGCCCTGCATCAACAAGTTCTACATCCTCGACCTGCAGCCCGAGAACTCGCTGATCCGCTATGCAGTCGACCAGGGCATGCGCACCTTCGTGATCAGCTGGCGCAATGCCGACGAAAGCATCGCCAAGCTGACCTGGGACGACTACATCGAGAACGCCGTGATCCGCGCGATCGATGTGGTGCAGGAGATCAGCGGCCAGGACAAGAAGAGCGGCCAGATCAACACCCTCGGCTTCTGCGTCGGCGGCACCATCCTGTCGACCGCGTTGGCAGTGCTGAAGGCGCGCGGCCGCGAGCCGGCGGCGAGCCTGACCTTGCTCACCACCTTCCTCGATTTCAGCAACACCGGCGTGATCGACGTCTTCATCGACGAAGCCGCGGTGCGGCTGCGCGAGATGACCATCGGCGAAGCCAGTCCGAGCGGCGGCGGCCTGCTGAAGGGCCAGGAGCTGGCCTCGACCTTCAGCTTTCTGCGGCCGAACGATCTGGTCTGGAACTACGTCGTCGGCAACTACTTGAAAGGCGAGAGCCCGCCGCCCTTCGACCTGCTGTACTGGAACAGCGACGGCACCAACCTGCCGGGCCCGATGTTCTGCTGGTACCTGCGCAATACCTACCTCGAGGACAAGCTGAAGGTGCCCGGAGCGCTGACGGTCTGCGGCGAGCAGATCGACCTGACCAGCCTCTCGATGCCGAGCTACGTCTATGCATCGAAGGAAGACCATATCGTCCCCTGGGATTCTGCTTACCTGAACACCCAGGTTCTCAAGGGCAAGCGCCGCTTCGTGCTGGGCGCTTCGGGCCACATCGCCGGCGTGGTCAACCCGCCGGCGAAGAAAAAGCGAAACTACTGGACCGGGCCTGCGACCCTGCCGGCCGATGCCGAGAGCTGGTTCGAGAAGGCGAGCTCGCATCCCGGCAGCTGGTGGACCGACTGGAGCGACTGGCTGAAGCCCCAGGCCGGCAAGCCGATCCCCGCACCGCGCAGCCCGGGCAACCGCACTTACACCGAGATCGAACCCGCCCCCGGCCGCTACGTCAAAGCCAAAGCCTGATCCTTCGTCACACCGGTTTCTTCCACTTCCCAAGGAGCTCATCATGACCACCGACATCGTCATCGTCGCCGCCGCCCGCACTGCCGTCGGCAAGTTCGGCGGCACGCTCGCCAAGACGCCCGCGCCCGATCTCGGCGCGGCCGTCGTGCAGGCGCTGCTGGAGCGCGCCAAGCTCTCCGGCGACCAGATCAACGAGCTGATCTTCGGCCAGGTGCTGACGGCCGGTTCGGGCCAGAACCCGGCGCGCCAGACGGTCATCAAGAGCGGCCTGCCGCAGGGTGTGCCGGCGCTGACGATCAACGCGGTCTGCGGCTCCGGCCTGAAGTCGGTGATGCTCGCCGCGCAGGCCATCCGCGACGGCGATTCCGAAATCATCATCGCCGGCGGCCAGGAGAGCATGAGCCTCGCGCCCCACGTGCTGCCGAACTCGCGTGAAGGCCAGCGCATGGGCGACTGGAAGCTGGTCGATTCGATGATCGTCGACGGCCTGTTCGACGTCTACAACAAGTACCACATGGGCATCACGGCCGAGAACGTCGCGAAGAAGTACGACGTGAGCCGCGAGAAGCAGGATGCCCTCGCGCT
>Ga0105237_10004201_pt1 | contig 16768 bp, 13 predicted proteins | sample KBSC24metaG_FD_81520 | JGI IMG/M metagenome (GOLD analysis project Ga0105237, IMG submission 81520) | Corn rhizosphere microbial communities from Kellogg Biological Station, Michigan, USA - KBS C2-4 metaG | ecosystem: Host-associated > Plants > Roots > Rhizosphere > Soil | place: Michigan, USA... | reverse complement strand
TGCTGGATAGGTTTTACAAATAATATCCATTTCTTTATTTTCAGAGCCCAGGCAGCAGGAACCAGCATCCAAAGCCTCAGCCGGAGCTCTCCCATGATGCCATACAGCCTGTTGGGACCATATTTCCTTACTACGTCGATGCGGCTTTTGAGCTGCTGCCGGCGAAAGGTGATGCTAATACCTTTCGGGTTGATCTCGCTGATCACCAGGTAATCCGGGAGGATAGCGGCCCGCCCTTGCTGGAGCATTTCAAAAAAATAAGCGTAGTCTTCCGCATGCGGGTAGGTGTCGGGGTAGGCGGGCAATCTCCGGGTCACGGAGGCACGCCACATCACGGTAGGGTGAATGAATACATTCTTAAAATGCATCTGACGCATGATCCGATCGTGATCGGGGGGCGCCAGATACTTATAGGAGTCACCGGACGAAAAATCCTTAAAGATGCAAAGCGTTCCCAACAGGTCAATGTCCGGATGCCTGTCGAGAAATTCTATCTGTTTTATAAACCTATCCTTCATACAAAGGTCGCCGCAATCCAGCCTGGCTATATAGCGGACGGCATACTTTGGATACGTCAGACCTTCGAGGTGCGTTCCGTTCAAATAAGTTAAACCTTCGTTAAGGGCCCGGGTGATGCCTCCATTTGTGGGTAAACGAAGTACCACTATCTCAGGCGGGTCAGGGAGCTGTTCTATCAATCGGGCTTGGGAGAGAGGTGTGGCGCTGCCATCGTCGACGATGAGCACAAAGTATCTCTTCGAATGATAATGAATGCTTTGGAGCGATCTGATCAGTCGTTGCTCATGGTTGAAACAAGTGATAAGCACACAAAAATCGTATGTCGTACCGGATGCCATTCTCATATCTACCAATACCCACTGTTTGCGTATGCAAAGTTCAGACCGTAATCTGGCGGGGCAGGGGAGCACGGTAAAAATTCAGCTCTAATAGCTTGTAACAGAGAAACTTGTTTTTTCGTTAATAACGTAACTTTACAGCATGAGCTCATCGAATGTTTCGTATTTGACCTTTGGCATTGTCTTAATACTGGCTGTCATTTTTGATCTGGGTTTGCTGAGCAGGAAGGGGACAACGGTGACGATCCGGAAGGCCCTTTTCCAAACTGCCTTTTGGGTCTTGCTGGCGCTGGCGTTCTTTGGCTTCCTGTGGTATGAGAATGGGCACAAGATGGCTTTGGAGTACCTGAGCGCTTATCTGATGGAATGGAGTCTCAGTATCGACAATATCTTTGTATTTATCCTCATTTTTTCTTTTTTCCGGGTGAAGCCTGCTTATTATGCCCGGGTATTGCTCATCGGTATACTTATGGCCATCGTGCTGCGTATAGGATTCATAACGGTGGGTATTGCGGCAGTGACACGGTGGCACTGGCTATTGTACATCTTTGGTGGCATCCTCATCTATACGGGTATTTCCATGTTCTTTGCCAGCGACGCCGATCAGATGAACGTGGAGGACAACCGCGTGTATAAGTTTTTAAAGCGTATTCTTCCTCTGACGGGGGATGATTGCGGCGGCAAGATGACGATGGTCATAAATGGCAAAAAGTATTTTACCACCCTCTTTGTGGTGGTAGTGCTGCTGGCGACCACGGACATCCTGTTTGCGGTGGACTCCATACCGGCGGTATTTGGTATTACGCGAGAAAAGATCGTCATTTATACCTCCAATATATTTGCGGTGCTGGGGCTACGGTCGCTGTTCTTCCTGCTGAGGGGGGCCGTGGACAGGTTCGCCCATCTGCAGCAGGGCATTGCGGTGGTGCTTATCTTCGTCGGATTGAAAATGTTGGCGGAATGGTTAGACTTTTATTTACCGGTGTACGTTAGTTTATTGGTGATCCTGGTATGTATTTCTGTTGCGATCGGGTATTCCATGTATTCTACTTCTCAGAAAGACAATAAAAAATGAAGTATGCCATTCAACATATAGCCGAGATCGTTGGAGGAAGTTTTCTGCAATTTCGTGGGGACGATGTGGTGGAGCATCTGTTGCTGGACAGCCGCCGGCTGATCTTCCCGGATACCTCCTTGTTCTTTTCTTTAAAGGGGCCCCGCAGGGATGGGGGGCTTTTTATAGAGGAGCTGTATAAGAGGGGGGTGAGGAATTTTGTGGTGGGGGGCGCTCTGCCGGGCCCGGAGCCATCCGGAGACGGAACGTTGCCTGGGGAGGGCGCTTTGGCCGGGGCCAATATTGTCCGGGTGGACGATACCCTGGCGGCCTTGCAGCGATTGGCGGCCTTTCACCGGCGCGCATTCTCTATTCCCGTCATCGGGATCACGGGCAGCAATGGGAAGACCACTGTCAAGGAATGGCTGAATCAATTATTAGAGGACTCTTACCAGGTGGTACGAAGTCCCAAAAGCTATAATTCACAGATAGGGGTGCCGCTCAGCGTCTGGCAATTGAACGAGTCGCATGAGCTGGCGATCTTCGAGGCGGGTATATCCCGAAAGGGGGAGATGGACAATTTGCAACGGATCATACAGCCTGCCATCGGCATTTTTACCAATATCGGGGAGGCGCATAGCGAAGGGTTCCTGAACCGTGCTGAAAAGGCGGAGGAGAAGCTGCGGCTTTTTACGGAGTCGGCCGTCCTTATCTATAACGGCGACCAGCCCGATGTGGTGACGGCGGTGAATGAATGGCTGAGGGAGGGCGGCAGCCGGCCTCAACCTTTTGCCTGGGGACATGCCGGGAATGTGACGGTGCGGGTGGATGCCGTGGAAAAGAATGGGGGTGCTGCCAGGGTGCGTGTCACCTACCTGGGACAGAAGATGTCCTTTGACGTCCCTTTCACCGACGATGCATCCATAGAGAATGTCATGCACTGCATATGTGTGCTGTTGTACCTTGGGCGGCCGGCGGAACAGATAAACCAGCGGCTGCAGCTGCTAACACCCATCGCCATGCGCCTGGAACTGAAGGGGGGTATCAATCATTGCAGCATTATCAACGACAGCTATAGTGCGGATCTCAGTTCCCTATCCCTGGCCCTGGATTTCCTTTTCCAGCAGCGGCAGCATCCCCGGCGTTCGGTGATCCTCTCGGACTTTTTGGAGAGCGGTCAGGATGAGGACAGTCTTTATTCGACGATTGCCCGGATGCTGGCTCAAAGGAAAATCGACAGGCTGGTGGGTATTGGCCCGCGTATCAGCCTGCATGCAGATATTATCGCAAAATGGTTTACCGCCCCGGCGGTCTTTTATCCTTCGGTGGAGGAGTTCAAAAAGGCCCTTTTCCAGCTGCATTTCCGGGACGAGACGATCCTGCTGAAAGGAGCGCGTGTCTTTGAGTTCGAGGACATCGACCGGCTGCTCTCGGAGCAGATACACCAGACGGTGCTGGAGATCAACCTGGACGCCCTGACAAATAATTTGGGGCAGTATCGCGGGCGGCTGGATCCTTCTACGCAGCTGATGGCGATGGTAAAGGCGTTCTCCTATGGCAGCGGCAGCTTTGAGATTGCCAACCGGCTGCAACGGGATGGCGTAGACTATCTGGGGGTGGCCTATGCGGACGAAGGGGTGGTGCTGAGGAAGGGAGGCATTCATATGCCGATCATGGTCATGAATACGGAGAACAGTTCTTTCGACCTGTTGGTACAATATAACCTGGAGCCGGTGATCTATTCCTTCACCTTGCTGCAGGGGTTCGACAAATGGTTAAAAGGGGAAGGGGTGCTGAACTTTCCGGTGCACATCGAGCTGGAGACGGGGATGAACCGGCTGGGTTTCCCCTCGGAGACTACGGAAGAGCTGGACGTACTAATTCGGGCGTTGAAGTCGGCCAATTTCAAGATACAAAGCGTCTTCAGTCACCTGGCGGCCAGCGAAGAGGCCCAACAAGACAATTTTACACAACAGCAGGGGGGGATCTACCGGTCGGCCATCGCGCGGATACAGGAAGCTCTACCCTATCCTTTCCTCCGGCATATTGCCAATTCGGCGGCCATTGTCCGTCAGCCGGAGCTGCGGATGGGTATGGTGAGGCTGGGGATTGGGCTTTATGGAGTAGATAGTTCGGACTCTCATCAGCTGGATCTTCGGGAAGTGTCTACCCTGAAGTCTACCATCGCCCAGATTAAGCGTCTGCGGGAAGGGGAGACGGTAGGGTACAACCGGCGGGGTATTGCGGGTAGGGAAACGGTGATCGCTACGGTGCGGATAGGGTATGCGGACGGCTACCCGCGGAGGCTGGGCAATGGAGTGGGCAAGATGTGGGTCAATGGAAGGCTGGCGCCTGTGATTGGCAGCGTCTGTATGGATATGACGATGATCGACATTTCGGGGATCCTGGATGTGGAGGAAGGGGATGAGGTGGTGGTTTTTGGTAAGGAACTGCCTGTCAGTCAGTTGGCCCATTGGGCCGGTACTATTCCTTATGAGATACTGACGGGGGTGAGCCAACGGGTGCGGAGGGTATATTTCGAGGAGTGACACCCCGGGGGTGCCCAAAATATGGTATATTTGAAGCTTTAAAAATTGAATCGCGTGAAGGCCAGAACAGTATTTCTCATTGTATTACTTATCATCGTTGCGGATCAGTCCTTGAAGATTTGGGTAAAAACACATATGCCTCTCAGCCACCCGCCCGAGATCTTTCGGGAGCAGGTGTCTCCTTATGATAATGGCATCAAATTGTTGGGCAATAAGGCGCAGATATATTTTGTCGAGAATGAGGGTATGGCCTGGGGCTGGAAGTTTGGTGGTACCTGGGGAAAGATGGCCCTGACGCTGTTCCGCCTGGTAGCGGTAGTTTTTGGCGTCTTTTATATTCAGTCTATCATCAAAAAGAAATATCACCGGGGTTTTATCATTTGTGCGGGGTTGATCTTTGCGGGGGCGCTGGGCAATCTGCTGGACAGCATGTTCTATGGGTTGATCTTTGAAGAGAGCACATTTGATCATGTGGCTAAGATATTTCCGGCCCACGGGTATACGACCTTTCTGCACGGCCGGGTGGTGGATATGCTGTATTTCCCCCTGATAAAGACGCATTATCCATCATGGTTCCCCTTTGTAGGGAGTGAAGAGTTCGAGTTCTTCAGCCCTGTCTTCAATCTGGCGGATGCCTCTATCTCTGTGGGGGTTATCGCTATTCTCTTATTCCAAAAGAAATTTTTTCACAAGCATTCTTCCGAGCACACGACGCATACTATGGACGAGCAGGCTGCTAAGGTGGACTCGGTGCAGGCATAAGGAGGGCGCCCCTTAGGGGCGAGACGTTGCATTTTTTTTAAGCTGGTGAAGCACGGTGAAAAAACTGAGATTTGCGGCGTTGGTACACTCCATCTTGAGCCAGACCAATAGCGTGATGGCTGCTACTGTGTGACTTTCCTTGAAAAATGGAGGGGTCCAGTCAGTCCGCGTGCGCAGTTCTCCAATGTTCGCCATTACCTTGTCCAGCTGTGCTATGCTGTCCTGTCCTATGAAGCATTGATGGGCTTTTGTATATACATCGAGCAGCATGGTTCTCAGGCTGTCGCTGGCGGGTGTTCTTAATAATAGTTTTGCCGCGGGTTCTGTTTTATCTCCAATTGAGTCTGCGGCCATCAGCTGCGCTTTTAGCAGCTCTATATACGATGAGGCGGTGCGCGTTGCCGCATAGAGGGTATCGGCAGGCCCGGTGAGTTTCGGGTCTCCATTATCATGCTGCTGGATAAGCATGTATGCCATCTCGCAGCCAAGCGTATCGTTCAGGGCATTGTTCGATGCCTTTAGCGAGTCGTTGACGTCGTGGAATTTTTTCAGTGCCTGATCTGAAGGCGATGCGCATCCGCCTATGACAAAGTCATAGGCTGTCAGGGCAAAGAAGAGCAAATATTTCATATATTTCATACGGGGGAACTATGAGTTGGGTAAAAATAGTAAAAAGGGACTTTCCACCTGCAACATTCTGGTGGGTCACCTGTCAAATAGGGGCAAGTGAATTACAACAGCACAAACAGACTGTCGGATAAGCAACTTGTCGAGCGGGTATTGCAGGGCGACCATCATGCCTTTGGCCTTATCGTAAAAGACACTGAAAGACTTGTAGGACAGATAGTGGGGCGGATGATCAGCCATGCGGAGGACAGGAAGGATATTATGCAGGATGTATATCTAAAGACATTCAAGCATCTGTCGGGATTCAGATATGCGGCCAAGCTTTCCACCTGGATAGGCAATATAGCCTATAATACCTGTATCAATTTTTTGGAGCGGCGGAGGCTGCGGGTGGTGGGTGATGCATTTCCTGATGTGCCCGGTGACGATGATGGGACCGAGGCGCTGATAGAAGGGCGGCAATTGGCGGCGATAGTCGCTGCCCGGATCGAGGAGCTGTCTCCCCTGTACAGGACCTTGCTGGTCCTCTTCCACCAGGAGGGACTGAGCTATGCAGATATAGGGCAGATCACCGCCCTGCCGGAGGGGACGATAAAAAGTTATTTGTTCCGGGCAAGGAAGCAATTAAAGGAAGGAGTTTTGGGAGAATATAGGGAACCGCCAGGGGCGGTTCGGGGCAGACATTAAATAAGGAGGAAATTATGACAGATCATCTCAGTGAAGCTGCGATCCAGCAGTATGCGATGGACGGGGAGAATTGCCCGGCGTGGATGGGAGAGCACGTGAAGGTGTGTGAGCGCTGCAGTGTCCAGGTAAATAATTACCTGCTGGTCTTTAAAGAAGTGGGGCGGATGGAAGTGCCGGTGATAGATGTAGAGGAATTAGTTATGATGAAATTGAGCCGGCCAAAGCCAAAGAAAGATTGGTCTCTGAATTACTGGCTGGGAGGAGCGGGGTTGACGATGCTGTTGGCAGGCTGGTTTTTAAGGGCCTTTCTTTTGAATGTCGCGGGCGATATTCCGGAGCTGATCCTCTTTATCGTGTTGGGTGTTTCGGTGGGCATTGCTATTGTCAGGGGGCTTGGAATGATCGTTCAATACCGGCATCAAATAAAAAATCTGGACCTTTCCTGAGATAAATTGCAACTTAATTAAGACAGGGCTGTCTCATCATACATATCTATTACAGCAATGACCTCGAAGAAGCACGAACTCCTTAAAAAATCATTATGAACGTGAGTAAGAAACTAATTACAATCATCCCGGCCATGTTGATCTTCGCGGCAGCGAGGGCGGAGGATAGAAACGGATTCCCTATTGACCGGGACTTTATGGTCGACGCCTTCCATATCGGCGCGACATTGTTCTTATTGTATCTGTGTTTCAATTTTGTCCTGGATATTCTGCAGCGCAACCTGGATCATCGTATAAAAAGCAGGGCTATAGCTGCCGGCTCTTCGGAGACTATGGTCGGCCGGCTGTTGGCCCGACAGAAAAAAGATTTCCGTCGCGGCGCGCTGGCATGGATATGTGTGCTGCTGGCTATAGGCCTGGGCCTTAGCATCATCAACCTTACGCTACCCTTTGGGCTGCACAGCATGGCGATACTGGCGTTCAGTATCGGGGCAGGGTTGCTGGCATTTTACGTTATCTCAGGAAGGCAGCGGAAAAATCCCGGGGCAGAGGACGAACAATAAATGAAAGCTTCATGAAACTTGCTTTTTTTCTTGTGGGTTTTTGTCTGATATTCTTCCGGATGTATTACAAGTCCATCTGGCCGGCAGCCTTTTCCCACCGCAACAGGGTGACGATCACCATCAGCACGGATGGCGATTATGAGCGGATGCGATATGAAGGAAGGATCAGGCTGACAGATGACGAGACGGGGATTGATTCCCTCTCTTCGGGAGGGCTTGTTCAATACCGGCACAACGATAAAAGGATGGAGGCGGAGAGCGATGACCACGGGCATATCATTTATGATATCCGCATGGATGGCCGGCAGCTGTCACCAGAGGGGGATGGGAAGGCTGTTATCAAGGAAGCCCTCCGGCAAATGATCGTTTATGGCTTCGGTGGGCGGGACAGGATGTATCGCCTTTATGAACGGGGCGGGGATAGCGCGCTGCGGAGTGAAGTGGATCAATTGAAGTCACCGGGGCTTGCCGAAATGTATCGTAAATTTCTTGCTTCTCACCTGGAACCGCAGGATACGGTTCGTCCTGAGGGCAAACATTAGCAAATACTTTATTATGCGTATGATCTTTTTAGGGGTGGCTCTGGCCATCCAGGCCTGCACATGTCTGCAGGCGCAGGAAGGGTATTGGGGACAGCCTGCCCTTGCCCATTACCGGGCGACACCCGAGGCGGTGAATGACTTGGTACATATCAAGCTGGATGTACGATTTGACTATAAGAAGTGTTATCTGTACGGGAAGGAGTGGGTGACGCTGCGGCCGCATTTTTATCAGACGGACAGTTTGCGGCTGGATGCAAAGGGAATGGATATTGGGAGGGTGATGCTTGTAGGAACGGGGCAGCCATTGGCCGGAACGGGGCAGCCACTGGCAAGGACCATGAAGCAATTGTCCTTCTTCTATGACGACCGGCATCTGATCGTCATCCTGGACAGGATGTATCGGCAGTCCGAAGAATATACCATCTATATCGAATATACGTCGAAGCCCAATGAAGTGAAGGGGCGAAAGAAGAACGAGAAGGGGCTTTATTTTATCAACCCGGACAGCAGTGAAAAGGGCAAGCCCGTACAGATCTGGACGGAGGGTGAGCCGGAGAGTGCCTCTGTATGGTTTCCCACGCTGGACAGGCCGGATCAGAAGGCGACACAGGAAATGGTAATGACGGTGCCTTCGAAATATGTCACCTTATCCAATGGACGGCTGGTGGGGCAAACGAATAATAAGGACGGCACGCGTACGGACACCTGGCGGATGGATCATCCGCACTCCTCCTACCTGTTCATGATGGCGGTGGGTGATTTTAGAATATATAAAGAGAGCTGGCATGGGAAGGAGGTGAGCTATTATATGGAGCCCGCCTATGCGCCGTACGCAAAAGAGAATTTTGGCGAGACGCCGGAGGCTATAGATTTCTTCTCGAAGATATTGGGGATAGACTTCCCCTGGAATAAATATTCGCAGATAGTGGTAAGGGATTATGTCAGCGGGGCAATGGAGAACACGACGGCCTGTGTGCTGGGTGGGCAAGGCACGCGGCGTGAGCTGCTGGACAGCTATCATTCATCGGGCATCGAGCATGAGCTGTTCCATCAATGGTTTGGGGATTATGTCACGGCGAAGAGCTGGAGCAACCTCACGTTGAACGAGTCGATGGCGGACCTGGGAGAGATACTCTGGTTGGAGCATAGATATGGCCAGGACGCGGCCGATGAACATGTCTATGAAGGAATGCAAGGGTATTTCAATAATGATGACAATGTTTCGAAGCGGCTGGTGGAATATGATTATAATGTTCCAAAAGATGCGTTCAACGGAGTGACCTATCAGAAGGGGGGACGTATCCTGAATATGCTGCGTCACTACCTGGGTAATGAGGCGTTTTACAAGGGATTGCATATCTATCTTATGGAGAATGCGTATAAGAGCGCGGAGGTGGCGCAATTGCGGCTGGCCATGGAGAAGGCCAGCGGCAGGGATCTGCACTGGTGGTTTGATCAATGGTATTTTCGGGCGGGCCATCCCGTGCTACAGACGGACTGGCAATGGGACGGGCAGGCGGGGGTGGAAAGAGTAGTGGTGAAGCAGGTACAGGAGGGGGCGCCCTATATCCTGCCGGTGGCGGTGGATGTATATGCGGGTGGGGTCAGGACAAGGCACCGGGTATGGATCTCAGGCAAAGAAGATACGCTGTTATTGCCTGCGTCCACCAAGCCGGATCTGGTAAACTTCGACGGGGAGCGGGTCCTGGTGGCGAGGGAGGGTGATAATAAAACGCTGGACGAATACCTTTTCCAGTATTTCAATGCTCCAGCCTATGCGGACAGGTCGGAGGCGGTGAAGTTCGCGGCCCGGCATGAGGACGATGAACGCGGCCGAAAGATCATTTTGTCAGCGCTGAAGGATAAGTATTCGGGTATCAGGTATCTGGCCATCGGTGTATTGAACAGGGAACATGAGGATATCCGGAACCTCGATACGGCATTACAGCGGGGAGCGGAGCCTCTATTGGTGGAGCTGGCAAGGTCGGACAGCAATACGCAGGTGCGTGCACATGCCATAGGAACGCTGATCGTGCTACGTCGTCGGGAGCTGATGCCCATATTTGTTCAGGCACTGGCATCGGAATCTTATACAGTGCAGGCGATGGCCTTGCGGGCCATTGCCGGGATAGATTCTACTGCGGCGTTGCGGTATGCGAGGCCGTTGGAAAAGGATCATAAGGGGGAGTTGACCCAGGCAATCGCCTATGTCTATGCCCGATATGGCGGTTTGGAACAATGGACCTTTGTCTATAACGGCTGGAGGAGCGGATCGCTGCAGGAGAAGATACATCTGGTCCAGAGTTTTTCGGATATGATCGGCAGGATAGAGGACCCTGTCCTGGCACAGGATGGTATCCGGGAGCTAAAGCTTGTTGCTATACAGTATAAGAAAGATGGAGCGGGGGGGTATGTGGCGAAATTTCTTTCGAAGATTAAAGAGCGGCGGGCGGGGATGAATGATGCCATTTCGGCTCGTGCTGCGGAGGATGCGATACAGGCCATCGAGGCGGCGCCATAAAAAAACTGGCCGGAGGAAAGCCGGCCAGCGTGCGTGTGTTGCATATATGAAGAGTGGTCTAATGGTCTACTTTGACAACTTCGCCATCTTGCGGGTGATGATCTTATCACCGGCGACGATCTGCAGGACATAAGTCCCGTTGGGAAGGCTGCCCAATCCATCGATAGCGATAATGTTCACGCCCTGGCTGATATACTGTTGCTGCACCTTTACGATGCGGCCATACATGTCCACCAGGTTTAGGCGGGCCTGCATGTCGGAGGGGCTGGCAATTTCCATGTTGATATGGTCGGTGAAGGGGTTGCCCAGATTGCGCACGTCGAATACGATGGTGCCATCGGTGAGCAATACCTGACTGCTGTATTGACTGTAAGTCCCGGCGCTGATCCTTATTCGGTAGTAGCGGGCGCCTGACAGTCCGTTGGGATCTGTAAATTGATAGGTCGATCCGGAGCCTGCGGGCGCCTGGCCGTGCACTGTGCCGATGGCAGTAAAGTTCAGACCGTCGTTGCTGCTCTCCACGGTGAAGATGGTCCCATCCACCTCGTTAGCGGATATCCACTGCAGCACACCGTGAGCATTATTTACCTGCCCCTTGAAGCTGATGAGCTTGGTAGGCAGCACGATCAAACAGTTGATAGCTTTCACGAGCTTGGGTGATAAAGTTATATAGCTACAGTTGGGATCGCTGAGATTGCCGGTGGTGCTGGCTACCGTGATACGGTATTTTATCATCGTATCCACGAGGTTCAGCCGGAAATAGCGGGATACGAGGTATTCATACAAGTTGGTGGAAGAGTTGTACACGGGGCTTCCGGTGCCGGAAGCAGCGGCTCCTGTCGTATCGACGCCGGTGGTGGTCCAGGTGACACCGTTGTTGATGCTCTTCTCCAGCTTCCACTGAGTATAGTTATTAAAAAAGGCGGAGATCTTGAATCGCACGGTGTCGTCCGCACCCTGGCAGAGGGTATCTGGCTTATTTGGTGTCAGGGTCATGCTGGGTACGCAGGAGGATACACCTACGTCGTCGATGGCCCAGTCATTACCACCTCCACCGGGAGCGTTGTTACGGATGCTGATGACCATGGTAGTCTGTGTAGGACCTGTCAGATAGGTAAACCCTTTCTGTACCCATTGTCCGATGTGTTTCATATTGCCGGTGGAGTAGTAGTCATATCCATTGATATTGAACGTAAGGTTAGGATATACACCAGATGAGTCGCCGGCTGCGGTGGGGATATAAGTAGAGCCGCCGCCAGCGCCTGTGCCGTTGGAGTCACAACCGCAACGGGAGCAGATATTACGGAACCAGGCGGTGTATTGATAGTAGGTGTTGGGACAAAGGTTATATACCGTATCGAGGTAAGCCGTGTCGGTACGATAGGCGGCGTTGACCACGACCATGTAGCCGCCGCTGGCGCCGTTGAGGTCGTCTGTAGGCGGATTGCCAAGCGTAGGGCTGGCGGCGCCGGTGTGGTCACCGATGATGTCCCATACGCCGAATATACGGTGATTGCCGGGAGAGAGTGTCCCGTCCGGTATGGGCCACGCCGCATCGGAGGTAGCATAACCGGTGGCAGTGGTGGTGCCGCCGCTGGTGTTATTGGATACGCCATAATAATAGTCCTGTGGCATCGAGCCACTGGATGAGAAGGCGGCGTAAGTATAGTTGGAAGGTACTTTATTGGATGGTCCCCTGTCCTTCAAGTTGCCGGAGCCAAAGGTTCCGCCCGACTCGTTAATCAGAGCGTTGGTGCCCACAGAGTTGCTACAGAGGCCATAATTATTGAATACCATGATGGTGTACTGCGGGAAGTTGATGGCTGCCGCTGCATTGCCGGTGTTGTAGTTGATGGAACCCAGACCTACATTTATCTGCGTACCATAGGCGGTGGTGGTGTTTACCCTTACACGGAAGGAAACTACATAGATACAGGTGCTGCCATAGAAGTTTGGCTTGCTGATATTGGATATGTATCCACCGGTGGAGGATGTGGCTGCGGCGCCCATATTAATGGTAACGGCCGAGCCGCTGATCGTACCGGCATCGTCGCCTGCACCATCGGTGAACTGTTTATAGACCTTGCCTTCGTTGGTGAGTATCCTCAGGGTACTGCCGATGTAGGTTGTACCTGCGGGAATATTATCTGTGTAGACTGTCTGAACGGTGGCGTTGGATTTTACCACAAAAGTGGCTCTTATCTCGAGGGTATCGCCGGGCTCGACGGTACCGCCCGTGGTGCCTTTTGTGATATTGACATAACTCTTACCGTAGTCTACGGTAGGGTTGGAAGGATTGGTAACGCATATAGTGAAAGTCCATCCGGCGGCGGTGGCGGATATGGTGCCGGTGTTGGTCGCAGTGGCTATACGGACATAATAGGTTTGCCCTACTGTCAGGCCGGTGCCTCCAACGGTGCCGCCTACGGGCAGGATCATCGAGGTAGCAGTTGTGTTACCTGTCACACAGGCAAGAGAGGTCAGTGCTCCGCAGGTGCCTGACAGCAATTGAATGACGGGTGTTGCCGCCTTCAGATTGGCGCCAAGATTGGAGATGGTGATCGTTGGCCACGGATTGGTGGCGGTGAACTTATACCATATATCGGCGGAGTTTGCGTCGCTGCAGCTGCCGGGAACACCGGCGGTAGGCGTCATGCCTTTCATATTGCCGCCTGAGGAGGTACAGCTTGTACCGACTGTCAATGAGGTGCTGACGCTGGTACAGAGATCGACTCCCTGTGCCCAGGTTTTTTTTGACAGCAGAAAGGTGGTGCTGCAGACGATGAGAACCTTTATGGTTAGGGTACGCGTAAAAGTGGTTTTCATGGATCGAATTATTGGTTTTCTTGGGCTGCGGCCCTGGATAAGGATCACGATGGTTTAAGAACCACCCATAAAAGTAGACCATATTTTAATGGCTGTCAATCGTATAAATACTTTTGGGATTGGAAAATCTACTATTTCAAATGTGCTGCGGATGGCTTTTATTTGGGTGGAGCGGACCCCGGTGAGTGGGTACCAGGGGTGAGCATTGCACTACAGGGTCCGGCTAAATCCTATTCCCATGAAAAGCAGCGTCCTATATGCGGGTTGTCTTATCGCGTGCCTGTGTCTGCATCTTTGTGTATTCCCTCAGCATACAGTTACCTATTACGGTCAGACCTTCAAAATCGATACGGTGTATCCGGCTACGGGTACCACGGGGATGAATACCCCCTGGGAGGTCGTCTATGGTCCGGACGACTCTCTATGGGTGACGGCTGCTCATGATTACAAGGTCTGGAAGATCCATCCTGGCAACAAAGGGGCGAGGATGGTGCGGGATTTCAACGGCGACAAGGATTTTACCAGTCCTTCCGCATGGCCGCAGGGTGGATTGATGGGTCTGGCGATACATCCGCAATTCTTTTCGGGCAAGCCCTGGGTATACATCGCCTATGTATATCATTTAGTGAGCTGTGGGACCTCGTCCGGGGGTAACTATTGCAGCTACAATACGAAGATATCCCGCTATAAATATGTCTCGGGCTGGCTGGTCTATATGGATGATGTCATCACCGGCCTGAATGGCAGCAATGACCATAATTCGGGGCGCATACGTATCAATCCTCTGCCGGAGCCGGATGGTAATTATCATCTGTACTATACCATTGGGGATATGGGAGCGGGCAACCTGGCCAATCTCAACCGGCCCAATCATGCACAGGATACGACTGTCATCGAAGGAAAGGTGCTGCGGCTGAATACGGAGCCTGATCTCTCGCAACCCGGCGGCATGGAGTGGATACCCGGGGACAATCCTTTTCCTGCGGGGGCGGCTGCTTCGGCAAAGACGGCGATATATTCATTCGGTCACCGTAATCCCCAGGGTCTTGACTTTGGGTCGGTCAACGGCGGCGCGAGTTATATCCTGTACAGTGCGGAGCACGGCGACAAGTCGGACGACGAGGTGAACATTATTCTGCCGCATACCAATTACGGATGGCCAAAGGTGGCGGGTCTTTGTGACGACAATTATACATCCGCCGCGGGTGATTCGATGTATCTGGCGAATAAACCGGTGATCAGCGAGACGAGCTTTTGTCATAGTACCACCACTACCTTACAGGACCCTATATTCAGCTTTTACAATTGGAGTCGCAATCCGAATAAGGCGGCGCAGAGCCTGGCCAATAATTACTGGCCCACCATCGCGCCCGCGGCGATCACCTTTTATGGGAATACGGCCATTCCGGGCTGGAATTATTCGCTGCTGGTGCCTTCTTTGAAGAACGGTCTCTTCCGGCTGAAGCTAAAGGCGGATGGTCTCAGCGTCGACAGTACGACCCTGCCTACGGATACGCTGCATTATCTGCCCGGCCTTCGTCTCCGGAATATAACGGTGGCGCCTAGTGGTGATACGCTGTTTGTGGCGGTGGACAATTCCTGCTGCGCCATCGACTCGTCGGGGACGCTGGGAACTTCTGTATCCAATCCTCCGTATAAGGGGTATATCCTGCGGATGATCTATATGACAACCCTGAACCTGCCGGACAATGGGCATACGGGACCTGCTGCTCCGCAGACGGCTGCCATCCGCGTGTTCCCCAATCCAGTGCGCCGGACATTGTATGTAGAGGGTATGCAGGGGCAGCGAAGACCCATTGTGGCGTCGTTGTATGATATGACGGGACAGCTGCTGATGACAAAGCTTTCATCGGACGACAGCTTTTCCATCGATGTGCATTCTTTTTCTCCGGGAACTTATGTTCTGCGTCTGGTAAATGGGTATGCGGTGCCGTTAGTGACGGAGAAGATACTGATCCGGTGAGGACGGGGGAATAGTTATTGTTAAAAATAAACCAACTAAGAGTAAATCCCGGCGGGTTATCCTATCATTTAAGTATGTTTGTAGAAACAGTGCGCCGTGCTATATATCGTGGACCTTTTCCTGGACCTGGTATCACTGATCATCGGGTGTTTGGTCTTCAGAAGGTCATGGCCTTTCACGTATAAATGCCTGTTCTTTTTGAATGCCTTTCGCGTGTTTGTTTCCTTCTTTGCCCACTTCTGGTCGCAGCATACGCATAGCAGCAATCATTGGATCTTTAATTTATTCTTACCGCTGCAATGTGTGGGTTTTCTTTTTGTGTTCTACAGCGCCTCCGGCCATATGCTGGTGCGCAGGATCAGTAAATGGTTATTGGCGGCATTTCCTGTGGTGACAGCGATGTGCTGGTTAAGGGGTGCGCCTTTGGAGACCATCAATCTGTGGGCAATCGTGAGCTTTGACTTCCTGATCCTGGTGTCCGTCTGCCTGGCTTTTGTGGATCTGCTGTTGCGGACGGGGGATATCCATTTTATCCGACAGCCGATGTTCTGGCTGGCTTCGGGGTTGTTTTTTAATATGTGAACTATGAGTTTTCACCTGGGGTATTATTATTCGCTGATCCTGTCTTCCTTTATTTACGGCTTGGCGACCGTGCGAAGGGGCTCGCCTTTACCATTCCGAATGCTATTGTGGTGGTTGATCGTCACGATACCGACGGAGGTTACGGCCACGGTAATGGCCCGGCTGTATCATAATAATCTTTGGGTATACAATATCTGGCAACCATTCGACTGTTGTATGATACTGCTGATGTTCTACTATGGGATAGCGCACAGGACGACAAGGCGGGTGTACAGGTGGCTGCTGGTGTTGGCGGCTGTGGTGGTGCTGATCTTTAGCCTGCGGCATTTCGTAACGATGTCTTTGAACCTTAGCGGCATGCTGTTCTATCTTTTCTGCGAGCTTATTGGGGCCTGCCTTTTTTTGACAGACGGCCTTTTACCGGGAGAAGAGCGGTCGATATTTCAACGGCCCTTTTCCTGGATGGCGCTGGGGGTCATCCTTTTTTCCTGCGCCTATATCCTCATACATTCCCTGTGGCAATATATCGCGACATGGCCGAAGGGGCGTTATCAAACGCTGACTGACCTTGCTAACACTTTCGAATACGCGGGGGTATGGATGACACTTTATTCGTTGCGGAAAAGCAGGGCGATGTGACCGTATCAGTCTATCTTTCCTACCATATCTTCGGGTTTTACCCACTGGTCGAATTGTTCGGGTGTGAGATATCCCAGCTTGACGGCCATCTCCTTCAATGTGGTGCCTTCCTTATGGGCCTTTTGTGCA
>Ga0105237_10004198_pt1 | contig 16773 bp, 14 predicted proteins | sample KBSC24metaG_FD_81520 | JGI IMG/M metagenome (GOLD analysis project Ga0105237, IMG submission 81520) | Corn rhizosphere microbial communities from Kellogg Biological Station, Michigan, USA - KBS C2-4 metaG | ecosystem: Host-associated > Plants > Roots > Rhizosphere > Soil | place: Michigan, USA... | reverse complement strand
CTCGCGGCCACTCCACAAGTCTTGCAAACCTAGCATGAATCAAAGGGCTGATTCACCAGAATTCTCCGATCATGGGGCTGCGGTACCGGTGTCGGGATCTGACCGTGTGGCGTCCATGTTCCAGCACGTCGGCGGCCACATCGATATCGCCGTCGCGGTCGCGGAAGCGTCAGCGGTCGTTCCGCAGATCCGTGGGATGGGGAGGTCGCGGTCGGCCGTGCTCCCTGGGCCACGATGTCGGCACTGGATGCACACCGTTCGGGTCTTTCGATCGTCGGCATGCATGGGCGCCGCTGCGTCCCCGATGCTTACCACTGGCTTAGCTGTCTGTTGCGCAGGCATCGACAGCGGTTCGGATCTCGGCCAATGTCTCCTCGATCAGCGTGCATGAGGCCGTGTGGTCGGCCGGTTTCCGCTCCAGATGTGCATGGTGCAGCTCGACAGCCTCCACCGCGATGCCGAGCGCGGTCTGGAGACTTCCGGCGTCCTGCAGGTATGAAGCAAGGTTGTTCAGACTGCCGACATACTTGCACCGATAGGTGTCGGCATCGACGGCGTCCAAGCGCCGGAAAGCCTCCGCTGCACGCTCGCCGGCGGCGATGGCGTTCGGCAGATCTGCGAGCTCGCCGTGCCACCAACCGAGGTCAGCCAGCGCGTCAGCCAGCAAAGGCTCATAGAACTCTGGTTCGACTACCGCGAGTCGCGCAAGGGCTGAGGCTTCATGATCTGCCAGGGTCAGGTGTGTCGCGGCTTCCTTGCGGCCGAGGACTGCGAGGATCCTCCGCACATCGTAAATAGCTAGAAGGCTGATGAAAATCTTGGGTCTTGGCTGAGGCGTTTTCACGCCTGGGTCAGGGCCCATCCTTCGTTGGTGCGGTGGAGTCCGAGGTTGATCAGGGTGCGCAGGTTGAGGGCTGCTGCGCGGGTGTTCAGCCAGGCGTCGTTCTTGATGGTGCCCAGGTAGCGCAGGCGGCGGTTGCCGCCGCTGGTGATCCAGGCGATGACGCGTTCGACCGGGGGCCGCCAGCGTCGGTAGGCGGCCTGCCAGTCCGGGTCGGTGGCGGCCCGGTGCCGGGTGGCGGCCTGCTGGTCGTGGTTCGGGCGGATGGTGAGGACCCGGCCGGCCTTCGCCGTGGTGCAGCGCTCGCGGAGCAGGCAGGTGCCGCACTCGGTGAACGCGGCCCTGCGCTGCATGTGGATCCCGGATGCCTCGCCCAGGACGACCTGATGCCCGGCCGGGCAGGTGACGGTGCCAGCGTCGGTGTCGATGGCGAAGTCGTCCAGGCTGAACCCGCCAACCACCGCGGTCTTGACCGGCGCAGGCTTGATGAACAGCTCGTGCCCGGCTCGCGTCAAGGCGCCGCACGCGGCGTCGGAGGCGTAGGCGGTGTCACCGAAGACCTGCAGACCATCGGGCTCGTCGGCCAGCAGGTCCAGGGCCACGGCCGCCTCGTGATGCTCCGGTCCAGTGCCCGGGGTCAGCGTGGCGGCAGTGATCAGCCCGGTTTCCGGCTCGATGGCGATATGCGCCTTGAACCCCTCCTGCCGGTGAGTGCGGGTCTTGTGCACGTGCCGGGACTCCGGATCGACCGTGGAGACCATCCGGTCCGGCACGGTGCGCCGGGCGATGCGCCAGCGGCCGTCCCGGCCGTCGGAATCCTCGGCCGGCTCCACGTCCTGGCCCGCGACCAGCGCCAGCAGCCCACCGCGTTCGCCGCGGCCTCGCCCAAATCCTGCTCGGGCAGCTCGGCCAGCAGCCGGACCGCATCGGTCACCAGCGCGTCCACCAGCTCGGCCCGCGCGGCCTGGTCGTTCCACGCGATCTGCGGCTTGCCCGGATCGGTGTAGTCATGCGCCCGACACACTGCCGCGGCGGCCTGCGCCCCGCCGGGGACTTCCCGGATCACCCGCCGCACCGCAGCGACCAGCTGGGTGACGGTGTCCTGGGTGGCGACCGCGTCGTCCAGCACCGTGGAGTCCAGCGCCCGCCGCTGGCGGGTCTTGAGCACCCCGGTAGCGTGCACGACCTCCCGCACCGTCTCGAAGATCCGCATCGGGCGGGCCGAGCGGGCCAGACGCCGCCGAAAGTACGCCAACAACGACGGATCGAACGCGGTGTCATACAACCCCAGCCCGCAGGCGGCCTTCCACCGCAGGTCACACCGCAACTCCTGAACCGCTTCGAAGTCCGACCGGCCCAGCAGAGCCTGCAACACCACCGCCGCGGCCAGCACCTGCGGCGGCATCGACGGCCGCCCGTTGGCCGAGGGATACATGTCGGCGAACATCGACGCCGGAAACAAGGCCTCCCGATGCTCGGCCAGAAACGCGAACACGCTCCCGGCCGGGATCAGCTCCCGGCACGTCACCCACACATCCGGCCCGACCAGCTCACCAGTCCACTCACCCTGCATAACAGCAGTCTGACCCCGCCGGCCAAACGACGAGGTCAGAACGCAAGATTTTCATCAGCCTTCTAGGGCTATGTTTCAGGGTTCTGTCACACGAAGCCCACCGCTGATGGTTGGATCAGACAGAGATCCGATGCCGGAGGGGGTTGGCGGACATGGAGCAGGCGTTCGATCTGAACATCGGCGAGGTGCTCGAACACTGGCAGGTCGCGTTCGCGATCCGGGAGCTCATCGCTAACGCACTTGATGAGTACGTCATCACCGGCACCGCCGAGCCGCAGATCGCCAAGGACGGCCGCGGCGACTGGCACATACGCGACTTCGGCCGAGGCATCCGCTACGAACACCTGACCCAGAACGAGAACCCGGAGAAACAGCAGCATCAGGACGTCATCGGGAAGTTCGGTGTCGGCCTCAAGGATGCCCTGGCAGTCTTCGACCGCAACCAGATCACGGTGAATATCCGTTCCGGTCACGGAGACATCACTACTGGCATGCGCGCCAAGAACGGCTTTCCCGACATCACCACCCTTCATGCCTTGGTCACACCGCCTGCCGATCCTCACCTGGCCGGCACCGACATCTGCCTGAGCGGCGCCAGCGACGACGATGTGGCCATCGCCAAGGGGTTCTTCCTTCGCTACAGCGGCGACACACCGCTGGAGCAGACCAGGCTCGGGGACGTGCTCACCCGCCGGGCTGGCGCCGACGAAGCCCGGATCTACGTCAAAGGGCTCATGGTGGCCACTGAGCCGAACTTCCTGTTCTCCTACAACATCACCCGCCTGTCCGCCGAACTGGAGCGGGCACTCAACCGGGAGCGTAGCAACGTCGGCCGCGGCGCCTACTCCGCCCAGGTCAAGAAGATCCTGACCGCCTGCCGATCCAGCCAGGTCGCCGGGCCTCTCACCGACGACCTCGGCCAGTACACCAGCGGCACCATGCACGACGAACTGTCCTGGCGCGACGTCGCGCTACACGCCTGCCGGGTTCTGCAGACCAACGAGAAGGTGGTGTTCGTCACCCCCTGGGTCGAGCATGGCGATAACCAGGCCCTGCGGCATGCGATTGATGATGGCTACCGGCCGGTCGTCGTCCCCGACGACATCGCCCGCTCCCTCGGCGGCACCACCGACCTCGAGGGCCGCCCGATGATCGACCTGGAGGCATACCGTCAGGAGTTCAACGACAGCCTGGTCTTCGTCCTCGTCGATCCCGCCGAACTCGACCCAGTCGAACGCGCGGTCTTCGACATGACCAGCCCTATCGTCTCCCTCGCCAAGACCAACCTCCGCGGTATCGGCATCGATGTTGTCATCTCCGAGACAATGCGACTCGACGAGGGTGGGCAGCCCATCCTCGGACTCTGGGATCCCCAGGAGCGGCGCGTCATCCTGCGACGCGATTTGTTACACAGCCTCGACCGCTACGCCGGCATCCTCCTTCGTGAACTTGGACGAGCTTTGACCGGCACCTTTGACGAAACCCCTGAGTTTGAAGAGGAACTCACCCGGCTGCTCGGCGTAGTCGCCGCCGCCGGCTTGACCCACACGAGGGCCTGACATGCCTCAACAGTTTCCTTCGATTGGCGGCCTGCGATGACCAGTCGTCCCGACAGCATTACTATGCCCGCAGCAATCGCGGCCCGGCCACGCGACGCGCGCGGCTACCCAATTCCCGCGATCACTCCGTGGGAGGACGGCCATCCGCTGTTCGCGTCCCTGAGCAGCATCCGGACGCTCATCTGTCTCATCGAGCGCCGGTGCAGCGTATGCGGGCTGCCGATCAAGCCCGGGCTAGTGTGGCGCGTCGTCCATGACGACATGGCCGAGACCATAGCCCAGGCACTGGAGACCGGCTTGCCGTGGACCAACCTGGCGCCCGCCCACGAAGGGCCTGGTCACCGAGCATGCATGATCTACAGCGCTGTCGTGTGTCCCCACCTCGCATCGCCCAACGCCAGGCGCATGCAGGATGCCCGAGCGAACCTGACGACTCTCCCAAAGGGCTTGGCACGAGGAGAGACCGCAGGCGTGGCCGGATTCAAGGACTACAGCTATCGGATGACCAACCAGGGTCAGGAGATCTACTTCGGTCAGCCGGTCGAGCTCATTCCGTATGGAGATGGCGCCGAACTGCTCGATGCGCTCGCGGAAGAACTTGCCCAACCACAACCAGGGCTGAAGCCGGGCCCTGCCTACCTACTCGACAACGATCAGGCCGCCCGCAATGCCTTGATCAGGCTTCTTCAAACATCGCCTGGTCAGCGGGATCACGGAGACAAAGACCGCAAGCAACGCCGGAAGGCCAGCCAGGCATCGCGCCGCAAGAACCGGTAGAGGTGCCTACGGGAGTAGCGGTCTGCTGGTGCCGGCCGTCGGTTTCCGTCTTCCTCGTCGGTGCTGCGGCCGCCGATCGACGGTGACGCTGCGCGCTTGACTTACTCAATTGCGTGACATGCGTGGCTCGTGATCTACTCTGTGGCTCCGGTTCGGGCGAACATCGGGCGGCTTGTCCTGCGGTTCTGTGAGAATGTCCATGTCGATCCACCAATGGGTACCTGGTCGGAAGTTGAGCACCTTGGCAGGTGCTCGTGGCTTTTGAGGGGAGGCATGCGTCGGCCGTGGCAAGGACCAGCAAGAGCTTGTTCCACGAGTTCACTGATAATGCGACGGCGGATGTCGCCATGTCGCTGCTGCGCTCGCCCAACGCGCCGCAGTACCTCGCGTTGATGGCCGTTCACCTCGGTGACGGCCGCATCGTCGACGGTGCGACATTGGCGGCGGAGATCAGCGAGGACCTGGCCGATCTGGAAGGACTCGTCCCTGATGACAGCGAGCAGGACGAGGCGGGCTTGGATGCCGCCGGGCAGCTCGTGCGGCGATGGACGAAGAAGGGTTGGGTGCACCGCACCCTGAACGCCGAGGGCAGTGGCGAGCGGTATCAGCTCACTGCCGGCGCCGACCAGGCAGTGATGCAAGTCCGTCAGTTGCGCCGACACACCTCCATCGCCACCGAGTCCACCCTGTCCATGATCATGGAGCGGTTGCGGAGCATCGCGGTGGAGGCGAACCCGGACCCGGCGGTGCGACGCAAAGCCGTCGTCGAGCAGATCGCCGCCCTGCAGACTCAACTGAAGGCCATCGATGCCGGGACTGCCCCGCGGGCGACCCCCGAGCAGCTCAAAGAACGCGTCAATGCTCTCATGCACTTGATCGACCGGATCCCTTCAGACGTGACCCGGTACGGGGAGCAGATGAAGGCGAACACAGCGGGGCTGCTGCATCAGGGCCTGTCCGATGACGCCGGAGAGTTCGCCGAACTCCTCAATGCGGTCTTCGACGGCGTAGATGTGATCAACGAGTCTCCGGAGGGCAAGGCGTTCCAGGCGTTCTCCACTTTGATCGGCACCCCGAGCCAACGCAGCCGACTTGAGGACGACATCCAGGAGATCCTGGCGCATGTGCCAGGGCTGCCCCGCGAACAGGCCGAGTCGCTGTCGGGTTTCATCGACACGATGTGGCAGCGGGTGCAGGACGTGATGGTGGTGCGCGGATCGGCGTTCCGCAGGATCAGCAATTTCGTACGCGGCGGGGACGCGGCGCACTATCGCAGCATGCGCACCAGGGTTGCCGAGGCTCAGGCCGCAGCGTCTGCGGCGTTCGCGGTGACGCACGGTGGCCGCGACACTCGTTTCTTCGTGCCGATGGCTCCGGTGGCTTCGACCTCAGTCGGCAAACTGCGCCTGGACGAGGGCACCGCCACCATCCCGGACGACGTGGTGGACACCGGCGACGAGTTCGACATCGACGCCGCTGCGTTGGCTGGCGCGGAGTCCATCGACTGGGAGTCCCTGCGCCAAGCAGTCAACGCCGCGCTGGAGGCGACCTCCGGGTTCGCTTCGCTGGCCGACGTGATGGACCTGCTGCCGACTGCCCGTACCGGGGACGTCTTCGCGATCTGGTCGCTGGCCAACCGGTACGGAGAGGTGGACGACGCTGGCCGGCAGACCGTCACGGTACACACGGCGCGCGGGCTTCGCGACGTGGAGCTGCCATATATGTTGTTCGGTGAGCGGCTCCCGGACCCCGCCGCACCGGCGGCGGCGCGCCGGACCCTGTCTTCCCGGCTCGACCTGGAGGGGAGCTTGTTCGATGTCTGAGGCCACACCGTCGTTCGCTGCCGTCTTCGACGAAGACAGCGGCGAGGATGCCACCACCGGCTTGTTCGCGCAATCAGCTGCCACCGCAAGCGTGGATTACAGCGACATGTTCGGCGCCTCCGGCACCGGAGTTGGCGCGCTGCCCGACCATGGCGAGATCACGCCGCGGTTCGACGGGGATACGGGGCAGTTGCCGGCCGAAGCATGCTGGGCGATGCAGGAGCTTATCGCTGCGCCCTACATCAGCGTCGGCAACAAGAAGCATTGGTCGGCGATGATGGCCCATTCCGAGCACATCCGCTCTCGGCTATCGGAGCTGAACCTGGTCCTGGAGATCAACGATGAGCACGGATACGCGTTCACCCGACAGGCCGACGACCCGAATCCGCAGGCCCGCGCCATCTTGAAGCCCCGCACGCTGAGCCTGGCCGCGAGCACCTTGGCGCTGTATCTGTACAACCAGTACATCATCGCCCCCGAGGACGCGGTGGTCGAGAAGACCGACATGGTTGACCACCTACTGCACTACAAGCCAGCGAACGACACCGACGAACTCGGGTTCCGGCGGCGTACGGACGCGGCGATCAAGACGTTGGAAGACCTGTCGATCATCAAGGCGGTGAAGGGTTCCGAGAACCGCCGCTTCGTGGTCCATGGTGTGATCACATCGATCCTGTCCGCCGAGCGTGTCGAGGCGCTGACTGCGCGGTACGCGGCACTGGCTGCCGGTGGTGCCGCACCGGTGAGCGCGGTGCGAGGCGTCGACGGCGGGGCCACTGATTCTGACGGGCTGGAGCATGCCGATGGCTGAGGGCAACGGTTCGGCGCGGCGGATGTTGCTGGGGCAGTTCCGGCTGGTACGGCTGCAGGTGGTGAACTGGGGCACGTTCGGGGGCTACAAGGACTTCGTGATCGACGAGCGCGGCGTGCTGTTCACCGGGCCGTCCGGCTGCGGGAAGTCAACGCTGATGGACGGCCACTCGGTGGCCCTGCTGCCGACCCGGGATCAGCGGTTCAACGCCTCGGCTGACCTGATGGCGCGCGGTGCCAAGCAGGGCACTCGCAGTCCCGCGGATTACGTGCGCGGCGCGTGGTCGGAGAACGACGACGAGCACGGCCAATCACAGGTGCGCTACCTGCGCGGTGGGAAGTCGACATGGTCGGCCCTGGCCGCCACCTACGACAACGGCCTGGGCCAGGCGACGACCGCCGTGGTGATCAAATACTTCGCCGGTACCGAGACGGACACTCCCGGCACCCACTACATGCTGCACGACGGCGACTTCGGCATCGAGGTCCTCAACGACTGGGCGAAATCCAGCGACGGGCGGGGCATGTTCAGCCGCGCGCTGCTTCGCGGGATGTACCCGAAGGCAGACGTGCTGGAGTCGGAAACGGACTACACCACGCGCCTGGCCAAACGGGTCGGCCTCGGCCCCTCCTACCGCAGTGCCCTAACCCTGTTGGGCAAGGCGAAGGCCATGAAGAATGTCGGCGATCTGAACCTGTTCGTCCGGGAGAACATGCTGGACGAGCCGGAGACGTTCACGGCCGAGAAGAGCATGCTGGGTAACTACCAGCCACTGGAGGAGGCGTTCGCCACGGCCGAGCGCGCCCACCTGCAAGCCGAAGTCCTGTCCAAGGTACCTACAGCCTGGGAGGAGTTCTCCAGCCGGTCCAAAGACGCCTCGGTCTTCGACGCCCTGGCCGGGGAGCCGGCCGAACAGTTCCTGCGCGGCAAGCACCTGAACCTGCTCGATGAGGCGCTGGAGTCGCTGCGACTGGCAGCGGCCGGACTGAAGGGGACCCTCGCCGACCAGCAGAAGAAGGCCGCAGAGGCGGAACGCGACTATGAGTCGTTGGCCGAACAGCTGCGTACCGAAGGCCAAGCACTCACCGCTTTGGAAGCGGACCGAGAAAAGCGGCAGGCTGAGGCCGAATCCCGCCGCGAAGCCTGGAAGATCTTCTCCAAACCGGTGCAGACGCTCGACCTGATATGCCCAGCGACCGTCGAGGAATTCGAAGCACTCGGCCCTCGGATCGCCGAACGAGTGGCGGCAGCACAGGCAGACAAGGCCAGGCTCGAGCCGACCAAAGCAGAGGTCTATGGCCGCGCCTTCGACCTCAAACGGCAACGCGACGCGAAAAAAGCCGAGCTGGACGCGCTGTCCCGAGCCCGCACGCTTATCGGCGCAGCAGCAGACGCCCGGCGGGCACACATCGCCGAAGGCGCCAAAGTGCCGGCGGACCAGCTGGTCTACGCCGCCGAACTCATCGATGTCGCCGAGGCACACTCACGATGGCGGCCGGCCGCAGAGAAGGTACTTCGCAATTTCGGCCAACAGCTACTGGTCCCTGAGCCACTGCGCAAGGCTGTCGCAGCGTTCATCGACGCCCACGACATGCGCGGTATCGTCGAGTACTCCATAATCCCCACCGCCGCGGTGCCGTGGACTCAGCCAGCCGAGAATTCACTGGCTGCAAAACTCGCCGTCGATGAGGCGCATCCGGCTGGGTCGTGGGTCGCCGCGCGGCTCGCCTCGCGCTTCGCGCACGTTTGCGTTGAGACCGCCACCGAACTCGAAGCTCATGCCATTGCAGTTACCGTGAACGGCACCGTCAAATCGGGCACCAACCAATACCGGAAAGACGACCGACCAGAGCTGACGAATCCCGACTCCTGGATCCTCGGCGGCAACATCGAGGCGAAGAAGCAGGCGCTGGCCACCGTTGTTGGGCAGCTCCTCACCGCCCACCAGAAAGCCGAGACCGCCGCCAGCGATCTGGAACGCGCCCTCAAAGCGGCCGACCGCGTGATCGAAGCCGCTGATCAGGCAGCTGAGTACACCAACTGGTCTCACCTGGATTATTGGGAATCCGAGAACCAGGTAGCTGACCTCACCGAGCGCATCAACGACATCATCGACAACAACGTGGACTTGGCCGCGCTTCGGGAATCATGTGCAAAAGCGAAGAACACGTGGAACAGCCGCCTCACGGAGTGCGCCGGCACCAACGCCGCACTGGCAGACAATACAACGCGCGCCACAGAGCTGACCACTCAGCGCACCAAGATCGCCGCACGGCCCGCCGCCACTGTCGGTGAAACACACCGGGGCCATCTGGAACAAGTCTGGACGGCGCTTCCCGTTGCCCCCGGCGTAGACAACATCGCCGACGTGCGCTCCCTGTTCAATCGCGCGATCGAACAGCGGCGCAAGGACGCAGACAGCCAAGCACGTACCGCCTCAGCCACGATCAAGCACGCTATCGATACCTTCATCGAGCGCTGGCCCGGCAGTGCACCGGACGAGTCCGGTGACGTCGCCGCCTCAGGCGCATCGTTCGCCGCGCTGCACGCCGAAATCGTCGCCCGCGGTCTACCCGAGGCAGTCGAACGATTCCAGAACATGATCAACACCAATGTAATGGACTCGATCAAGGTGCTGTACCACGCGGTGGAAGCATCGATCCGCCGGATCCGCGACCGCGTGCAGATGGTGAACACCGGCCTGGGCCGAGTCGAGTTCAACGCCAGCACTCACCTGCAAATCAGCTACCACGCCCGTACCAACGAACCTTTCGAAGAGTTCAAGCGTCGCGTCGACGAACTCCTGCGCCACGGAGCATCCGCAGCAACAGATCCAAACGAGGCAAAGAGACAGTTCGTCCGCATCAGATCCTTGATGAAGCGGTTCACCGGCCAGGACACCGAGGCTCGCCACTGGCGAGAGCGCGTACTGGACGTGCGCAGCTCCTTCACCTTCTACGGCCGAGAAGTAACCGCCGACGGGGAGACGACCGAGACCTATCGCAACACCGCCAGCAACTCCGGCGGCGAGCAGGAGAAGCTTGTGGCCTTCTGTCTGGCGGCTGCGCTCTCCTACCTATTGGCCACCGATACCTCCGAGGGCCGGCCCGGCTTCGCACCGCTGATGCTGGACGAGGCATTCTCCAAATCCGACGAGTCCTTCGCCGGCCAGGCCCTCGCAGCTTTCGACGAGTTCGGGTTCCAGCTAATGATCGCCGCGCCCATCCGTATGTCGGGAGTGCTGGAGCCGTTCATCGGCCAGGCGGTTCTGGTGGAGAAGCGCATCACCGCACTCGGAGCCCGTTCCCACGCCCGTTCGGCTACCTTCAAGGAATTGGCGGTGCGGCACGTCGCCGAGACCGAAGGGCTAGCCGGTGCTCACGCCTGATCAAGCGCGTGCCAAGCTTGCGGCCCGCTTCGACCGGGATTGGACCGACTGGGCCCGCGGCACCTTCCCCACCCCACTGCGCATCGGAGTTGGTCCGCCGACCATGGCGCAGCGAGCCGATGATCCAGTCGGCTGCCATGCCTTCGCCGATGCGTGGCGGGCCTGGGACGGGCCCGGAGCCGTCGAATTCGTCACCTGCGAGTTTCCGACTGGCCGCCACGAGATGCCCAAGGCACTCATCGTGCCCACGGCAGGGCAAGCAGCCAAGGTCGATCGCCGGTGTGAGCGGATCTGGGCGACGGCTGGCGCACGATTGACCGCGCTCCAGACAGCGTTCCCCGCGGCAAGGTTCGACCGGGTCGTCAAGCGTATCGTTGAACTGGAGGAAGCCGACTACCTGCGGTTGACCGCGACCGTCTCCTGGCTCGGTACCAATCCAACTTCGGGGCTGCTGCTACGACAGATCCCGGTCGAGGGCATAGGCACCAAGTGGCTGGAGAAGCACCGCGTCCTGGTGCTGGCCATGCTCGGCGATGCCCCAGCTACCGAGCCGGCCGAGACCAGTCTCGGCGACGACGACGGCGCGGTGGACGACACGCTGTCTGGGGCCGACGGCCCGGACGCGCCATCATCATCCAAACGGCGCCTTCATGAACGTCTCGGTCTTCGCATGCCCCCCGAGCTGGTGCAGGTCGCAGTCCTGGACCCGGCGCTACGCGCCCAGGTGGGAGGCATGCGGCACTTCGCGGCCTCGGTGGAAGACCTGTGCAGCTGGGAGAAGACGCCGGCATCCGTGGTCATCTTGGAGAACAAGGAAACCGGGTACGCCTTCACAGACGACCTGCCCGGCGTGGTCGTGCTGCACGGCCACGGCTTCAGCGTCTTGAACTACGCCCGAATCGACTGGGTTCGCGCCGCCGAGAAGGTTGTGTACTGGGGCGACATCGACGGGCCGGGCGTTGAGTTCGTTTCCGACCTACGGGGCTTCGGCGTCCAAGCGGAATCGGTTCTGATGAACACCGCCACCCTGCAAGCATTCCGGCACCTGGCCATCGACGGCGCGGCTCCGCAACGTCGGACAGTCCAGCACCTGGATGCGCTCGAGCGCGAGCTGTACGAGCACCTCGGCGCATACGCGCGGACGCACCGACAGGGACTGCTGCTTGAACAGGAACGAATTCCGTGGGAACACGCCCTACCAGCCGTGCAGGCCCTTCTTGCAGCGGCAAGCGAGAGCTCATCAGGACGGCGTGCCAACCAGCAGCCCTGAACTGTCATCGAGCTGGCCCGACACGTGGTGTTGACGCTCAACCTCCCTCGAAAGAGTTGACTCTTAGTCAAGACCTTCCTGCCATGCCTGCATGTAGAGATGCTTTACATGTACGCATCTTCATTCATCAGTCCGGGCCCGCATGACTGGAGATACCTCCCCGCCCGGACCACCCACTGAGGTACGCATGAACGGCATCGCCTCGGCGCAACGCAATCAATCACCGGCAGGGCCGCGACACAACGTCGAAGTCGGCCGGCACGGCACAACCGCACCGCTCATATCGCCCCTGGCCCACATGGCATGGTGCGACCCTAGCCAGCATGACGACGGTGGTGCCTACACTGATCCTTACCCCGGCGAGCAGGTGTGCTATTCGGAACTCGACCTGGAGTTCAACATCGGTCTGCAAGGTGACAAATGCTCACGTGCCCTATTGGCTTTGGTTCACATGCACCCGCATCCCGACGGTAGCGATGGAGACCCGGAGACGACCTTGACCGTGGCGGTCGACGGCTGGGACGGGTTCCTTGTTCGGGAAGACCAGATCGAATCGATCGCTTACGGCATGCTCGAGCGTCTTGCTGTGCTGCGCGGCCAGGATGAATCCGCCGCGCGCTGGCTACGAATGGCTCTACAGGCCGCCGAAGGCCGGTAGGCACGCACTGCACGAGAATTTGATGACGCAGGGCGTGGACGAGGGAAGACTCGACAGACTGCCTCCACATCCCCGACCTGCCGCTTCCTAAGCCGGACAGATGCCACCCAAGCGGTACGCGCTGATACCACGGGGACAATGGCCGCCCCCGCACTTTACACAGCGGCGAGACCGTCGGGTTCTGACACCAAGCGTGCCTCTGGCCGCGTATGCCTCGGTTACGACTGGTCGACCTCACCGACCTCGGCTGTGCCGTTTGTAAGCCACCTCTCCACGACGGATAGGGCAATTGCCCGCTGGAGCCAGGGTGTGGTTGTGACAATCCGTGCCAGAAGTTCGGCGGCTTCAGGGTAAGGGAGGGTTTCAGCGATGACCTGGCTGCCGTCACCCAGTTTGCTTCCGCTGGCGCAGTCGATGAAGACTTCGACAAGGCCCTGCTGGTCAGGTGCCACGAACACTGTCGCGCGACCTGTAGCAAGCGAGGAGCCGATCCAAAGACTGCCGTCCCGCCCGGGAACTACCGGGTTTTTCCCACCAGCTGGCCGCGCCGGGTCCGCCGGTAGTGAGTCGTCGCCCTTCGTTGGCGGCAGCTCTGCGCCCTCAGCACGGTCAGTCAGTTCACCCCAGATGCCAATAGCTATAGTGCGTGGGTCGATTGCCTCGGCGGGTGCCCCGACGCGATAGATCCCGTTCGGCTTCTCGGAACGGTCGCCGGGATCGATCCAGAAGACACGGCGGGCGAAGCGTCCGGGAGCCTCGCCTGCGGGGGCGTTTGGGGAGAGGGTTGTGTAGCCGACAAGGCGGCCCGGGCCGCGCCAACGTATCGGGCGTTGTCGGCTGCTGGTGAAGTGATCCAGGCGTGCACGCACATAGTCGACCTGGCTGACATCCTCAGTCCACACAATGGCGTCCTCGTACCGGAGCCATTCCTGGTTCGTGGTCATCTCCGTCCCTTCACGGAAGCCGAAATCGATCTTCGAGGTCTGCATCTGGTGGCGAACGCCATGCACTTCAGAGTGGTTTCGCTCACCTCGACGACAGATCACCCCGGAGGGCTAGCTATCACGGGCACATCCGGATGAGTGATCGTTCCCCGACGTAGAAAAGACCAGCATCGATCAGGCTCTGCAGCAGGGCCGGGTCCAGATCGTGCGGTGCTTCACACAGCGCTTGTTCCAGCTGTTCCCAAGACTCGGTGAAGTGAGTTCGGATGGCTTCTAGCGCAACCTCGTGCCGGTCGTGCCAGCAGGGGTCATCAGGCCTTGATAGGTGGCTGATCGCCCCCTCCACGAGCCGGGGCCATACCGGCATTCCATAGTGCCGGCCTCCGTACATACGGGTAACCATGCACAGGTAACCAAGCAGCACGTCCTGGCCTGCTTCGTCCTCGATCCATAGCAGGAAGTTGCTCTGCTTCTTGACGTGCTTGCGGAACGCCACGAGGTGACCCCACAGCATGTCCTTTACCAAGCGCGTCGTGCCGTGCCATGGCCGTTCAAAGTCCAGGACGTACCGTTCGAAAGCGAGAACCGAACTCGTCTGCGATACAACGCCGAGCTCAGCGCGCGCCACTGCGTGGAGATGGAGGCTCTGTGCCATCATCTCCCCGTCGTTTGGTCCACGCCGCGAGGCGTGTGCATCCTCCACCGGGCTGTTGCGCCAAATCTTCTCCACCAAGCCCACTGCGGCAACGGACACGATCGTGTCACGGTCAGGACCGATCCCTTGCTCATGCAACGAGGGCCAGACGTCACGCACCATCGTGGAGAGGCGCTCGATCATCATTTGCGGCGTGTCAGATACGGCATCCTGATCCATTACCTACCTACCGATCCGCGAACGCTGGCTGAACACACCTACCCTATAGGAGGGTGCTGATATTCTGGCGGCGCTAAGCTAAGCCAGGGTAGGACGTTTGATGGTTCCGGCGCGGGTACGTCAGTTGCCAATCGGGCTCCAGTGTTCGCCGCTTACGGGGTCTGACTAAACGCGTGAGTACGCGGCACGGGTCTGTCATCAAGCGGAGAGCTGTCGGTGCGGTCGCCGCACAATGAGCTGGGCTTCATGACCACGAGCCCCTGACGAGAAAGGCGAAGACATGGCGGGGTCTAGACACAGCGGCGAGCGCGAACCGCGCGTGGTGACAGCTCTAGCCGGCGGCGGCTGGACGTTCAGCCGGGCCGGAGGCAAGCAGAACCCCATCCTCGCCTGGCTCGTTTTCGACAATGGCGACGTGAAAGCCGTCGCTGTCGATCTGCAGGGCCTGCCGTACTACCCAACGGGCGACGGGACCGACCCGGGCATCGTCTTCACCAGCCCGCTCCCGCCGATCGGTGATGGTGAGAGGCCCATCGGGACGTCCGCCTCTGAATAGCCGGACTGGCAAGCGTTCACGTGTTGTCCGGCCAGACAGCGACCTGGACCGGCCGGAGGAAGGCCCACGATGGATGTGGCAGGCCCCTTCCTTCACTGACCCCGTTGTCCCGAAGTGTACGACCGTCTTACCCGGGCTCCGCACGCTGATGTATGCCTGAGGGTGCCGACAAGTCCGTCCGCGCAGGTCAGCCTGCCAGGCGGTATTAGTGGAGGATGCCGCCGATTCGGTCGTGGCGGGTGACGCGGAAGCGGTCGAGGTCAACGACGTTGTCGGGTAGAGGGCACAATGGCGCGGCCTGGCCGAGAGCTCGGTGGGGCCGGTGCTCGTTGTAGAAGGACTCGTATTCGGCCAGGACACGGCGGAGGTGGTCGAGGTTCCAGACGAGAGTCCGATCGAGGAGTTCTGCGCGGACGGATCTGTGCCAGCGTTCTTGGATCGCGTTCATGACCGGGGCCTGTACAGCGGTTTTCGCGATCTCGATGCCGGCGGTTTGGAATACGGCATCGAAGGACGTGGTGAACTGCGGTCCGCGATCGCGGATGAGAAACGTGAACCTGCTGGCGTGATCTTCGAGGTCCATCAGGGCGTTGCGGGCTATCTGGAGTGTCCACTGCTCGGTCGGGTGGGCCGTCACGCCGAGGATCCGGATCCGCCGGGTGGCGTGCTCGATCATCGTCAAGACGTAGGCGGTGGTGCTGTCGAGCAGGTCTACGGTGAAGAAGTCAGTCGCGAGGATCGCTTCGGCTTGGGAGCGCAGGAACTGCGCCCAGGTCGGTCCCGATCTTCGTGGCGCGGGGTCGATTCCGGCTTTCTTGAGGATCGCCCACACCGTGGACGGCGCGACCGTGATGCCGAGGCTGGCCAGCTCTCCGGCGATCCGCCGATAGCCCCAAGCCTCGTTCTCTTTCGCCATCCGCAGTACCAGGGTTTTGATGTTGCGGCGGGTCGCCGGTCGGCCCTTGGGCTTGGACTTCGTTGCCCAGCGGCGGCGCAGGATGTCGCGGCGCCAGCGCAGGATCGTGCCCGGGGTGACGATCAGCCGCAGTCGGTGGCGCCGTGCCGTGGGTATCAGGCTGAGTAGGAACACGATCAGCGCCCGGTCAGCCCAGGACATCTTCGGCCGTACCTGTTCGCCGAGTTGGCGCTGCACGACGGTCAGTTGGTGGCGCAGCAGGAGGATCTCGGCGTTCCGCCATGTCGAATCGCGGCGGGACAGTCGCGCTGCCGCGGCCGCGCGGGTGGCGAGGAGGAAGACGAAGCGGAGGCACACGAGAGCCGATCATCACCGATCGACAATCGGCAGCGCAAGCCGGTGACCAGCATGAACGGACTTCCCGGCACCCTCAAGACCACACGCGGCGGGTAGGCCCCACCGGCCTGCATCTCATCTACACGCCCGATGGCTGGCCTTCCGGGAGATGACAGCGGCTTCCGTCGTGGCACACCTCAGCGCTATCGGTCACACACACGGCGGCAGCGTGAACCCGGGAAACGGATCATCCAGCGAAATGTGGCCACTAGCGGGGCTGATGTGACATGTGCGTAGCGTTTGTGTCGGACCTCGGACACCAGCTTTATATACACCGCCGGTGTTGGGCTCCAAGCCCAGCCCGGCGGTTTTCACGTCTACAGTTACGACGCGGGCGCCAGGATCGTATTCGAGCCGCAGTTTGAGGGCTCATCGAGCTTGACCGTG